>Ga0207684_10001049_pt1 | contig 30876 bp, 23 predicted proteins | sample KBSK5501metaG_FD_184342 | JGI IMG/M metagenome (GOLD analysis project Ga0207684, IMG submission 184342) | Corn, switchgrass and miscanthus rhizosphere microbial communities from Kellogg Biological Station, Michigan, USA - KBS K5-50-1 metaG... | ecosystem: Host-associated > Plants > Roots >... | reverse complement strand
ACATGAGAGCACGCTATCCTGAGTACGAGGGCTTTGTCCAACGCGACGGCATCAAGATCTTTTACGAAGTCTTTGGAACAGGTAACCCCACGGTGCTCTTGCTCCCCACATGGTCGATCCTTCACTCCCGACTGTGGAAGGCGCAGATCCCGTATCTTGCTCGCCACTGCCGGGTCATTACCTTCGATGGGCGTGGCAACGGCCGGTCAAGCCGACCCGAGAGCGCGGATGCTTACAGCGACGGGGAGTTTGCCGCAGATGCGTTGGCAGTGATGGATGCGACTGCTACACGGCAGGCTGTACTTGTCTCGTTGTCGTTAGGTGCGTGCTGGGCCCTGCTCCTGGCCGCCGAGCACCCTGAGCGGGTCGCAGGGACGGTGTTTATTGGCCCGGCAGTCCCGCTGGGCCCGAGCCATCCTCAGCGCATGGTCTATTCGTTCGATGACATCCTGGATACCGACGAGGGCTGGGCCAGGCACAATCGCCACTATTGGCGCAAGGACTACCGGGGTTTTCTCGAGTTCTTCATGTCGCAGATTTTCAGTGAGCCTCACTCCACTAAGCAGATCGAGGACGCTGTGGGTTGGGGACTTGAGACCACCCCGGAGGTGCTGATTGCAACCGAGGATGCGCCGTTTATGGTGGATGAAGAGACCATCAAGGAGTTCGCCAGCCGAGTGCGTTGCCCGGTGCTCGTTATTCATGGCGATGAGGATGCCATCATCCCACACGCGCAAGGTGCCATGCTGGCTGAGATGACGGGCGGGACGCTGGTGACCATCGAGGGTGGCGGGCACTGCCCCCAGAGTCGCGACCCGGTGAAGGTCAACCTGCTGCTGCGCGATTTCTTCAAGCCATCACCCGCGCACACATTGACCTGGCGGCGTGGCAGGAATCGCCGCAAGCGCGCACTCTACATCTCCTCGCCCATCGGGCTGGGTCACGCCCAGCGAGACGTCGCCATCGCCGACGAGCTTCGCAGACTGCGACCCGACCTCGAAATCGACTGGCTGGCCCAGCATCCCGTCACCGAAGTGCTCAAGGCACGCGGCGAGCGCATCCACCCGGCCAGTGCGCACCTGGCAAACGAGTCCCGCCATATCGAAAGCGAGTCCGCCGAGCATGACCTGCACTGCTTCCAGGCCTGGCGGCGCATGGACGAGATTCTCGTCGCGAACTACATGCTCTTCCATGACGTGGTGAACGAGGAACAGTACGACCTGTGGATCGGTGATGAGGCCTGGGAGCTTGACTACTATCTCCACGAAAACCCCGAAGAGAAGCGCGCCGCCTACGTCTGGCTGACGGACTTTGTCGGCTGGCTGCCTATGCCAGATCGTGGGACACACGAAGCGTTCCTGACCGCTGACTACAACGCGGAGATGATCGAGCAGATCGAGCGGTTTCCCCGAATACGAGACCGGGCGATCTTTGTTGGCAACCCAGAGGATATCGTTCCCGTCACCTTCGGACCGAATCTCCCTGCCATACGGGCGTGGACAGAGCAGCACTATGACTTCGCTAGCTATATTACGGGGTTCGATCCAGCCAGCTTCTCCGATCGAGAGGCGATCCGGGCGGAACTGGGCTACTTACCCGAGGAAAAGGTGTGTCTCGTGGCGGTTGGCGGCTCTGGTGTGGGCCATCACCTGCTGCGGCGGGTCATGGCAGCCTTTCCCGAAGCCAAGCGGCGGGTGCCGGAATTGCGTATGGTCGTCGTGGCCGGTCCGCGTATCGATCCGCAATCGCTGCCCACGGTGGAGGGGCTCGAAGTACGCGGTTATGTCCACGAGTTGTACCGTCACCTCGCCGTCTGCGACCTGGCGGTGGTGCAGGGAGGACTGACGACTGCGATGGAGCTAACTGCGAACAAGCGGCCTTTTCTGTACTTCCCCTTGCGCCACCATTTCGAGCAGAACTACCATGTTCGGCACCGCCTTGGCCGCTATCAGGCCGGGCGCTGTATGGACTTCGAGCAGGCAACGCCAGAGGTCATCGCAGCAGCGATCGCGGAGGAGATTGGCCGGAAGGTCATGTACCGGGATGTTGAATACGACGGGGCAGCGAGGGCCGCAGCCCGGATCGCCGAACTGCTCTGAGTTGATGAGTATAGTGCTCGTCCAGAGGTTTTGCCATGATTTGATATGTGACATAAATGCTCAGCAATGCACATCAAGGTTTGTCTATCTCTGGGTAAAGTGACTTTACTTGCGACTCAAACCTTCATAGAGCATTTGCACGCTAAAGCGGGTCACACGCTCTGCGCCATCTGGCCCATCGGTGTATGGACGCATCTGGTTTTCAATTGTGAGCATGGCAACTCCGTGCAGAAGAGACCACAGCACACCAGCCAGCGCTCCTGGATCGACATCAATGAGACTTCCTCTTTCCTGACCCCGCTTCACCACTTCCACATAGCATATGAAAACAGCTTTTGATGCTGCTTGTAGGTCTGAAAAAGCCTCACGCTCGACGGTCAATCCGCTGAACATTTCACGCATCAGCCAGGGTTGCTCCCGAGCGAACTGGACATAGACCCCTGCAATTGCTTGTAATTGTTCAAGTGTGTCATCTGAAGCTTCCTGCAACGCAGACTGAATCCGCTCAGCGAGTCGGCGAAATCCCTCTTCGTTGATCGCAGCGACTAGCGCCTGTTTATCGGCAAAGTGGCGATATGGCGCGGCATGACTCACGCCTGCCTTCCGTGCGACTTTGCGTAGATCAAGAGCCGCTGCTCCACCTTCTGAGAGCATCTCCAGTCCGGCCTGAATCAACGCATGGCGCAAATCACCATGATGGTAAGGTTTGGGTTTCTGACGATCTACTTTGCTTTTCATCTCTTCTCCCATTTGAATGTTGACAAGAGAAACAATGTTGACAAGAGAAACATTCTATGTTATAATGTTGACACTGTCATCATACCGCGATGCAGACCGGCTTGCAATGGCAGAGAGGAGTACTCTTGAAGGTTCGCATTCGAGCCTCCAATGGCACTACTTCTGATCGGTTCGATACGTTTAGTGTTTTCTGTTCAAGACAAGGAGTGACAACTATGCCAGATTCTAAAAAGATTGCGCTGATCACTGGTGCAAATAAGGGAATCGGATTCGAGATTGCGCGTCAATTAGGAGCGAAAGATATCGTCATTCTCGTCGGTGCACGGGATCGGACGAGGGGAGACGATGCAGTCATGAGCCTTCAGTCTGAGGACATCCAGGCTTCAGCAGTACACCTTGACGTCACTGACCAGGCGATGATCAACTCAGCAGCTTCCTTCATAGAAGAAACCTACGGGAAACTGGACATTTTAGTGAATAATGCCGGTATTTCAATCAGAGAAGGAAGAGTTCCCCCCAGCGAGCTTGATGTCGAAGTTTTTAGGAAAACATACGAAACCAATGTGTTTGGGGTGTTTGCCGTGACAAAGGCGATGCTCCCGTTACTGCGGCGCTCCGATGCAGGATGCATTGTTAATCTGTCAAGTCCTATGGGGTCTTTGACCTTGAATAGCGACATCAATTCTTTTTATTCACAAATGCCACCGCTCCTGGCGTACAACTCGTCGAAGACAGCAGTCAACGCAATCACCGTCTTCTTTGCTAATGAGTTACGACATACGAACATCAAAGTGAATTCGGTCAGTCCGGGTTACATTGCCACGGACTTAAATGATCACAGTGGCTTCCTTACTCCTCAGCAAGGTGCAACCCTGCCGGTGACGTTTGCCACCTTACCTGTCGATGGACCGACAGGCGGATTTTTCGAGGGAAACGAAGTAGTTCCATGGTAGTGACAAGAGGTATCACTATATTTCACGTGCGTGGAAGGTGCAATCGGTAACCTGGCTCTACAAGGAACATACAGTGGCTCAGGAAGTATGAGAACCGGAAACAGGTGGTTGTGAAGGATTATTGTTTCCAAAGCCATTTCCACCTCCCCCACCTTGTTGCTGACCTTGCTGCCCAGGTTGCTGGTCGAAAAAACCCCCACCTCCACCATTCGTAGAAGGAGATGTCGCAGGTGTATTAGATGCAGGTGTTGCTTGGTTAGATGTAGTTCCGACAGCATGCCCGGCAACCAGCCCTCCCAGTAACCCAAAGGCTACAATAGAACCTGCCACCAACCATTTTTTGCACTCATGTACAAACGACAACGTCTCAGCTTTGGATTTACGTGGCTTCACCGGCCTCGCTTGCGCAGAGCGAGCTTGCAAAGTATATGTCGTAGCCGCGCGCTGCATAGGAGATGTTGATCCAACCACATTCTGCTTAGGCATTGTTGGGTTAGTTTGCCCTCCATATGGCTGATAAGGTAACGCTGGTTGTCCATAAGGATCATTTGCATCAGGATAAAACATTCGTAAAAGCCTCCAACTTAAGCATAGCTGACCCCTTGGCGGGGATGTCTCTCACAGGTGCGGATTAAAGGGGTGCAGGGGACGAAGTCCCTTGCCGGGGCGCGGGGTGTCCCTGCTCATTCCCCTCTCCACGCCGCCGTAGGCGGCCTGAACATCACTCCAGTCATCGCTTATGGAAGTGTCCCACGCTTTTCTCTTCTTCCTTCCCCACCTTCGGCAAGCCTGAAGAGAAAAGCCTTCTCACCAGGTGATCCTGTTGTAATTTGTATGCAGTACCTACAATGAGTCTCACTCATTACTATAGCCGATATTTATGAGATACCCATGAAATTTCTATCAGGATTCTGTAAAAATTATTTCAAAAAAATATAAAATGAGAAGCAGGAGTTGAAGCAATAAGGTACAGACTCAAATGTATTGATGAGTTTTAACAGCCTTTACACAATTCCAAATTTCAATTTTAACAGTGCTGAGAAGCAAGAAACTGCATGCACTGAAGTAATCAATTGCCGAGCTAAAGAAATACCGCTCAAAATGAGCGCTATTTGAGCGCTATTTGATAAAAAGAGATGACACTGAGGAATAGTTATGAGATAATAAGCCGAATGCCTTACCTTTTGTCGAAATCCTCAACCGGATCTTTCACATAGAGACATAGGGGCTCATTGAATCACAGTCTGATGAGACTCATAAGACGTGTTTAACCCATTGCGCAATATCGTTTATCACCTCTTCAGTAACATGTCCCGGTTCGTTGTACGAAGCCGGAGTTGCTTTCCCTCCACCCTCCACAGGCATAAACAGGTGAAAGAGGCCAGGATAGCTCTTGAACTGCACACCACTGCGCGTACTGAGACCATTCTTCCAGTTCTGGAAATCTTCCATAGTGACCTGGTAGTCATCCTCCGCCTGAAGAATCAGCATTGGCTGCCGCATAACCAGTTGCTGCGCAGTCTGTATTTTATCGTTATCTAGCATATTCATTTACCTTTTCTAGGGTTGAGATCGTCTTGGATATGAGTGTGTTATTGCCTTGCTTATCTGGTTGGATATCATTACTTAGTCAAGTATACGACGTTCGTGCAAGGCTTGTTGAGGATATTAGAACCAGTTGAATCTTTTTACGCTATCTACTGCCACATTGCCTATCAAGACCCCAATCTCTCTCTCTCCTATCCCTTGAAGCGTCGCCGTTACTCTCTGCTTCCCTCCAGCCGCATACATAATCCCACCCCACAAATGAGCTAGAAATAATGGCTCGTAATAACTTTCTGAGGTATGACCCAACGCAGTATACCAGGCTCTCCCACCATCATACTCATGATACCATGCAATGGGATGGTCAGCGCCCATGATTCCACCCTTGTACGTTCTCTCGTCAATAGTCATCAGTACATTGACCCTCCCACGTGGGTTAGAAGCAAAATTGTACCACTCATCGGTTCGTGCCCAGAGCATCGGTAACATCATGGTTGATGGATGGGATCGATCAGTCACATGAATTGTCGCCTTCACGACCTTCGAGTGTCCATGGATGCGATCGAAATATGCTCCCACCAGGCCACCATACCAGGACCAGGCGTATTCAGTGTCGCTTGCAGAATGCACACCTACATACCCACCTCCAGACCGAATGTAGCGTTCAAACGCAGCTTTTTGATTATCGTTAAGTATCTTGCCGGTAGTTAGCAAGAAGATAACAGCATCGTAGTGAGCCAGATTCGCATCGGTAAAAACGTTAGAATCTTCCGTAAAATCAACTGCAAATTTATGTTCAGTAGCTAGCTTTTGGAGTGCTATTTTCCCATCTTTGATCGAGCCATGACGAAATCCACCCGTCTTGGAAAAGACGAGCAGCCGCCTGGAACATAAATCGTTAGAAGTAAGAGAACCGCTTCCGTCAGGATTAGCCTGCTGCCCACTGCATTTGACTTGAGGCGTAGTAGTGGTGGGTGTTTGTACGAGGTTACAGCTTGAAATCCCTAATAATGCGACCGCAAGCAAAAGTATAATTGATAGAATGATCAGCCAACGCTTCTTAAACATCGTAATTCACCATGCCAGAAGTTATTATTCTGCCAATCTTGTTTTGATGAGTAATATGTAGTGGCATGCCTTGAGGGCGCCAGGCCACTTCTCCGAATAATGATTGTCAGAAGCTAATCTTCCCCAGTATATCCACATACTCCTACCCTCGGAGAATTCACCACGGGTAACAACATATCAGCATCTTCTCCGCTCTTTTTCACACACTTTTTGCTGCAAAATGCGTTCTCCTCCACGTCAAAATACCCTCCGACCACGAACTTAGCCGGTTTTCCGCACACTTTGCACAGCATTACAGGTTCGATATTCCGGGCAAGAATTTCGATAGTATCCTCGTCCTCATCCTGAACAACCCCCTCACGTTCTGACAACACTTTCAGCGTCAGATCAGTAGAAGAGCCGAAGTCATATTCGTAAGAGAATTTTTGGCCAATCTTGAGCACTTTTTCTAGTGGTACTTCCAGACTACGATCCTCCACCATTTCAAGTAGTGCCTCTAGTATTTGCGACTGAAAATAGCGTGCACGATACTCGTTCCACTCTTCTTGCGAATGCGGAACCCCTCTTTTGGGGATTGAATTCAGTGTTTCTTTGAGATAAGTAACAAGTTCATCGATCGACTCAAACTTCTTAAGTTCAGAGAGAAATTTTTTGGGTAACATATTCAAGTATTCAGGTGGAAATGTCTCAAGTAGTTCGTCTACATTGAACTCCTCTTCTTCCTCCTCTTCCTCAATTTCCACTTCTTCAACTTTCTCAGCTTCCCCAAAGGAAAAGTAGTCCTCAGGCTCTGAGGAGTAAGAAGTGCCTCCAATAGTAAATTCGCTCAGATGACCGCAACATTCTAACCAGATAGCCCTTAGAAAGTCATCCAGGTCTTCCAGAGCATCCGAAGCAGGCATTTCTAAATGCATCCAGTACTGCGGATTGTAATGCCCTTCAACCAGGATATGGAAAAGCATGGTTTTCTGTGGTTTAGGAGTGCTTTCTATCTCAGTCGCAATTTCAGCGGCCCTTTGCTTGCAATATTTCAAGTGTTGGGTCATCTTTGCTTTTTCAAACTCACCTTTGCAAAAACTGCATATGCCTCTTGAAACTTCCTTGGTTGCAGCTTTGTTTGCCATATGTCTTTCCTCTCAAACTCATCCTGGGAGGGCGAGTCTTTTAAAAATTTTCTCATGGCTCATTTATCCTGGTGAAACACATTAACTTCTACTTTTGTGGTTGATAGGGACCAGTAATGTGCTCAAAACGAGGACGATAACGCGTAGAGTGATAGTCCTCAGGGTCTACACGTCGAGCGGGCAAATCCTTACCGGGAATATCTGTGCAGATAAATGCGCCATTCCGATGGGCCGCCATCACACCATGGGTACCAGATTCAACCAGGCTCATGATAAGGTTGGCATAAAAGATTGCCATGTGTTTGTCGTAGACATCCGGCTCGCCGCTACGTAGAAAATACGTCAGGTCGATCGGTAGAAAGCGTATACCTGGCAGGTGTTGGGTTAGTTGATCGGCCAGGAATTCAGCTACATTAGCCTTTTTCCGATGGCCATACGCATCAGGTACACCGACCTCCGGCACTGGCACACCAAGATTCGCTCCTTCCGAAAGTACCACGGTTGAATAGTTATGCGGATTGCGTCGATCGTCGACGATTAGTTCGGCCAGATGGTCTATGCTGACAGTGACTTCTGGGATCAACAGGCGATCAGCCCAGGTAGCGATTGCTGTCTCAAGGGCTGTAAAACCGGCATCACGACCAAACAGGCGAAACAATACGGTCTCGCTATGAGACCCGGCAGTAGAGCGAATACGGTTGATAAATTCTGCTGCGCGATTAATTGCTGTCTGAAAACCGATACAATAATCCGTGCCTGGTACATCATTATCCATTGTTTTGGGTATGCCCCAAACTGGTAAACCTTTCGCTGAGAGTTTAACTCCATAGCTCAAGGTATCATCTCCACCAATTACCACCAGGCCATCCAATTGCAGAAAGTCCATGTTCGCCAGCACTTCAGTGGTGAGATCAACGTGTTCACCTGGCGCTCGGCCTTCGGCGTAAGGCCATAGATGAGGTGGAAGCTCACTCCCGCGCACACTTGCCGGATTGGTACGTGAGGATTGCAGAAAAGTGCCTCCTTGCCTATCGATAGTGCGCGTATTCAGCCTATTCAAAGGCATCAGGTAGCCTTCTTGCCAGGTGATAGGTACCTCGAGATTGAAAATCTGAGATTCTATGCTGCGTGATCTATCAAGATAGGTGATACCTTTCCATCCTTCACGCAGGCCCATAATATGGACACCCATTGGTTCCGCTCGATAGACAAGCGCTTTAATAGCAGCGTTTAGCCCCGGCACATCACCGCCCCCTGTAAGTACACCTAATGAACGAATAGGTCTTTGTGTCTTTCCTGGCATGGTACGTTCCCTTTCTAGATAGTGTTCTTCCCAGGAAACAGTATCTCATAAAGCAGTTACTCAAGCAACTACTTATTGACAGTCCTACTAAAACAATGCATACTGCCTAGAGATAAGAGCATATGGATGTTGACAATATGTCTTACAATCACACAGGAAGCGTACTGAGCTATGAGCCAGAAAACAAGAACGCTTAGAGGCATACCTCATACAACATTGCGCCGCCTACGTTATACTCCCACATATTTCTTCTTGATCTGGCGTTGGACCTGGTGGTTCTATGCTTTTGCTTGGATCATGCTTTCACCCACAGGTCCAACTTCCCTTCTATTAGTTCTTCTTGGTATTACATTTATACAGTCCTTATTAGCCACTCTTTACACTCCCGTTTTCAAAATATTTTTTCCCAGTATCCCGCTCAAAAGTAAGAAAACCAAGCCAGAACAAGACGGTATGCACAGAATCAGGTCAGTACGTCGTATCCTATGGAAACGTAATCGTCCACAACCGATCGCCGTAGATGAAGACCCGGAGATACTACCTCCCATAGCTCGCTCAAATAATCCATACAAAGATATCGCTATCTATGGTATCGACGTAATCATTTGTGGCCTGGCCATGTATTTTACTGCTGCTAACTCACCTCACCCCTTCGGCGACGCATCTCCATTTTACCGCTATGGTTTCTCAACAATCTTTGTTGCGGGGTTCGCTTATCGCTATCGCGGTGGTTTAGCGGCGGCCATTGGCTACGATCTCTTTGTGGTACTCGGTATATTCTTTCCACCACCTATGTCACACCCGCCCTACGTGATACAAGTACAAGATATCCTTGGCTCAACACTTGACGCCCCGCTCATAGCCATCTTTACAGCATATATGGCTACGTTGCTTAACAGCCTTACACGACATAAGAGGCGTGAGCAGGACAGCGTTCGTAGACAACGTTCCTTGTTGCGTGTAAGCGAGACATTGGTAGCCGGGGCCAGCAATATGCAGCATCTCTTACAGCAAAGTGTTAAACAGATCAGGCAAGGCGGCCATTTTGATTATCTCACAATCGCAATTATCAACTACGAAGATGATAGCAATAATCCGCATCCGCAGATCGACACAATTGTAGAGTCAGGGCGGGTTGAAGTAGCACCAGCCGAAGCGAGCGAGGCACTAATTAATCAAGTGTCACAATCAGGGGAAAAACTGACTAAATTCGAGCCACAGAACGCAGAAGGACAGGCAGAATCAGTTGGCTTAGCTCGTCTCTACCTTCCATTTAAAAAAGAGGACCAGGTATACATGGTGATAGGAGCCGAAAGCAATCGCAAAACACCATTTGAAGAGAGGCAAAAGAACTTCTTAATAATCGTAGGAACGCAACTGATTATTGCGTTGGAGAATATGCTCCTGACCGAACAGGCCGCTGACCTTGCCGCTGCTGCGGAACGAGGTCGTATAGCACGCGAGATTCATGACGGTATTGCCCAACTTATCTATATATTAAGTCTGAGCAGCGAAACATGCGCCGCACTTCTGAAGCGGATAGCTGACACTTCTACTGAAGAAGCCCTCATGTTAGCGCCCGTTGCCGAGAGACTTGATAAGCTTGTGACTATCTCGAAGCAGGCACTATGGGAGACCCGCCACTACATGTTCACACTCAAACCACTGATAAGCGGCTCAACGACCTTGACACAGATGCTGACCAATCAGTTGCGCGAGTTTGAAGCAATCAGTGGTTTGCCTGCACAGTTAGAAGTAGAAGGTATAGAAGCATCGCCAAATGGAGATCAAAGGCGTACGCGCAAGACAGCTCAGGTTGGGACTGCCATTTTCCGTATTATCCAGGAAGCGCTCACCAATGCCTATAAACATGCGGACGCAACACATGTAAAGGTACACCTGCACCATCTACCTCAATGTATAGAAGTCGAGATTTGCGATGATGGCAAAGGCTTGTATACGGCGCCTCATGGCTACAATCTTGAGGTCAATGGAGAACAAGAACCTATCTATTCCGGTCATGGCATGCGAGGCATGCGTGAGCGAGCTGAAGAATTAGGCGGTTCATTTGAGATAAGGCAGGGATATGTAGGAGGCACCAGTGTACTGGCCCGCATTCCAATCTAAGGAGGCTAAATGACAAAAACGCGCATCATGATCGTAGACGATCACGAGGTAGTACGCATTGGCATACGTGCTGCGTTCGAAGCAGAGCCAGATCTCTCAGTAGTTGGAGAAGCTAGTAACGGAGCAGAAGCTCTGGCTAAGATGTCTGTGCTTGATCCTCAACTAATACTTATGGACGTACGTATGGAGAAGATGAATGGAATTGAAGCATGCCGCGAAATCAAAAGTCACTATCCCGATGTGCGCATCTTGATGATCACATCATACACTGACGATGACGCCGTGATCTCCTCCATTCTGGCCGGGGCCAGTGGCTACCTGCTGAAACATGTGAGTCGGACCGATTTATTACGTTCTATTCGCCTGGTAGCTTCAGGTCAGTCATTAATCGATATGAATACCGCTAAACAGGCAATGGAACGCCTTACGCAGATACCCGGCAGTGAACTCACCGAACGCGAACGCGAAGTGCTTACGCTGGTAGCACGCGGTTACACCAATAAACAGATTGCCGATACGCTGGTCGTAAGCGAAAAAACTGCACGCAATCATGTCAGCCACATCCTCGATAAACTGGGGCTTTCGCGACGCAGTGAAGCAGCGGCATTTGCCGTCGAACATAAGCTCGTGCCGCCCCGAGACACAACGTAGAGGCCGATTTATCGCGCCCACCGCCGATTCATCGGCCCTCGGTAGATATCCCTCTATCCCGAAGAACGAGTGAAAAAGCATTATTCCATCAATACTAATGCTCAGTAAAAATCTTGCGTCGCAAATACTGCCCTCCACCCTTACCACCAACATACTCACCATTCCGCACAATCACTTTTCCACGCAGCAGTACTATATCTGGTATCCCCTGAACATGCATGCCCTCATAAGGGGTATAATCGACACGTTGATGCTGATTTGTGGCGCTAATCGTCAACATTCGTTCAGGATCAAAAATAACGAGGTCGGCATCGCTGCCTGGGGCAATAGTTCCTTTGCGGGGAAAAAGCCCAAAAAGTTTGGCTGGCATAGTTGAAACCAGGTCCACAAAATGTTGTATTCCTAGTTTCCCTTTACGCACACCATCATACAAAAGCATCAAGCGATGCTCTACTCCTGGCAGACCATTGGGTATCTTCGTAAAATCATGCAAACCCAGTTCTTTTTGCTCATGATAGTTAAAGGGAGCATGATCCGTTGAAACCACCTGAAGTTCTCGACGCTGTAAGCCAATCCAGAGCGCTTCATTGTCTGCATCACTGCGCATAGGCGGCGTACACACATATTTTGCACCTTCAAAACCTGGAGCAGCATAGCAACTATCATCCAGGTAGAGATATTGCGGGCATGTCTCGCCCCAGACTGGTAGACCTTTCACACGAGCAGCAGCGACAGCATGCAGTGAATGGGCGCAACTGACATGGACGACGTAGAGCGGCGCCTCCGTCAGTGTTGCAAGTGTGATAGCACGCTGTGCAGCCTCTCCCTCCAGGATAGCAGGACGTGTATGAGCATGATAGATTGGGGCGGTATGACCGGCAGCAACAGCTTCTCGCACTATAAAATCGATGGTGATACCATTCTCAGCATGCACCATGACCAATCCTCCCAGGTGAGCAGAGCGACGCAGAACGCGATAAATCGTCTCATCATCGACCATGAATGTGCCAGGATAAGCCATCAGCAGTTTGAATGTCGTCACACCTGCGGCAACCATCTCATCCATTGCCTCTTCCGGTGCTGAGGCAAGGTCAGTGATTGTAATATGAAAGCCGTAATCAATAACAGCATTTTCCTCAGCTTTAGTATGCCAGGATTGAAGGGCTTCAGCCAGGCTATGTCCCCGCCGCTGATTGGCAAAATCAATGATGCTGGTGGTACCACCACAGGCGGCAGCTATCGTTCCCGTCTCAAAGTCATCGCTGGCAACAGTCGTCGGTAATGGCAGTTCCATATGTGTATGCACGTCGATAGCGCCAGGAAAGACATACTTTCCTTTCGCATCAAGTACCAAATCACTTAGCATTGTAGCAAAGGTACCAGTCGAACCAACTGCAACAATTTGCTCATCCTCGATGAAAATATCACCTGGAAAATCATCGGTAGCAGTAATGATACGACCGTTTGTGATAACTGTACGCATAAACAAGCTCCTCCTACAAATCCAAGGTTCACGCCATCAGAAACACCTTCAGATTACCATATACTATATGAGCCTGCTTTTTACCATCAGTAGTAGCAAAAAAGCAATCACACTTTGGTTTACGCACTACCTATGACATAGGCCAAAATGCCTGTTCATCCCCATAAATTGTACTTTGTGACATCTATTACGGTATACTCGTACAAAATATCTACTACTTCCTTGCATTCAGTTGAGAAAGAAGGATCATTTTCTCGTGCCAAATTCAGCCAGAGTTCTCGTCATTGACGATAGTACCACTTTATGTCTAATAATGGCCCGCGCACTTAAAAAAGCAGGATATCAAGTAATTACTGCATCTAATGGAAACGAGGGATTGGTCAAGGCTCTTCAGGAGCGTCCGCATTGTGTCATAATTGACGTTGTGCTACCCGGAATCAGCGGCTTCGGCCTGTGCCGCCAGTTACGGGTCTTAGATCCACAGCGCAACCTATCAATTATAATGATAAGTACTAAAAATACGAGCCTTGATCACTCCTGGGGTCTACGACAGGGCGCAGATCGTTATTTGCCTAAACCTTTCTCTGATGAAGCGCTTGTACAAATCGTCGAGGAAGTTATCAAAGAGCACGCCTTACGTTGATTTAGCTTATGTCCTAATCTTCTGCGAACTGACAGATCCACTCGAAGTCTTCATCTGAAGCAGAGGATAGTTTGCCTTCCTGCATAAGTTGTAAACTATAGTCACAGATACAGCGCAGAATATAGTTATCATTTTGAGTATCTACCTGATACACACCGCTAGCTAAGACTTCGTTACCAAGCCATACATTGATCAAGATTCCTTCATCGTGCTGTGCGCTTAACATAACTGCAGGTGAACTTCTGTATAATTCGTAAGGTTCTATACCACTTTTTGCTTTATCATGAATGAGAGTCACATGAGTATCCTCACTCATATGCGGGAATGTAAATGTGATTATGGCTCTCGCCTCATCATCGACTACAATATAATCAACATATGCTTTCACTAATGTGCTGTCCATATCTTGCCTCGCTTTATTTATCACCAGCCAGGCTCTTCGCCAAACGAACTGGCGTATAGTGCATTTAACAGGTATCCTCTAAAGAGAGTATAACTAACGCATCTCAAAGTTGATATGCGCTACTCTCACAAATTCCTCACAGGAGTCGGTGATGCGGTTTAATCATCTTCCTCCCATTGTAAGAGCCATAATTGCATTCTGCGCGTGCATGCGATTTTCCGCCTGATCATACACAACCGATTGTGGACCATCGATTACTGTGTCAGTCACCTCGACACCTCGGTCGGCAGGAAGACAATGCATATAGATAGCGTCCTCTTTTGCCAGTGACATTCGTCGCTCGTCGCAGATCCAGTGCTCGTATTGTCCAATTGTATCAACCAACTTTGACGGGTCTCGAACCGCGACCAGAGGACCCCAACTCTTAGGGTACACAACATCAGCACCTACAAAAGCCTCATCCATATCATGGATAATCTTAAAACTGCCGCCGGTTTTACGCGCGTTTTCGGCGGCACTATCCAGAATCTCCGGCATCAACTCGAACTCAGGTGGATGAGCAAGCACAACTTCAGCACCGAACTGCGTGAAAAGCTCAATTACTGATTGAGGCAATGAAAGTGGCTTGGTATAGGATTTGGCATATGCCCAAGACATCACAACCCTCTTCCCTCGAATGTCTCCTTTCTTCTCAATAACTGTCATGAGATCGGCCATAGCCTGGCATGGATGATAGATATCACATTGCATGTTAATGACCGGCACGTTTGCATGTTCGGCCACATTTCTCAAATATGTATTTCCATCACCCCAATCACAGTGCCGAATTGCAATTCCATGACCATACGCCGAGAGAATCTTGCCAATCTCTTTAGGGGTATCGCCATGCGAGATTTGCATCTTGTCCGGTTCTAAGAAAATAGCATGCCCTCCCAGGCGCGTCATACCCGCTTCGAAAGAGTTGCGAGTGCGCGTTGAAGAGAAGAAGAAGAGCATAAACAGCGTTTTGTCCGCGAGTAAACGGCAGGGTAGGTCAAGACCCCATTTCATTTTGAGATCAAAAGCGAGATTGAGCACGGTCTCCAATTCTTCTTTGGTCCATTCCTGGGTGCTGATAAAGTCTCGACCACGCAAATTGGTCTTCATTTCATAAAGTCCTTCCTATTCACGTACAATCCACGTTCCTGTCAGTCCTTCGAGAGCTTTGCCGATGCTTTCGGGCATGGTTATCAAAGCAGCGCTTCCACCGCGTTCAAGATAGTTGATGACAGCTTTGACTTTTGGTCCCATGCTGCCTTTAGCAAAATGATCCTCCTCATAATATCGTTTAGCCTCGCTTAACGTTAGATGGTCCAGATCAATCTGATTAGGCTTCTTGAAGTTGAGAGCAGCTTTCTCTACAGCAGTAGAAATCAGTAAGAGGTCAGCGTTCAATTCACTGGCCAGCAGACTTGAAGCCAAGTCTTTGTCGATAACAGCTTCTACTCCTGAAAGACTACCAGAAACATCGCGCACCACGGGGATACCTCCTCCACCAACCGCGACCACAATAAAGCCGTTTTTGATCAGAGTATCTATAGCATCACGTTCGACAATCTCTCTTGGTATAGGCGATGGAACAACTCGACGCCAGCCACGCCCGGCATCCTCAACCATCATCCAGCCTTCTTTGCTCATCTTCGCACGTGCTTCTTCCTCTTTATAAAATGAGCCTATAGGTTTGCTGGGATTCTGCATTGCGGGGTCATTGCGATCCACAATCACCTGTGTAACCACCGTTGCGCTTTGACGCTGAATGCCTCGACGTAAAAATTCATTGTAGAGAGCTTGTTGTATCATGTATCCGATTGCGCCCTGGGTATCTGCCCCACAAGAATCAAGAGGCACAACATGCATTATTTTGCTCGCTAGTTCTGAGCGCAGCAGAATAAACCCTACTTGCGGCCCATTGCCATGTGTGATGACCACATTCCAACCCTGTTCAATCATCCCTGCAATATGTACCGCTGTCTCGCGTACTGCATTAAACTGGTCAGGCACGCTCTGATGAGCCTCATCTTTAATCAAAGAATTGCCGCCAATGGCGACTACAGCTAATTTACTCACCTGGCACCCTCCAGGTAAAGCGGCAACATAGCATAGAAATCGGCGCACTGCACAACTTCTGCAGCAGGCACCTGGTCGAGAGTCGTATGTGCCCAAAGCTCCTCACCAGGGCCAAAGCCTATTGCCGGTATGCCAGCCTTGCCCATCCAATAAGTGGCATTCGTAGAAAAGACCCATTTACCAGTTTTCGCCGGATGACCATAACAGCTTTCAAAGGTGGCTTTACCTATCTGTACGTACGGATGATCCTCTGCTAATGACCAGGCAGGAAATATTTTCTCAACAGGGAAAACAAAGCCCGTATAGCTCGGCTCTGTGTACATCGGCACAACGATCTCCGCCAGGTGAGCATTAGGCAATGCTCGCAGTTCATTCAATATAACTTCTTTTGTCTCGGCAGGATGCATACGACGATCAAGATAGATGGAACACTCGTCGGGAACAGCATTAAGTGAGACACTATGCGTGCTGATATTTGTCACTGTAACAGAACCGGCGCCCAGGAATGGGTCAGGGCGACTCTTTAAGTCTTGATGCAGTTGCTCAATCCCCTGAATAAATGGGATGGCTTTGTAAAGGGCATTGTCACCACGTTCTGGGGCGCTGGCATGGCAACTAATTCCCCTGAAGGTGACACTTATCTCTGTGCGTCCTCGATGTCCGCGAAAAATGTCCATGTTGGTAGATTCGCCAATCACCACGAAATCGGGACGCAAACCCTCGTATTCTACTAGTGCATTTCCGGAGATGCCATCACACCACTCTTCTACATTGCCAAAATAATACAGCGTCCAGTCTTTCGCCAATCCCAACTTTTTCAGGGTCGCCATTGCATAAATCATTGGCGGTGTGGAACATTTCTCATCACCCGCACCAAGGCCGTAGATGATGCCATTCTCGAACTTACCTTTAAATGGATCCCATTCCCATTGAGTGGCGTCAGCCACCCCGACAGTATCAATGTGACTATCATAGAGTAATATACGAGGACCATTACCTATGCGACCCAGGATGTTGCCCATAGAATCTCGCCCCACTGCGTCAAAGCCAAGTTCTGTCATGCGTGCGCCTATTGCTTCACCAACCTGCCCAATCTGGCTATCGAAGCTAGGTATAGCAACAATATCACGAAGAAACTGGATCATCGTGTCATGATGCTTTTCCAGTTCCTGTTTGACGGCTGTCTGCGCTTCACGAACGTCCATAATAAATTCCTTCTTCCTACATTCTGTTCCAAAGAGCCTGTGAGAGTTCCCTCGCCCTTGCATGTATTCGCGCTTCATCTACAGTGAGTAACTGGCGATTGCGCATCAACCAGCGACCGGCAACCATCGTTGAGTTTACATGAAGAGCATCTATACCAAAGATCATGTGCCATGGGAAGTTCTCACCCGTGAGCGGTGTCGGTGGCAAGTAATCAAGTAACACCAGATCAGCAGCAGACCCGACACTCAGTTCGCCAACACGCGGAAAATCAGGACTGAACGGGCTAAAGACAGCATCCATAATTCGGGCATTGTGCTGAAATGCCAGGTTCAAAACCAGGTCTCCAGGCATAACCCGCGGGTCTTCAAGTGCAACTTTGTGCATCAGGTACGCTGCCTTCATTTCCTGCATCATATTCATACTAAAACCATCATTGCCCAGGCCGACATTTACACCAGCGCGAACCATCTCCTCGATAGGTGCACGTCCCACGGCATTATTCATATTCGAGCGGGGATTATGTACGCTATTAGTATGAGTATCAGCCAGGCGGCTCATTTCACCGCTGCGCACATGTACACAGTGTGCGGCTATACTGTGTGGACCCAAAATATTACCCGCCTCTAAACGATCCACTACACACATACCGTAGCGCGAAATGCTGTCCATCTCGTCTGAGATATCTTCAGCAACATGTACATGGAAACCAACACCCAGTTCAGCTCCGCCTGCAGCACAGCGTTCAAGAGTCGCTGTACTTAGGGTGAAAGATGCATGCAGGCCATAACTCGCGGCAATCATGCCAGCTTCCGCCTGTTGTCTGCGTTCAGTGCGTAATGAGTGAATGAATCGCTCATTTTCCCGAATACCATCTGCAACAACACCCAGGCCATCGCGATCAGAAACTTCGTAAGCTAGGCAAGCGCGAATTCCCGCTTGCCCAACTGCATCTGCGATCACGTCGAGGCTTCCTTCAATTGCATTCGGACTGGCATGATGATCGACGACACATGTCGTACCACACCGAATAGCATCTATCATAAACATTTCAGCACTGGCCTTGGCATCCTCTAGTGTTAAAAGCTTGTCGAGCCGCCACCACAGCCGCTTAAGAATTTCAGGAAAGTTGCGCGGTGGTTCGCCCGGAATAGCCATTCCGCGAGCGAATGCGCCATAAAAATGTGTGTGGGCACAAAGAAATCCAGGTATAATTAAGCCATCGTTCGCATCGAAGTATTCGACCTCAGGATACTGCTGTCGCATAGTAGTATCCCTGTCGATAGCTGCTATGCGACCATCAAGTATCAGGATAGCTCCCTTTTCGATAAGCTGGTTTTGTGAACCAAGCGTGACTACGGTCCCGTTGCCTATGAGGATATCTGCCATTGATTACCACCTTTTCTTTTTGCGATTTATCGCCGCTTTCTCACCACTTTCTCAACCATTAGCATCCCCTCGGCCCCCTTCTCAATCGGTACCACACTACCAGCTCTCCCAACTACAGCATCGATACTTTTCAGACCACTCCCGGTCACTAGAAGCACAACACGTTCATCCCGCTCGATTTTACCTTCGTTTAACAGGCGAAGTAGCCCTGCATAGCTAGCTGCCCCTGATGGCTCGGCAAACACACCTGTCAGTCCGGCTAGCACTTTTTCTGCCGCGAGTATCTCATCATCTGAAACAGTAATGCCAAATCCACCACTTTCGCGTATAACTTTTACCGCCATTGCTCCATTACGTGGTAAACTAACAGAGATACCGTCCGCAACAGTCTGCGCAGGAAAAGGCCTCACAATACCATCACCTTCAAGAGCACGCACAATTGCAGGCGACCCTTCAGCCTGTACTGCGATCATGCGCGGAATGCGCTGAATCATCCCAAGACGGTAAAAGTCTTCAAAACCACGATAAACTCCGCTGATAATACAACCATCACCTGTCGGCACAAGTATGCTGTCAGGAACCTGCCAGTCAAGTTGTTCGGCAATCTCGAAACCAACTGTTTTTTTGCCTTCAACGAGGTAGGGATTGTAACCCGTGTTCCGGTTATACCATCCAAAGGTGTTACATGCTTCGATGCACAGATCAAAGGCATCATCATAACTACCCTTTACAGCAAAAACTGTCGAACCGCATATCAGCAGTTGTACAATCTTGGCGCGCGCCGCATAATGGGGCACAAAGATATAACATGGCAGTCCTACAGATGCTGCCTGCACAGCCAGCGAAGAAGCTGCATTGCCCGTAGAGGCACAGGCTACCGTTCTCCCCTCTGCTCGCATTACTGCAATGATACTTGCCCGGTCCTTAAGGGAGGCACTAGGGTTGCGCGAGTCATCTTTAAGCCAGAGGTCGCTCATCCCTAGATAAGCCCTAAGGCGATTCACCGAGTAAAGCGGCGTCCCTCCTATCGACAATGCAGGTCGATCCTCAAAGCTATAGGAAATTGGAAGGAGCGCGCGATAACGCCAGAAAGTCGGATCGTGATCCTCCGCTAGCGTAGCTCGATTGATGTGCCGTGCAATCTGCTCATAATCATAGTGGACTTCAAGGACGCCTAAAGAACCACAGATGGGACATGTATAGGTGACCTCTGCCGGGTTATACCTGGCATCGCAGAGCACACATTGTAGATGATGAATATAGTTAGCAGACATTATCAGACCTCTAGCGAATCACCTCGAGTTTGACTTTCGCTAATTTTGCTCTATCTTCATCGCTAATGGGATGCTCGCGGTCTGGCACCTCCAATTCAGTGATGACGCCACAGAGTTCAGTTGAGAAGTAGCGCAGTCCGTTGTCAGAGAGTACAGTTACGATCATACCAATGTCAGGATAACGTTGCGCAACTTTGATTGCGGCAGCTACATTGCAGCCCGAAGAGATACCACAGAAGATACCCTCTTCACGCGACAGGCGACGAGCCATCTCAATCGATTCATCAGACGTAGTGGTAACTACTCCATCCAGGTATTCAACATGCAAGACTTCAGGGATAAAACCATCACCGATACCCTCGATTTTGTGCGGTCCCCATAGGCCTCCTGAAAGAATATCGCATTCAGCAGGTTCAACCGCAAATATCTTGATCCTGGGATTCTGCTCTTTGAGATATTTTCCCGCCCCAGTCACAGTGCCTCCTGTTCCCTGAGATAACACCAGTGCCCCAATTTTACCCTCGGTTTGCTCCCAGATCTCCGGACCAGTCGTGTGATAATGCGCCTCGATATTATCAACGTTGACAAACTGACCAACCTCCCAGTATTTATCAGGAGCTGCAGTCTTGAGATCTTTGACCTTCTTGATCACCAAATCTACATCGCTTTCAGCGCCGGGAGTCAGCACTAATTCTGCTCCGTAGGCGCGGATAGTTTTCTTACGTTCCTCGCTCATACCATCTGGCATGACAATGACAACGGGATACCCTTTCGCTGCACCTACACAGGATGTAGCTATTCCAGTGTTACCCGTCGTGCCTTCAATAATGGTCATACCAGGGCGCAAGTCGCCTCGCCGCTCAGCCTCTGATACAAGGAAAGGCAAAATACGGTCCTTGACACTGCCACTCGGATTAAAATACTCAACCTTGGCCACGATGGTGGGTTTAACGTCACCCACTACGCGCCGCAGCCGTACTATTGGCGTCATCCCTGCCGTATCAAGGATGCTTTCTGCAATACGCGCACGACGATTCCAGTCAACCATTAGCTCATCCCTCCCGTAGACAATATGGGACTTGCATGAAAGTAGTCCCTACATTTTCAGCACAATGCGATATGTAGTGGCGGGGCTTGCCCCCACCAGGTTCTCACCTCACAAAAAAGTTATCCCTGCATTTTCACTAAAGTCTGGTCGATGTTATTCAATGTCGGACGACCAGACAGAGCCATTGCCAGTTCAAGTTCCTTGCGCAGTATTTCCAGCACATCATTTGCGCCTTCTGTACCATTGACAGCCAGTCCCCATAGAACTGGGCGACCGACCAGCACGGCTCGCGCACCGAGTGCCAGCGCTTTCAGTATGTCAGTGCCCCGGCGTATTCCTCCATCGCAGTAAATCTCGCAGCGTCCGGCAACCGCTTCGACGATTTCAGGCAGTGCTTCGATGCTGGCAAGAGCGGTGTCAAGTTGGCGACCACCATGGTTAGAAACGATAATGCCATCCATTCCATGCTCAATTGCAAGCAGCGCATCCTCCGCCGTCAATATGCCTTTGAGTAAAATGGGCAGTGAGGTAATCGAGCGTAACCAGGACAAGCATTCCCAGGTGAGTGTAACCCATTCTTGTCCGTCCTTATCAATGTCTACAAAATTCGCTTCACGAAATGGTGGTGGTGGAATTGTTACATTATTACGCCTATCTTTCTCACGATTGCCAAGAGTTGGTAGGTCTACAGTGAGAACAATAGCACGATATCCTGCTGACTCCGCGCGGTGTACTAGTTTCTCCGCAAACTGCAGGCTAGGGTAAACGTAAAGTTGAAACCACAACGGACCACTCGCCGCCTGAGCGATTTCTTCGAGCGAACGGGTAGCTGTTGTACTCGCTATCATCAACGTATTAGCTCTACCTGCTGCCTGTGCAGTCGCACATTCGCCCTCTGGATGTGCTAGGCAATGCATGGCCATCGGCGCTACTATTATAGGCATGCTTACAGGAGTACCCAGCACAGTTGTACGCATGTCGAGTGCGCTGGTGCTGACATCTACAAGCACACGCGGACGTAGTTGGATGCGCTCAAAAGCAGTACGGTTAGCTCGCAGCGTCACCTCATCGTCGCTGCCACCTTGAATGTAATCCCAGTGTGCGGGATCCATTTTGGCCTGGGCTAGCGCCTCGTATTCAAAGACGTTTACAGGTTCCATACGAACCTCTCTTTTCAAGATACAAAGCTATTATTGAGCCTAATCATTATTTTTTCTCCCCCTGGGCATGAATGGCATGCAATACCCTCTCCGGTGTCAACGGAATCTGGCGAATGCGTATCCCCAATGCATCCGCAACTGCATTTGCAACAGCAGGAGCCATACCATCAATGGGTATTTCAGCAATTGCTTTGGCACCAAAGGGACCGAAAGGATCGCTTGTCTCAACAATAAATGTTTCCATTTTTGGCATGTCTGGCGCACTGTAAATACGGTAATCGCTGAGATTGGTAGTGAGCAATGCTCCCAGCTCATCGTAAACCATCTCTTCACAAACACCATATCCAAGCGCCTGAGTTGCCCCACCTTCAATTTGACCCTCAGCAGTAATCGGATTAATAACACGCCCGGCATCGACCGCTGAAATTGCCGTGAGTATGCGAACTCCACCTGTCTCAGTATCTACCTCTACCTCTACACCTTCAGCAGCAAATGGCGGCGGCGATTCATAGCTCATCCACGAAGCTGTAGCCATTATTTGCTGCTGGTTCTCAACATGCAGAGAGTGTAATGCCACCTGGGAAACTGTCACTGTTTGCCCGTTGGGAGCAGTGATGACGTGGTCTTTAATAGTAAGCTTCTCAGGATTGGCATTCAACATATGACTTGCAACTTCGAGTATCTGTGAGCGCACCTGTTCCGCCGCTTTTTTCGTTGCTCCACCACTGATATATGTTGTTGAAGAGGCATAGGCTCCTGTATCAAAGGGCGTGAAATCGGTGTCAGAAGAGTGCATGATGATATCTTCGATATGCACTCCCAGCACCTCGGCAGCAATCTGCGCAATCACAGTATCTGAACCAGTACCGATATCCGTGGCGCCTACAAGTATATTGAACGAGCCATCATCGTTGAGCTTGATACTAGCGCCGCCCATATCAAGACCGGGGATAGCCGTACCGTGCATGGCAAGCGCTACGCCCACACCTCGCCGGAAACGACCATTTCCACCTTTCCCACGTTTTTCTTTCCAATCCAATCTCTCCTCAACTATCCGTAAGCATTCCGGCAAACCACAACTTTCAATAATCTGTGTATAGCCCTCTTTGCCCTCACCCAGAGCCTTCGCCAGCGGGTTTTCATCGCCGACTTTAATCCAGTTCTTACGTCGTAATTCTAACGCATCCATGCCTAACTGCCTGGCTATCTCGTCCATGTGGCTCTCCAAAGCGAAAAAGCCTTGAGGAACACCATAGCCACGAAAAGCTCCTGGAGGTGGTAGATTTGTATAGACAATTTCTGCCTCAAATCGAATATTTGGACACGGATAAATTGGGAGCGGTTTCGATCCGGTGTTGCTTTGAACAGTCAGTGAATGCGTACCGTAAGCTCCTGTGTTGGCGAGTACAGTCATCGAATTTGCTACGATTGAGCCATCACCCTTTACTCCTGTTTTCATTCGAAGAATTTGCGGATGGCGCGAACGACTGCTGCGGAACTCTTCGGCACGAGAAAACTCCATTTTCACTGGCCGATCAGTAGTAATAGTCAGCAGCGAGCAAATATCTTCGAGTAGGACCTCTTGTTTTACACCGAAACCGCCACCAATACGTGGTTTAATTACATGAATGCGGCGTGGAGGTAACCCAATCACGGGAGCAATAATCCTTCGCACATGGTAGGGCACCTGGGTACTTGTTCTTACAACGAGACGATCATCTTCATCCCAGTAGGTAATCACTATATGATTTTCAATTGGAGTCTGCTGCACCTGTGGGACTATATACTCTCCCTCGACGATCAAGTCAGATTCGGTAAAACCGCGCTCAACGTCACCTACTTCTGCGTGCAGGTGCGCTGCTATGTTGCGTGATGCATCATGAATGCGATATGACTCTGGCTCTGGATGCAATCGAGGGGCATCAGGTTCCATTGCCTTGCGTGGATCAAATAGAGCAGGCAAAATTTCGTAATCGATCTCAATGAGCTTTACAGCTTGCTCGGCAATTTCTGGCGTCTCGGCTGCGACAGCTGCTACACGATCGCCAACAAAGCGCACCCGGTAATCGAGACAGTACTGATCATGTGGGCCTGGTTCTGGCCATGATTGTCCCGCTGTTGTATACGGGATTCTCGGCACATCTTTATACGTCAATACTGCATGCACACCAGGCAGCGCTCTCGCTCGAGATACGTCGATATCACGAATGATAGCATGTGCATGCGGACTGGTGAGTAGACGTCCGTGCAACATACCACGTAGTTCAATATCATCAACGAAAGCAGGCTTACCTGTAACCAGTTTAACAGCATCCACCTTGCGCTCAGCTTTGCCAACAACATTCAGGTTAGTGGAAACACGAGTGTCTACAAGTGTTGCTGTACCACCACCTGATAAATCCCCTTCTTGGATGGGTTTGTTCTTTTCTCCACCAGCGCCAGTGAAACCGCCATCATTCCCCTGGCTGCTTGCGCCATGCTCCGCATGTTCTAGCGGGGAGCGTCCGGGATCCCACGGCTGAAAGTTCTCGCCAGAGCCAGGGAGACTAATCGGTGCCATCTCTTCACCACGCAAGATAGCAGCGGCCCGTAGAATAGCTTGTACAGGTTTGACATAGCCGGTACAGCGGCATAGATTGCCCGAAAGCGCATCACGTACCTCATCTTCTGTTGGATTGGGATTGCGCTTGAGTAAAGCATATGCAGAGAGTATCATACCCGGCGTACAGAACCCACACTGAATAGCACCAGTATCAACAAAAGCTTCTTGTATGGGATGAAGTTTTCGCGCAGAGCCCAGGCTTTCAACAGTGGTCAACGTACAACCACCCACTTGAGCAGCGAGTGTGACACAACCAGGTCGCGGCATGCCATCAACCAGTACAGTACAAGCGCCGCATTCGCCTGTCTCACAACCATGCTTGACACTATAATAGCCTTCTTTTCGCAACACAGCCATCATTGATTCGTTAGGTGCAACTTCAAGACTCTTGATCAGCCCATTGATTCTCAATTCGAGTTCCATATCTATTGCCTCCCCTCAGACGAGACCATGTTGCGCCAGTGCGAGATTGTAGCGGCTTCTTCTATTACACGAAATGCCAGGTTCATACCACTCACCTGGCGATATGCTCTACTAGCACGAAAATCTTCTGGTGGTGAAAAATTTGCCATGCCCGCTTGAATCGCTGCCATAATTTGTGGTGTATCAGGGGCACCGTTTGAGCCTCCCGAGCTGGCTGCGGGTTGTCCTTCAAGTTGTTTCTCAACAGCTACCATACGAACTGGCTCCATACTTACCCCACCTAAAGCTAGCCGTACTTGCTTGTAGATACCACCATCCACCTCTACGAAAGCTGCCGCATTTATAAGAGCTACGTCGGTAGGAGTGCGTCCAACACGCATGAACGATGCAGCACAACCATAGGCAGGCCAGGGAATGATCACTTCAATAATCAGTTCATTTGGTTTGCGCTCCATCGTTAAAGAGATACAGGACACACGTCGTTCCTGTTTGCCTTTAAAAGTGACGCCTGGCAGCGCGAGTCCTGGACGTTCGGCAGTTCCACCACTCAGATTGACTTGTGATTTTGACCCAGAACGCAATACAACCTCGCCATTCATTACAGTCAGGGCCGTTAGTAGATCTGCCTGCGAAGCAACTCCTGCAGCTAGCGTGCCACCAAGTGTGGCGCTATTGCGAATCAGATGTGAAAAAGATGATGCTAACGACGCACGCGCTAAAATACCCGTTGCAAGGTCTTTGAGCAATGTAGAATCTCCCATTGTTTGCAGTGTAGTCATTGCGCCAATATGAATTCCCTTCGTATCTTCGGTGATATACGAAAGTTCAATTTCACGTAAATCGACTACAGCCTGGATACTCTCATCCTCTTGTCCGAGCAGGTAAGTTCCACCAGCCAACGGCACAGTTTTGGTATCTGTTCGTGCTAACAGCATCAGTGCGTCGTCAATATCTTCCACCCAGTGATACTCAAAAAGATTCAATAACATCGTATATATCCTCTGTTCATAACACCCTGTCGGGTCACGTCACCATCTGATACTAGTGCCCTGCCAGGTTTATTTTTGTAATGATACCAACCTGAACGATTCCACATCGATGAGCCCCTGATCGGTCAATTTCAGCGACGGGATAACCGATAATGAAAGAAAACTGAGCGTCATCCAGGGATGTTCCAGTGTACAGCCAAGTTCTGCAGCTGCCATATCCAGTGCAAGCAGTTGCTGCGCCAATTCAGTGGCCGGTAATGGAGAGACAAGCCCTCCGTATGGCAATGGCACTTTGCCACGCACTTCTCCATCGACGACGCAAGCAAAACCACCACCCATCTTTTCCAGAACGCGCGCTGCGTATAAAATATCATCATCGTTCACGCCTGCGATTACTAGATTGTGAGCATCATGAGCCACACTTGAAGCCAGGGCACCTTTGTGCAAACCAAACCCTTTGACTATCCCCAGACCGACATTACCAGTGGCATGATGTCGTTCGATTACAACGAGCTTGAGCAAATCACGGTCAGGATCCGCTACAATTTCTCCGTCTCTAACAGAAGCCTCTTCTTGTAGATGCCTTGTCGTAATCTGCCCCGGTTCGATACCAATGACTTCGATCAATCCCGGTTTCCCAGGTATGCGCAAATCATTTTCACGAATGTTTCCGATATGCACAGTGCCAGCCACACCTGTAAATGTAACAGTAGGTACATCAACCAGCAACCTGCCACCCTCAGCAACCAGTTTACCTCCCTTATATACCGACTCGACCTTGAACGTGTTGAGGTCATCCAATACTACGAGGTCAGCAATGAAATTGGGAGCAATTGCGCCACGATCATATAAGCGAAAATATTGTGCGGTATTATAACTAGCGAGGCGTACCGCTTCGACAGGATCAAGCCCTGATTCGATTGCACGACGCACCATCGAGTCGATATGACCACGTGTCGTTAAATCCTGTGGATCGCGATCATCCGTGACGAAAAAGACTCGAGGCGGGTGTAATTCTTTGACGAGCGGCAGCAATGTATCCAGATTTCGCGCTGCCGAACCTTCGCGAATCATCAGCCACATGCCCAGGCGAATACGCTGACGAGCATCTTCAATCGTCGTACATTCATGATCAGACATCACACCGGCTGTTGCATACGCGCACAGATCACGCCCATTAAGGCCTGGAGCATGACCGTCGACAACAAGGCCATGATGTCGGGTGGCAACAATCTTCGCTAGCACCTGCTCATCTCCATTCAATACACCAGGCATATTCATCATCTCGGCCAGGCCAAGCACATGCTCATCTTCTAAGAGAGGTAGCAAATCGTCAGCCATTAAAACATGATACGGGCTTTCATAAGAAGAAGCAGGAACACAGGATGAAAGTGTTACATATGCTGTGAGCGGAAGGTCACGACCGGATTCGAGAACATATCGTATACCTGCTATACCCATGACATTAGCAAACTCATGAGGGTCAAGTACGACAACAGTAATTCCTCGCGGTGTAACGATTCGAGCAAATTCAGAGAGAACAAGCATAGTGCTCTCAATATGCATATGACCATCGATAAGCCCAGGAGCCAGCCAGCGACCTTCTAGATCACGCTCTTCACGTCCGCGATAACCCTCTCCAGGTACGCTTACACCAACCACTCGACCATTAGCAACTGCCACATCTGCTGGGTAACATTCACCACTACACACATTGACGAGCTGAACATTTTGTAATACGAGATCCGCAGGAATCGCTCCACGCGCAATCTGAATGCGACGTTGAAGTTCGTCCATAAAATATATACCCTCCGGTCTAAAATAGTGTATTGACGCCTGGTGCTATTGCTGGACATCCTATCAGAATCTCGGCTGATCGTCGAGGGTTTGTGAGGTTTTTCTAAGGATGACGTTTTCTTTAAGTATACTCTTTACAAGAAGAAATATGGAACGCTTTTCCATTGAGTGGGAAAGCATCTCGCCTCACAACCATATCGTATACCTGATACTTCCTTACATTCAGATGAGTAAGATGCCTCCATGTGTTCTGTCTGACCGCAGGTACTTCCTTTCGTTCTGTCTGAGTGCGTAACACTAGCTGCCTAGTAGCGTTGGCGGAACGGGCAAGAACAATGACAGTAGCGTTTCTGAATGCATTTAAGTATAATAAATCGAACACATGAATCATTACGTGTTTTCTAAAGAACCATTTGTTAAGGAGACAAATATCATGACGACATCTCATATTAATATGACACCAGGTGAGCGAGTGCATGCGGCACTCACAGGAGAACACGTTGACCGCGTACCATTCTGTTTCTGGCACCACTTCAAACCCGAAGGTTCAGGTGAACGCATGGCCCAACTCACAATGGAGTTCTTTGTGCAGAAATTCCAGTTAGACATCATCAAGATCATGCCCGATTTACCCTATCCGGCACCAGAGAGTCAACTCATCCAGGCAGACCAGGTTCGCTTTCTCCCCCGTCTAGACCTTGATACTCCCATGTTTAAGGAGCAACTTATCTGTATTCGGACACTGCGTTCACTTGTTGGAAATGACTATCCCCTTATCCTGACACTGTTTAGTCCGTTGACACAAGTAATTCGCTTTATGGGGAAGCATAGAGCGGTTGAAGAGGCTAGAAGAAATCCAGAACCATTCAAAGAGGGATTAGGAACTATCGCATCAAACCTGCGGCGCTTAATGGAAACCGCCATTGATACAGGAGCAAGCGGAATATTCTTCTCCAGTATGGGGGCCACGACCACCGATTTCACACGCGAGGAGTATTTGGATATTGGTCGCCCTTATGACCTGGAAGCACTGGCGGGTGCAAAAGATGGGTGGCTCAATGTTATCCATGTCCATGCCGACCCTGCTCAAGAGGACGATGAAATCTACTTTGAAGACTTCATTGACTACCCGGTACAGGTAATAAGTTGGAGTGATCGACTCACAGGACCAAGCCTGAGCGAAGCTTTAACTATGACAGATAAATGCCTCATGGGCGGCCTTGCCGAACGCGGTCCCTTGACACACGGCGGAGAAACAGAGCTAGCAAATGAAATCATGGCGGCTGTAACTCAGACCAAAGGCAGAAGGTTGATCCTGGCCAATGGCTGCTCAGTGCCCGATGATACACCCGAAGAGTGGTTGCATGTCGCACGAGAACTGGTAGATCAGCTCCAGTGATGTTTTTACGTCTCAAGTTCAACTTTTCTCCCCTCCTCACGTACATATAATTAGTTATCAGTAATCATTATTTCTCACCAGGGCAAAAGGAAAGGCATATGGAAGAGCCAACTGCCGCAAGCAGCAACCCATTCACCACTCAACGAACAACCAGCAAACTTCCTCTAGAGAACACAACAAATGATACAACAACTTCTACCAATACAGATAGCGATCAAAACCAGCAAGTCAAGGACTACAATAGCTTGCAACTCATCGTTATCGAGGGCTTCCAGGTTGGGCGAGGAGTAGCTCGTATAGACCCGACCGATATGACGCGTTTAGGCTGCCAGCCCGGGGATATCGTCATGATCACCGGTTCTCGCACCACCGCTGCCAAAGTCGTACCAGCCGCTGTAATCGATCGAGACCAGCAAATCATCCAGATGGATAGCCAGGTAAGACAAAATAGCGCATCGGGTCTTGGAGAGCGCGTTACCGTTCATAAGGCGATAGTGAAGGATGCCGAAAAGATCACCTTGCTCCCTCTTTCTGGAGGAGCGCCAATACAGGAGAGTGACCTACAATATATCGCGCGTTACCTGGTTGGATTGCCTGTTGTCATTGGTGACCTGCTGCGCGTCGGCACACCAGGGGCAGCACCCCGCGAATTTCTGATCATTGGAACTACTCCTGCTACTCCCAGCTATACAGTGCATAAGCGTACCTCTGATTCACTCGATGAGCTAGTCTCCCCAGTACAACCACAATCTGTGGCCGATTCTGAGGCAGTGCTTGTGCAGAAAGGAACCCTTGTGCGTGCACAGGCACGAGGAGCAACTAAACCTGGAGGTCTGGGACGAGTGAGTTACGAAGATATTGGCGGACTTGGCAAAGAACTCCAGCGTATCCGCGAAATGATCGAACTACCGTTGAAATATCCGGCAGTCTTTGATCGCCTGGGCGTCGAACCACCCAAAGGTGTGCTTCTGTATGGCCCTCCCGGTACGGGCAAAACGCTTATCGCTCGCGTTGTAGCTTCGGAAACCAATGCAGCCTTTTTCGTAATCAACGGCCCTGAAATCATGAACAAGCTATATGGCGAAAGCGAATCACGTTTACGCTCGGTGTTTCAGGAGGCACAAAGACGAGCGCCCAGCATCATCTTTATTGACGAACTGGATGCCCTTGCCCCTAAGCGCTCCGAGACTAACGGCGAGCTAGAACGACGCATTGTTGGACAATTGCTGGCGCTGATGGATGGCATTGCTTCTCGGGGACAGGTTTTGCTGATTGGAGCCACGAACCAACCAAACTCACTTGACCCAGCGCTGCGTCGCCCTGGTCGCTTTGATCGCGAAATTTCCCTG
>Ga0207684_10001047_pt1 | contig 30879 bp, 30 predicted proteins | sample KBSK5501metaG_FD_184342 | JGI IMG/M metagenome (GOLD analysis project Ga0207684, IMG submission 184342) | Corn, switchgrass and miscanthus rhizosphere microbial communities from Kellogg Biological Station, Michigan, USA - KBS K5-50-1 metaG... | ecosystem: Host-associated > Plants > Roots >... | reverse complement strand
CCTGTCAGTGACCGACAATGCCAGCGGCAGCCCGCAGACAGCGGCGCTGAGTGGCAACGGGATCGCACCCGCGGCTGGGCTGTCACCGGCGAGTCTCACCTTCGCCAACCAACTGGTAGGCACGACCAGTGCCGCCCAAACCGTGACGTTGAGCAACACCGGGTCCGCCACTCTGAATATCAGCAGTATCGCGACTGCGGGTGATTACGCACAGACCAACAACTGCGGCGCCAGCCTGGACGCGGGTGCCAGTTGCAGTATCAACGTAAGCTTCAGGCCTACCGCTACAGGCACGCGAGGCGGCACCCTGTCAGTGACCGATAATGCCAGTGGCAGCCCCCAGAAAGTGGCATTAACCGGCACCGGAGTCGCTCCTGCAGTGAATCTCGCGCCGACCAGCTTGAATTTCGGCAAAATCCCGGTGGGAGCCACGAGTGCACCCAAGAGCGTCACTTTGAGCAACACCGGCACGGGCATGCTGCTGATTAGTAGCATGGCTCTTACGGGCGCAAACTCCGCCGACTACTCGCAAACGAATAACTGCGGTAGCTCGGTGGCTCCCGGCGCCAATTGCACTATTACGATTACCTTCACGCCCAGTGCAACCGGTAACCGGACCTCCGCTCTCGCGATTACAGATAACGCGCCGAAGAGTCCGCAAACCGTACCTCTCAGCGGATCAGGGACCTAAGGCGCTAGGCCACAATTCTCAAAACAAATCGCCCGACATGCAAGTTAACCATGGAGATTCCGGCCCGATTGCTTTGAATGGGGATGGCGAATGATCGAAACTATACAAAACTACTTCGGTTTAACCGCGGAGGACACATTTCCGGCGCCGAAATGGTATTTCCAACAAATGGCGTGGGTTCAGAATCCCTTGGATCCAGAAAATGTAGCCTACAACTATCCACTGGCGCTGCGAATGCGGGGTCCTCTGGATCAGATGGCACTGAAGCGGAGTATCCGGGAAATTGTGTGGCGGCATCAGGTTCTGCGGTCCGCGTTTCGCATCCAGGATGGCCACCTCCTCCAGATTGTGCAACCGCCGCGGCCCCTGATATTCCCAGTCGTGGACCTGAGCAAGACATCTGAGGCCGAACGGGAAGCAAAGGTACTCCAGCTTGCCATCGATGAAGCCAATCGCCCGTTTGACTTGAATCGCGGTCCACTACTACGAGCCAAATTGCTGCGTATGAATCCTGAAGATCACCTTCTTCTGCTGACCACTCATCACCTCGTCTCCGATGATTGGTCCATGAGAATTCTGCTTCGGGAACTGTCCCTGGTCTATGGCGCTTTTAACGCCGGGCAACCATCTCCTCTTACCGCTATTTCTTTCCAATATGGAGATTTTGTGCGACAGGAGCAGAAACGTTTTGAGGAGAGGAAATTGGATCACGTTGCCTTCTGGAAGCAGCAACTGGCTGGCGGGAACGATTTTCACCATCTGGCTCCAGACCATATCCGAGCGGAACGTCAGACGTACCGGGGCACACACGAGAGAGCGACTCTGGCCGAGAGCCTGACGAACGCCCTGAAGACCCTTAGCTATCAGGAAAAAGCCACCCCATTTATGGCGCTTCTTGGCGCCCTCCAATGCCTGCTGTACAGATATTCAGGCCACCAAGACATAGGAGTCGCATCCTGTGTAGCGAATCGGTCATCGAGTCAGGCAGAGAAGCTAGTCGGCCATTTTAGCAATCATGTCATTCTTCGCACGAATCTAGGGGGCAATCCGACGTTTCGTGAGTTGCTCCGTCGCGTTCGCGAAGTAGCCTTTACCGCCTACTCGTATCAAAATTTGCCATTTGGGAGTCTGGTAGAAGAGCTAACGGCTACGTCTTCCACCAGTACAAATCGCCTTTTCCAGGTGCTCTTGGTCTTGACTGACGCCCCGAAAGAAAAATGGAGCTTTCCTGGCCTGAAGGTAAGCCCGTTTTCAATTGATCTTGGAACAACCGCCTATGACTTGATCGTGTGGCTAAGACTCGAGAAGGGCCTCGAGATCGACCTGCAATACAATCCCGACTTGTTTGAAGTTGACACCATGCGCAAAATCCTGGAAGACTACGGCGCCCTGCTCGAGGTGATGTCAAAGAACCCGGAGGCGCGAGTCGATGAGGTCGCAATTGCGATGCTGCACGTGGCAAGCGATAGCCAGGTGCGACGCGAACACACATCAAAGGAGCGAGCGGCTCCAACAGACAGGATCGAATCGCAACTAGTTGAGCTCTGGGAAGCGGTCCTCGATAAAAGGCCGATCGGGGTCACTGACGACTTCTTTCAATTGGGAGGAAGCTCTCTTCTTGCTACACGCTTATTTGCGAAGATCGAGGAAGTCTTCGAATTGAGGGTTCCCTTGGTTACTCTGATCAAGGCTTCGACAATAGAGAAACTAGCCAAGGTCATTCGCCAGCCGGACTCGTGCGACACACGGCGTTCCCTGGTATCCATTCAGCCTGGCGGTTCGCGTCCCCCCCTCTTTTGCGCTCATGGCGAATCGGGAAACCTACTAATGTACCGTGCCTTGGGGAAGTATTTGGGCGCCGATCAGCCGGTCTATGGGCTGCAACCGCAGGGACTGGATTGCAAACAGCCTCCGCTCACGCGAATCGAGGACATGGCGGCTAACTATATTGAGGAAATACGAGTTGTCCAGGCAGAGGGGCCCTACTTCCTGGTGGGATACTGTATGGGAGGCACTATAGCCCTGGAGATGGCCCAGCAACTCCGGAGACAAGGACAAAGCGTGGGTTTATTGGCGTTGCTGGACACGTATAACTGGAGAAGGGCCAAGCGAACATTGCTGAGTGACCTCTTTTTTAATCTACAGAGATGGTGGTTTGATTGCAGGCATTTCCTCCTCCGGAGCTCGAGAAACAAGCTAAAGTCTTTGCGAGCAAGATTTAACGCACCTTGTGGTAAATCAGAACTTTCCGAATGTAATAGACGGGCAGCACTCAGTTATGTTCCGAACCTGTACCCGGGACGAATCTTACATGTCCGGCCGAGGCGGCAGTATACCCGGTATAACGGGCCGGAGCTGGGCTGGGGTAAGTTGGCCGCTAGCCTGGAAATCTTCCATTTGCCAACCTACCCTGGGCAACTTTTTGAAGAACCGTATATCAAAGATGTGGGGAGCAAATTGAGGGCTTGCATTACTGAAGGAGCTGCAAAATGGAAGTCTGCTCCGGAGACCGACGCTTTCGAGCCCGGGCATGAATCGTCAGTATACCGTTCAGATCAACACCTTGCAGTACCCGAGACGCGTCCCCCGGTCGTGTTGGAAACCTGAGCAAAGGCGCTTAGTCAACTCGCGGCACCATACACCGGCACTATACAAAAGGAGCCCCGAAGTGTGCGGAATTTTTGGAGCCATTAACACAACCGGATTCTTTGAAGGCCCGGATTTTGATCATTTTGTCGCACTCACCGATTTGGTGGCTTACCGCGGACCCGATGACTGCGGCCACCTTCCCCTGACTCTCAAGAACCCTGACTCCCGACGAGATCGTTTATTCGACATATTTCTCGGCAACCGAAGGCTGTCAATCATTGACCTGTCTTCGTCTGGACATCAGCCGATGTCAGACGGCAAAGGTCTCTGGATTACCTACAACGGCGAGATCTTCAATTACATCGAGCTACGGCGTGAATTAGAAGATCGTGGACATACATTCCGAACTGGCACTGACACTGAGGTCATTCTGCACGTTTACAGTGAATATGGTGAGCTCGGATTCGATCGCCTGAATGGCATGTGGGCCTTTGCTATCGTGGATATCCCCGCGCGTAAGGTGGTATTGAGCCGAGATCGTTTTTCGATCAAGCCGCTGTATCTCTTCCAGTCAAAGGGCAAATTCTATTTTGGCAGCGAGATCAAGCAATTGCTGCCGCTCCTGCCCGCGCGTGAACTCAATGTGAGGGCCATGACAGCATACTTGACGCAAGGTTTGCTCGATCATGACGTGGAGACGTTCTTCCGGGGCATCACCCGAATTCCAGCCGCCACGAACGTGATCGTTTCGCTGGATTCGGGTACTGTCGAGGAGAAGAATTACTGGCGCTTCCAATTGCCGAACGCGATTTCCGCTTCCTCAAAAAACATCGTGGAAGAGTTTCGCGCCCTGTTTTTCGACAGTGTTCGCCTCCGCCTGAGGAGCGATGTCAAGGTCGGCGTTCTCCTCAGTGGCGGCCTTGATTCCTCCGCTGTCACGACGGCTGTGAGAAAAGTCTGCGGAGAACAATTGCAAACCTACTCGATTGTCTCCGAGCACGAGGGTCACGATGAACGGCGCTTTATTGACATGATCGCCGCCACCGGTGTCCCGAATCACAAGATCACCTTTCGCCCAAACGACGTGTTGGATTGTCTTGAACGCGTGCTGTATTACAGTGATGAGCCGTTTGCCGGTTTCAGCGTAATCGCGCAATATCAGCTTTTCGCAGCGATCAAGAACACCAGCGATGTTACCGTCCTGCTTAGCGGGCAGGGGGGAGACGAAACCCTGCTCGGATACTTGAAGTTCTTTTTCTTTCACGTCCAGCTTCTGCTCAAAGCCGGAAAATATCTCGATGCCATGTCGCTACTTGCCAGAAGCGCTTGGCACCGCACAGCAGTGAGGCAATTCCGGGTTTCCGAGGCGCGCCGCTACATGCAACACAACCGCCAGGGCATCTGGCAAACCATGCTGCGCAACACGATGCCGGTGCCGATCTGGAAATGCGCCGACATTCGATCGCGACAGATCGCCGATATATCCAGCTTCTCCGTCCCAGCTTTAACTCACTACGAAGACCGCAATTCCGGCGCCCATTCCCTTGAGGTCCGGCATCCGTTTTTGGACCACAGATTGGTCAACTTTGCCGTCAACCTGCCACCGGAACTGAAGATCCATCGCGGTTGGACCAAGTACATTCTGCGTGCCGCCCTTCCCGAAATGCCCGCCCCGCTCCGCTGGCGCCGCGACAAACAAGCCTTCTTGGTGCCGGAAGAACTGTGGCTGAAGCACGACCTTGTTCCAGTAATCCAGCAAAGATTTCGGGCCAGTACGCTGGCAAGCCTCGATATCTTGGACGACAGAGAGTTCCTGTTGTATTACGAGCAATTCCTCAGCGGCCGGTCGATTACCTCGTCGGACATCGCGCGAGTTCTAGTTGCCGAGCTTTGGGCGGAGAAAATCTTCCACGCCAATAGGACTCCTACTCCTGATACAGTCAGCCCGCAAGCGTGGCAAGTGCCCCGGTTTGGCCACATGGGAAAAAGCGTGAACGTTTCTGCCCGATAATATCGCAGTTGGTTTCTGCGCCTCGAATTAAACCGCTGCGACAGTTTGCCTGCCACCGCATCCCTTGATTTCACACTCCCGGGCTGCTCCTCCTTTTGACACTGAACCGGGATTGTGCGGCCAGGTTGCCACGCAAACGGGTGACGCTTGATGCGGCAATCTGGCGGCTACTAGTTCCTTCTCCTCACCTCTTCCGTCCCCACAACGTGTCCACGATGAATTATCAGGTGATGGGCCTTGCGAAACCACTGTGTTAAGCCGTCCTTCCGAGCGCCATCTTCGGTATTGCGTAACCTTAATCAATTTCTTGCCCAGGACCGGGGTTTGACCCGCTCCCCTAACTAAATGCGCACACAACTGAGTATGATTTCGTCGAAAATGACCCGGTCCCCTTTTTCTGTGGCACTTTCAAGGTGAGTTTTGGGCAGCGAACTCACTCGGTGTTCGTTCTCAACGGCTCGCAGCGTGCCGTTGAACGACTCTCTCGCTCACCCGTGGAAGCTAACCTCAGTCTGTGTCAGAAATGGTGGAACCGCTCACTTCCGGCAGTAAAGTGACGAGAAGTACCAAATATTTGTAGTGAGCACCCCAATAACCACTTGCGTAGTAGGTATTCCCAGGGTAGTAAGTATCCCCAGGTACAGCTCCAGCTTACGCATTCGGAGAGTGCCCCTTCGTGATCTGGTAATGCGCCGACCGAAGTAGCAATATTCAAACCGGCTCGGCAGAAGCGACAACAGTATGGCAAAAGCCAAACCGCATCGCCTGCAATCTTATCCCCAAAAACGAGAGTACCGTCGCTTCTGCTTGCGCAACCAAGTCCGCGTGAAATATCACGCGGGGGACTCAGTTTCCGAACTTCAAGCCGTCAGCAAGAATGTAAGCATCGGCGGCCTACTCTTAGAGACTGATTCGCGGATTCCGCAATGCTGCCCCGTGAGTTTCGTCATGACAGTGAACGGAGGTCCGGTTATTCGTCCTATTCAATTCGTCGGCGAAGGGGAGGTGGTGCGGGTCGAGCCAGATGCAGCTGGTGCAGGATTCGCGATTGCGGTGAAGTGCAAACGTCCTATGTCCCAACTGGAGAGCTACCTCTCGTAAACCGCAGAATCAGGACCGTCTGCTTCACAACCGACAAAAACCGCCTTAAAACAGCCTCTTTTTAATGACGAGCTGGCGAAGCCGTTGTATGTCGTCTCGAACAAGACAATGCCGGTCTGGCCGAGGGGCATGCACATGTGATCCGCAATGCGGGTGGACGGGCCAGCGACGATCGTGTCTTTATTGGCTATAGTCTACCAACACAGAACCCATTGGGAACCTAGGGCTACCCAGTTCATGACTTTTGAGTAGACGAAATGCTCGCGGCGATTGCGCATCTCCCAAATACCGGTATCAGGGAGGTGCCAGTTGTCGCAGATCCACTCCAGGCCTCCCTGGAACTGCGAAACCGCGGCATTGCCGTCCTTTGACACTCATTGGTTTCGTTCAGGGATTTACATAGATGCACGCGCCACCGAGGAGAGTTTATTGTTACATTTGGTCTGAGTCCAGTCGCCGAAACGGGGTCAGCACTCTTCTCAGGGATGTTGGAAAGGCGGCGGGAGAGACGCTGCAAGCTGCGTCTCGACGGATGCTGATGTTTTTGGAGGCTGATGAAAGTTTTTCATTGGATTACGGGGATCGCGCTGGTCGTGCTGCTGGCGTTGGCCATTGTGGGCTTGGTATTAACCCGCGACCTGGGCCAGCCTGCGGGCAACGCTGAAGGCACCCGCAAGCCTCAAGGCGGAAAGGTCGTGACTGCGAATGTAGGGACCGCGAGTCAAACGCTCGTGGACCAAAGTCCACTGCAAACGGCGCGCAGACTGGCAGCTCTGGCCGCAACTCCGGAAGAGAAAAGTCTTTCCCATCAAACCCTGAAACTCGCCGACCACGAACTCGATCTCGCGTTTTACGGTGCGGAGCGTAACGCCGGTGCAAATCTTCCTCCGCTCACTCCTGAGACCAAAGAGCTCGCCGCGAGAAAGGCCGCCGCCGAAGCTGCGGTGAAGATGGATGAGGACAGCGTCGCAGAGCTTACCAGGAAGTCGGCGAAGGCCCCGGAATCACAAAAAGAGAATCTCGAGGACCAACTGGAAGTTGCCAAGGGACAGCTTGAACTTGACCAATATGAAGTCGACGATGCGGCGGAGGATCTGGCGCGCGCCGGCGCCGATCCCGGAGCCAGGATCAGACAACTGAAGGCGGAGCACGACGCCAGCGATAAGGAGCCGGAGAGCGCCCCATCCCCGGCGGTCATTTCTGCTGAGCAGAATTATCAGGCGCACACACTTCTCCATGTCTTCCGGGCCTGGCGCGAGCTGCATTCCAAACGATTGCAGATTGCGGCCGCCCGGCAGGAGGCAGCCGCGGAAGTCCAGAAGCTCAACCAGCAACATGAGAGTTTTGAAAAGCGCGCCGACGCAGAGAAATCGGAACGCGAATCTGTCAAGCAGCAAGCCAAAGGTTTCGCGCGAGGCAACCAAAGCGCGAGCCGCGAAGAATCGAAAGCCACCGCCAAGGCAACGCTCACTTCCCTGAAACAGCATTCCCAGGACCAGAAAAATCTGGCCGAATTCGACAAACGGATCCAAGACGAGCAGGAACTCGGGGATATCTACGGCAACTGGCTGGTATTCGTACGAGCCCGAGAGCGCGGGGCGTTGCACAGTACCATCGAAACCACGCTTTGGATTGTGATGATCTTGCTGGTTGTGTATGGGGCCAGCCGGGTGATTGACCGTGTTTTTGCCGGATTTGCCGCAGAAAACAAGCGCCTGGGCACGATTCAAACCGTATTGAAATTTGCCGTGCAAGCATTGGGTGGTATTGCCATTGTGTTCGTGATCTTCGGTATGCCCAGCGAGACGACAACGATTCTGGGATTGGCCGGCGCCGGACTTACCGTCGCTCTGAAAGATTTCATCGTGGCATTTTTTGGCTGGTTCGTATTGATGGGCCGCAATGGTATCCGCGTGGGTGACTGGGTGGAAATCAATGGCGTTTCGGGCGAGGTGGTCGAGGTCGGCCTGCTGCGTACTGTGCTACTGGAGACCGGAAACTGGACTGACTCAGGCCATCCCACTGGGCGCCGGGTGGCATTTGTAAACGGCTTTGCCATCGAAGAACACTTCTTTAACTTCTCCACCTCGGGTCAATGGATGTGGGACGAATTGCAAGTCGAAATTCCAGCTGCGCAGGATCCGTACCCCATCATCGACGGAATCCAGAAGCTAGTGGAAAAAGAAACTGCCGCCAACTCCAAGACAGCGCAACAGGAGTGGCAGCACACAACCACGCGATACAAAGTGCAAGCACTTTCTGCCGTGCCCGGCATCAACGTGCGGCCGACCGGCGGGGGCATCGAAGTAAACGTGCGCTACATCACCCGGGCCTACGAGCGGCACGAAACCCGTGCGCGGCTGTATCAGGCCGTCGTGGAGCTGATGCACGGACAGCGCGACGCGGTGAAAGCGGTGGCTACGGCCGCTCCAGCTGGCTCCGCTAAATCCTAGACCTTCAAATCAAGTTCCTTTCGCAGATAGGTCTTCACCTTCTCAGACAGCTGGGAGCCGTGAACAGTGTCGCGCACCAGCGCTGGAGGCATGGAATGCGCCAACCGAAGAGCATGAGCCAGCGGCGTCTTCGGATGGCGCACGAGGGCCAGGCGAATTTCGTGTCGCGGTGACCATTTACCGTGGCGGCATACCGCTTGGACCAGGGCCGTAGTCGCTCCGGGTCTTGCCAGCACTCTGACAATGGCGGCTTCGGTGAGCCGGGGGTTTTCCAGCGCTGCCTGAAGAACGCGGGGCTCTTTGTCGAGCAGCAGAGCGGCTGCGACGGTTTCCGGTGCTCGGCGTGCTAGCGAAATCCGCTCGCCCAGGGTGATTGATGCCAGACGCGAAACCAGCAGTTCGGCGGCTACACCCTTCAAGTCTCCTGACATCACAGGCAGAAGCGCAACCCGCATGAGATCGAAAGTATGCAACTGCCGGAGCAACTTTAGGGAGATACGACGTGGAGTGCGCCGGTGAACAACCATGCCAACCCGCACCCTACGGGCACTCGAGAGATTCGCATTCTTGCTGAGTTCCTCGATGACTTCGGCCGACAAGGCATTGCGAGCCAGAAGAGCCAGCGCAAGGTCTTCTGTGAGAGTCGGGTCGGCGGCCTGTTCCAGATCGCTTTCTTTGTCTTTAGCCATGAGACCTCGCGTCTTGTCCTCACCGCGGGAGCTTTTGACGGACAATTGCATTTCAGGCTCTGGTGCCGTGTTTTTCATTCGAGTGTTGCGTGTTTCTCGTCTCTTCGCGCCAACTGCAGTGCGCCCAGGACCGGATCCACGACTTGCGGATTCAGCGCCGCCTCAGGACATCGATTGCGAACTTCATTGTAAAAAGTTTGTCGCACCACTGCAGCGTGACGAAAGACGCCCCCGGCCATCGCCACCGGGACAGTATGTTTCGCATCAAGCGATTGACCAGAGGTTGCACGGGCGGGCTCGTGCCGAGGAAAAAGGCGATGGATCACGCTTGCCGCCAGTTCTGCCAGTTCCCTACCAGCGTGTTCGAGTATTCCCTGCGATGTCGCGTCGCCTTGCTCGGCGGAGGTGAGTACAGCGGGGAAAATAGCCGAAAAATCGGCTGGCGGAGAAGCGTTCGCGATTGGGATGAGCTTTTCGAAGGAGGAGACGTTCCAAACTTTTGTGATGATGGACCATAGAACCGAGTCGCTTTGGATACGGGCCTCGGTGCCATTTGCCCGTAGCAGCGCGGCGATGGCGGCGCGACCAATCCAATGAGCCGATCCTTCGTCGGAAACGGCAAAGCCCCAGCCACCAGCGCGTGCCGTTCTTCCATCGGCGTCACGGCCATAGGAAATGGAGCCTGTGCCGGCAATCACGATGACCCCTGGTCCAGCGCCGAAGGCGGCTTCCAGGGCAATGGGGCCGTCGCCCACGATATCGATTTCTCCTTGAAGAATCTCCGCCAGGATTTTGTGAACGATGCTCGCGGTCTCGGGGCGTCCGGCACCCGCGGCACCCACACAAATGCGCCTTATTTGCTGAGTGGTGATTCCGGCAGCAGCGCAGGCTTGACCCACCGCCTGATGTAACGACTCGCGAGCAGCGGTCTCTCCCACGCGAACGATGTTACTTGGCCCTGCGGTTACCGTGGCGATCAGATGGGATTCGTCGCCCACCGCGCATGCTGTCTTGCTGCCGCCGCCATCAATGCCGAGGTAGAACGCCACGGGTTAGTTCTATCACAGGCCTGTGACAGCCCGGTCACAACAATGTGCAGCCGATTTTGATCGCCGCGAGCGAAATGTTCATCAAGCAGGTTCGCCTTGTCTTCATCTTTTCCGAGCGAGCTTGAGTCCGGGCTGCCTTGGTCGTAGAGCCAGGGTTCACAGAGTCTCACTCGCGGCAGATCGTGATTGCCGCCATGATGGACACGCCCAACCGCAGCCGGGACCCGGCGCATAACGGACCATCTCGGGCTGACAATTATGGAGACGAAGATTCGAATCGCCGAACTCGCCATTGGAGGCGACACGCGAGGCCTCAGCTTTACTGCTCCGTCTGAAGCCCTGGCACTTCTGGGGCGGGGGCATGACCCATAAGCGCTTAAGACGGAATTCCTTGCGATTTGCCCGTGATCCACCCGCAATCGTTAGCAAAGGTTCCGACAAGCCGACTTGAACGAAGCCGCTGGCGCGGCGGACGCTTCGCGTGTACAAGTCTGATACGCCGGTGGAGTCTTGAAGGACTGACCGTGGTGCGTTACGATGATGTGAACATGGATAGCGACGTGAGCAGTATATCGATGAGCATCAATAACGGGCTCCTCACACAACTCCTCTCAATACAACAACTTCCAACCCCAAGTCGATTCAAATCCCATAGCTGAGCGCGTCCGCCGCAAACGGCAGCGGCTTCCTTCAAGTCGTTGTATCAAAAGCGACCGCCGCCGATTCTGACGAGGCTCCTAACTCCTCTTCTGCGGTCGCTTCTGATACAACACTAGGACTTCCCCTTACTAATCCGTGGAGTCTCGTGTCGATTATTTCCGGTATGCCGACAATACGGGAGTTGACCGGCCTCGGCCAACCCAGGGTTTCTTCCGGTCAAGATTAGCAAACGGTTCGTCCACGTTTTCCAGAACGCGCGGAAAGAAAGATCGCGAGCGAAACAACCTTGTGGTCGTCGGCTGGTGCAGAGGTTCTTGCATCAGGATTTCGGCGTTTGGAATCTGACGGCTGTGGGAGAATCTAATCAGCGCAGGTCCGCCGGGTGACGCATACTGCCGCAATTGTCTGAGTGGGGAGCCACGCATCAGGCGCTCACTCGACCGGCTAACACGGTGCGCTTGGGCCGGATACAGTGCGATTAGGAGTGTTTCCGTGCCTCGCAAATTACAACCGATTTCGAACGCGATCCAGGCGAAACTCGAAGCGGCCAGGGTTGCGCGCCTTGCAACGCTGGATGCGGAGTATGGACCTCATATCGTGCCAGTCTGTTTTGTCTACGATGGCAAGGTTTTCTACTCGGCAGTGGACCGGAAACCAAAGCGTGTGGCACCAGAGAGGCTCGCGCGGCTGCGGCACATCACGGCATCGCCACAAATTGCACTCATTATCGACGAGTACCGCGAAGACTGGGAAAAGCTCTGGTACATCCTGGTGCGTGGGAAGGCGAAGCTGATTCCGAAATCAGCACATCAGGAACGTGCCCAGGCCATCCGTCAGCTCCGAGCGAAATATCCGCAGTATGCGGCAGCAATGCTTCCAGATGACGCACCCGTCATCCGGATCACTCCGGAACGTATCACTTCCTGGGGTAGGATCTAGTGGCTGGCGAATTCTTTTGCCACGGGTTGGAGTGCTGGTTCAGATTTCCTACCCTAACTTCCGAAACTGCTCCATCAGCGCAAGCCACTCTTGCAGCGACTGCGCCTGGAAAGTCGGATCAAAGAAGAGTTCATGCGCTCCGATCCGCTTGCATCCGGCAATGTCTTCTTTGATCTGCTCCATTGTGCCGCTAAAAATCACTCGCTTGTCGCCCAGCGGCTTGTCGGTAATCTCCAGGTTGCCGCGCACCACCATGACCAGGGACGACGGGTCACGGCCCGCCTCCTTTGCCATTTGCTTCACAGCAGAGAACATTTGTGCCATGCCCTCCACGGGAATCGCCACCGGATTCCATCCATCGGCCATGGTCGCCAGGCGCTTCATCGCGGCCGGGGCAAAAGCCGCTAGATAGATGGGAGGGTGGGGCTTCTGCACCGGCTTGCGATTCAGATAGGACTTGGGAATCTGGTAAAACTTCCCGTGAAATTCGACCGGGTTGGTGGTCCAAATGGCTTTCAGCGCCGGCAGAAACTCATCCGCCATGGCGCCGCGCTGCTTCATGTCCGCGCCGGTGGCGTCCATTTCGTCCTTGGACCAGCCTAAGCCAAGGCCCACGCGCAGCCGGCCATTGGAGAGGAAGTCGATGGTGGTCAGGCGGCGCCCCAGCGTGACCGGGTTGTGGTAAGGAATATCGAGGACGCTCGTGCCCAGAGTAATGGTCTTGGTGTGGGCGGCTGCGAACGTCAGCGTGTCCAAGAGATCGAGACTGTATTTGTACTGTTCCGGAAGCAATCCATCGGGTGTAACCGGATAGGGTGTCTGCGGTTTGACCGGCCAAAGCAACCGCTCAATCGTCCAAAGGCTGTCGTAGGCCAGAGCCTCAGCACGCTGGGCGACCTTGACCACAGCCTCGGCAGTGGCGACGGGCCCGATGTTGGGAAGAGCAAACCCAATCTTCATCGCAAAGAATACCTTCCTGAATTAGTTGCAAGGGATTTGATCGTCAGGCTCTTCGACGCTCAGCTCGTTGATGCGCGAAGTATAGGCGGGGTACCTTGCATCGTCAAGTCCAGCGTCGTTCGCTTGTCAAGCGTCGTTCGCTGTCCAGCGTCGTTCGCACATGCTACATGCTTCAGCCGCGTGGGCCTGATTCCGCTCGATAAACGGTCATCGGGTAGAAGTGAGCCTTCTAAAGCGAGCCAGCAATTCGCTTGTGGGTAAGTTGGAAGCATCATTGGGAACGTGCCGTCGATTGCGAGCGGATGACGGGTTACACGGAAGTTATCGATCGGACGGACTACCCTTGAAGGCCAAAGAGTTCAGATTGGAATTAGCCCGCGCCGGATTCCCAGGGTAACCGCTTCAGTGCGGGTAGAAGCGCCCAGCTTGTCCAGGATCGAACTGATGTGGAACTTGACAGTATGCTCGGAGATGCCGAGACGCGCCGCGATTTCTTTGTTGGCGAGTCCCTCCGCTAACATTCTAAGCACTTCGGTTTCGCGGGAGGTGATCTCTTCGGACACTTCATCTTCAACCTCCAGCGGCTGATCGCCGTAGACGGCGGCCAAGCTCTCTGCAGTCGCCGTGCTCAGCAACACCAGTCCATCATAGACGGCATAAATGGCCGAGAGAACGTTGTCCGGATCGCTCTCTCTGGACAGAATCGCGCGCACGCCGATCCGCAATAAACGAGCGACCGACCGCGCGTCGGGGACCTCCGTGAGTAGAACAATCGCGGCCTCCGATATCAGCTCAAGTAACAAATCGCGGATCGAATCGGAGTCGATGATAATTACATCCAGTTCCGTATGACGGGCAAATGACACCAGGCTCGCCACCGCGCCAAAGCTTCCGGCCAGATGGAAGTCAGCGTGGCTGCGGACGATGCTTTCGAGCCAGGCCCGGCGGACGGCGGAGGTCGCCACCACCGCAATTCGGATCGCGCCTCCGCCGTTTCCCTCCGCCATTCGTTATCGCGCCCTCTCGCCCAAAGTGATTGACAGCGGCTTGATCTCGCCCGCTCGAATCACCCTGATCTGCAGAACATCACCAATTTTTGCTATGGCAAGCGAGGCTTGGATCTCATCCACATGTTCGACCGTCTTTCCGCCCACTTCGAAAAGAACATCTCCCAGCAACGCTCCGGCATTTTCTGCGGGCGCACCATTTTCCACGTGTATGACAAGCAGCCCGACTCGGGTCTCAGCAGGCAGCTTCGAGCGCATATTTTCCGGAACCTCCACCGGTTGCATAGCAATGCCCAAATAGGGCCGAGCGATATGCCCTTTTTTCAGGAGTTCTTCGACCACGCGATTGACGGTTGCCACCGGCACCGTGACGGCTCGTCCGTGGGCCAAGCCCCGCGTATTAATGCCAACAACTTCGCCTCTGGCATTCAGCAGCGGTCCGCCGGAAAATCCCGGATACAGAGCGAGGTCCAGCCGGATGTGCTGATCGAGTTGTCCCCCACGCCGGTTCCTCCACTCGCCGCTGATGCCGCCAATGATCCCGCTGCTCGCCACTAGATCCCCGCGCCGCGTGCGGCCGAGCGCGAGAACAAGATGGCCGAGCCTCAGGCTTGTCGAGTCGCCGAGTTGGGGCGCGCCCGAAGATCCTTCCTCGATCCTTAGTACGGCTATGTCTGTACTGGGATCCCGTCCTGCCAGTTTCGCGGAAACTGTGCGACCAGCACTGAGCAGCACTTTGATGTCTTCGTCGCGCTGCACGCCGTGATGAACCGTTACGATCACACCTCTCTTCCATTCGATGCCACTGGTCGGCACCCAGCGTCGGGCGTGAACGGCAACCACATTGCCGCCCACCTTCTCCACGGCAGACGCAAATTCGCTTGAAATTGTTTCTATTATTGAATTGGCCATGTCTAGCAAAACCCCTTTCCTGAACTGTGAGAACAGGATCGAGGATAAGAACCTAACGCGCATCCGCCAAATGGCTAGGTGGAAAGCCAGTGGAAGCCAGAGGATTGGCTATACAAGCCTTTTGAGACGTGTGACAAAGGCGCTCCCGGCAACGGGCTCCTTCGAACGATAAGCGGACCATCTGAGTCGTAGGCACAGCGCCACCACCTAAGATAGTCCCAAAGGAAGGGTTGCCGACGAGTCACCAGCAAAAGGATTTTTCCACTCGTCTGCTCCCGCTTTCGTCGGCCTTGCAGGGCGATGGGCGCATCTGCTATGCATGTCGGGGTGTATGGACAGACTCACGGAAGATGCCGTCCGAGAGATTGAGCAGATCCATTCAAGCTGGATCGAGTTTGAAGTCGCTGGAGAAGATCACAGCTTGATGGCATTGTGCGCTGATGACATCGAGTTGTGGCCGCCCGATGCGCAGCCTGTGCTTGGACGAGCAGCGGTTTCGGCCCAGTTGGGGCGCGGGACGACGAGAATTCACGGCATTGAGATTACCGATCGTCGCATTCGAGGTTCAAACGAGATTGCTTACTTGACCTCAAGCTACAAAACTACGTTTTCCTCTGCGGAAGACTCCACCCCTAGACAAGCCCTCGGAAGCCATCTGTGGATACTGGAAAAGCGGGCCGGTACGTGGGTTGTTGCTCTCGTGAGTTGGTCATTGTGGGGCCGTGCCGCCATTTCGGGGACTCGTCAGCCGCCTCCGTTCCCCAGCGCCGGGTCCACATCCTGAAAAACGAGCAACTCTTCCGCAATCCGGTTAAGCCGACAATACGGGAGTTGAGCAGTTGGATCAACACTGCGCCGTTAGCAAGGATCTACCCCTTCGGCTGGCAGGGTGCTTCCGCCACAGTGGTCAATATGAAGTCGCCGAACAGGTTCGAAGTTGGGGCCACTAACGGTGTGGTGCAGGTCAGCCGTGGAGTCCTACACCTGGAGTCCGTCCCAGGACCAGTGTGGGATGCTGAGGCCGTTAGGCACATCATCGGCGGACTGGTGGTAGCGGGACATCGTTTTCGTGGTCGCCCAAGCGAAGTAGTCGTGCAGCACTTGTCGCAGCGCACCGTCGTCGGCTAGTCCGACATCTGCAAGAGCCTGGTCGAAGCAAGCAATCGCACGGCGATCCATTTCGTCGTGCTCCCCGTTGCCGCTGTGCATCTTGACGACGGTGGTCTCGTCACCATAGGAGTCGGAATACGCGCTGGGGCCACCGAGTGCCTCGGCCCAGTAAGCGGCGAGTCGCTCGACATGCTGGGGGTGGAAGCCGTGGCTGAACGCATGGCCGACCACGTCGTCGGCCATCACCCGACGATGCCAGGCGCCGGCAAGACGGCGCAGGCCGTCGTCGCCACCCGCCGCCTCGAAAACAGTTTGCATGCCTCCATAATGACAATCGTCCCCTGTCTTTGCAAGACGATGGCCGCGGCGAGTTCAGCCGGGGGTAACGCAATCCGCGCCATCCGACAGGACCCGGCTAAGTATGGCTCCCGCCTTGTCGCGAAGTGTAGAGCTAATTGGTAGGAATCTTCGGTTTGGTAGCTGACGGGCAATCCGGAATGTTGCGATAGAACGGCGTCAATTTCCGTGTAGCCGACGACACGCCCGCGAACCGATCGCGAGGTCACGGATAGACTGAATGTTGCCCAGATCCAGGCTTGATCCGACGGAGCCATGATGCTGATCAGAGAACCCAGACTGAAGTACTGCTTGGTGTTAGTGGGGTCGGGGCGCCCGATAGCTTCAAGCTTCTTAATCTGGGCCTCGTCCCCTTCCCGGCGCGCCTTGGCGAGGTGGAGGTCGAACTGCGTGTTGACGTTGGCGGCCCAACTGGAGACCTGGCCGGTGCCGACGTAGGCAGCGAACAGTTCGGGGCGCAGTTGAACCATATGGACCGCGACCAGCGATCCCCAGGAGTGGCCGAGCACGATGATTTTGTCCTTGTGAAGTTCACGGCAGAGATAAGCCGCGAGTTCGACTCCATCTTTGAAGATGCGATCGAGTGTGACGTCAGGGGTCTTTTCGCCGTGGTGGCCGTAGGTGTGGCCGGTCCCGCGCTGGTCCCATTGCACAACCGTGAACGCCTTTTCCCAGGGTTTGAAAATGTCGGCGGCGGGCCATTGCGCTTCCCCAGGGCCGCCGTGCACGACGAGCAGCACGGGGTTGGAGCGGTCCTCACCGCGAATGCTGATCCATTGCTCCAGGCCGCCGAGCGGGACAAACAACACTCGGTCGATTTGCGCTGTCGGCGCTTGTGCGTTCGCGCCGATCGCAGTCGCCAACAACAGAGTTGCTGCTACGCAGAACGAACCCGAGAGGGGGCGAACCATCATTTGCCTCACAAGCCGGGTAACGCGAATTTGAATGCCTTCGGTTCGAGTACCGTTCCGCCGTTGATAGCAGCGGCATGGTTTAGACGCGACTTGCAACACGGGGTTAGCAACCCCGCCGCCCCGGCAAATCCTGTCCACCAAAGCTTCTGATTCCGACGGCGGTGATTGTTCCCGGATGACGGGCAAACCGGAAATGATCCACAACGGGCCGTATGCGAATGCGAGCGGCAGTGACGCTGCCATTCTTGGCACTCTCATCGGTGTGGGGGTGCAACTCTGGAAAGAATGCTGTCATCGTGCTGGATGATCAATGGGCTCTGAAACAGGCTCGGTCCCGCGGTCTAGATCCGTTTGATTGTCGCGAACCAGGCCGGTGCCCCGTCGTCGTGGTATCTCGTCTGAATCCGGTCCGGTTCGATGGCGGCGACATTCCATCCATTGCTGGGGTTGAACGCCGCTCTCAGCTCTTCCTGACTGATGGGATGCGGGCCAGTATCGGGACCATGGTCACTGAAGCACAACACATACAGGGTTCCATCGTGTTCGGTCACCGACGCTAGACTCGCCACGTATCGTGGTCGCTCGTCGCTGTCGAAGGTGTGAAACAGTCCGCAGTCCAGCACCGTCTCAAACCTGCGCCCCAAACGCTCCAACTGGAACGCGTCAGCCGCAGCGAACTCAACCTCGATCCCACGGTCGTCGGCCTTCTCTCGGGCGATGGCCAGTGCCGTCTCAGCCACGTCAACGCCCAGAACCGACAATCCCAGCGAGGCGACGTGAAGAGCGTTCTCGCCGGTCCCGCAGCCCGCATCGAGCACTGCTCCGGCGAATCCGCCTTCGGATGCCAAACGCACTATTGCTGGCTGCGGCTGGCCAGTATCCCAAGGCGCAGGGCCATCGTGGTACGACGCATCCCAAGGCAGTCCCGTCAGCCGTTCGTGACTGGTTGGGTGCCGAGCACTGAACGGATCGATTCCTCGTGTTTGATGTGCCGGCATGCAAATTTAGACCTTTAGCGAGCAACGAAGCGCCCTAGCGGCATAGTACGATTCCGCACCGTTGTGATACACGAAAACAGTGTCGTAGCGCCGATCACAAAAGAGGGCGCCGCCGAGTTTTCTGATATCAGAAGGTGTTTTCACCCAGCTCGACGTTTTCGTATCGAAATTTCCAAGTTTCTGCAACTCTCGATACTGTTCTTCGGTTAAAAGCTCAATGCCCATGGCAGCTGCCATATCAATAGCATTATTGTCTGGTTTATGTTCTTTCCTTGACTCCAGCGCTTCACGGTCGTAGCAAACACTTCTGCGGCCTTTAGGACTTTCCGCTGAACAATCATAAAAAATGTGTTCGCCCGTCTTTTTATCATGACCAACAACGTCCGGTTCACCGCCAGTTCTTTCCATTTCATTGAGTGACCACAGTTTTTCAGCATTAGCTTCCAGCTTTGCTTGCACTTTATCCCATTCAAAACCTTTATGGCGGTTCATGTTTTGCTCAAAACGGGCTTTCAATGCTCTGAGTAGTTCTTCACGTTGTTCTGGTGACAAGTCCTTCTTATTGCTATTAATGTTTCGCGCTCTTGTTGCTCTCATAGTCGTCGCTTCCCGCGTTTTTTATCTGTTACTCCGCTGCGCTCCGCCACACGGGTTTTTTTCGGCTTGTCTTTGCGTTCTTATCAATTCGCAGTCTCCACGCCGTTCGGACTGCACCCGTCAGTACATCCTCGCTCGCCGCCGCCAACCGAATATGCGTGTGTCCCATTTTTCCCCAGCCGCCAGGAATCGGCAAGAAAATCTCGGGCGCCTCCTCCACAAACGCCGCCTGCTGCTCCAGCGTAAACATCAGATTTCCGTACCCCCCTGCTTGCCAGGCCAGCGAAGCAAATTTCTTGCCTCCTACACGAAAAGCCGGCAATCCTGCGTGGGAGTACTCTTCCACCCGTCCAGGCTCAGTGCAATCCTGCGAAAATCTGCTGTGGTCATCGGGCGACTCCCATACGTCAGAAAGTATCTGACCACCATCGGATGGCATGTGTCTACTGCTCCTGCGGAACTTCGGCCCGAGCGTGCGTTTCCTCGCTTACTTCCGAATTGCCGACCACAAGGCCAGTTTGCTCAGCGTTAGGTGATTAGGTGGAAGGGGCTCGGTACCCGGAAAGACTGGAGTGACTGACCGGTCGCTGAGCGGAAGGTGGCGTCAGGCCGTCGCCGCCAGCGGCTTCTGCTTCGCGCCCTTGATGATGAGCCAGAGCATGATGGCAAGTTCGCCAAAGAGCAGTGGCTGCGCGTAGAGGAACGCCTTGCCACTTAGCTCGGGTCGCATCAGGCCGATGCCGCTGAGGGCGACGTAAGCCGCGCCGTTCACCACCAGCCACGCGCCGAGGAAGCGCGGCAGGAAACCGGAGCGGTATACGAGCAGGCCGAAGGGGACCAGCCACAGTCCCCAGAAAGTCTCGTTGACCGTGTTTCCTATGCTGTGCAGGCGAAGGAAGAGCATAGCAAGCGCCTCGCGCTGCGTTTGGTCGAGGACAGTGAGCGACTCGCCGGCGCGGGCGAGTGCGAGCGCCGCGGCGTTGGGCAGCACGTTCACGCAGGCGATGGCCGACGAGACCATGACGAGCGCGACCATGAACGCGGCCTGCGTCCGGTCGACGCGGCTGAGCAGGCGGTAGAGCGCGAACGCGAGCACAAGGAAGAAGACGGAGCCGGCGACGTCGGCCACCATGCCGAAGCGAAAGAGCTTCTCATGGGCGAGGAGGTTGCCAACGGTCGCGGCGTCGTCGCCGCGCACAATCAGCTTGCTGGGCAGGTAGATTAGGACGAACGGTCCCGGTATGACGAGCAGCATGTAGAGCCAGCCTGCGGTCCTGGCTTGCCGATCGAGTGCGTCCATGGCGCACCTCTCTTTCTTCGGTTGGCCTGAAATGGGCCTGCTTTCAGGCGGTGATACCGGCCCCTGCCCGATCGGCCGTGGTCATCTCCGGCCTCAGTCCTTTGATCACGAGCCAGAAGCCGGTCGCCAGTTCGAAGAGCCCGAGGCCGGTATCGAACCACCACAGGTTCACGTGCTTGGCGAAGTCAGGGGAGATGATAAAGGCAAGAGTACACGCCGCGGCCCATGTGGAGACGATCACGCCGAAGGCGGCAAGTCCTCGTGGGATGTAACCCGACTTGAAAAACAGGTAGCTGCAAGCGGTGGATGCCAAGCCATAGAACAGCAGGCCGACGTAGTAGGCGTCAAAACCGGAGAGATACAGCCTCCCCAGCGTCTGGGCTTGTTCTGTCCCGAGGACGCGCAGGTAATCGGCACCGTTCAACAGCCGCAGAGCGGTCAGCTGATTGAGCGACATTAGGACCCACATCGAGGCATAGACGAGTCGCCAGAACGCGGCCAGCAACGCCAAGGTGCGACCGGCTGGCCTGAGGGTCACGTAGAGCGCGCTAAGCAGGGCCAACAGCCCCGCCTCGTAGACCAGGTTGCAGGCGATCCCGATACGGAAGAGCCGCTCGTGCGCCAAGATGTTGCGCGCAGTCTGCGCTGGATTGCCGGCGACCATCAGGCGCTCATTGATACCAAAGTTCACCGCGACCACGATCGCAAAGGTGAGCAGGTAGAAGAATCCCACGACTCGTGCAGCTTTGCGTTGCGACTCGTCGAAGGTGCTGGTCGTCATTTCCGTTCCTCCAGGGAACGGGACAAAGTTGTATGGGTGAATATACGCAGAGCGAAGCGCGAAAGTTCCATCCGACGTTGCACCTGGCGGGCGAGCGCGGGCAGGATGCCAGCGCGACGCGGCCGCGAGGCATTGGCATGGGGGCCACGCCGACCACAGCGAGGCTGCACATTGCTACTCAGGAGCACGGACCCAGCCATGGACAACGGCACCCTTTCAAGGTCAGCCTGACACGTCGCTAACCTGCTGCAAGTCCTTAATTTCCGGATAGCCGACCAACCGTACCGAATCATCGAATCCGCCGCCGAGGCGTCTTCCACAGACTATAATGGCGCCCCCACCAATGGCGCTCACCTCCGTCACGAAACTCGGGCCGTATAAGATCCGATCCGCTCTGGGGGCGGGGGGATGGGGGAAGTTTACCGGGCGCGGGACACGCGGCTGGATCGGTTCGTCGCGGTCAAGATTCTCCATTCACAGTTGGCGTGCACTCCCGAATTGAAGATGCGCTTCGACCGCGAGGCGCGGACGCTGTCTTCCCTGTCGCATCCCCACGGTTTGGCGATCTCCCGATCCGGTGCCTCCCAGATCTCACTCCCGCTGTGTGGGGCGCCCGGCATTCATAAACCCAAGCGACGGGAGTGTGGAGTGAAGATGGTTTTGCGACGACCACTCGCCCAGAATCGCTGGATCAGCTCCACACGGATGCGAGTTGCCTATCGGGAATCATCACAATAGGATGTGACGTGGGCAGAGAATTCACAGCTGAACGCGAGACACAGAATAGTGGCGATCCGCTGACAATCAGGCTAACGATGAGGGTCGACTCCAAATCGCTGACGACCTTCTTCCGCGACCAGGGCATCTACTTGTCCATCGCTCTGGTGATCGGCGCAACTTTCTGGGCCCTCGGCCAGCCTATAAATCCTTTCACGGTCATCTTGTACTCGCTGTGCTTCGGCAATTTCCTTGCGCCGCCCATGCGTTGGCTGTCCTTCTCATACGAAAAGCCGTTTCCCTATGATTGGGTGATCTTCCTGACCGTGTTGTGCGTCTTGTCGGTCCCCGTTTACGTGCTATCGAGCGTCATTGTCTGGTGGTTCGCCCCGCCAATGCCGCATTCGCTTGGGCACATGATCGCCACAGGCTGGAAGCTGCCCATCCTGGTGATCGTCGTCTTTGGCCTGATGAATTTTCTCTACGAGAAGACCAAGGGACGGCTCGAGCGGCGCAACGTCGAGTTGCAGAGCATGGTTCAGGCTGGCGCCGCGCGGATGGAAATCCAGAATGAGGAATTGCACCGGGCCCGCGAGATTCAGGAGTCGCTCCTGCCCAAGGAGATTCCCCAGCTGCCGGGATTCGAGGTGGCCAGTGCCTGGCAGCCCGCGCGCGCCGTAGGTGGGGATTACTTTGATGTGCTAAAGCTCGGCGAAAGCCGGCTGGCCCTCTGCATCGCTGATGTCTCCGGTAAAGGCGTTCCCGCTGCTCTGCTGATGGCCAACGTGCAGGCCAGCCTGCGCGCATCGGTTCGCGACCTGGATAGCCCTGCGCGTGTATGCAGCATCATCAACGGCATGCTCTGCGAAAGCATCGCGGCCGGTAAATTCGTGACCTTCTTCTGTGGTGTTTTGGACGCCACCTCGCACACCTTTCGCTACTGCAATGCCGGCCATCCGTATCCCATTCTGGTTTCCTCCGGGGCTCTGCGCACGCTGGACCAGGGCGGCGCGGTGCTCGGCGTTTTTCCCGCCTGGACGTATCAGGACTTGTGCGCGGATCTCAGCTCTGGCGACAGGCTACTTCTATTTACCGACGGCATTACCGAAGTCGAGGGGCCGCATGGCGAAGAATTCGGCGTGGAAAAAGTTGCCGCATTCGCCAAAGCGCATGCGGCGAATTCTGCGGCGAGGATGAATCAGCAGCTGCTGGCGCAGGTAACGGAGTTCTGCGGCGGGCAATTTCAGGATGACGCTACCCTGCTCGTGCTGGCAGTGAAGTAGCCGCCGATTGCGGGCGGATCACGAGCAAACCTTACCTTACCGATTAGGGAAGGTTTGCCGACGATCCGGGAGTTGCTCGGCTCGCTGCTCACGTTGACTTGTCATTGACCACAGCCTAATATCCCTCGCCAAGGGCGATTTACCAGCCATGATCGGCGAGACCATCTCGCATTACCGCGTCATTGAGAAGCTCGGTGGCGGCGGGATGGGAGTCGTGTACAAGGCTGAGGATACACGTCTCCACCGTTTTGTCGCGCTCAAGTTTCTTCCCCAGGATGTAGCCCAAGATCCACATGCCCTGGCCCGATTCCAGCGAGAAGCACAGGCTGCGTCTGCCCTGAATCACCCCAACATCTGCACCGTATATGACATCGGTGAACAGGCGGGGCAAACGTTCATTGCGATGGAGTTCCTGGAGGGCGCAACGTTGAAGCACCGCATCGCCAATCGTCCCATGGATCTGGACACTCTGCTCTCGCTCGGCATCGAGATCGCCGACGCGCTCGATGCCGCGCACTCCAAAGGAATCGTACATCGCGACATTAAACCCGCTAACATCTTTGTCACTGATCGGGGCCACGCCAAAGCCCTGGACTTCGGCTTGGCCAAACTGTCTCCCAAACCAGTAACAGGAACAGAGCCGACCGCCGTAACCCTCGACGTACAGGAGCATTTGACCAGGCCAGGTGCGGCTCTTGGCACAGTCGCTTACATGTCGCCAGAGCAGGCTATCGGCAAGGATTTGGATCCCCGCACCGACCTCTTCTCCTTCGGTATCGTGCTTTACGAAATGGCCACAGGCAAGCTTCCCTTTCGTGGGGAGACCTCCGCTGCAATCTTCGATTCGATTCTTCACAAGGCGCCCGTTGCGCCCGTGCGTCTTAATCCCGACTTGCCGCTTCGCCTCGAACAAGTCATCAACAAGGCATTGGAGAAGGACCGTAACCTACGCTACCAGCACGCCGCCGATCTGCGCGCGGACTTGCAGCGTGTCGCGCGCGACACCGATTCCGGCCGGTCGGCCCAGCAGAGCGTGCGGGCAGGAGAGGTCACCTCATTTGGAACTGCGCTAGATTCGGAGCGGTCAAAGGCGTCTATCAGCCAGCACATAACGTCGTCTCCTGTGTCTCCCGCCGAAGTGAAAAAGCCCTTCGCGCGCGATTGGAAATTCCTAGTCCCCGCCGCAGTGCTGTTGGGGGCCATTGCGGCCACTACACTGTACTGGCGATCCACGAAGGCCGATGCTCTCACTGATAAAGACTCCGTCCTCCTCGCCGATTTCGTGAACACGACGGGCGACCCGGTGTTCGACGGCACGCTCAAACAAGCGCTGGCCGTGAAGCTCGGTGAGTCGCCCCATTTCAACCTTGTGAACGACGCGAAGGTGCGCGAGACGCTCAAGCTGATGGGTCGGCCTACCGATACGCGAGTGGTCCCGCCGGTGGCGCGCGAGGCATGCCAGCGAGCAGGAGCTAAAGTCGTGGTTGGCGGCTCGATCCTGAATCTCGGCAACCGCTACGTAATCGACCTTGATGCGGCGAATTGCCTCAGCGGAGGTTCCCTGGCGCATCAAGAGACCCAGGCACAGAATCGCGATCAGGTCCTGAGAAGTTTGGGGGACATTGTTTCGCCCGTGCGGCGCAAGCTCGGGGAATCACTTAGCTCGATCCAGAAGTTCGACACGCCCATCGAGCGGGCGACCACCACGTCGCTTGCTGCCCTTAAGGCTTACACTTCAGGCGACGAGAACCGCGCGCAGGGCCAGGAGGCCGAAAGCATTCCCTATTACAAGATGGCAATCGACCTCGATCCGAATTTTGCCATTGCCTACTCGAGGCTCGGCGCAGTTAACCGCGATATGGGGGAGTTCGCCCTTGCTGATCAGTATCAGAGAGCAGCCTTTGAGCGACGCGAACACATTAGCGAAAAGGAAAAGTTCTACATTGCGGCGCATTATTATATGGATGCCACCTTTGAAAACGACAAGGCCATCGAAACGTATAAACTGTGGACGCAGACCTATCCGCGGGATTGGATCCCTTTCAACAATCTCTCGACGGAATACGTCCGGCTTGGTTGGGCGGATAAGGCCATTGAGCCAGCTCAGCAGGCCTTGCGTCTCAACCCCGATCACGGGTTCCCGTATAATGGCCTTTCGTTCGCATATTTTGAAGCCGGTCGCTTCGCGGAAGCCAAGGCCATCATTCAAAAGGCTATCGCCGCGCACAAGGATGGCTTCGGCGTCCATCTGACACTGTACCGGATCGCCTTCTGCGAAGCAGACGCGGCCGCTCAGCAGCGGGAAATAGATTGGTTCAAAGAAAAACCGCTCCAAGCATATAACCTCAACGAACAAGCGTGGGCTGCAGCGTTTCTGGGGCAGCGCGGCAAGATGCGGCAGCTTTTCGAGCAAACTCGCGCCGCGGCGCTCAAGCAGGGTCTCAAAGACTACGCCGCTGCCTCCACGAACGACGAAGCTGAGCTCGAGGCGGAGTTTGGCGACGTTGCCCAAGCACGCAAGAAAGCGGAACTCGCCCTGCGTTTGGCGCCCGATTCGTTTAACTCGCAAGCGGGAGCCGCAATGACATTCGCGATGATTGGCGACCTGCCTCGTGCGGAGACTCTCGCGAAACAGGCCGCGGCAAAGTCGCCCACCAATCTACTCCTCAACAATGTTTCCTTGGCCACAATTCGGGCAGCCATAGAAATGCACCGGGGGAATTTCTCGGGAGCTGTCGAGGAGTTGCGTTCCACCGTTCCTTATGAATTCGCCGACGGGGTGTCCGCACCAACGGCCTACGGTGCGTATTGTCGCGGATTTGCACATCTTGGACGGCGTTCGGGGAAGGAGGCGGCGGAAGAGTTCCAGAAGTTACTCGACAATCGAGGCCAGCTTGCGCTTTCACCTTACTGGAACCTCGCTCATCTCGGGCTAGCGCGAGCCTACGCATTGAGCGGCGACACCGACAAAGCGCGTGCTATGTACCGCGAGTTCCTGGCTCTCTGGAAAGACGCCGATCCCGAGATTCCCATCTTGAAACAAGCGAAGGCAGAGTATGCGAAACTGCACTGATTCCGGCCCTCAATCTTCGAAGCAAATGACCGCTTGACTATCTGTCCGGGCCGAGTTCGCAACTGATTGTCGACGCCTTCCGGGATTCCGCCCGGTTGACGGGCGACTCTGACGTAACGCGATTAGGGAAGGGTCGCCGACCACACATTCAGAAGGCGAAGACTTATTCTGTGGCCCGTTCGACCGGTGTTCGTGCCAAGAGTTCGAGCTCGAGCCTCCTGGATCGCTGTCACAGTCTATTCACGTGCTTTTTTCAGATGCCCGTTGGTTGTCGGATAGAGCGTGTGGCTGCGCGCCTGCTCTTGCCACTGAAGAATGAGGTCCGCCGAAAGGATCGAAAACGCGAGACAGGCCCACACAATCGTCTCGTCTACCTGTCGCCGAGATTCTCCCATCCAGTTATGCCTCCGACCACTCGCACTTCAAGGAACACCAACGCGACTCCAAAGCTGCGGGTCATCCATTGCCGGTGCTGCTGGACCTTCCCTTTCCAGATGAAAGCCAGGGCGACTGCGGTTGTCCCCATCAACAAGACAGCATCGACAACCGCAGCCACCGTGAAAGATCGCGAATCGCCGAGGCGTTCCGCTGGCGCTGTGGCAGCAAAGAAATGGCGGGAGCGACGGGACTCGAACCCGCGGCCTCCCGCGTGACAGGCAGGCGTTCTAACCATCTGAACTACGCCCCCGCATACTACGTCGTCTGATTCCTTCCGACTCCCTCTCGTTCCTTCCAGTTCCATCTGGCCGTGCCGTGACAGGGCAACAACGAGATGTAACTGATTGATATCAAACGGTGTCGGCGGACGTCGCTTGGTACAAAATGATACCGGACAGCATCTGTTATGTCCCCTTAACGTCCCCAGATTCTGATCACCCCTGATATGACAGGCTAAGAGGAACTCTTACCAATAAAAGGCGTTCACGGCCGGAAAGAATAAGTGTACTTGACCACAAATCGATTCTCGTAAAACTGCGCCGGATTTGCCACCGCCAAACTGGCGAACTTCTTGCCCGCGGTATAGATGACGTACAGGTCGCTATCGGGGCGAAAGTTCCAACGCAAACGGATATTGGCGCTAGCTGCCTGCGCGTTGGCAGTATCAACTTGAAGAATCGTCGAAAGAGAAAGGAATCTGGAAAACGCATAGTCGGTCTCCAGAGCGCCAAACACCACTGAGAAATTCCCGTCGGCAATCGGCAAGTGAAAACGATTCCACTGTGGCCCAACGCTGAACGAAAGGCGCTCGCTTGCACGGTACGTGGCACGCACCCGGAATTCGTTCAATCTTCCGTTGTAATAACTCCCGAAACGCTCGAAGAGCTGCACCGTCCATCGCCGATCTTGCGGCGAACCGTACGTGAGCTGGTGCCTCGTCCAGTTGTAGACGCCCACCGGAATGTTTACGTTCTTATAGATATTGAACGGTGTGCTGAGCCGCTGTGCAAACACGTCAACGATGTCGTCATCCGTGTAAGAGCCGTTGTGAAACTCGGCCCGAAACGTGGTCTGCCATTCTTGCGTCTGGACAACATGGTGCGTGTCCGGAGCATGAAACATGAAGCCCTCGAACTGAAGCTCCCGCACACCCATGAATTGAGGTCGAGTCTTGAAGGTGGCGTCCGCATAGTCGCAGATGCAGTCGCCGCGCTCAAGAAACCCAACCTGCGGGTTGAAGTTGGGCCCGATCTTTCGATGCTCCGCTACGAAGTCGAGCCAGTTGGATCGGAAATTCAATCCGGCACCTAAGTTGGATTGCCCACTTAAGAAGCCCGGTGTGCGGGTTGCAGCGGCGTAACCGTTCAGAACAAGGTTCTTGTATAGAACAAATCGGCCGTCCACTCCCGACGTTTGATTGAAGCTCGCGCTTACATCACCGGATCTTTTATCGATTCCCATTACCCCGATGTACGAGCCACTCCCCCACAACGACCGCTTCACGCGCAAGACCGCATAGTTCGCCCATGGGTTCGGCCCGGAAGAGCGGGTGTCGACGTCCATCGCTCCAACTTCGAAGCCATCAAGCGTACCGGTGATTTTTCCCCCTCCATTTATTGGAACTTCCTGCCCAGTAATCGGATCGATCCCGATCTGGCGACTGAAAAAGAGCTGGTCTGCGCCCCCTGAGATGCTCATGGGAAAAGCAAAGACGCCCGCGTTCTCCAGGAAGAACTGCCTCTTCTCAGGGAAGAACAGCTTGTATGGTGTGAGATTGAATTGCTGGACATCTACATCGCTGTCAGCAAAGTCCGTGTTCCCCGTGAGATTCGCCACTAGGTTGGAACGGAGCCCGATCTTGACGTCCACTCCGCCGGTGTACAGGCCGGTCGTGCCCGGAGTCAGGCCGGCAGCGGTTGCATTCGCCGGCAGGTGACTGAAACCGCCCAGCGCATAGGGCTTGACGATGAACAGTCGCCCGCTCCCGATATCTGTGATCCCATGCAATTCGCCCGCCTGGCTGATCTTGGATGCCCCAAACGTTCGACGCCAACCGCTCCACAAATCCTCTTCGTTCTTTCGCCGAATAAATCTCTTGAAGTTCACTCCCCACACGACGTCGCGGGAGCGCATGAAATTCAGAGTGGAAAATGGTATGGCAATCGTCGCCGTCCATCCATCTCGTGTTCTTCGTGCCTCCGAAGTCCAGACGCCGTCCCAACCGGGGTCTCCGTCCTGCGTCTCCTGGACCTGCTCGTCGGTAATCAGGGCGTCTCTCTGGGTGCCGAGGGGATTGACCTGGAAGACGTAAGCATTGCGGCGGTCGAACCGGGAATCGATCACGACCTCAAAATAGTCGTCGAGTTCTTGTGTCACATCCCGGCGAAGCTGGGTGGCAACCGGACCGTTCGCCACGGAATCGCGGCATGCGACTCCAAAGTAGACTTCATTGCGCGTATAAAGCACTCTTACTTCTGTTCGCTCCGTCGCGAGCTGTCCTTCGTACGGTTCTCTCTGCTTAAAATCACTGATCGCGGGTGCTTGCTGCCAAATGGGATCATCGAGGGTTCCGTCCATGCGTGGTGCGTGATCGACTCGGACGGCTTGAGCGATGCGGCCGATTACCTCTGGATTGGTGGTTGCCGCAGGCTCCGGTGTCTGCCCCAACATCCACTTGCTCACGACACAGACAAGCAGGCAAATGCTTGCGAATCTGCGGAGAGCGATCAAGTAACACGGCACGCAAGCAATATACTGGTGTTTTCCTGAAGGCCAACTGAAGGCGAATTGACTGAGAGGCTTACCATGCGAAGACGGCGCGGTCTGAGTCATGTTGGGTCGTTAGCGATATTGGTTTTGATACTCGGCTGCACAACAGCCGCGACTCCCTCCGACAACCCAGAGTCGGTTCCACTGAGGCAAGTTGCAGACGTGCCCCTGCCAGGCCCAGCGGTTCGCTTCGATTACCAGAGTCTTGACGCCTCTCATGGCCGTCTCTACATCGCCCACATGAACGCCGATCAACTCGTTGTCTTCGACACGAAGAAACGCGACGTTGTGGCAAATCTCGACGGCTTCCCCAACGTTCATGGTGTCTGGGCGGTTCCGGAGTTGGGCAGAGTCTACGCATCGGCGACAGGAGAACATAAAGTCGCCGTTGTCGACATGGAGACCCTGAAGACCCTGAAGACCATCGCGAAAACTGGACCTGTCAAATATCCGGACGGCATCGCCTACGCTCCCGGCGTAAAGCGGGTCTTGGTATCCGACGAGCACGGAGACGCGGATGCGGTCATCGATGCGACCACCAATTCTCTCGTGGCTACCGTTCCTCTCAACGGCGGTGCGGGCAATACCGTCTATGACCCCTGGCTCCGGCCACATCATCGTCGCCGTCCATGAGAAGAACGAACTCGTAGCGATTGACCCGGCCAATGCCAAGATTATCGGGCGCTATCCAGTCCCTGGAATTGAAAGCCCGCACGGGATTTCCCTCGATGTGAGCGCGAGATTGGCTTTTGTGGCAGGAGAGGAAAACAACAAACTTGCAGTGGTCGATCTCACAAATATGAAGGTATTGGCCACGTACCCAGTCGGAAAAGACCCAGACGTACTCGCGTTCGATACGGGACTCAAGCAGTTGTATGTCTCGGCGGAATCCGGAAACGTGACTGTTTTTCGTGAGGACGGAAAGGCCCTTGTCACCGTGGGCTCGCTTTCCATGCCGCACGCGCACACGGTTTCCGTCGACTCGGATACGCACTTGGTCTATTTCCCGCTGCAAAATGTCGGTGGTCATCCTCTTTTGCGGATCATGGAGCCGAGCAAAACAAAATGATCCTTGCAAGGCCTCTCTTTCGTCGCGCTAGTCCTGCACCGTGTAGATCCACACTTCGGCGCCGTGGTCGTGTCGGGCAGGGACAGCCAGATAGAAGCGCTCGAAGCCCTTCCTTCCTTTTCCGAAATATTCGGCGGTACGCACCCCTACAGCCGTCTGAACTCGCGCGCGGAACTTGTAGTGATCGGCGTCTTCTTGCTGGAACACGCTGACGTAGCCTTCGCCGCCGCAGACATACACCCGCTTGCGGGCGGAGTCGTAATACAGGTCGTCCGAGTCTTGGACAGTCGGAAGGGCCGCGACCAGGTGTCCCGAACTCGTGTCAAACACAGCCAGTCGAGGAGGCACTCGGGTGGCGACGAAGAGCCGGTGTCTCCCTCATCCAACGCCATCGGAAAGTTGCTCTCGAAAG
>Ga0207684_10001046_pt1 | contig 30907 bp, 31 predicted proteins | sample KBSK5501metaG_FD_184342 | JGI IMG/M metagenome (GOLD analysis project Ga0207684, IMG submission 184342) | Corn, switchgrass and miscanthus rhizosphere microbial communities from Kellogg Biological Station, Michigan, USA - KBS K5-50-1 metaG... | ecosystem: Host-associated > Plants > Roots >... | reverse complement strand
CGTGCGCCAATTGACCGAACAGTCCGTGAAAGCGTGGTGACTGGCTGAGGCGTGGCCACGCCCGGACCGGGCCTACCTACATCACAAAAAGTGATTTATATTTCATATTTTACTTTAAATAGCGATAAAAGTGATGTATAAATCACTTTATGCAAACCCTCGCAGAACTCGGCCAAGCCGTCTCAGTAAGACGAAAGACTCTTGGGCTAAACCAGAGCGAGGTCTCTGAACGCTCTGGAATCACGAGGGAATCCCTTTTGCGCTTTGAACGAGGACAGGTATCGGAGTTCGGTTCCCGCAAACTCTTAGCGGTGCTCGCGGTACTGGGCCTCGAAATGAGTTTCACCGAGGTAGGAGCCTCTGGCACCCTCGATGAACTACGGCGCGAACGGGGTGGTGCTTGAAGCTGAATGTTCATGTCCTCGGTCGTCTCGTCGCCGTCCTTGAGCAAGTCGGTGATTTCAAGAGCGTGATGACCTACATTCCAAATATCGCGCCGGACAATCTCGTATCTCTGACGATGCCTGTCCGGACAGAATCGTACTCGTGGGACGACCAGCTGCACCCTATCTTCCAGATGAACCTTCCGGAGGGATACCTCCTGCAGGTTTTGCAAGAGGAGTTCGGACCGCACATGGGTGCCAGTCCAATCGCACTCCTCTCCGTTATCGGCCGCAACATGGTTGGGAGGGTTCAGGTCGCTCCACCCGAGGCGGCACTGGACCAACCCGCAAAACCGATTGAGGTTGCTGAGTTGCTGAAGGGAGACAACTCGGAGGAAGCGTTCTCACAACTCGTTAGAGAGCATGCTAAAAGTGGCGTCTCGGGCGTCCTACCTAAGTTCTTAGACACGGAGGAGAAGAAACAGGGCGGTATGGGGGCGCATAATAAGGCCACATTGACGCACGAGCACATCATCAAAGGGTCATCAACCAAGCTTCCGTTCGCGACCGCCAACGAGTACTTGTGTATGCAGGTGGCGGCGAGAATTGTCGAATGTGCGAAAACCGAACTCTCTCAGGATGGCAATGTTCTGGTGGTGCATCGCTTCGATGTCGATGAGAACGGGAAACCCTTCAGGGCACTGGAAGATTTTTGTGCGCTACTCGGACTTCGGCCCTCGGCGAAGTACGAAACAGCATGGGAGAGAATCGCGAAGGCAGTTCGCAGCTATGTGCAGGGCGGGCTGCAATACGAAACCTTCCAGAAGCTTACTGCAATTCTGCTGTTAACGTACGCTCTGAGAAATGCTGACTGCCACTCGAAGAATCTGGCATTGCTCTACACGTCGCGCACGGACCCACGCCTCGCACCCGCATGCGACTTCTTCACGACTTCCGTCTATCCAAGTTACCAGAACAATCCGCCCGGAATAAGCTTCATGGGGAGCAAGACGTGGTTGCCGGGAAAAACTCTGGGAGCATTCATCACTTCGACTTTTGGAATCCCTCAGCGGGAGCAGAAGGAAATTGTGGAGCGTATCAGTGATGCGGTCGCAGATACTGCCCCGGCCGTCCGCGAACTCATGAAGGGATTAACAGGCTTCAAAGATACTGGGAAACGAATGCTTGCCACATGGAGCGATGGAGTGCGCGTTCTGCGCGACCGTCGTATGTATGCTTTGAGTCCGTGGAAGTCTAACGCGGCTTTCGAGGGAATCTCGGACCCGCCGAAACTCGAAAGTCCGCGAAGTGTCATTGGTCGGTCTGAGTTGTTGGCGAACCGCAGCAGATCCAAATCTAAGTGACCTGTGCAGCGGATTAGCAGCCGAAGTAGTACCAGTTGTCGTTGTTCCTCCTGTCGTTGTCGTTGTTCTTCTCGTCGCTGTTCTCGGTCTTGGCGTCCTTGTCGTTTTGATGGTAGTGGCAATGGTCATCATGGTGGTGGTGATGGTCTTAGGGGCGACAAAGACGTCGCCCGGCTCACCATGTTGGTTTCGCCACGATCACGTATCGCCGAACTGAGCGAATTGAAATCATTGATGGGCGGTACTGATACCGATACCAAGGGTTGCAGGTCTAATTCGAAACTGGCTGCGGCTGCCACAGCAAGGTGGCGAGGTTGGCCCGCCTACAAAGGCGAACACCCCGGTGCCAGCGTGAAGAGTTATTTTAAATCCCAACGTGAGGGTAAAGGTAAATGAGATTCTCGTGAGTACTCGATGACTCGATTGCGCCAGTTGGTGGAGCAGGCTGCTGATCTGCCGGCGGAGCAGTTTACTGTGCAGCAGGCTGCTGATCCCCCTGCGGTGGAGTTTGCTGATCTGCTTGCGGAGCAGTTTGTGGAGCTTGCCGATCCGTTTGTGGAGCAGATTGCGGCGGCGCCGATTGATCGGATGGTTGCTGCGCACCGGCTACTGCCAAGCCACCCAACAGCAGACCGGCGAAGAGTGCGTTGCGAATACTGGTTGGAAACACGAGTCTCTTGGAATTGATCCTCCTTGCGGATTTGTGCGGCGCATTTGCATCGCCGACAAAATAAATACTGTTGGGTTGAACGACACACCTGAGCCTCGCGACACACAAGCTGGCCAACCTAGAAGGCCTGGTCGCAGGTCAGGCAGGCAATCGAACCTTAGACGCCTTCCGTTCCGGTCGCCCCTTTTGCTTCGGACGAGAAGCGAGTGCGTACGCGGTCGCCGATGTCGTGGACCTTTTCGCCGATTGAGTTGCGCATATCCTCTCCGCTCGTCGGGGCAAGCAGCATCCCAGCACCGATTCCAACCCCGACTCCAGCGGCAAAGGTCATGATGTTACGCAGGGTGTGATCCTCATGGCCGTAAAGGTCCCGCGCCCGATTGCGGAGGTCGGAGACTCGGTCGCTTACCTCGTCAACTCGATCTGCGACCCGGTCTCGCATGTCGGCTGCGACGCGGTCAGACTGGTCAAGCAAGTAGATCGCGGTCTTAAGTATCGACTTCAGAAACTTGTTCATAGTGTCTCTCCTTTAGATTCAGACGGGGCGGGAACGCCCCGTCCGGATGAAGTTGTTGCCCCAAAAAACAAGCTTAGGATGCTTTGCGGTTTCCGGACCGATCAAACTCGCTCTGGCCCTGGTTACGATCCTGCGAACCGCGGTCGAATGAACCCTGCTGTCCCTTCTGGTTTTCCGCGTTCTGTCCACCCTGCTGGGACTGGCCGGGTTGCTTCCGATCTTCCTGCTGCCCATGCTGCTGTTTTTGCTGTTGCGGTTGTTGTCCAGAGGGTTGCTTGGGGTTCTGCTTTTCGTCAGCCATGGTTCTTCCTCCACAGGAATTTTGTCGGTGCTGGCAGTTAGTTGCAAAACCGCGCGCACCGGGTCTATACGAAAGAAAATTATTTTCCCCTCGAATGTTCGATTTGAACGTTGAGGAATAATGAGTTACTCTCACCCCATCTCCATGATGACCGCTAACCACAACCGTGTCAGCACGAAGGATAAATTTGCGCATGCGATGCGTCGGGAAATCTACGAGCAGCCTGAGGCCATCGCCAAGACCGTTGAAAGACATCTCAAAGACGACATTATTTTCCCCGGCGAGTTGCAGGCCATTGAGAGCGCGCTTCTGACTTTCGAGAAGCTCATCATTGCGGCGAGTGGATCGAGTCGTCACGCTGGCCTGGCCGGCGAGATCATGATCGAAGATCTGTCAGGCGTGGCGGTGGACGTGGAGTATGCCAGCGAATACTGTTACCGCTCGACCCATGCGGCGATCGATCCCATTGTGATCGTCATCACCCAGTCGGGCGAGACCGCAGACACCATCGCCGCCCAACGCGAGGCCTTGACCCGAGGGGTGAAGACGATCGGCATCTCGAATGTTGATGGCACGACCATTGTGCGCGAGGCCAGTGCCGCATTAATCACCGGCGCCGGCCAGGAACTGTCGGTGCCAGCAACCAAGAGCTTCACAACTCAACTCACAGTGCTGTACCTGATGGCGCTCTTCCTGGCTCGAAAGCGGGGCCGCATGACCTCGGAGGTAACCCGATCCTACCTGCAACGTCTGATGAAGCTTCCACACTCCATCGAGAAGCAGCTTCCGGCATGGGACAAGCAAGCGGAGGAATACGCCCAGAAACACTTCCGGTCGGAGAAGTTTTTGTACCTTGGCCGGGGCGTACATTACGCCATTGCGCGGGAAGGAGCGCTCAAGCTGAAAGAAATTTCCTACGCGCATGCTGAAGGGTATCCGGTGGGAGAACTCAAACACGGACCAAACGCATTAGTGGATGAAAACCTGCCAGTGGTCGTGCTGGCTACTTGCGACCGCAACGATCCGGACTCGGTGCTGCGATACCGGCGGACGCTGGAGGTGATGAAGGAAGTGAAATCACGCCGCGGACTTCTGGTCACAGTTGCGACCGAGGGTGATGAGCAAGTGAGGGAGATCGCGGACCAGGTATTTTTTGTTCCGCCCGCGCCCGAGTTGCTGCTGCCGATCATCGAGGTGATTCCACTGCAGCTTTTTGCTTATCATGTAGCGGTCTTGAAGGGATACGACGTAGACCATCCGCGCAACCTTGTAAAGGCCGTGGTCCTAGAGTAGGCCGGTGGGCGAGATTCACTGCTCCACAATCGATCAGTTTTTTTTCGGCCGCACAGCAGTTCGTAACTCAGAAACAATCTCCTCGGACGCTCTCATGGCTGCGACATGTTGGTTCACATTAAAGGAAATCGCTCCCACGCGAGCGTGCCCACCACCGCCGTAGCGCTCACAAATCTTGGCCAGATTCACCACTGGCTCCTCGGGCGCCCAGGGATTGGATCCCACCGAGACTTTCACGCGAAAGCTACTCTTGCTGAGGCCCACGCTGTAAATGGATTGGGGATGAAGATAATACGGAACGAACTTGTTGTAGCCCTCGAGATCGTAGTCGGTGATGTCGAAGAAAATAGTTCCATCCTTGCATTCCGAGCGTTGCCTCAAAATGTCGATCGACACTTCGTGACGTTTGAGCAATGGACCAAGAAGCGGGGCAACAAACGGTGCTTGCAGAATCTGCTCGAGCGGTTTGACCGCAAGCAAGGGAATCAGGTTGGGCACGAAGCGCTGATCCGGCGCGGACTCGATCACCATGGTCAACTTCATGGCAGGCGCCTGCATTTCTACCGCGGTTTTCGCGTCGGGATACAGCGCTCCGTCGATGACATCGGTCCAATGGATGAGATCTGCGAGCGGCCCGGGATCAAACCCGAAACGTTGCTGTGCGATCATGGCGATGAAGCTGGTGCAGGACTTGAACGCCGGATCATAGAATTTGCGGTTGCTTTGTTCCTGCTCGAAGTGCGCGGCGTCGGCTGGCGACAGAAACGCGCTCTCGTGATGATCGAACCACCAAGTAATTTTGGGAGAACTGGAGTACTTGAAATCAACAATGGCATTCTCGTCGCCATCGAAGGCAGCCTCGTCGAATAGTGCGCCCGCGCGGTGCAGCAGTCCGGAGAAGACGAAGTCGGCACCGCCGGCAATGCGTTCCCGGTAAAAACGGGCAAAGAGCGCCGCGGAAGAGGCTCCATCGAAGCATTTGTCGTGGTAGAAAACCTTGACGCGCAATCAATTTTCCAATTCCGCCAGCTTGCGTCAAACCCACGCACAGCAGGCATTTCATAGGCTGAGTAAAAGCTAATAGGAATGACATCTCCGGAAGAGAATGTCAAGGGCAGGTGGACGCAGTTACCTCATTTTCGTCGGCGAACACAATCCTTTAGTTTGACGACGGTGATTTTATCAGGTTACGAACCTCACACGGCGTTGGCTTGCTTTTCCGCCATGTCTCCGATGACAGGCAGTTTGAACATCTCTCCCTGCAGAGCTTTCACCACCAACACCACCCCCATCACGACGAAACCGAAACCGACCACCATGGAAATCAGGTAGGCCAAGAGATGGCCCAGGAACGGAATGATGAACAGAATGATGGCGACAAATTTCAGTAGAGCAACAATGACAAAAGCAGCGGTCCACGCGAAAAGGCATTGGAAAGAATGAAAACGCACAAATCGGTCCTTCTTGTAGGGATCGAGAAGCAGAAAGACCAGGGCGGGGACAAAGGTGAAGTAGGCAAGCGCACCGGCGATGCTTTCGCTGAACACTCCGACTCTACTTTGCGCTCGCTCCGGAGCTCGCATCGTGCCGCCGCAACTCGGGCAGAAGGCAGCCTCGTCGGGCATTTGAGCGGCGCATTGTGGGCATGAAATGGACATCAGTTCTCTCTCCCTCGAAAATGCCAGGCTCAGCGCAACTGCAATGCGGCATCTTTTTTGCGGCAGTCCTCGCAGATGCCGTAAATCTGAAACGTGTGCCGGGTGGCTAAGTAGCGATATTTGCGCCCGATTTCCTGCTCCACCTGACCTACATCACGCGAAAAAAATTCGACCGAGCTCCCGCATTGGGTGCATACCATGTGGTGATGGCTTCGTCGGTTGTACTGGTGCTCATAGCGTGCGATGCCGTCGTGGAAGGCAACTTCGCTGGCCAATCCGCACTCCGCAAGCAGTTTCAGCGTACGGTAGACGGTGGTGTACCCGATGCGCACATCTTCTTTCTGCACCAGGCGATGCAGTTCGTCGGTCGAGAGGTGATCACGGGTCTCCAGAAACGTGCGGAGGATGGTATCCCGCTGAGCGGTCTGCTTCAGCCCAACCCGCTTCAGATGACGATGCAAAATGTCTTGAGCTTCGCGCACCATCTCGCGCGAAATCAAAGGATGATCGTCAACGCGCTTTTGTAGCATGGGTCGCTGGAAGCTAATTGCAGAGTAACGGTAGTGACATGAAGTAGTCAGCCGAGGACTCAAACCGCGTCCCCACGGTCAGTTCAGAATACCATCCGGGCATCTTGAAAATGAAATTCATTTTCAACAGCCGCGGAGCGTGCGCGGCGTGTCCCATGGGTCCATTGGAAGAGCCGCCATGCTGCCTCGACCTTGCGATCTTGCGCCAGCGCTTTCTTTCTAATTTCGCAGCAGCGATTGCATTCGAGCTGTTTGTGCGACCAGGCCGAGTGACCATACAATCGTGTTTCGCATGAGCTTGTCCCCAACTCTCTCCGCACCCTCCTCCCGACGTACTTCAATAGTATGGCGGATGGCCGGGTGGCTTTTACTGCTGGTTATTGCCCTAGCTGCAACCACCCTTACCTATTTCTATTTCGTAGTCCGGTCTGCCCTTCCGCAATTGGACGGAAGCCTCCGAGTCGAGGGACTCACTGCTCGAGTTACAGTGACGCGCGATACGCACGGCGTGCCCGCCATCGAAGCCCAGACCCTCGAAGACTTATTTTTTGCCCAAGGGTACGTGACGGCCCAGGACCGCTTGTGGCAGATGGATGCCATGCGACGTTTTGCCGGTGGAGAACTTTCCCAGGTCTTGGGTGAAGGCTTGCTCGAGCATGATCGGGAACAACGCATTCTCGGTCTGCGGGCGACGGCGAAGCAAGCGGTCGGGAGGCTGCCGGCGCGGGATCGCTCATATTTCGAAGCATACGCGGGCGGAGTGAATGCGTATATCCAGGAGCGACGGGATCGTTTGCCGATTGAGTTTCGTATCCTGAAATATGCGCCCAGCCGGTGGAGGCCCGAGGATTCGATCGTGATTGCTAACCAAATGGTTAAGGATTTGAACCACGGGCGATTTAAGGATGTTCTTGCGCGAGAGAAGATTCTCGCCAGACTGGGGCCAGAACTCAGCGCTGATCTGTACGTGAATCGCTCCTGGCACGACCGTCCGCCGACGGTCATGCGCGAAAGCTTGGAGCAACAGAATCACTCGGTCGACTCGGATCAAGAAGACGACGGCGATGACGACGCGGGAGACGACAACGCGGTCACTCGCTCGACGGGACCATCGACCGGCACTCCCGTATGGCCCGATCCGGCGCCCATCAACGGATCGAACAACTGGGTATTGGCAGGAGCGCACACCGTTACCGGCAAGCCGCTGCTGTCGAATGACATACATCTCGGCCATCAAATGCCCAACCTTTGGTATGAAGCCCACCTTCGGGCAGGCAGCCTTGACGTGGCCGGGGTGACTCTTCCCGGAACGCCTTGCGTGATTGTGGGTCATAACCAGAGAATTGCCTGGGGCTTCACCAATCTTGGGCCCACCGTGGAAGACCTTTACATCGAGAATTTCGACGACGCGGATCACTACCAGACGCCCCACGGCCTGGAGAGGGTCGAACATCGCTTTGAGGTGATTCACGTCAAGGACAAGCCAGACGTGGCGTTGGATGTGCGCAGCACGCGACACGGACCGATCGTCACGGAATTGGTCCCCGGTGAAAAACGGCAATTGGCCCTGCGATGGACTCTCTACGATGGTTTGCGCATGCCCTTTTTCGATGTGGACTCAGCTCAGAACTGGGAAGACTTCCGCCATGCCTTCGCCCAACTTGATGCTCCCGGACAGAACGTTGTCTACGCAGACGTTGAGGGAGATATCGGCTATCAAGCGACCGGCCGAATCCCGATCCGTGTGGCCGGCGACGGCAGTTTGCCGGTGAGCGGCGCAGATAATGCGCACGAGTGGACAGGTTACATTCCGTTCGAGAAACTGCCAAACATTTACAACCCGCCATCGGGCATCATCGCGACCGCGAACGGACGCATATTGCCGGATGGATATCCCTATTCGATCAGCTCCGAGTGGGCGCCGCCTTGGCGGACGGAGCGGATTTATCACGTACTCGAATCTGGCAGGAAGTTTTCTGCGTCGGACATGCTTGCGCTACAGAACGACATTCAATCGGAGAGTGAGGCATTCTCAGCGGAGCGTTTCGTATATGCCGTGGACCACGCGGCCAAGCCATCGGCGCGCGCAAAACAGGCGGCCGACATCATGCGCAATTGGGATGGGCGCATGCTGCCTTCCTCTGCCGCTCCTACGATTGCCTACCGGGCTCGCGCGGAGCTCACGCGCTTGCTCCTGGAGCCGCGGTTGGGAGCTGCCCCCGCGGATCCAAAGAATCACGAAGAAACATTGAGCTGGCAGACTTACTCGTGGGAGATGCGATCGGTTTGGCTGCAGAATGTAATGCTGCATCGGCCCAAGCGATGGCTGCCTGCGCAGTATCCGAACTATGAGGAGCTTCTGGCGGCTGCCGTCGACCATGCCGTCAACCAGCCGGAGGCTCCGAAAGAGCTGAGCTCGTGGCGCTGGGGAAGTTTCAATGCAGTCGAGATTCGGCATCCCTTGCTGGGAAAAATACCTGGTTTGCGAAGCTGGACTGGACCTGGCGTCCGCGAGCAGTCCGGCAGCGGCTATACCGTCAAGGCGGTGACAAAGCATCACGGCCCATCCGAGCGCTTTACGGCAAACCTTGCCGACCTCGACCAATCAACCTTGAACCTGGTAACGGGCCAGGCGGGCGATTTTTTGAGTCCGCACTATATGGACCAGTGGAAGGCATGGTACGAGGGCACGACATTCACCCTTCCATTTACCCCCCCGGCAGTAGAAGCCGCAAAGACACATCGCTTGGTGCTGGAACCTGGAAAGTAGAACACTTCACCCCTCGGTCGACTCAGAGTATTGGGTAGCCCCGCCGTTAGAAAAAGTCGATCGCCTTTACGTCGAACGCTTTCCCGGTGATGGTGAGTTGCGTTTTTTGCAGCACATCCTTGGTGGTGTCGTAGATACGCAAATTGCCGCCCTCGACGACATATTCGACGGAGCGGGTGGCAAAGCTCTGTAAACCCGTCACATCACCGTTATCTGGCGGTATGACAGCGGTTGTATTCCCTGCTTTCGTGGTATCGAAAATTGCCAGACAACCGCGCACTTCTCCGCTGGGATTGTTGGCATTGCCGATATCCGTGCAGCTGTGGGAGCCGATGAAGAGTTGCCGGTTGGAGCTCATATCCATGTGGTCGTGGTAGCCGTCAGTGATAACAACGGTACCGGTGACGGTGGGGGTCGATGCCAGAGCAACGACGCTGAGGCGTCCGCAAGTCGTGGCAGCCGTCGTCTGGCCCGCGCAGCTGTTGTTTGAAGGAGAGGTGCCGGCGACGTAAAGAGTGGAACCACTCAGCAAACCCATGGTCGCGCCATCGAGAGGTACTGGGCTATCTACAGTAGGCGGAGAAGTTAGGTGCAGCACTTGTATGCTCGCGCCCTTGCCACCGGCGCCCGTACCACCGCACTCCTGGCCGCAATTCAGGATGTAAGCGGTGCTGCCGTCGCTGGCGAAAAATCCATAGACCGGACGGTCGAAACCGTCTACGACGGTGCAGGTGGTGCTCGGTTGTAGGTCACAGCCGGTGTCCACCGGAGGCACTGCGAGCGGCGGAGAAACCATGCTGACCGTATCCAGGTCATGACTGAAGACTAAGAGCTGGGTGCCATTGGCGTTGGCGACAATGGTCTGGGCATTTGGTACGCCGATGATGGTCGAAATTGCTCCACTCGAAAGATTCATGACCTCGACAGCTCCCGGCGAGAACCCGTTCATTTGGGCTGAAGCCACGGCGGCGTAACCGATGCTTGTGGTGACGGGTATCACCATGCTGGAGCTGGGACCGGTGAGCTGGACTTTTCCTGTCGCGGATTCCGTACGGGTATTCACCACCTGCACGCTGTTACTGTTGTTAGTGGAATCATAGACGAGCAAGGTCGCCTTGTTGGGCGACAGCGCCATGAAAGATGGACTCGTCCCGGCGCTAATTTCAGAGACGCGTGCCGGTGTGTCCTTCGCGCCGTTGATCATCAACAGGCCGGGAGAAGCGGTGGGCGATGAAACCCCCTGCGAAACCAGGACACGGGTGCTGAGCCTGCTGGGTGGTTTGTTTGAGGAACTCGACGAACCACAGGAGATCAAGCTCAAACTCACCGCTATGAGACTGCAAGATACGAGGAGGGCTCGCTTCAAACGTGGGGCTCCCAAAGATATGAAAAACCGAGATTTAAGTGCGAAATTGGGGATTATAGCAGACCGATATCCGGTTCTCGCGGAGGGGAGCGCTCTTCCAAAAAATATTGCGAGGCTCTCTCCACCAGCTGACTCTCGAGGGTGAGGGATGCAATATGCCACTCTTATCTTGTATTCTCATTTCTTATGGCGGCTGACCTTCTCGCCCGTATCAAGCAGTCCGCGGTTCTCTGCGATGGTGCCATGGGGACCTGGCTCTACGCCAAAGGCATCTTTATCAACCGCTCGTATGATGAACTGAATCTGTCTCAGCCCGAGCTGATTCGCGGCGTCCACCACGATTATCTCCAGGCTGGAGCCGAAATCATTGAAACCAATACTTTCGGAGCCAATTCCTTTCGCCTGGCCAGACATAGCTTGGCGGATAAAGCGCGCGACATCAACTTGGCGGGAGCTCGTCTTGCCCACGAAGCCGCTAAAAGCTTCGATGTGTGGGTAGCGGGATCAGTTGGCCCGCTGGGAACAAGAATCGAACCCTTGGGCAAAACCTCTTTCGAAGAAACCCGCGCGGCTTTCCGCCAGCAAATCGCGGCCTTGGTTGAAGGAGGTGTGGATCTTCTTATTCTTGAAACCTTCGGCTATCTAGAAGAGATTCATCAGGCCATGCTCGCGGCGCATGAGGTGAATGTGAAGCTGCCCCTGGTCGCCCAAGTCACGATTGACGAAGATGGTAATTGCCTGGACGGCTCTGACCCGGGGACGTTTGTCCCGAAGCTAATGGAATGGGGCGCCGACGTGATTGGTTGCAACTGCAGCGTAGGTCCGGTGGCCATGCTCGATGTCATAGAACGAGTACGGACATTGACTTCCCTGCCTCTGTCAGCTCAACCGAACGCAGGCATTCCCCGTTCGGTCGACGGCCGGAACATTTATCTATGTTCGCCCGAATACATGGCGAGTTATGCGCGAAAGTTTGTGGCGGCAGGGGCGAGGATTGTGGGCGGTTGCTGCGGAACAACTCCAGAACACATCCGGGCCATGAAAGCTGCCATGCGTGTGGGGGAAGCACGAGGAAAAGTTGCTTCCGCGCGTGTCGTTGGAGCGGCGGCCGCGCCGAAAGCGATTCCCGCACTTGCCTTGGAAGAGCGCTCGCCTCTGGGCGCAAAGCTCGCTCGGGGTGAGTTCGTCACCATGGTGGAAATTGTCCCCCCGAAGGGAATCGACATTAACAAGGAAATCGAAGGGGCGCGATTCCTTAAGTCCGTGGGAGTGGACGGGGTCAACATCCCCGATAGTCCGCGGGCGTCCGCGCGCATGAGCAACCAGGCGCTCTCGCTGCTGATCCAGCAGGAAGTGGGAATGCAAGCAATCTTGCACTACACGTGCCGTGACCGAAACGTATTGTGCATCCAGAGCGATCTGCTGGGAGCGGCGGCGGTGGGAATCAGGAACCTTATCTGCATCACCGGCGATCCACCGAAAATGGGCAACTATCCCGATGCCACGGCGGTGTTCGATGTTGATGCCATCGGCCTGGTTAATATTGTTCACAACCTGAACCTCGGACTGGATATCGGCGGAAATCCGATCGGCGTTGGCACCGGCTTCGTCCTGGGCGTAGGAGCAAACCCGGGGCTGACCGACTTGGACGAGGAGATCCGCCGCTTCGAGTACAAAGTCGAGGCAGGGGCGGAATACGCGGTTACTCAGCCTGTATTCGACATCAGCTTGTTAGAAACCTTCCTAGGTCGGATCGAGCATTGCCGTGTTCCCGTGGTCGCCGGAATCTGGCCCCTGGTGAGTGCGCGGAACGCTGAGTTCATGAAGAATGAGCTTAGGGTTTCGGTGCCAGATTCGGTTCTTCAGCGTATGGCCGCCGCGCAGAATCCAGAGGCTGCCCGGGCTGAGGGTGTCGCCATCGCGCGAGAAATGCTGACCTCCGTCCGGCAGATGGTGCAGGGGGCCCAGATCAGCGCACCCCAGGGTCGCTATAGTTTGGCTGTGGACGTGCTCGAAGCACTGGGGACGAGAAGCCCGGCGGCGTCAGTGTGATTCTCCCAACTCGGAAATTTGATGCAGCCTATCGAAAGGTTTTGCACAGAATTCACTGGACACGGTATGCACAAACTTGCATACAATAACAGCAGGAGCGAATCCCGTTGGCCAAGTTTGAAGAATGCCTTCAGCGTCTGGAAAAGATTGTTCAGGAACTGGAAAAGGGAGAGGTGCCCCTCGAGAAGTCTCTAACCTTGTTCGAGGAAGGCATGCAGCTCTCCTCCGCTTGCCGCAAGGAGTTAGAACAGGCGGAAGGCAAGGTGGAAATCCTGCTGAAGCAAAACGGGAAGCTTCAAGCTGAGCCGTTCGAGCCGATGACGGAGAAAGTGTCTGCCCGCAGGTAGGCGCTGATTCTGATTGTTGCGACTCGTAAGTTGTCATGTCTGCGCTATCGCGGTTTCCCAGTAAATCGCGGCCGCAGCCTGGTCCGCCGTCTACCACGGTTAAAGATCGGGAGATGTATGGAAAAGTCAAGCGTTGCCATCCTGCAACACGATCTCGATGTAGCCCAGTCTCTGGCCGGAATACTGCGGAGTCACTTTCACTTCGTCCGCATGAGCGGTTCTCAGCAGGAACTGCGAGAGGCGGTCGTGACCGATCGCCCCGCGGCTGTGATTTTGGATATCGAACTGGCGCATCTGGGCGATGTGAAGACCCTGCATCAACAGTACCCATTGCTTCCCATAGTTTGCACTCACCGCCTACCCGATGAAGAAATGTGGACAGCCGCCCTGGATGCAGGCGCCAGCGATGTCTGCCCAACCTACGACATGAAGACCGTGTTGAGCTCAGTGTTGCGGAACTTGGCAGGTGCGCGCGACACCGCTGCCTAAGCCGGCCATCGATGTCGGGAAGCGAAACTCAGAATATGGAATCGCGCATCGGCGGGTTTTTCCCAGTCTAAAGTAACGGGTTGCTGTTTTCTCGGGAAGGCTATGAAAACGAGGCGACTGAATAGCGGCGTGGGTCTTGTTTCGCCAATCTCGCAGGTGGAACAGTTCGCGCGTTAAACCTCTCCCCATCAATCGGCTGTGAATTTCCGCCCGGAATAGGCTTCGTTGTTATACTCACTGCTTCATGCTCAGCGAAACTCTCGAACAGGGGCGCGCCGCGGCTGATGCGGCCCTGGACCGCCTGCTGCCCCGGGAGACACAGGATCCGGTATCGATTCACAAAGCCATGCGCCACAGCGTCTTCGCTGGAGGCAAGCGGCTACGGCCAGTGCTGTGCATGGAGGCGGGGCGAATGGTAGCGGGTTGCTTGCCTGCTGGTATCGACGAGCTAGGTGCGGCCGTGGAGCTGCTGCACACTTACTCGCTGATTCATGACGACCTTCCCGCGCTCGATAACGATGACCTACGCCGCGGTCGACCCACTTGCCATAAAGTGTTTGGGGAGGCTCTTGCGATCCTGGCTGGAGATGCCCTGCAAACGCGAGCGTACGAGGTGTTGGCAAAGTTAAAGTGTCCTGCTGAAGCTCGGGTACGGATTGTGGAGGAGATCGCCCGCGGCACAGGCACGGTGGAAGGGATGATTGGCGGCCAGGTGGTTGATCTCGAAGCCGAGCGCACCGCCCCCAATGCGGTCATGTTGGAGTATATCCATCGCTCCAAAACGGGGGCGCTGATTGCTGCCAGCCTGGTGAGCGGCGGACTCTACGCCGGCGGAAAAGATGATGCCGTGGTACATCTCGAAACCTTTGGACAGTCGATTGGTCTTGCCTTTCAGATTGTGGATGACGTTCTCGACGTCACTCAAACCTCGGAGCAACTGGGAAAGACCGCGGGCAAGGACACGGCGGCGAAGAAGGCGACGTATCCTGCGCTGTTCGGAGTCGATGAATCGTTGCGCAAAGCAGAGGAGTTGGTGAGCACAGCGTTTGCGGAACTGGATGGGTTTGCTGAACGGGCGGAGTCGCTAAAGGAACTGGCACGGTTTCTGGTCGAACGAAAGAAATGACGGCCTGGCAACTCGATGCGTCAAAATTTGAAATGACTACTTCTTCCCTCGATGTTCTGGCTATTGCTGCGCACCGCGATGACGTAGAGCAGACTTGTGGTGGCACGCTACTGAAGATGGCGCAGCGTGGCCAGCGCACGGGGATTCTCGACCTCACACAGGGAGAGATGGGTACCCGCGGTACCGCGGAAGACCGAGCGCGTGAAGCAACCGACGCGGCGAAGATCTTGCGCGCGAGCTGGCGGCATGCGCTTGACATCCCTGACGGGCGCGTGGAGAACACCTGGGAGAACCGGCTCAAAGTTGCGCGGGTGATTCGCCAGACGCGGCCACGAGTCCTGATTCTTCCCTACTGGAAAGGACGTCATCCTGACCATTACACGGCTTCGCGGCTCGGGTACGAGGCATGTTTTCTGGCGGGGCTGGCGAAGTTAGCTCTCGGCTCTCCGCTGTCCGCGAACCGCCAAACCAATCTCAGCCCAGGTAAAGGTGAGTCGCCGGCGCCGCATCGGCCTTTCAAGATTCTCTATGCCACGCTTTACTACGACGTGCGGCCAACGTTTGTAGTGGATATCAGCGACCAGTTTGAGGGGAAGTTTGCGTCCATCATGGCTTACAAATCGCAATTCAGCGATCAGGAGGCGGGTAAGGACCTCTTCCCTGCTCACGATGAAATTCGCAAGCGCGTGGATGCCATGGCGCGTTTCTACGGTATGCTCGGCGGCATTACGTACGCCGAACCGTTCCTGCAAAAAGAGGTCGGGCTGGTGGAGGACCTGCTGGCGATTCCCGTCAAATCGATCTGATCGCGCTCGCGAACACCATGTTTGCGGTCTGCATTTTCGGCACTCAGCTGGAAGAGCTTCGAAGCGCTCCGCATTGCCTTCCCCTGCCGCCTGACCGAGCTTCGAGCCCGTGAAGAACCTTTCCGCCGCGCATTCCCCCTGATTGCCTCCTCGACTCGCCTTCAATTCGGTTAATCCACTCCTGAAAAAAGAATTTTCCAGTCCGAAAGTTTCATGCTTCCTTATGGGCATGATGCATGCGGCCGGCCTCTCTACAGTTTCAGCGCGACTGCCACGCCATCGCGAATGGGGAGAATCGTAGTGAACAACTCTGACGACTTGTAGACCAGGCGGTTGAATTCCTGAATGGCTTTCGTACTGGCATCTGACGGATTTTTTTGAACGACACGGCCGCTCCATAAAACGTTGTCGGTTATGAAAAGACCGCCCTTGCGCAGACGAGGCGCAACCAGGCGAAAGGCGCGAGGATAGTCTTCTTTGTCGACATCGCAGAAGATGATGTCGAACTCCTGCCTCTGCTCGGAGAGTACTTCCAGGGCATCGCCGATGCGGATGTCGATGCGGTTGGCGACTCCGGCTCGGGCGAAGTAGCGGCGGGCACGCTCGGCGTTCTGGGCGTCACCATCGGTGTAAGTAACGCGGCCGCCGTCGCCCACGGCGCGCGCCCACCAGATAGTCGAGTATCCGATGGCTGATCCCATCTCGAAGACGTGCTGCGCGTTGATCATCATCGCGAGCTGCTGCAATACGCGCGCCACAGCGGGGCCGACGATGGGGACAGCGTGCTTGGTGGCGTAGTCTTCCATTTCGGCCAGCACCTCATCGCGCGCCGGCAACATGGAGTAGAGATAATCGTCCACCGCCGGCGCCGTCACGTCTTCATGGCGCCACTTGGGCTTGGTCGGGGTCTTCTGTGGCAATTGGTCTCCTCTACGGTTCCCGAAAATTAACTCATGGGTTAAGAAATGGTTTCTCCGGGCTTCATTTCTACCACTTCAACTCCGGACACGAGCTTTTTCAGTTCAGTCGGTGTCCCCCTCAGCAGGGGAAAAGTTCCAAAGTGCATGGGAACGACCGCCTTTGGCTTTAGCAAATTGCAGGCATAGGCCGCCTCGCGAGGCGACATGGTATAGTGGTCGCCGATTGGCAGCAGGGCGACATCCGGTGGGTAGAGATCGCGAATGATTGCCATGTCGCCAAAAACATTGGTGTCGCCCGCGTGATAGATCTTTATGCCGTTCGCGAACTCGATCACGTAGCCGCAAGGCGCGCCTGCGTAGATGATCTGTCCGCCATCTTCCGCGCCGCTGGAATGATTGGCATGAACCATCGTGACTTTGACGTCGCCAGCGACGGTTTGCGTGCCTCCCTTATTCATGCCTGAAACGCTCTTAGCCCCTTTGGTTTGCAGCCAACCACAAAGCTCCGGCATGCCCACCACCAGAGGTTGGTGCTGTTTGATGATTTCCACTGCGTCGCCGATGTGGTCGAGGTGGCCATGTGTACACAGCAGCACGTCGACTTTCTTGACTTTCTTTTCCGACTCCGGACACTTCGGATTGTGCATAATCCATGGATCGATAATGACGATTTTGCCGGCTGAGGTCTCCATGCGGAATGTGGCGTGGCCCAGCCACGTGAGTTTGATGCCTTTAAGATTCATGATCTAACCGCCTAGCTCCCTTTCTGTCATTCACCGTTCACCCGCCAGCATTCAGTCCCCGCCGCCCAGGTGGCGAGCTGCGGAACGCTGAATTTCATTTATTGCTCGTTTCCTCCCTAGTTTAATATGAAACGCCATGAATGATCTCAAGGTGCTGATTCAGCGCGAGAAGATCGCGGAGCGAGTGGGGCAGTTGGGCGCCGAGATTACCCGCGACTTTGCCGGCCAGTCGGTTATTTTTGTGGGCGTATTGAAAGGCGCTGCGATTTTTCTAGCCGACCTGGCGCGGCAGGTCAAATTGGACTCGACGTTCGATTTTATCGGCGTCTCCAGTTACGGAAATCGTCCGAGCCCGTCCGACGAACTTAGGAGCGGATGGGATTCGACTGGCGAGGTTCGATTGACGAAAGACGTGGACCAGTCGATGCGCGACAAGAACGTAATTCTGGTGGAAGACATACTGGATACGGGGATGACTCTCACATATCTAAGGAAGCTATTGCTCGCTCATCAGCCCCGGGCGCTCAAGGTCGCGGCACTTCTCGACAAGCCCTCACGCCGGAAAATGCCCATCGAAGGTGATTACGTGGGCTTCAAGATTCCGGATGAGTTCGTGGTCGGCTACGGATTGGATTACGCCGAGCGCTATCGCAACCTGGCGGACATCTGCGTTGTGCCGAGGGCTGTTGTGCCCAAGGTTGTTGTGCCCAAGGAGTAGTTTCGGCGAGAGATTCAGATCACCCACAAACAGCGACAGTTCGTCGTCCCAGCGAGCAAGCCGATCTGCCGCGACTGTTATCATAGACATACAAAATGGAATCAGTTCTCACTAAACCGGAACGTCAATTGCCGATTGAGCCGCTGCTGCTCGAAGTGGCCGATGTGCTGTCTACGTCGCTCGATCTCGATACGACCCTGCGTCGGGTCTCGGAAGTCGTGCGCAAAGTCATCGACTACGAGATTTTCGCGATTCTCTTGCTGAACGAGAAGACCCAGGAGCTGCGGTTCCGTTTCCAGGTTGGGTATCCTCCGGAGTTCGCGGAGCGGCGGATCAAAGTGGGCGAGGGAGTCACCGGGCGGGCCGCGCAATTGCGACAGGCCGTGCTGGTGGATGACGTGACTGCCGATCCGGCTTACATCGCCGCCATTCCGAACGTGCGCTCGGAATTGGCTGTACCGCTCATCAGCAAGAACCGCGTGATCGGCGTAATCGACCTGGAGGCTCGGGAGCCGGGCTATTTTAGCGAAGAACATAGCCGCCTGCTTACGCTGGTGGCTTCGCGCATCGCGGCTGGAATTGAAAATGCGCAGCTTTATACGCGGACGACGCGGCAGGCACGCATTCTAGCGCTGCTCAATGAAATCGCCCGCGAGTTGTCCTCGATTCTGAATCTGGACGAGTTGCTAAACCGAATCGCGGAACTGCTGCGCCGGCTGATTGATTACCAGATGTTCAGCATTCTGCTGCTGGATGACTCTGGGGAGAAGCTGCAACACCGGTTTTCGCTGCGTTTCCGCGAAAATATTCATCTTAAGCACGAGGTGCCGCTGGGCCGCGGCATCGTCGGGTACGCGGCGGAATCAAAGCAGGCGGTACTGGTGCCGGACGTGAAAAAAGATGCTCGCTACATCGAGGCGAATCCGGAGACGCGATCGGAATTGGCGGTGCCGCTGATCTACAAGGACAGAGTGATTGGAGTGCTTGATCTGGAACACACTCGCCGGGGATTTTTTACCGAGGAGCATCAACGCACGATCACGACACTGGCGGCGCAGGTGGCAATTGCGCTGGAAAACGCGCGCTTGTACGAGGAAATCGCGCGTCAAGAACGGCGTCTGGATCGGGATTTGGCGTTGGCGCGGGAGTTACAGGTGCGACTTTTGCCGCAGGCCCGGCCGAAGCTGGCTCACCTGGACGTGGCGGCGAAGTTTGTACCGGCGCGGGCCATCGGCGGGGATCTCTACGATTTCATTCCCTATTCACTTTCACGGATGGGGATTGTGGTGGGCGACGTCAGCGGGAAGGGCGCGCCGGCGGCTATCTATGCGGCGCTGGTAAGTGGCATCTTGCGTTCCCATGCTCCCATTGAGCCGCTGCCCGCGGAAATGCTTTCCGCGGTCAACATGTCGCTGGCCGAACGGCGCATTGAGGCACAGTTTGTGTCGCTCATTTACGCCTTGTGGGATGACGAGAACCGGACGTTGACCGTGGCCAACTCAGGTCTTCCTCGTCCCATATATGTGCACGATGGAAAAAATCAAGTGATCGAAGCTACCGGACTGCCATTGGGTCTGTTCGATGAGACCGACTACGATGAGTTCCGCTTCCGCATGAAGCCGGGCGATATGTTTGTATTTTTCAGCGACGGCATCCTGGACGCCCGCAACCGCAATGGCGAATTGTTCGGGCGGGGACGCGTTGAACAAATTGTGGATGAGTGCGCCGCCAAGTCAGCCGATTGCGTGGTCGATTGCCTGTTCAAGGCGGTCGCCGAACACTCGGCGGGAATGGAAACCTTCGACGACCAGACCGTAGTAGCCATAAAAGTGAAAAGTGGCGCCTCCCCGGCTGCCCCAAAACGAAAATGACCCGTCGGAGTCCGATTACTGAGGCGGGGCGTCCGCCTGGATTTGTCTATCGCGAGGAGAAGAAGGGCCTTCTCCGGCGAAGCGCGGGCCTGTTGCTTTACTGCGATGACATCGCCATAACCAAACTTGCGGAACACCATGGAACTCCTCTCTATGTCTACTCGGCATCGATGATCACCGAGCGCTTTGACGCGTTTGATCGAGCCTTCCGCCACGTGCCACACACGATCTGCTATTCCGTTAAGGCCAACTCAAATCTGAATATCTTGCGCTTGCTGGCCAAGGGAGGGTCCGGGTTCGACGTAGTCTCGGGCGGGGAATTGGAGCGGGTTCTGGTGGCAGAGCGCCGGGCAGCGAAGAAGGTTGTTTTCTCGGGTGTGGGCAAGACGCGTGACGAAATAACCGCGGCTCTGAAGGCCGGCATCCTTCTGTTCAATGTAGAGAGCGAATCTGAATTGTGGACATTAGCGGAATGTGCTGCCAGGTTGCGGATGAGTGCGCCGGTGGCTTTGCGCGTGAATCCGGACGTGGCGGCGGACACTCACCCATATATTTCGACTGGGCTTCGGAAACACAAGTTTGGAGTGCCCATTCGAGAAGCACGCACCCTGTACGCGAAGGCATCAGCCGTGCGCTACCTCAACGTGACTGGGGTTAGCGTTCACATTGGTTCGCAAATCACCGAGGTTGCGCCATTTGCCGAGGCCATGGCGCGCGTCGCGGTGCTGGTCGGCGAGTTGCGCGCGGACGGGCATAACGTGAATTACGTGGACGCAGGTGGCGGACTCGGCATTCCCTACGAAAATGGGGCGGCAATGAATTTTTCTGATCATGCCTCGGGCTATTCGAAAGCGATTACTCGACCGTTCCGGGGACTGAATGTGCATGTGCTGCTGGAGCCGGGACGCTCAATCGTGGGGTCTGCGGGTGCGCTGGTCACGCGAGTGGTATATCGGAAAACCAACGACGGCAAGCGCTTCGTGGTGGTTGACGCCGCGATGAACGACCTACTTCGGCCTGCCCTCTATGGTGCACATCATGAGATCGTGCCGGTGCGGCGAAGTGAGGACGCTTCTGTCAAATTCGAGGCGGTTGACGTGGTTGGTCCAGTCTGCGAATCAGGGGACTTTTTTGCTCGCGACCGTGAGCTGCCAAGGGTCGAAGAAGGTGAGTTGCTGGCGATTCTTGATGTTGGCGCTTATGGAATGGCGTTGGCCTCGAATTACAACACGCGGCCTCGCCCAGCGGAGCTGCTGGTTTCGGGAAAATCAGCCAAAGTGATCCGTCGTCGAGAAAAAGTGGCTGACTTGCTACGGGATGAGCGGTGATGGAGACGCCGGAGGCGCGTTGAACGCTGGTGGTCAATTCATGGGTTCGATACCGAAAACGACTTTTCCTCCCACGATTGTCTTAAGAACCTTTACATCACGAATCTTCGCGGGTTCGATCGTGAAAAGGTCGTCGCTGAGCAGGATCATGTCGGCGAGCTTGCCGGGCGTGATTCATCCTTTCTCTTGCACTTGAAATTCCGCGTAGGCAGAACCCATGGTATAGGCCTCGACCGCCTCCGCTACGGTCAACTTTTGCTCTGGAAACCAGCCGCCCGGTCTCTTACCGTCCAAAGTAGCGCGAGTGACAGCAGCGTAGATGGTTAACATGGGGTCGAGTGGAGCCACCTCCCAATCTGTGCCAAAGGCGAGACGCACACCGTGGTTAAGAAAGGTTCGGAAGGCATAGGTGCGACTGGCGCGCTCGTGGCCAATGCGGGTCTCGACCCAGCGTCCGTCGTCAATGGCATGGGTCGGCTGGACTGAGGCGATCAGGTGGAGTTGTGCGAAGCGATCGAAATCCTTGGCCGCCATGTGCTGAGCATGCTCGATGCGGAAGCGACGGTCGCCGGGACCGTGGGATTTTTCGACTTCAGAGTACAAATCCAGCACCGTGGAAATTGCCTGGTCGCCAATCGCGTGCAAGCAGACCTGCAAGCCGGAGGCGTCGGCCCTCATCATGCGCTGGCGCATGGCTGAAAGCGGCCGCATCTGGGCCCGCAAGAAGCCGCGATTCGAGGGATCATCGTGCAAAGGCTCAAAACAATACGCCGTACGCGAGCCCAGCGATCCATCGGCGAATCCCTTCAATGCTCCAACCCTTAGATAAGAAGAGCCGAACCCATGGCGCAAGCCGATCTTCGCCTGATCCTGCCAGTCGCTGATCGAAGGAGCAACATAAACTCGTGCCGTCAGCTCACCTTGCTCAAGCAATTCCGAATAGGCCTCGATGTCGGCGTAACCATCGCTATATTCTTCATTCATGTCTTGAATGCTGGTGACACCGAGTGAGGCTGCGTGAGCAAGCGCTTGGCGGATGGTCCGCAGGCACTGCTCATGCGACATCGGCGGAATTACTCTGTTGATATACTCGGTCGCTGCATCTTTCAGTATGCCCGTGGGATTGCCTTGGGCATCTCGAACACTGACGCCTCCCGGCGGGTCGGGTGTTTGGGCGGTGATTCCGGCCAGCCGCAGGGCCACTGAGTTGGCCAAGCCCATGTGCCCGTCGTAGCGCACGACGAACACAGGAGTGTTTGGCTGAAGCCGGGTAGCAGCAACTTGCCGCCGGCATTCAGAACGTGGGTATGAGGACCGCGCCAAGGATCGACGTCGGCAGCGGAACCGACCGCCACGATGCGATCGCCGAGCACCGCGACAGCCTGAGCGGAGGGATAGGCTTTATCCACGGTCCAGACCTTAGCATTGGTAACGATGAGATCGGCAGCAGGCTTAGATTGAGCAACCGCTGCGATGGAGATGATGAATACGGAAAGAAGCCGTTGCATTCGCAAGATCTTTTCCTTTGTCGGCCACCGTTAGGTGAGATCCACCGTTCCGCGGGAGGTGCAATTGCGTTCCGGCGGAAGGGACTCGATTCAAATCGGATTATTTTCTCCCCACTTTAGCTTGGTGCGCAGCACTTCAAAGAAATCCGTACCGGTACGGAACAGGTTGACCTTGTGCGCCGACCGGCGGCAACGGACACGGTCGCCATCCCGCAAAGCTAGGCCAGGCTGGCCATCCAGACTGAGATAGGCCTCCTCCGCGTTGCCTTTGAGCACAATTTCGATCTCCGCGGAATCGGGCACTACCAGGGGGCGATGGGTCAGCGAGTGAGGAGACACCGGCGTGATCACGAATGCGTCGACCGTGGGCATCAGTACCGGCCCTCCAGCCGAAAGCGAGTAGGCAGTAGAACCGGTGGGTGTGGCGACGATCATGCCGTCGGCCCGATAACTGGAAACAAATATCTTATCGACTGCAAGATCGTAGTTGTTAAGGCGAGCCATCGCGGTCTTGTTCAGCACGACGTCGTTAAGAACCTGATAGCTGCCCAGATTTTCTGGCCCGCGGAACAAAGTGCACTGAATGAGAGAACGCGACTCGATAGTCCCTCGTCCTTGGGAGATCGCCTCAAGGGTGGGATATAGAGCGGGCAGGGGCACCTCGGTGAGGAATCCAAGTGAGCCCAGATTGACCCCGAGTAGTGGAACGTCGGTTGCGGCCATAGCCCGTGCCGCCGACAAAAATGTCCCGTCGCCGCCGAGCACCACGACCAGATCCAATGGCCGCGACGACATTTGGGAGCGCGGAACTACTTCCTGTCCCTTGGCATATTCCGCAGTTTGCGGGTCCACGACCATTTGGTACTTGTGGGCGCGGAACCACTCCATCACGCCGGGCAATATGCGCGCGACTTCAGGCCGGCCGGGCTTCGAAACAATGGCCGCAGATTTTGGACGATCAGATTGCCTTGGCATGGGCGAAACATGAATTGTATAGAATCTGGAGCAAAAGCCTTCACCGAAGAGATCCCAGGATTATGGGGGCAAAGGAGCATAAGCGCTTCTCGGGTCATCAATCTGTCATCCGGAGGAAATAGCCCAACCCGCCACTGGACGGTCAAAAAACGGATTACTTCCGCGTAGACGGGCACAATCGCAGACCCAGTGGCTCCGAGGTTCCTTGTTGAGGTGCTCCAAAACTGACTACTTCTCGCGACGGGGCTTTTCGCCGTACCAATACCAGCCAGGCTCGGAGCGGCTGCCGTGCTCCGCCAGCCATGCATTCACGCGCGTGTTCACCGACACATGTCGCTCGGGTATCTTTGCGCCAGCAGCAGCCAGCGCCTGGAGAATATCGATGTAAACATCCGGATCGCCGCCGTGAGCCGCCGACCACAGCGTTTGACCTAACACCGTGCCGCCGTACAGGTTCTGCACCTCAAGTGGTGCGCTGTGGCGTAGCAACAGCTTGACCGTGTCCAGATGTCCGCCGATCGTGGCCCAGTGTAATGCGGTTTGCCCGTCGCCGCTGTGCGCCGCCAGATCCATGTCTTTTCCCAGCAGGAACTCAACAACCCTGTTGCGGCCGTATCCACACGCGTAGATGAAACCATCCTTCAGTTGGTCTCTACTGGCATTCGGTTTCAAGGCGCCGTGTTCGTCGAAGAAACTGTTGACGACGTCCAGGCGGCCAAGCGCCGCGGCTCCCGCCAAGTCGAGGTGCGCACCGCATCTGGCGAGAAACTCGGCAGCTTTCGGGCGCCCATTTGCCAGACAGGCAATCACAATTGATTGCCTGTTGCCGGCAATCGAAGGCTGTTCAAGGCTCGCACCATGGTCCAGCAACGTCTGGAGTAGCGCTTCCTGCACACCAGCGCGCTCGGGATAGACGCTCGTCGCCGCCAAGCCTAGAGTTGTGCATCCACCACCATACACGTTCGCCGTTGCATCGATCTCGGCGCCGAGGTTCAACAGCATCTCCGTGATCGCGACGATATTCTTCGGCGTCTTCTGCCGATACCCTTCAACGCCGTTCGCCGAAACGTAGTGCAGCAATGTGGCGCCGTGTTCGCGTGTGGAACTCTCGCGAATCAAATTCGGGTCTTCGCGCAGCAGTCGCTTCAGCGTCGCGACGTCACCGCTGACGATCGCATCGGCCGCCGCTTCGAATCTCGAGACCGACGAACTCTTTCGCGCGAGCGCTTCGAGGTGCTTGGCAAATTTCGGCCAACTCTCGAAGCCATGCGAACGCGCAATCACGAATTGCGCATCGGCAAGAGCACACTTTCTGTCGGCTGGTCCGCTGCCCAACAACTTGCGGCGGGCGAAGTCCTCAACTTCGTTAGTCCAGCGGCCAATCCGCGCCAGTGCCTGGCGGGTGCTCTTCCATCCCGCCAGTTTTGGGAGCGTCTCAATCCATTGCTCGGACCAGTCGCCGATAGCCGTTTCGTCGCCCGATTTTACAGGACTCAACCAATTTTTTTGCAAGTTTCTTGTAGCGTTCGAGATTCGGACGCGGCGGAAGCGGAAGAGCATCTTGCGGGTTGGGAAACATACGAATCTCCTTTCATTGCACGCCTGGAGTCCGCACGAATCAGGCTGAAAGAAGGTTCGTAACCTTCGGGTGATTCTAGGTGGGTGGGCATGGCCCTTTCCGCGGACTGGATGCGCTAGCGCTCACGTCACCGTAGATCTTGCCATTCGCGCAGTCAACCGTCCTCGAAACTCGATTCACCGTGACTCGCGACGCCGTTCTCACCAGTGCGGCCTCGATCGCCGCATAACGCCCCACAGGTGGTAGGCGCTGTCAGGCCAAACCGATCGGGCCTGTCATCGCTAGCTCTGACAAGGATCACCCGCCTTCGATAACTCCCGGCTCGTCGGCTACTCGGAAGTTACCGCCCAGGGACCGGCCGGGAGGGTCAACTTCTAGCCCGTCCTGCTTAAGTTAGCGCTTACGACATAAGCTAACTTAAGAAACAGTCTTGATGTTCGTGGACCTATGCTTGGTGCATGCGTATCGCCGAAGAAAACTGGAAGGTACTCGAGTCGTTGTTTCCCGCAGGATGGCAGCAAATGGCCTGGCAGTCAGGTGCAGTCGAGCGATTGCGTGGGTTCCCATTGTCTGACGTGTTGTTGCGTATGCTAATGCTGCATGTGGCAAGTCACGTCAGTCAGAGTCGCATTGGGAACATCAATGGAACTCATATTTTCCTTCGCTTAACAGAAAGCCATGCTGGCTTCCGTCTGCGTTAAAGTACCTGCCTACGATGTCGCCGGATGGAGTGATAGCCGTCGCTTGCGTATTAACAGCACCCGGAAAATCAAATGAAGTGAAAAGCGTTTTTGAGCTCGGGGCGGACGAAGCTCCTGACGTCTGCGCTGGAGCCACCGAGGTCAGAAATACATACCCGAACAAAGCGATGAGTCGTAACAGCTTGGGAATTGCACGGAATCCTCCTCAGGATGCTGCGTCCGAGCCATACTTCTATTTCCGAAACTCCAAATCTGCGTCAATGTCACGGGTCAGACGTCCTTGTCATTCGATTCTCAGTTGGGCCAGACACTGATACTTACTGTGGTTTTCCCTTCCTGGGTGGCTGCGCCAGAAAACCATGAATCGACCCATCGCCAACATCGTAGCGGCCGACGATCTGACCGGCGGAGTTGATGCCAAAAGCTAAAGTATCCGTCGCGCCAGGGAAGTCGAAAGAAGTGAAATTGGCCCCAGCTATGAGAAATGCGTGTGCAACACCGTTGACATCGAGGTACACACCGGCTATCTCGCCGTGAGCGTTGATGTCATCCGCTTGGGTTAAGGTGGCTCCAGCAACAGGAACATCAAAGCTGAAGCATTGCCGCCCCTTCGGGCAAACGAAGCCGTGTGAGATCGGCGAAGTCAGACCAGCATCCCACACGCCGACGAGATCGCCGCGCGCATTGATGCCAAATACGAACGTGTCTGCCGAACCGGGAAAATCTGCTTCGGTAAAGACGCCGTCCTTCCATTTGAAACCGTGGGCGGCGACGAGGTTGCCGTTGGCATCGAGAAGATCCCAATAACCGACGACTGTACCAGACTCATTGATTCCTAAAGCTAACGTGTCGCTGGCGCCGGGGAAATCGAGCGTGGTCACCACACCCTCGCTGAGCAGGAATCCGTGACTGAATCCGTCATCCCCGATGTAGTGACCCACCACATCGCCGCGATCGTTGGACTTGAAGGCTTCACTGAAGTTCGTGCCCAACACAGTGTTGGGCGCGAGCGGAATGTATTGGCCGTCTTTGATCAGCAGGGCGTGGCGTGGCGGCACAATACGGTATGCGCCGACAATCTCGCTGTGATTGTTGATGCCGCGAGCCGTGGTTAGTGTGCCTCCGGGAAAATCGATGGAGGTGAATGTGAATTGGGCTTGGGCTGAAGTGACCGCGGCCAAGACAATGAACGCCAGCGGAAGAAGTCGTTTCATAGGACCCTCCATGGGTGCGGGTGTGCGGGCACCGGGAATTCTGCTATCCAACCCGCAACCTGTCAGTGTGCTTCGCACGTTTCCGTTCGCTATTCCTTCTGTTTGTGGCTTCTTTCTGTTCCTTCGACTTATCCTTGGGCATCTCCGGTGTGCGTCGATTCAGGGAATCGGCCCACCAACTTCACGCCGCGGAAGGCGGCTTCTTCAGCGAGGCTGAGATTGCTCACTACTAAACTCATCAGAAAAACAGAAACAACTCTTTTCATGTGCTTGTTTCCTCGATTCTACCGGTGCAGCCTGCCTGGGCAGGCAGGCATGCCGCATCGTCTGAAAACTTGGCCAAGCGCTAGCTGAATACGGCCGCCTGGCGGCTAGTTACCGCAGTCGCGACGGTTGCGGAACACTCGGCTTCGGTAGTTGAGGAACGCTGGGTCGTGGTGGCACGGGCCGAATCGTTGGCCGCGAACCAGTCCGCGGGGCCGTAACGAGCCCTACCTTCTTCAGATTGCCGGAGTTTACCAGCTGCGCGAGATGCTGGCGCGATGCCTCGACCGTCCTAGCATCGCCATGCACTTCGGCCATGCGAATCGTTTCATAGCCCCGCCGCCTTACGACGATCCGATAGTCGAACGCCACGTTGGAGCCGCTGCTCCCATGCTCTCTCACTTCGAAACCAGCAGGAGCCTTTCGCGCCACGTACAGTCCATTGGAATCCCCATTCGGAGTCAGAAATACGTGGTATGTGATCTCCGCGTTTGTTGCCTGAGCAAACGAAGAGTCGAGCGGCACCCAAGCCACTCCGCCCTTCAGTTCGGCACTCCCAAAATCTTCGAACCAGTTTTCCGGGCTTTCAACGGCGTACAGCGCTACCTCCCGTCCGCTTTGGAGCTTCGCGGTGGACGACTTGGTGCCGTCGACCGTCAGGTTGCCAGTAATGTGCAGGTTCCCGTTACCATCCAAACTGAGGACTTGGTTGAAACTAGGCCCGGAGAGGCCTTGCAGGATGAGACCTGCTCCCGTATGCGCTACGAACTGGCCGGCCACGCCGCCATCATTGCTGTCGAGGAATCCGACCACGGCAGTGGGAAAACCCGAAGTTGAGTTGGCAGCTCCAAATACCGGGGTTCCGTCGGGGCTATTGGTCTGACCAAAGACCCCGAAAGCCGTGCCGCTAGTCGCGAACACAGCACCGGCCACTCCGGCGCCAAACCCGCTGGTAGCTGTTGTGCCATTTACTCCATAAGCGTTGCCGGAGGTGGCGTTATTGATGCCCAAAACGCCGTTATTGAAATCTCCAGAATTGGAATTATTTACTCCAATCACGCCGTTGCCATTTGGGCTGACACTTTGTCCCAACACGCCATTCGTGAAGCCGGAAGTGGCGTCCTCATAACCCGCCACACCGACCCCGCTGGTGCTGAGGCTGTCGCCCCAAACGCCGTATGCGGGGCTTCCGGAAGTGGCAAGGGCTTGGCCGCCCACGCCAACCCACTGCCCACTCGATCCAAAGACGCCAGTACCGTTGGCGCTTGCACTCTGTCCGAACACACCGTTCGTGAAGCCGGAAGTCGCAGCGGCGTTGCCAAACACGCCGTTCCCGCTCGTGCTCTCGGTGTTTCCAGTCACGCCGGTGGCGAACCCGGATGCGGCCGTGTTGTTACCGTCGACCCCTGCTCCGTCGGTGCTGGCAGTCTGTCCAAATACGCCGCTGGTGAAGCCAGAACCCACCACAGAATTACCGAACACCCCGGCGAAGTTCGCACTCTGGCCGTACACACCGACCCCGGCAGAACTGTTAGTGGCGATTCCGGCCACACCAGCTCCTGCCCCGGCATTCTGGCCGTACACGCCATTCTGGAAGCTGGAAGCGGAAGTGGAGGTGGCGATACCAACCACGCCGCTTCCGCCCGTGCTGCTGGCCGTCCGCGCTACCAAACCCTGCCCGCTGCCATTCTGCTGAACGAGCACGATCTGGTTGCTGGTAGTGCCACTGAACGTGCTTGGCGGAAATTTAGGTCCTCGCGAAGACACCTGAGGGCTCGCGGTGCTGACCGTGCTGGCCTGTTTCTGCTGTGGCGTGCTGGCCAGCGTTGGCTGCCCTGCAACTCGACCTTGCGCCTGAATTACCTGGCGAACTTGTTCACCCAAACTCTCGGTCAGCACGAAATCAGAGACGGACTTTCCCCCCAGCTTTTCAGCTTCAACTGCCTTTAAGGCGTATGGAACACTTACCAGCAGCGTGCGAGGCCGTTCGGGCTGGTCCTCAACTTGGACACCCAGCCAACGCGCCTCGTCGGACCCGAATATTTCCACAGGGACGCCACCGGCTTGAGTCGCACCGAGCAGAGCGCTGTAACGGCCCCGACTGTCGATCTCCAGCTTCTGTGTCTCCATCCAAAGAGGGGCTTCATCCGTTTGCTCTTTGTAGAGTGTAAATGTCACTTGCGCTGCGCCGCTTAAGGGCTTGCCCGTGAAATCGGTTAACACTCCGCTGACCTTCACAAGGCGCCGCACAAGGCTCTGCTTGTCTCGCGCAGATACCATGGTCTGGGGCTCAGGCGTGTTGGTGCTAGACGCGGAAATAGCACTTGCGGTGTTTGTTGATGTTTGAGCTAGCGCTACAGCAACGGAAAGGATACATAGAATCGAAAGCGCAAGAATCCTGGACTTCATGACTTCCTCCTCCTTCAGCAAATTGTTAGCCTACTAGCGGCTGTCGATTCAGGGAATCGGCTCACCACTTCCTTTGCAACGCGCTCAGAATCGGTTACCTTAAGGTGCAATTTCACAAACTGACAGCGGAATCTCAGCGTTGTCCAAACGTCTATGGACGCCGCCTGTTGTACAGATTGCCGAAATTCAGGTGAAGAGTCGGCGCCTTAAAGGGCCATTAATAAACCTTGCCGAGGTGAAAGGTCGCCACTTTAATGCCAACCACAATCCCCACGACAGCCAGGCCCACCCCCACACCGATTCCGATCTTGGCACCCTTGCTAAGTCCTGCCCCGCCTATCCTTTCGACGTCGACGTATTGGATCTGCGTGGTCTCCCCGGCTTTATTGCTCACTTCGAAAAATGCAACATCGATCTTGCTGAGATGCCCGATCACGTGGTTGCCGTCTCGCAGCTTAACTTTGACTCGCGTCTTTTGGCTGACGCCGCGTTTCTGAACCGCGGCTTTGATCATTGAGGTTTGTGCGGTCTCCTGTGGCTGCGTTTGCGGCGTTTGCGAAACCGGCGTCTCTCGGCCGAAGATCTCACTGTTCAGCGCTAGCACGGCAACCAGAACGAAGGTGATGTATTTCACGACATCCTCCTAACCGCACGTCGCCCTGTAATCTCGGGCGCACCAAGGCCCCAGCCCAGATCTCTTTCCTAACTCTTATTTCTCTTTTCTCTTCTATTTCTCTTCGACCCTCTCGACTTTCTTGCCCGTTTCGGACTCAGCAGTAGTCACCACTCTCTGCGCGTTCTTCTTGTCTAGATGGACGATCGCGTACTGCCCCGCGCCCGTTGCATCCCTGTACTGGATCGTCAGATAGTGCTTCTTGGAATGCGCTAGCAGGAACATGGGTGAGATCAGCACCGCCTCGGTGTAACGCGGTTTAGCAGCCTGCTCGTACAGCAGGGTCTTGATCGTGTCATAAGGGATGCTGAAAGCCGGGTTTCCCTTCTCGT
>Ga0207684_10001045_pt1 | contig 30928 bp, 33 predicted proteins | sample KBSK5501metaG_FD_184342 | JGI IMG/M metagenome (GOLD analysis project Ga0207684, IMG submission 184342) | Corn, switchgrass and miscanthus rhizosphere microbial communities from Kellogg Biological Station, Michigan, USA - KBS K5-50-1 metaG... | ecosystem: Host-associated > Plants > Roots >... | reverse complement strand
GGACGGTCAGGCCCAGCGCCAGCGCCACCTGGCGATTCGTGACACGCCCTCCGACCGCAGCTTTCAGCAACCCCGGGCGGTGCAGTTCCTTGTGGCTCAACGTGAAGGTCTCCATGAAGGGGAGACATTCTCACGGAGCAGTTACCCCCGGACATTTTCATGTAGCAGCAGCAAATCGCGAGAACCGCCCTTGACACTCGTGCGGGCCCGCACTAAGTTCTAGCCGCGGTTGCTGCCCGGATCCGGGGAGGCGCAGTGGGCGCCCCGTCTGGCATCGGTCCCCAAGGCCTTGACGGGAGCGGCGGGTCTCCACGAGGGGAGCGCGTCATCGAGCTCAAGACGCTCAACGGGGATGTGGCCAAGGTCGCCGCGCGCGGCGACGGCCAGGTTCGATCGCTGTCCGACGTGCTGGTCGGCGACGCGTCGGTGGCCTACGCGTTCGTCGGGCCCGCGTTCCTCCTCCTGCTCTTCCTGGTCGCCTACCCCTTCGCCCTCTCGGTGTGGTTCAGCCTGAGCGACGCCCGCGTGGGCGACGCGGGCGGCTTCATCGGCCTCGACAACTTCCGGCGGCTCCTCGGGAGCTCGATCTTTCTCCAGACCCTGCAGAACTCCATCGTGTTCACCGCGCTGGCCCTCGGGCTCAAGACCGTCTTCGGGATGGTGCTGGCCCTGCTCCTCTTCCGGATCACGCGGCTCAAGCGCCTCATCCGGGGCGCGGTGCTGCTGCCCTTCATCGTGCCGACCGCGCTCAGCACGCTCGTCTGGTGGTGGATGTTCGAGCCGCTCTACAGCGTGGTGAACTGGACCCTCAAGGCCCTGCACGTGGTGAGCTACGACATTCCCTGGCTGCCGGACCCGTACCTCGCGATGTTCGCGGTGATCCTCGTGAACACCTGGCGGGGCCTGCCGTTCTTCGCGATCACCCTCCTCGCGGGGCTGGTAGCCATCCCGCGGGAGCTGTACGAGGCGGCCGAGTCGGACGGCGCCGGCCCGATCGGGCGCTTCTGGCACGTCACGGTTCCTCTGGTCAAGCCGGTGCTGGCGGTGGTGATCCTCTTCTCGACGATCTTCACGCTGGCCGACTTCAACATCGTCTACGTCCTGACCAAGGGCGGGCCGATGAACATGACCCACCTCTTCGCCACCTACTCGTTCGCGCTCGGGTTGCAGAGCGGGCAGATCGGGCAGGGGGCCGCGGTGTCGCTCTTCCTCTTCCCGATCTTGTTGGCCGTGGTCCTCGTCCAGCTCCGGGTGGTTCGCAAGGCGACGACCTATGAGTAGGGTGCCGCGCTGGCTACGCCGGAGCCGGCCGGTGTTCACCCTCTACATGCCCACCCTGCCGTTCGTGCTCTTCGCCCTGTTCCCCCTCTACTTCATGTTCGTCACGTCCTTCAAGACGAACGCCGAGCTCTACGACGTCAACTCCATCCCGTTCTGGATCGGGCGCGGCGTCACCTTCGGGCACTACGAGCTGCTGTCCAAGGACACCTTCTTCTGGAGCTGGTTCCTGAACAGCCTCATGGTCAGCGTGGCGGCCAGCGCGATCTCGGTCGTCCTCGGCGTGCTCGCCGCCTACCCGCTCGCGCGCCTCAAGTTCCCCGGCGCGGAATCCTTCGGGGTGGCCATCTTCATCACCTACCTGGTGCCGCCGTCGCTGCTCTTCCTGCCGCTCAGCACGGTGGTGAATCGGCTCGGCCTTTCCGATAGCCTGTGGGCTCTCGTCGTCACCTATCCGACCTTTCTCGTCCCCTTCTGCACCTGGCTCCTCATGGGCTATTTCCGCACGGTGCCGAAGGAGATCGAGGAGTGCGCGATGCTCGACGGGTGCAACCGGCTGCAGACCCTGATCAGGATCCTGCTGCCGGTGGCGGTACCCGGCGTGATCTGCGCGGCCCTGTTCGCCTTCACCCTGTCCTGGAACGAGTTCCTGTATGCGCTGGTCTTCGTCTCGCCCGCCGAGCTGAAGACGCTGACCGTGGGGGTCTTCTCCGAGCTGATCCGGGGAGACATCTACTACTGGGGCGGGCTGATGGCGGGCGCCTGCATCGGCTCGTTCCCGATCGTGATCGCGTACGTCTTCTTCCTCGATTACTACGTGTCGGGACTGACGGCGGGTGCCGTCAAGTAAGGAGGAGCATCCATGGCGAAGCCCAGCGCTCCGATCCTCAATTCACGTCGCGTCAGCCGTCGTCAGTTCCTCGGCACCGCGGCGGGCGGCGCCGTGGGCGTCAGCGGCATTCTCGCCGCGGGCCGCGCCCCCGCGGTCGCCCAGACGAAGGAGCTCACCTTCCTCACCATCGCCAGCTTCGTGCCCGACACCGACAAGGAGCTGAAGCGGCAGCTCGACGAGTGGGGCGCCAAGAACAAGGTGAAGGTGCGGCTCGACATCATCGCCCACCTCCAGCTCGTGACCAAGAAGGCGGCCGAGGTGCAGGCCCGCTCCGGTCACGACCTCACCGCCCTCGGGCCCGGTCTGGGCGACGCCGATCTCTACTTCGACCACCTGGCCGACCTGAACGACGTCGCCACCGACGTGGCGCCCAAGAACGGCGGGTGGCTGAACGAGAGCGACTACCTGATCCGCGGGAAGTGGAAGCTCCTCCCGTGGTGGATGCCGCCCTTCCCGATGGCGGTGCGCACCGACCTGCTCGAGCAGCTCGGCGAGAAGAACCCCGATACCTGGGAAGACTGGCTGCGCATCGGCAAGAAGGGCAAGGCCATCGGGCATCCGTTCGGCACCGCGCTGGGCCACAGCGGCGACGCCAACGTCACCCTGCTCTCCATCATGTGGTCCTACGGGGCCTCGTACGTGGGCAAGGACGGCACCACGATCACCATCAACTCGAAGCAGACCCGGCAGGCCATGGACTTCGTCAAGCGGCTCTACACCGAAGCGATGGACCCGGAGGTGCTCGCGTGGGACGACGCCAGCAACAACCGGTGCCTCAACGCGGGCAAGTGCATCGGCATCCACAACCCGATCAGCGCCTACGAGTCGGCCAAGAAGGACAAGGTCACGATCCCGGGAAAGACGCGGGAGATCGCCGAGGTCATCGACCACCTGAACACCCCGAAAGGCCCCGTCGACCGGAAGACGACCACCGGCTACTGGTGCGTGGGGATCTGGAACTTCTCGAAGAACATCGAGCTGGCCAAGGACTTCCTCCGCTATCACTTCCAGCCCGAGAACCAGGCCAAGTGGGTGGAGGCCGGCCACGGATTCAACATGCCGTTCCTCGCCAACCTGACCAAGCACCCGGTCTACAAGAGCGACAAGCAGTACCGGTTCATTCCCGAGGTCGCCAAGGTGACGGTGCCGCCCTCGTGGCCGGGCCCGACCACCGCGGCGTCCCAGCAGGTCCTCGACCTCTACATCATCCCCGACATGTTCGCGCAGCACGCCACCGGGAAGATGACCGCCGACCAGGCGATCGCCTGGGCCGAGAAGGAGATGCAGGAGATCTACGCCGGGCGCCGGCGCAAGAGCTGACGCCGATCCTGGGCGGCCGCCCCGGGCTCTCCGGGGTGGCCGCTACTTCAGCGCGTAGGGATTGATCGGCGTCCCCACCGCGCGGGAGACCGGCAGGGGCGGCGCGACGAGCAGGAAGGCATAGCGGCCGTCGGCCGCGCAGTCGGTGGCCAGCTCTTCCAGGAAGAAGATCTCACCCAGGGTCAGGCCCATGTTGGGGATCGCCACCACGTGGAACGGATTGCGGAAGCCCGCGATCTCCGAGGGGCGGACCTCCACCGCGTAGTTGTCGCTGGCGATGGCCGCGATCTGCTTGGCGTGGAGCCACGGGGCGGTCTGCACCGAGACGCCCGGGAACGGATCGAGGTCGTAGTGCCGCCAGTCGTTCTTGTCGAGATAGCGTGACATGTGGCCGGTGCGGATCAGGAGGAGGTCCCCGGGCAGCACCTCGACCCGCTCGGCGGCGGCGGTCGCCTCGAGATCGGCGACGCTGATCGCGTAGCCCGGCTCGAGCGCGCCCACGCCCTTGTGCCGGGCGACGTCGAGGAGCACGCCGCGCCCGGCGAGCCGGCTCTTGGTCTTGTCGATGCTGTTCCGGGCGGCCCCGCTGCTCGTGACGAGGGCGGCGTCGTAGCCGTTGTACATCTTGCCCTCGTAGAAGATGTGGGCCAGGCTGTCCCACTGGGTCACGCACTGCAGCGGCATGACGATCCAGTCGTCGGAGCCGCCGTAGCCCTCCATCGTCCGGACCTCGGCGGGGGTCTTCGGGGCGTCGCCGCCGTCGCGGAACATGGTGTGGATCGGGTTGAAGCGCTGGCGCGTGCCGCTCTGGGGGCCGTTGCGCTCGAGCGGGATCCCCAGCGCGAATACCTTGCCGGTGGTGGCGAGCCGGCACGCCGCCGCGATCCGCTCCGGCGTGATGTAGTTCAGCGTGCCGAGCTCGTCATCTGGCCCCCACTTGCCCCAGTTGCGCACCTGCAGCGCGATCTTCCGAAGCGCCTCTTCGCTCATGCGGATCTCCTCAGGACTTGAGGGCGGGCATGACCTCGCGCGCGAGGATCTGGAGGCTGCGCGTCTCCAGCTCCGGGGAAACGCGGCCGCCCGGATTCAGCTCGGCCACGATGCCGTCCAGGCCGAGCTGTTCGCGCAGCTCGGTCAGGCGATCGATGACCCCGGCCGCGGTGCCGAAGGCCACCTTCTTGGCGAGCATGTCATCGTAGGAGAGGCTGGCCATGCGCTCGGCCTGGAACTGGCGTCGATCGGCCGGCCCCGCGCCGGCGCGGCCCACCGCCGAGCGGGCCAGCTCGGTCTGGCGGGCGAAGAAGGCGGTGAGGCTCTCGCGCGGCTCCTCCACCGCTCCCCGGACGGTGGTCGAGACGTAGACCGGGATGCGAAGGTAGACGCTCGGTTCACCGGGGTGCCCCGCCTCGCGCCAGGCCCGGCGGTAGGGCGCGAGCTGCGCCTGCAGGTCGGAGATCTCGGTGGCCCGAAGCCCGACGAAGATGGGCAGGCCCATCCGGCCGGCCGCCGGGAAGGTCTCCTCGCTGGTGGCCGCCATGCGAATGGGCGGATGCGGCACCTGATACGGGCGCGGCGTCACCGTCGCGTTGTTGACCCGGTAGAACTCGCCCGCGTAGCTGAACGGCTCGCCCTTCCACGCCTGCCGGATGATGTCGAGGGCCTCCCGGAACCGGGCCTGACTCTCGGCGTAGGGCACGCCGTAGGTGTCATAGGTGCGCACGACGCCGCTACGACCGACGCCGAACTCGAAGCGGCCCTCGCTGATGTGGTCGACGGTGGCGACCTCTTCGGCGATGCGCAGGGGATGGTTCAAGGGAAGAACCTGGACCGCGGTGCCCACGCGCAGCCGGCGGGTGCGGGAGGCGATCGCGCTCGCCACCTGGAGCGACGCCGAGATCACCGATCGGGTCGGGGTGAAGTGGATCTCGCCGAGCCAGACGCAGTCGACGCCCCCGGCCTCGGCCCGGTCGGCCGTCTCGAAGATGTCCCGGAAGGCCTCGGCCTGACTCGCCCCGTAACGAAGCTCCTCGACGAAGATCCCGAAGTGCATGGAGTCCCCCACGTCTCTCACGGCTTCTTGAGGCGCACCTCTTCGAGAGGCGCCGACCACGGGTAGGGATCGATCAGCAGGAGGGCGGGCTCGGCCACCCGCGGCCCCACCCCGCTGGGCCAGACGTATTCGAAGATGGGGCCATACCGGACGCGCTCGTAGACCAGGCGCTGGATCTCGTGCCGCAGCGCTTCCCGCTTCCGGCGGTCCGTCTCCACCGCCTGCTGCTTGAAGAGCGCGTCGATGTCGGGATAGCCGCCGTAGGCCCGCGTCCCGCCGTAGAAGGTCATGAAGTCCGGCCAGGGTTCGTGCAGCTGGAAGCGCACCCGAGCAGGGCCGACCACCGCTACCTCCCGGACCTTGTCGTGGAGGATCTTGGAGCCCTTGGCGCGATGGAAGCTGAACTTCACGTCCTCGGCGGTGAACGGATCGCCGTTGTGGAACTTGAGGCCCTCGCGCAGCTTGAACTCGTAGATGCGCTGATCGGGGCTGACCGTCCACGACTCGGCCAGGCTGGGGCTCATCAGGTTTCCCGGCATCGGCTTCACGAGCGCGTCGTGGAGGGCGTACAGGAACCAGAACGGGGTGATCTGACCCGACACCTCGCCCGGATCGAACCAGACCGGGGAGAGCGTCACGTACAGGGCCCAGCGCATCTCGCCTTCCGGCTTCGTCTGGGCTGTGGCTTCGTCGGCGAGCCCGCCCGCGACCACCGCGTACGCGAGCACGATGGCGAGGCCGAGGCTCCGTCTCCGGCGCATGCCCGGCATCGTCGGTCCAGAACGAGGGGCGTGTCAACGGGCAAGAATCGGGATTTGACAACGGGGTGGCGGGGGAGGAAAGTTGGGCCACCAGTTTCAGGTGCGGCCCTCAGGAGGCGCAGATGCCCCCGGACCGGCGCGCGGTAGCCCCAGCCCTTCGACGCCCTCGTTGACCGAAATGGTCGGCGGGGGCCTTCGTGTCTGAAAGGATCGATCTCCTGGCGCAGTTCGCGAAGGTAGCCCGGCTCGCCGACCTGCCGCCCGGGACCGGGATGATGGTCGTGGGCCCTTTCGACAAGCCCATGGCGCTCTTCAACGTGGGCGGCGAGGTCTGTGCCATCAATGCGGTCTGCCCCCATCGGGGGGGACCCCTCGCCAACGGCCGGCTCGACGGCCATGTCGTCGTCTGCCCCTGGCATGGCTGGACCTTCGATGTCAGGACCGGCCGACCCGATCATCCGGGCGGGCACTGCGTGGCCGCCTACGAGGTGAAGGTGCTGCGGAGCGACATCTACGTGGGCTGGATCAAGCCATGATTCGGAGTCCGTGGGCCCGGGAGTATGCGCGCGCGCCCAAGACCTATATCTGGGGCACCGAGGCGTCCTTGCTGGCGCGTCAGGTCAGCGCGCGGCTGCCTGCGGGCGCCCGGGTGCTCGACCTCGGCTGCGGCGAGGGCCGCGACAGCGTATTCTTCGCGGAGCGCGGCTTCGACGTGACCGGCATCGACATCGCGCGCTCGGGGCTAGCCAAGGCCGAGCGCCTCGCGGGCGCCCGGGGCGTCCGCGTGCGCTGGGTGTGCGGTGACATCGGGGGACTGGCCACCCGGCGCCTGGGTGATGGGAGCTTCGATCTCGTCTATTCGTGCGGCTCGGTCCACTACGTGCCCCGTACGGTGCGGGGCCGGCTCTTCCGGAGGCTCCAGGCGCTCACGCGGACCGAAGGGCTCCACGCCCACGTCGTGTTCACCGACCGGGCCATCTATAAGGAGAAGGGCGAGCGGATCGACTACTTCACCCCTGGAGAGCTGGCCGCCGTCTACGCCGACTGGCGCATCGAGGCGTGCGAGGCGCGATTCATCGACTGCCGCCAGGACGGCACGATTCATCGTCACAGTGTCGAGCAAATCGTCGCGCGCACACCCGTCTCGTTCCAGCTGACCTAGCCCGGATCAACGGAGGGACCGCGATGTACGAGCATCCGACCGTCAGTCGCCGTGACCTGCTGAAGCTCGGCGGCGCCGCCATGGCCGCCACCGCGCTGCGCCCCGGTCCCGCGACCGCGCAGACACCCAAGCGAGGCGGGGTCTTTCGCATCGCGCACCAGCTCGATCCGGTGGGCTGGGATCCGCACCAGACCCTCTCGTTCGCCACGATGACCATGCTCTCGTTCACCCACAGCCGGCTCATGAAGGTGAAGGCGGGGCCGCTGGTGACGCCTGGCACCTATCCGGTCGAGCCGGATCTGGCCGAGTCGTGGAGCCAGCCCAGCGACACGACCTACGTCTTCCGGCTCAAGAGGGGCGTGCGCTGGCACGGCAAGCCCCCGGTCAACGGACGGGAGCTCACGGCCGACGACGTCAAGTACACCTACGAGCGCTTCCTCGCTACCAAGGGCAACGGGAACAAGCCGGTGCTGGAGATGGTGGATCGGATCGAGGCGCTCGACCGGTACACGGTCAAGTTCACCCTCTCGGAGCCTTTCACTCCCTTTCTCGACGCGCTGGCCGCCACGTCGACCTGGATCATCGCCCGCGAGGCGGTGGAGAAGTTCGGCGATCTCAAGAAGCCGGAGGCGGTGATCGGGACCGGACCCTGGATGCTGGAGCGCCACGAGCCGAACGCGAAAGTGGTCTTCGTCAGGAACCCGACCTACTTCATCCTCGGCCTTCCGTATGTGGACGGGGTGGAGGCGACGATCGACGTGGATCCCGCGTCCCGATTCTCGGCCTGGCTCTCCGGCAAGTACGACTTCGGCCCCGAGTACCAGCAGGTCGTGAGACGCGTCGACCTCGAAATCGCCCGACCACGGAAGCCGGGCCTCCAGACCGCGGACTACGTCTGGTTCACCGGCGGCTACACCGCGGTCAAGCTGGATCAGGAGCCCTTCAAGGACGTGCGCGTCCGCCGGGCCATGGGCCGGGCCAGCAACTGGCGTGAGTTCCTCGAGGCGAGTCCTCACGCCATGGGCCGCGGAGCCGCGAATCCGGCCGTGCCGGCCGCCGCCGCCGAGTGGTCCATCCCCATCGCCGAGCTCACCCGCGAGGGTCGCGAGCTCTACGAGCAGGACATTCCGGCCGCCAAGCGGCTCCTGGCCCAGGCGGGATATCCGAACGGCTTCAAGGTGCCCTGCGAGAGCACCGCGGGCTACGGTCCCGACTACATGGACCGGATGAGCATCGCGCTGAAGAACTACAAGGCGGCCGGGATCGAGACCGAGCTCCGGCTCAAGGAGTATGGGGCCTACATCGCCAGCACGATCTACGGCAAGTTCGAGAAGATGACGTTCGGGCTCCGCGGCGCGTGGCTCGACCCCGACGCGTATCTCTACCGGGCCTACATGCCGGGCCAGCCGCTCAACGTCGCCGGCGTGGACGACCCCCGGCTCACCGAGATGATCAAGCTGCAGCGGCGGACCGCGGACCCGGCCAAGCGCCGCGACATCATCTGGGATATCCAACGGCACGTCGCCCACCACGCCTACTACCTCTACGACGCCTCTCAGAAAGTCGTCTCGGCGTGGGAGCCGTATGTCCGGAACTGGGCGCCCAACAACGGCTTCGACTACGGCGGCCGCATGCTGGCGGCCTGGCTCGACCGCTAGGGCGGCGGGAGATCCGCTCGCGCGCGGCGCATACCGGGTGTAGCGTGGAATCGTTGGCCGCGTTGCAGCTCTCTCCGTAGTCCTACGTAGCAGCGCGCCGGAAAGGGACCGCTTCTTGTCCGATGAACTCGTGCGCCGCATTCTGCCCGGCGAACTCATCGCCGCGGACGAACACTCCCTGAGGCTGGTCGATGGAACCGTATTTCGCGCTCCGCCGGGCATGATCCTGCCTCCCTTCTCGCCGGGCACCGCGCTCCGGATCGAGTACACCGTGATCGGCGGGCAGGGATTCCTGCGGACCGTCCCGGAGCGGATTCCGGGCGCGTAGGGAGCTCAAGAGTGCGGTAGCATACCCAGGCCATGGGACGAGGGCGTCTGGTCGGCTTGGCCGCGGTGCTGGCCCTCTCCGCCCTCGCCTACGGGGGCTACGTCTGGTGGCAGAGCCTGAAGCGTGTCGCCACCGACGACGCCTATGTGGAAGGCAGCGTCGTGGTCATCAGCGCCAAGGTCGCCGGCCACGTGGCCGAGGTCCTCATGGACGACAACCGGGCGGTGAAAGCGGGGGACCTCCTCCTCCGCATCGATCCGCGCGACTACGCGGCCAAGCGCGATCAGGCCAAGGCCGCCGTGGCGGTCGCGCTCGCGAGCCACCAGGCGGTGCGCTCCGAGACGCAGCTCACGCGCGAGACCACGGACGCCCAGGCCGAGGAAGCGCGCGCCGCGCTCGAGTCTGCGCGGGTGGCCGAGCTAGCCGCCGCCTCCGCGGTGCTGGAGGCGCGCGCCACCGTGGAGGCCAAGCGGGCCGCGGTGGCCGCCATGACCGCGGACGTGGCGGGTGCGCAGAGCACGCAACGGCAGACCGCGCGCGAAATGGAGCGGATGCGCCAGCTGCTCCAGGCCGGCTTCGTGGCCCAGCGCGACTTCGACCAGGCGGAGATGGCCTCGCACACGTCGGCGGCCACGCTGGAGGCCACCCAGCGGCGCCTCAATCAGGCCGAGAAGGAAGTGCAGCAGGTCGAAGCCGCGCTCGCCAGTCGCGTGCTCGCGGTGAGCCAGGCCAAGCAGCGCATCAACGAGGCGCGGGCGGCGCTCGCCCGCGTGGAGAGCCAGCGGCGCCAGGTCACCGTGAAGGAGGCCGAGATCGAGCGCGCCGAGGCCAGCCTCAACCAGGCCAAGGCCGACCTCTCCTTCGCCGATCTGCAGCTCCAGCACACCGAGGTCCGCGCTCCCGCCGACGGGGTCATCTCCAAGAAGAGCGTGGAGCCCGGGCAGGTCGTGCAGATGGGCCAGCCGCTCCTCGCCATCGTGCCGCTGCACGACGTCTGGGTGGTCGCCAACTTCAAGGAGACGCAGCTCTCCCGCGTGAAGCCTGGCATGCTGGCCGAGGTCGAGATCGACACGTTCCCGGGCAAGGTCTTCCACGGGACCGTCGACTCCCTCAGCGCGGGCACCGGCGCGCGCTTCTCGCTCCTGCCCCCGGAAAACGCCACCGGCAACTGGGTCAAGGTCGTCCAGCGCGTTCCGGTGAAGATCCGGCTGGACGCCAAGGAGTTCGGTAATCCGCTCACCCTCCGGGCCGGGATGTCGGCGTACGTCGTCATCCACGTGAAGTAGGTCGCGTGACCGCATTCCCGAGCGAGGGGGGGCCGATCTCCTCGGCCCGCAAGTGGGCCATCACCCTGTCCGTGATGGTGGTGGCCTTCATGCAGGTGCTCGATACCAGCGTGACCAACGTGGTGCTGCCGCATCTGCAGGGCTCGCTCTCGGCCGGGCTCGAGGAGGTGTCGTGGGTCATCACCTCCTACCTGGCCGCCAACGCCATCATCATTCCGGCGACCGGCTGGCTCGCCGGCCTGATGGGGCGCAAGCGCTTCTTCCTCGTCTGCTCCACGCTGTTCACGGTGAGCTCGGTCCTGTCGGGCATGGCCCCTAACCTCACCTTCCTGATCCTCGCGCGCATCGCCCAGGGGATCGGGGGCGGCCCGATCATCCCCCTCTCCCAGGCCATCCTCTGGGAGATCTTCCCGCTCGGCCAGCGGGGTCTCGCGATGGCGGTGTGGGGAATCGGCTTCATGATGGGGCCGATCATCGGGCCCACCCTGGGCGGCTACATCGCCGACAACTGGTCGTGGCGCTGGATCTTCTACATCAACCTGCCGGTCGGGCTGGTCGGTTTCTTCATGGCCAGCGCCTTCCTCTTCGATCCCCCGTACCTCCGGAAGCCCTCACGGGTGGACTGGCCGGGCCTCGCGCTGATGTTCGTGGGATTCGGCTGCCTGCAGCTCTTCCTCGATCGCGGGGAGCGGGAGGACTGGTTCGATTCCTCACTCATCGTCACCCTCGCCGTCATCGCCGGCGTCGCGCTCGTGGGCTTCCTCATCCGCGAGCTGATGGCGAAGGACCCCATCCTGGACCTGCGGGTGTTCACCGATCGCAACTTCGCCTTCGGGGCGAGCTTCATCGCCCTGATCGGGCTCGGCATGTTCTCGAGCATGGTGTTGCTGGCCCTCTACTCGCAGAAGCTACTCGGCTATGACGCCTTGACTTCGGGTCTGGTGCTCGCCCCCGGGGGCGTCGGCAACATGATCTCGCTCATCCTGTGCGGGCGCCTCGTGACGCGTGTGGACCAGCGGCTGCTCCTGACGTTCGGCTGCCTGGTGAACGCGATCAGCCTCTACATGATGTCGAATCTCACGCTCGGGATGGACTACTGGACCCTGACCCTCCCGCGGGTGATCCAGGGGTTCGCGCTCGGGTTCATCTTCGTCCCGCTCTCCACCCTGACCCTGGCCACGATCCGGAGGCACAAGCTCGTCAACGCGACCTCGGCCTACAACGTCCTGCGCAACCTCGGCGGCAGCGTGGGCATCGCGCTCGCGACGACGTATCTGGCGCAGCGTAGCCAGTTCCACCAGCGGAACCTGGTGGGCCACGTCACGGTGTGGGATCCCGAGACCCAGGCGCGACTCGCGAAGTGGACGAGCCACTTCCTCGCCCAGGGCAGCGACGCGTTCACCGCGCAGCGCCAAGCGGTGGCCATGCTCTACCAGGACGTGGTGGGACAGGCCCAGGTGCTGGCCTACGCGGACGACTTCTGGCTGCTCGCCATCCTGTTCTCGATCGTCCCGCTCTTTCTTCCCCTGATGCGGCGGGTGCGGGTCGAGCCCGCGGAGCCGTCCGAGGAGGCCGAGGCCGGCGGCCAGGTCCGGCCGCTGCCCGCCCCCGTCGACTAGGTCGCTAGTCTCCGCTCCTGACCGTGTAGCCGCGCGGGTTCATGCACTTCGCGAACTGCAGGCGGCCGGAGTAGCCCATCCCCGCCTGGTCGTTGCACTCCTTGAGATCCCGGGCGACGGCCTGCGCGGCCGGCCGAGGCTCTTCCTTCGCCCTCACGTCGACCCCGCCGCCATTCGTGCTGTAGGTCACCGCGTAGCCCCGGCTGATCAGGCACGCGTCCTTCATCCGCCCGGAGTGCTCGAATGTGCGCGCGTACTCCTTGCATTCGGCGCGGTCCTTCGACTCCGCGGGGGGAGTCATCGTGCCACAGGCTCCCAGCGCGCCCAGGGCCGCCCACGCTCCGATCGCCCGTCCTGCCCAAACGATGGGTCGCCGCATGTCTCGTCCCTCCGTGGTTCCGGGAGCGCGCCGACGTGTTCCGCGGCCCATACTGCTGGCGGGTCCCGGACCTCGTCAAGGGGAATGGTAGAGTGTGGGCATGAAACCCGAGCCCGAGCACCCGCTGGCTGCGCCCGCCCCCGGCCTCGTCCACCCCTGGCCCGAGCCGCCCGAGGGCGGGACGAGCGTCCTGGTCGCGCCCGGCATCCGCTGGATCCGGATGCCGCTGCCCTTCCAGCTGAACCACATCAACCTGTGGCTGCTCGACGACGGAGACGGCGTCACCGTGGTCGACACCGGGGTCGGCCTGCCGCCGACCCGCGAGCTGTGGGAGACGTTCTTCGCGGGCGAGCTGGCCGCGCGGCCCATCGTCCGCGTCCTCGTGACCCACTTCCACCCCGATCACATCGGCAACGCCGAGTGGCTGTCGCGACGCTTCGGGGTCGAGCTGTGGTGCCCGCAGGCGGAGTGGCTCATGGCCCATCTGGCCTGGCAGGGCATGGGCGGCAACGATGCGGAGAGGCGGGTCAACCACTACCGGCGCCACGGCGTGCCCGAGGCGCAGGCCGAAACCTTCCGCGGGCGTGGCAACCACTACCGCCAGCTCGTGCCGTCGGTGGCGCCCGACTTCCGGGCGGTGCGCGAGGGCGACGTCGTCACCATCGGCGGGCGGAGATGGCACGCCTTCACGGTCATGGGGCACGCGCCGGAGCACGCCTGCCTCTTCAGCCCGGAGGCGGACGTGCTGATCTCGGGCGATCAAGTGCTGCCCAAGATCACGACCAACGTGAGCGTGTGGCCCGATCAGCCGAACGGCAACCCCCTGAAGCTCTACCTCGATTCGCTCGGGCGCTTCCGGCCGCTGCCCGCGGAGACGCTGGTGCTGCCCTCACACGGGCTGCCCTTTCGCGGCCTACACAAGCGGCTCGACTACCTGCAGCACCACCACGACGAGCGGCTCAGCGAGACCATCGACGCGCTGGCCGAGCCGCGGACCGCGTGCGATCTGGTCCCGGTGCTCTTCCGCCGGCAGCTCGACGCCCACCAGCTCGGCTTCGCGATCGGCGAGACGGTCGCGCACCTGCACTACTTGGAAGCCCTCGGGCAGGCTACGCGGCTCGTCGGGGAAGACGGGATCCACCGCTTCCGGAAGGCCTGACGCGCTACACCTCGGGGCCCGCGTCGAAGCGCAGGCCCATCTTGGTCTTGAAGACCTCGAGGGCGCGGGGATCCACCGCCTCGATCTGCCGGGCGATCGCGGGGGGCAGCCCGATATCGTTGCGGTCGTTGATGCCGCCGGTGATGATCGTCAGCAGCACGCTGTCCTTCTCGTCCACGTTGCGGAAGCCGCGGTTCACCCCCGGCGGGCACGAGAAGGTGTCCCACTTCTCGAGCACGATCTTCTCGCCGCCGTCGTCGTTCAGCGAGAACTCGAGCAGGCCCTCCAGCACGATGAAGGTCTCGAACGTCTTCACGTGGGCGTGCAGGCACGGCCCCTGTCCCGGCGGCATGATCGAGATGAACATGGTGAGGCCGGCCGCGTTGTAGATCGGCGCGTCGTTGCCGAACGCGGACTGGGTGCGCTCCAGCACCACCGGCATGAGCTTGCGAGCCAGGATGATGTCCTTGGCGGCCTGCGAGACGGTGGTGTCGTTCTTCATGAATTCCATGGGCTGGAGGCGGTCGTAGCGGCCGGTGCGAGCCTCGATCTCGTCGCGGGTCATCTGGACGGTCTGCATGGTGTTCCTCCGACAGCTACGAGTGATCGGCTTCGGTGCCTTCCTGGCTCGACCTTCTGATGTCCAGAGTCGGCGGAAAGTCGTCGGTCTGGTCCGGCATGTACTGGAGGCGGGTGATCTCGTGCATACGCCCGATGATCCCCTGGATCCGGGCCGCCGCGGTCATCGCCGAGGTCGCCCACTGGCGCTCCGTCGACGGGCTGGGCAGGCGCTCCACGAGCATGCTCAAACGCCCCAGAATGACGGTCAGCGGATTGTTGATCTCGTGCGCGGCCGCGTTCGCCAGGTGCGTGACCGAGCGGAGAGCGGCGGCCTCCCGCTCGGCGTCATCGGACCGCCGGAGGGCCTCCTCGGCCCGGTGCCGTTCGATCGCGATCCCGGCGCGCCTGGGACGTCGCGTACCCGAAGAGGGTCACCAGCGCGGGGTTCGCATAGCGAACGATGAAGTCCTTGTGAATGACGATGCCGAGGCTCGACTGCTCGGCCAGGACCCGATATCGCGTCTCGCTCTCTCGCAACTCCCGTTCGGCCTTCTTCACCGCCGTGGCCCGGACCTCGAGGGCGGCGATACGAGCACGCAACGCCGCGGTCGGCGTTTGCGGGATCTTGCGTCGACGCCGTTCTTGCTTCGCCATTCAGTGGAATCTAGAGAGGACCAGAGGGCCTGTCAAGGCGATTCCCGGTCGGGGTCGCGCCCGCGACGCGTGCCCGTGCTAGACTGACCGCCGATATTCCCGCGGAGGGCACCACATGGCGAACGAGCACGGACGTCTGCCGAAGGCCGATCCCGAGCGGCTCGACCCCGATCTGCGCCGCCGGCTCGACGTCTGGTTCGCCAAGGCCTACCGGGACGACAACCTCTTCCTGACCCTGGCGCGCCGGCCCGCCGTGCTCGACATGTTCCTCAACTGGGTGACGTTCGTCTACGCGGGCGCGTCCACCCTGGAGCCGGCGCTCGTCGAGCTGTGCCGGATCCGTCTCGCCTCCCGCAATCACTGCGTGCACTGAAGCGTCGCGCGGAGCGCATCGTTGATGCGCAAGGGACTGACCGAGGGTGAGGTCCAGGCCGCGCTCGGGGATCTGGAGCGCGCCGACCTGCCCGCGCGCACGGTGGCGGCGCTGCGCCTCGCGGACTGCTTGACCGGCGAGCGCCCGTCGGTGGACGACGCGCTCTTCGCCGAGCTGAGGCGCCACTTCGACGAGGGTCAGATCCTCGAGCTGGGCGCCGCCCTCACCGTCGCATCCGGCTGGCAGCGGTTCATCGAGGCTTTCGGCATTCGGCCCGATGCCTGGAGCGAGACGACGCCGCTGCCCTGGACCCGCTGACCGGGCGCCGCCCCGGCTACTCGCCGATATCCTCCGCCCACAGGGACGGCTGCGCCCGGATGAACTGAGCCATCAGCTCCTGGCACCGCGCGTCCTGGAGCACGTCCACCGCCACCCCCCGGCTGCGCAGCAGCTCTTCCTCACCGAGGAACGTGTGGTTCTCACCGACCACCACGCGGGGGATCCCGTAGAGGAGGATGGTGCCGCTGCACATCGCGCAAGGCGAGAGCGTGGTGTAGATGGTGCACTCGCGATAGACGCGGGCGGGCTGGCGACCGGCGTTCTCGAGCGCGTCCATCTCGCCGTGGAGGATCGCGCTGCCCTTCTGCACCCGGCGATTATGGCCGCGCCCGAGAATTTGCCCCCGGTGGACGAGCACCGAGCCGATCGGGATGCCGCCCTCGGCGAGGCCCCGCTCCGCCTCCTCGATCGCGGCGTGCAGGAACTCGTCCATCGATCGGCCGCCTACCGGCCGCCGCGCACCGCGCGCGGGACCGCCGCCGGCGCGCGGCGCCGGCCCAGCACCAGGTAGAGGCCGCCCGCGACGACGATGCCGACCAGCCAGCTCAGGTCCGCGCCGTTGAGCAGCTTGGTGGAGATGGGGCCCTGCAGCGCGGGCACGAGGCCGTCCTCGACGGACCAGCCGGCCACCAGGCCCGCGACGAAGGCCACGATCGCGCCCCAGTTGACGTCCCCGTAGGCGCTCCGCTCGGGCTCGCCATAGAGGTCGGCGACGTCGATGCGGCCCTTCCGCGCGATGAAGAAGTCGGCGAGGACCACGCCGGCGAACGGGCTCATCCAGAGGAGCAGGCTGATCATCCAGTTGTCGAAGGCCTTGGCGAACGAGGGCTGGAACACGAAGTAGATCGTGACCAGGTAGCCGACGATCCCCGCGATCAGCGCGATGGCGGTTCGCGAGAAGCGAATCCCCATGCTGAGCGCGGCGAGGGCGGCCGAGTAGACGTTGAGGATATTGGTGGCGATGGGGCCGTGCAGGACCATCAGGAGCACGAGGATGCTCGTGACCCCGCCGAAGACCGCGCTGACCATCTTGGCCGGATCGGTGTCCAGGGTCACGCTGGCCACCGTCGCGCCGAGAATGGCGAGCCACACGGTGGGGATGAACATCCCCAGGTAGCTGTACCAGAAGACCGCCTTCGAGGAGACGGTGCGGGGGACGAAGCGGGAGTAGTCCGAGGCCCAGGTGACCCAGGAGATCCCCCAGCCGACCCCGATCGCGGTCATGAGCAGCGTGAGCATCGCCAGATGGGCGCCGGGGGCGACCGAGCTGGTGAGCCCCCAGTTGACGACTCCCGGCCGGCTCCAGGCCAGAACGCTCATCACCACCATGATGAGCGCGGTGACCGGCACCGTGTACTTCTCGAAGGTCCGGATCGCGTAGAAGCCGTAGATGCCGATCAGCACCTGGATCACCATCACGACCGTGCACACGAGGAGGTTGGTCAGCCACGTGTCGCCGATCCCGAACTGCCCGAGGATGGCCACCGCGATCTTCACCGGGAAATACGTGTTGACCCCGATCCAGCCGAGCGTCATGAGAAACATCAGCGCGCTCGGCAGGTAGGCGCCGCGGCGGCCGAACGCGGAGCGGCAGAGCACCATCTGATTCACGCCGGTCTTGTGCCCCATCACCGTGAAGGCCGCGAAGATCGTGCAGCCCACGATGTTGCCGAGCACGATGACCGCGATGGTCTCCCAGAGCCCGAGCTTCAGCACGATGCCGAGCGCGCCGAGGGCCCAGTTGATCGGGGCGATGTTGGCCCCGGCCCAGATCCACATCTGCTGCAGACCGGTGGAGTCCTTGTCCGCTTCCGGAATGGGTTCGATGCTGTGGACGTCGGCCCTGAGCTCGCTGGTGGCTTCGGTCGCCATGATTGCCCCCCTTGCCCGCGGTGAGTGTGCGGTTGGGTCGTGTCGTGGGCGCGGACCACGCCGTCGCGGCCGGCGCGATACTGCGCCGGTGAGGACGCCATGTCAAGACGGGCCCGCGCGCCCATGGACCCGGCACGCCGCTGTCCGCCTTGCCCTCCCCGCGGCTCGCTCCTATACTCGCGCCGACGCATGCGACGATACCTGGCGCACCGCCTCATCTCCGCGCTCTTCGTCGTCGTCGGCGTCTCCTTCGTGGTGTTCCTCGCGCTGCACCTGGCGCCCGGCGATCCGGCCCAGATTCTCCTGGGTCCGATGGCCACGCCGACCGAGCTCACCGTGCTGCGGGGACAGCTCGGCCTCGACCGGCCGATGCTGGTCCAGTACGGGCGGTGGGCGACTCGCGCGGCGCAGGGCGACCTCGGCCGCTCGATCATGCTGCGCCGGCCGGTGCTGCCGGAGGTGGTGCGGCGCTTCCAGGCCACGCTCGTGCTGGCGGGGGGCGCGCTGCTGCTCGCCTTCCCGCTCGGGGTGCTGCTGGGGGTGTTGTCGGCCGCGCGCCCCGGGTCGCGGCTCGATCGGCTCTCCCAGGTCGTCGCGATGGTCGGCATCAGCATGCCCGCGTTCTGGGTGGGGCTCTTGTTGATCATCGGCTTCTCGGTGCGGCTCGGCTGGCTGCCCGGCACCGGCATGTACGCCCCGGTGGGCGACGGCGGGCTGCGCGACCTGATCGCGCACCTGATCCTGCCCGCGGTGACGCTCTCGCTGGTGCCGCTCGCGATCGTCTCGCGGCTGACGCGCTCCAACATGCTGGACGTGATCGCGCAGGACTACGTGCGCACCGCGCGCGCCAAGGGCTGCTCCGAAGGGCGGGTGATCGGCTGGCACGCCTTCCGCAACACGCTGGTGTCGCTCGTCACCGTGCTCGGCCTCGAGGTGGGCTACCTGCTCGCGGGGGCCGTCTACGTGGAGACGGTGTTCAGCTGGCCGGGCATCGGCTTCATGATGGTGAACGCGATCCTGACGCGCGATTTCCCGCTGGTGCAGGGGGGCGTCCTCTTGATCGCGGCCACCTACGTGGTGATCAACCTCGCCACCGATCTCCTGTACGCGGTCGTGGACCCGCGGGTGCGACATGTCTAGCGCGAGGGAGAAGAGCCCCCGGCGCCCGGGTCGCTGGCGCGCCGCGGGGCTCGTCATCGTGCTGGCCGTCGCGGTCGCGGCCGCGCTCGCGCCCGCGCTCCCGCTCGCCGATCCCAACCGGACGCAGCCGAGCCGCCGGCTGGCGCCGCCGCTGGCGCCGGGCTACCCGCTCGGGTCGGATCACCTCGGCCGCGACCTGCTGAGCCGCGTGATCTGGGGCGCGCGCGTGTCCCTGGTCGTGGGGGTGGTGGCGACGCTGCTGGCCATGCTCGCGGGCACCGCGGTGGGCCTGGTGACCGGCTTCTACGGGGGCGTGACCGACAACCTGGTGATGCGCGGGATCGACCTGATCATGGCCTTCCCGTACATCCTACTCGCGATGCTGCTGGTGGCCGCGCTCGGGCCCGGCCTCGTGAACGCCATGATCGCGGTGGCGGTGGTGAACGTGTCGTTCTACGCGCGCGGAGTGCGGGGGGCGGTCCTGCTGCTGCGCGAGCAGGAGTTCGTCGAGGCGGCGCGCGCGGTGGGCTCCACCGAGGGGCGCATCCTCCGTCGCCACATCCTGCCCGGCATCGTCGGGCCCATCCTCGTGTTCGTCTCGATGAACATCGGAGTGATGATCACGGAGAGCGCCGGCCTGAGCTTCATCGGGCTGGGCGCGCAGCCGCCCACCGCGGACTGGGGCACCATGCTGGCCGACGGCCGGCAGTTCATCACGGTGGCCGCGCACGTGGCCGCGATTCCGGGCCTCGCGATCTTTCTCCTGGTGCTAGGTTGTAACCTCGTGGGCGACGGGCTGCGCGACGCGCTCGACCCGCGATTGCGGTGATGAAGTCCTAGGCAGTGACCCGGCGGTAGGAGGACACGCGATGAGACGATGGCAGCGGATGCTGTTGGCAGCGGTGGCGCTCACGACGGCGCTCGGGGGCGCGGGGGCGCCGGACGCGATGGCGGCGGCCAAGACGCTGGTGGTGGGGCTGGTGGCCGAGCCCACCTCGATGGATCCGGGGCAGCTCACCGACATCAACTCGATGCGGGTGCTCTCGAGCGTGTACGACACGCTCGTGCGCTTCAAGGAGGGCTCGTTCACCCAGGAGCCGGGCCTAGCCACCGCCTGGAAGATGTCGCCGGACGGGCTGGTCTACACGTTCACCCTCCGCAAGAACGTGAAGTTCCACGACGGGACGCCGTTCGACGCCGAAGCGGTCAAGTTCACCTACGACCGCCTCCTCGATCCGAAGCACCCGTACGCTGAGACGGGGCCCTTCCCGTTCGCATCGTTCTACTACGGGGCGATCAAGGAGGTGACCGTGGTGGATCCCTCCACGGTGCGCTTCACCCTCAAGCAGCCGTTCTCCCCGCTGCTGAACAATCTGACGCTCAATACCGGCCGCATCGTGAGCCCGGCCGCGGTGAAGAAATACGGGAAGGAGTTCGCCAGCCACCCGGTGGGCACGGGGCCGTTCACCTTCGTCTCCTGGGACAAGAACGTCCGCATCGTGCTCGACGCCAACCCCGCCTATTGGGGCGGGGCGCCGAAGCTGGACCGGCTGGTCTTCCGGCCGCTGGTGGAGGAGCAGACGCGGGTGACCGAGCTGCTCTCGGGCGGCGTGGACTTCATCGTGGACGTGCCCCCCGACAACGTGGCGCAGGTCCGGAAGGACGCGAAGCTGACCTACTTCGAGCAGCCCGGCCCCCACATCTGGTGGGTCACCCTGAACACCGAGAAGAAGCCGTTCAGCGACGTGCGGGTGCGGCGGGCCGTCAACTTCGCGGTGAACCGCGACGCGATCGCGGGCGACCTGCTGAAGAAGACCGCCACCGCCGCCATCGGTCCGATCCCGCCCTCCATCACCTGGGCGTTCACGGACCAGGTCACGAAGTATCCCTACGACCCCGCGCGGGCCAAGAAGCTCCTGGCCGAGGCGGGTTATCCCAACGGCTTCCCGGCCGTGTTCTGGATCCCGGAGTCGGGCTCCGGCATGCAGTCGCCCAAGACGATGGCCCAGGCCATCCAGGCCGACCTGGCCGCCGTCGGCATCACCGCTTCCATCCAGACCTTCGAGTGGGGCGCGTACCTCAACAAATACGGCAAGGGCTTGGGGCAGGACGCGGACATGGGCGCGATGTCCTTCATGCTGGACCCGGGTGATCCGGGGCCCATGCTGAGCCTGGTCATCGACGGCAAGGGTGGCTTCCGCGGGGGCGCCTACGCGAACCCGGAGGTCGACAAGCTGCTCGCGGAGGCGAGCCGCGTCGTGGACCTGAAGAAGCGCGGCGACCTCTACCGCCAGGTGCAGAAGCTGGTGGTCGACGACGCGCCGTGGATCTTCGTGGACAACGCCGTCCAGAATGCCGCCGGCGCCAAGAAGGTGGCGGGCTTCAAGCTCCACCCATCCTTCTACCTGTTCTTCGACAAGATCTCCGTGGCTCCCTAGGGATCCGGCCCCTGGCTCCGAAAGAGGCAGGAAGCGCAGGGATTGGGCAGAACGTGCCGGGCCGTCGGGTGAGGCGGGGAGCCGGCTCCCCGCCTTACTCGGTCAGCAGGTGGGCGTCCGGATGGCCCGGGCGCTCTTCGGGCAGGCTTTCACCGGATGGCTCCGGGACTCGATCCTGCCCGTAGCGAAGCTCCGTCGGAACCAGAGGCTCGGGTACTTCGGCTTCCCCGTAGGCCTCCGGATGCTGATGCCGGAAGCAGCGGTTGATCATCGGCGCGCTGTTCACGAGGCGTGCTCTCCCCTCGCTGACCGGGTAAGAGGCATGCCGGCCAGCCCGGCCCCGACCGCGGCCGTCGAGGCGAAGACCGCCAGGTGGCCGTAGCCCCAGCGATCCGCGGAGACCTGGGCCACCGCGAGTCCGAAGCAGCGATCGAACAGCAGCTCGAGCGGCGTGGCGACGCGGTGCACCTCGCGAGGATCGCGGGGCCCCATGCGCGCGCGGAGCGTCGTCATCCGGGTCCCGCGATCATCGGCGGCGCTCGAGGTCGAGATCGGTCTGGCGCAGCCGCTCGATCTGCGACTTGAGCTGTGCCGACTCCTCCTCGCGCGCGAGCAGGTCGCGCAGCACCGCCCGCCAGGCCCGCGCCTCGGGCTCCCAGCGGCTGTGGGGATACTCCGCGAGCAGCCGCGAGAAGGCGGCGTGCGCGGCGCGATAGTTGCGGAGGTGGCTACCCGGGTCCGCCTGCAGGCGTCCCAGGCCGTAGAGCGCGGTGGCGCTCGCCGGATCTTGCGGGTGCTCGCGCAGCACGCGCTCGTAGACACCGCGCGCGGCGTGTGCCTGGCCGCGGGCGACCAGGTCGTCGGCCTCGGCGACGAGCCGCGCCGCGGCGGCGGACCCGGCCCGCTCGTGCGGCTCGACGATCCAGGGTGAGGGCGAAGGTGAGGGCAGGGCCGCGGTTCTGGCCGTGCTACAGGCCGACGCCAGCAGGAGCAGCAGCGGGAGCGTCCAGCGCCGGCCGGTCATGTGGCGGCCCCCGCCTTCGGGAGGGTCACCGTGAAGCAGCTGCCCTTCGTGAGCTCCGACTGCACGCCCACCGTCCCGCCGTGCGCCTCCACGAGTCCCTTCACCACCGCGAGGCCGAGCCCGGTGCCCTTGCGGCGCCCGTGCGCCTGGCGATACGGCTCGAAGATCCATGGCAGCGCCTCCGGGGGAATTCCGACGCCGGTGTCCTCGACGCGTAGCTCGAGCTGGCCCCCCGCCTCGGCGAGGTGGAGGGTGACGGAGCCTCCGGCGGCGGTGAAGCTGACCGCGTTGCCCAGGAGATTGACGACGACCCGGATCAGGCTCCCCTCCTCGCCGAGCACCGTGAAATCGCCGGGGCCGGCCACCACGTCCACACGGACCCGCTTCCCGTCGGCGAGGGGCCGCATCTCCTCCACCGCGCGCGCAACCGTCTTGAGCACATCGAGCGGCTTGCGATCGAGCGCCACCACGTTGGCGCGGAGCCGGGTGAAGTCGAGGATCTGGTTGACCATCCCCAGCATGCGCCCCGCGCTCGCGTCGATGAGGGCGGCGAACCGGGCCTGCTTGGTGTCCCCGGCGGCCCGCGCCCGATCCTGCAGGGTCTCGGCGGCGAGCCGGATCGAGGCCAGGGGATTCCGCAGGTCGTGCGAGATCTGCGAGAAGAACTCCTCCTTGAGCCGGTCGAGCTCCCGGAGCCGTTCGGCCATGCGGTTGAACGATCGGGCGAGCTCGCCGATCTCGTCCCGGCCCTCGGCGGCCAGCGGCTCGGCCCAGGTTCCGGCCGCGAGGGAGGCGGTGGCCCGCGAGAGGTGCTTGAGCGACCGCGTCATCCGGAACGCGAGGAAGGCGCTGGCTCCGAGGCCCAGGGCCAGGCTCGCGACGAGGCCCGCGGCGACCGCGTGCCATGTCCGCGTCTCGAGCGCACGGGCGCGAGTCTGGGCCCGCCCCAGCGCCGCCTCGGTGGCCGCCGTCATCTCGGTGAGTGACGCCTCCACACGCTGCGCGGCCTCCCACGCCGGGCCCTCGGCGATTCGCAGCGCCGCCTCGGTCCGATGGCTCGCGGCGAGCCGCCGCTCCTCTATCACGTGGTCGCGATAGGCCTCGAACGCGTCGCGGGTCTCGGCCTGGGCGCGCCGCTCCTCGGGAGTCTCCAGATAGGCGCCCAGCTCCTCCAGCCCCTGCGCCATCTGGACCACTCGCTCGGTCCAGGCCGCCGCGTAGCTCTGGTCGCGCAGCACGAGGGCTCGGGTCTCGAGACGCACCAGGCTCCGGACGGACTCGCGCAGCACGCCCTGCAGGCGCAGAGCCGGCACCGAGCGCGTCGCGATCTCCTGGTTGGCGGTGACCAGCTGCTTGACGGCGAGCAGGCTCCACACGCCAGCCCCGAACAGCACGAGGATGACGAGGGCCGAGCCGAGGAAGATCTTGGAGGCCAGACGCATGGGATGGACCGAGCGCGGCTGCGGTGTCCCGGGAGCTAGGTGGCCGCGGCGAGCAGCACGCTCACCATCTGGCGCACGACCCGAAGCGGGAACGGCTTCTCGAGAATCGGGTCGGTCGTTCCCCGGAGGAACTCGGCGTGCTCGGCCGCGTTGCCGGTCATGAAGATCACGCGGGGCAGCTTCGTGGCGAAGCGGACCGGGAAGTGGTGCCGCGTGCGGAGCGTCTCATACAGCGAGGGACCGTCAACGCGCGGCATCCGCAGATCGCTCAGAACGAGGTCGTAGGGCCGCTGCTCCAGGAGAGCCAGAGCCTCCGTGCCGTCGCTGGCGCCGTCGACCTCATGCCCGTCGTAGGCCAGGGCGACCGTGAGGACTTCGCGCAGGGCGGCGTCGTCGTCGACGACGAGGATACGTCGGGCAGGGCGCACCTCCGGCATGACATACCGAGCATGCAGTGTGGGTGCCAGCCGGTTCGGCCTGCAAGGACAAGGCTTTACACGGGTAGCGATACTGCCGGGTTGCCAAATACGGGGGTGGCCTCGACAAGGCGTGTCAGTCCCGGCCGGGGACCGCCCCCACCGCCTGCGGGCGGCACTGGGCGAAGAGCACGTCGCGATCCCGCTGCGGGACCGGATAGAGGGCGAAGCCGGTCGCGGCGCGGACCCGGGCCAGCGGGCGCGCCTCCTCCTCGAAGAACCTCGCGATCGCGCGGAGCGCCTCGTGGGTCTCTTTCCGCCGGGCGCGTGCGCTCGCGTGCTCCACCAGGCGCAGCGCGAGCCTCTCCAGCACGTGGCGCGATTCACCCCGCAGCAGGTCGCCCCACGCCGCCACGCTGTCCGCGGCCAGGCGCCGGAAGCCGCGCACGACCGAGTAGCGCGCGGCGCCCAGCCGCCGGCAGCGGTGGGGCGGTACCGGGTGGCCCACGTAGCGCAGAAGGGTCGTGAGGGCGAAGAACGCGGTCCGCGTCGTGTCCCGGGATCGAAAGGCGCCGTGGAACTCGAGGGTGGGGAAGGCCGCGGGACTCGTGGTCAGGCAGAAGTAGACCTCATCGCCCTCCGCCGCGATCCCGACGAAGGGGTAGAGGAACGGGTACGCGCTCGCCACGTTCCGCGGCGGACGCAGGGTCTGGATCAGGCGGATCTCCGCCAGCGCGGCGGCGAGCGGGGACTCGCAGACCTCCCACGTGATCCGGGCCGCGGCCTTGACGAGCGCGCGGCGCTTGCGCTCCTTCTTGCGGCGCCCGCTCAGGCGATACTGCCCGAGCCGTCGGCGGAGGTTGGCCGATTGGCCGACGTAGAGCAAGACCCCGGTGGCATCGTGGAAGCGGTAGACCCCCGGGGCCGCGGGTACGGTCACCAGGAAGTGGGCGCCGAACTTCTGGTCGAAGAGCCGCACGGGCCCATGGTCTCAGGAGGAGCCCGCCCCGCGAAAGTTTCCGGTAAGATCTGGACCGATGCCGATCACCGTCCGCTTCGTCGGCTCAGGCGATTCCTTCGGCAGCGGCGGCCGCTTCCAGACCTGCATCGTGGTCGACGGGCCCGGCTGCCGGTTCGCCATTGATTTCGGCGCCTCGTCCCTGATCGCGCTCAGCCAGCAGGGCATCGACCACAACTCGCTCGACGCGATCTTGCTGACCCACCTGCACGGCGACCATTGCGCCGGGGTTCCCTTCCTTCTGATCGACGCCATGCTGGCCGCCCGGCGCGCGCGCCCCCTCACGATCGCCGGCCCGCTCGATCTGCGGAGCCGCATGGACGGCATCCGCGAGGCGCTCTTTCCCGGCTCGGGCGTTATGGCGCCGAAGTTTTCGCTCGACTGGATCGAGATGGAGCCGGGCCGCGCCCAGGCGGTGCTCGACCTGCTGGTGACGCCGGAGCGGGCCCGCCACACGCGCGAGACGAACCCGACCGCGCTCCGGATCCAGGTCGGCGATCGGGTCGTGACCTATACCGGCGACACGGAGTGGACGGACGAGGTGGCGCGCGCCGCGCGGGGCGCCGACCTGCTCATCGCCGAGTGCTATTTCTACGACAAGCCGGTGAAATGGCATCTCAACTACCCCGACATCACGAGCCACGCCGGCCGGGTCGGCGCGAAGCGCCTGATCCTGACTCACATGGGCCGGGAGATGCTGGCGCGGGCGCCGGGCGTGCCCGAGGAATGCGCCTACGACGGCCTGGTGGTCACGCTCTAGCGGTCAGATATCGGCGACGGTGACGCCACCGGCCGGCTTGAGCCGCTCGCCCATGCTCCCCGGATCGTGCTCGCCCTCCTCGAGGCTCGGCCAGGCGTTGCCACGCTCCATGACCGGGGCCGTAAGCCAGAGCCCCGCGCGCTGCCCGGCCAGGTAGGCGATGGGGCTCAAGAACACCACGGTCAGCACGAGCACGGCCGCCAAGGTCATTCGCTGCAGGGTCATCGAGGCCCTCCTTGGGCCCGGACAGAGCAAACCCTATTCCAGAAGAATATCCATTATTTTTCAGATGGTTGCCCGTGTTACCCAGCCGACACGGGCAGCGATTTACCGGATCAGGGAAGAACCCTCCCCGCATCAACCCTTCGCCGACTCCTCCCGCGCCGCCCGGATCAGGGGCGGGTAGGCGTATGTCGGCAGCGAGCAGCCCGGCGCCAGGATGAAGTGGGTGGGACCGGCTTCGGCGAGGGCCCGACGGACCTGCCCGCGCACGAGCCCGGCCGAGCTCTCGACGAGCTTCACGTGGTCGAGCCCGGCCATCAGGGTGAGCGGCGAGCGCCGTCGCATCTGGGCGATGGCGGGGCCCCCGTTCAGATCGGCCCACGACAGCGCGTGGACCGGATACTCCAGGAGCCGATCGAGGTAGAGGCGCTCGCCGTGCGCGTGCAGTACGTGGCACTCCCCGCGTCCCGCGATGGCCTGGAGGAGCTGGAGGTCGAAGGGGCGCATGAACCGCTCGTACTGCTCGAGGGTCAGGCTCTCCGCGGTGGCCGGCACCGAGAGGAAGATGCCCGCGGCGCCACGGGCCAGGCTCGCCTGAGCGTAGCGGATCAGGTTGTCGTTCACGATGCCCAGCGCGGTCTCGAGGGCCTTGGGCTGCTCGACCATCAGCGCCAGCATCGCCTCGCGCACCAGGTTGCGTTTGAGCGTGTTCCAGGCGTTGAACACGGTGTCGACGAAGAGCGCCCGATCGCGCAGCGCACGGGCCACCATCTCCACGGTCTGGAGCTGCGTGCCGAGCGAGGTCTTCACCGGATCGAAGGGCTGAAGCTTTGCCAGGTCGGCGGCCGAGGCGATCACCTCCATGCCGGCCGGCATGGGGTAGTCGTAGTCGTTCATCAGCTTGAGCAGGTCGAGATCGTAGTGGTCGAAGAACTCGAGGTGAACCTGGGCGGCGCGCTCGGCCGGCGCGTGCTGGGTGCCGAAGTGATACCAGACGGTGAAGGGGGCCCGGTCGACGGACCGGCCCGCCAGCGCCGCCCGCACCCGCTCGATCTTGTTCATCGTGGCGCCCGGCTACCGCGGCTTGTCCCGGTCGATCAGCACGCGGCGCAGGATCTTGCCGGAGGCCGACTTCGGGATCTGGTCGATGAACTCGAGGTGCCGGATGCGCTTGTGGGGCGCCACCCGCTGGGCGACCCAGCCCATGATCGCGTCGCCCGCGGTGGCGCGCGAGGCCTCGTCGGGCTTCAGCACCACGTAGGCCTTGGGCACTTCACCCGCTTCCTCGTCCGCCTTGCGCACCACCGCGGCGTCCAGGATGGCGGGGTGCGTGAGGAGCAGCGCCTCCAGCTCGGCGGGGGCGACCTGCATGCCCTTGTACTTGATCAGCTCCTTGGTGCGGTCGACGATGAAGAAATAGCCCTCGTCATCTACGTAGCCTACGTCGCCGGTATGGTACCAGCCGTCGCGGTCGAGGCAGCCCGCGGTCTCCTCGGGGCGATTCAGATAGCCCTTCATGATCTGCGGCCCGCGGATCCACAGCTCGCCTTCCTTGCCCACCGGCAGCTCGGTGTCAGCGCCCGAGCCGACCTCGACGATCTTCACTTCCGTGTTGGGCACGATGCGGCCGGCCGAGCCCGGCTTGAAGGGCGCGTCGTGGGTCGGGCTCAGATGGGTGACCGGGCTCGCCTCGGTCATGCCGTAGCCCTGCACCACCGGACAGCCGAGCTTCTGGCTGAGCGCGCGCGCCATCTCCTCGCCGAGCGGCGCCGCGCCCGAGAATACGAGGCGCACGCTCGAGAGGTCGAACTGGGCGACCGCCGGATGCTTCACCAAACCGAGCACGATCGGGGGCACCAGCGGCAGGATCGTGACGCGATACTTCTGCACGATCGTCAGGAACTCCTGCATGTCGAAGCGCGGCATGGACACGATCGTACCGGCGCCGGCCAGCCCCAGCATCATGATCACGACCATGCCGTAGATGTGGAAGAACGGGAGCACCGCGATGGTGACGTCGCGCTCGCCGAAGCACTCGAAGTTCTGCATGCCCTCGGCCTGGCAGAGGTTCGCCACCAGGTTGCGATGCGTGAGCATCACCCCCTTGGGCAGGCCGGTGGTGCCGCTCGAGTACGGCAGGGCGACCAGATCCTCGGCCGGGTTGATCTTCACGGCCGGCGGAGCGTCGCCCGCCCGGAGCAGCTCCGTGAAGGGGCTCGCCCCCTCCGCCGACCCGAAGACGAACACCTCCTCGACGCCGCTCTTGGCCGCGGCCTCCCGGGCCTTGTCGAGGAATGGCTCCACCGTGACGAGGAAGCGGGCCCCCGAGTCCCGGAGCTGATTGGCCAGCTCGTCGGCGGTGTAGAGCGGGTTGACGGTGGTGTTGATCCCGCCCACCATCGCCACCCCGAGGAAGACGATGGCGTACTCGGGCAGGTTCGGGCAGTAGATGGCGAAGACGTCGCCCTTGCCGAAGCCCCGCGCGGCGAGCCCGGCCGCCGTCCGCCGCACGCCGTCGGCGAGCTGGCGGTAGCTGAGGGTGCGGCCGGTAGGCCCGTCGATGAGGGCCGGCTTGTCCCCGAGCCGGGCGGCGTGGCGCAGCACGTAGTCGGTGATGGTCGTCTCGGGAATGCGCACGGGCGGGCTGGTCGAGATCATGGTCAGCAGAGCCTAGCGGCCCGTCTGGCGCGGGTCAAGCGGCAGGTTCGCCAGCAGCGCGTCCAGCGCGAGCGCATCGACCGGCTTCGTGAGGTGGGCGTCGAAGCCCGCCTCGCTCGACCGCCGCCGGTCCCCGGACTGGCCGTACCCGGTGACTGCGACGAGCAGCATGTCGGCGTGGCCGGCGGCGCGGATCCGCCGCGCCAGCTCGTACCCGTCGAGCCCGGGCAGGCCGATGTCGATGACCGCCGCGTCCGGCCGCAGCGTGAGCGTCCGCTCGAGCCCGGCGTGGCCGTCCTCGGCCTCGTGCACCTCGTGGCCCGCCTCCTCGAGGAGGTGCCGGAGCATCTGGCGGGCGTCCGCGTTGTCCTCGACGAGGACGATGCGACGCCGGGCCTTGGCGGAGCTGCCCGCCGGGGTGGGATCGCGGAGACGATCGGGGCGCGCGGTGAGCGGGAAACGGACGGTGAAGGTGCTGCCCCGCCCGGGTCCGTCGCTGGCCACCTCGATGCGCCCGCCGTGGAGATCGACCAGCCGCTTCACCAGCGTGAGGCCGACCCCGAGCCCGGTGTCCCCGCGGTGGAGGCCGGTATGGCCCTGCACGAACAGGTCGAAGATCCGCGGGAGGAGATCGGCGGGGATGCCGGCGCCCGAATCTTCCACGCGGAGCACGGCCTCTCCCGCCCGGGCGCTCACTCCGACCACCACCCGGCCGTCCGCCGGCGTGAACTTCACCGCGTTGCCGACCAGGTTCGTGAGGATCTGGTCGAGCCGGGTCTCGTCGGCCTGGATCCACACCGGCTCGGCCGACGCATGCTCGATGCGGCGTCCCGGCGCCGTCGCCGCGACCGCGGCGACCGCACGCCGGACGGCCGCGGTCAGCTCGACCGGACGCAGGCTGAGGCTGACCTTACCGGTGGCCAGGCGGGTGACGTCGAGCAGGTCGTCGACCAGCCGGACCAGTAGCCGTACCTGGCGCCCGATGATGGCCCGGGCCTGGGCGCTCCGCTCGTCGAGGGGCCCGCACAGCTCGATCACGTGCAGCGCCGTCGTGATGGCGCCGAGCGGGTTCCGGAGCTCGTGGCCGAGCATGGCGAAGAACTCGTCCTTGGCGCGGCTCTGCGCCTCCGCCTCCGCGTGGATGCGCTCGCGCTCGCCCTCCGCCTGCTTGCGCTCGGTGACGTCGAGACCGATGCCGATGCGGGTGTCGTCGGGAAGGCGGATGTTCGACCACGACACCTGGATCACGCCCCCGGTCCTCGTCGTCATCTCGATGTCGCGCCAGCCCTCCTGCAGGGATTCCATGTACGCGCGCACGCTCGCCCGGTGGGCCGGATCGGGATAGCACCGCTCCATGAGATCGACCCCGCGCGCGGCCTCGGTGGACCAGCCGGTCAGCCGCTCGAACTCCGGGTTCAGCCGCAGCACGCGGGTGCTCGGCTCGTACATCGTGATCATCACCGGTATCCGGTCGATGATGGTCTGAAGCAGCGTGGTCTCCCGCTCGCGCGTCCGCACCAGCGCGGCCACGACCAGGGTCATGAGCGCCATCGTGGCGATGAACGATTGCAAGACCAGCAGCGAGTGGGTCGGCGGCAGGGTCGCGAACGGGCCGAACCCGTGTGTAGTGCCGCGGACCGCGATGGCCATGAGCACGACCACTGCGGTGGCCGCCTCGCGGCGACCGAAGCGTCCGGCGGCCCAGAGCAGCGGCGGAATGGACAGGAACGCCATCGGGTAGTTGCGGAACCCGGCGGGGGACAATCCGCCGAAGACGACCAGCGCAACGGCGACCACGGCCCCCAGCAGCGCGAGCGCCTCGACGGGGAGGGCGCGCAATCGCAGCGAGTGCCGGTCCGCGGTCCAGAGGATCAGGAGCGGGGTGACGATGAGCGCGCCGGCGATATCGCCGAGGGCCCAGGTGATCCAGATCGCCGGTGTGTCGCCCCGCGGCGCAAAGCCGCCCGCCACGAGGCTCGTGACGCCGATGGTGGCCGCGACCGCCGCGCCCGGCACCGCCGAGGCTGCGAAGGCGAAGATGTCGCGCGGGCGCTCGAAGGCCGCCCGGCCGTGGGCGAGCCGCTCGACCAGCCAGGCGCCGAGCACGGCCTCAAGCGTA
>Ga0207684_10001043_pt1 | contig 30980 bp, 36 predicted proteins | sample KBSK5501metaG_FD_184342 | JGI IMG/M metagenome (GOLD analysis project Ga0207684, IMG submission 184342) | Corn, switchgrass and miscanthus rhizosphere microbial communities from Kellogg Biological Station, Michigan, USA - KBS K5-50-1 metaG... | ecosystem: Host-associated > Plants > Roots >... | reverse complement strand
TCAGCACGACGCCCAGCGCCAGCAGGCGCTGAGCGACCAAGCGTCGGAACAAGAAGCGGAGCATCGCCATCCGTAGCCCTCGCCGGACTATACGGAGGTGGTTCCAGCGGCGGTTGCTGCCTGGTCAGCCCAACCCCACTCTCGACTCACTTTGATCGCCTCGAGCTCATGCGAGCCGACGATCGCATTGGCAACTCTCTGGCGCCGGAGCTCTGTCCTCGTCGGTCCTAGATGAGCGTAAAAGGGGCTACGGCTACGCAGGATTCCCCAGCCATGCCACAGGGGAACCAGCAGGTCTCGGGGGGTTCTCGTTGCACGAGCCAGGATCCCGACAAGGGAACGGCAGGCCGGATCATGAAGCTCTTCAGCTGGACGGCCGGAGCTGACCATGGCTCGAGCGTCGACACGATCCAGTCGCTCACGCTCACATCGCGGACCAACTCGACGCGGGGCGGACCCGCTCGAACACGACACGGAGCGTAGCCGTCGAGAACGGGAGACTTGGTCGTCCACGTAACGGCCGCGCCCGAGGCAGTCCCCCACCCAGCCCCTCAAACGCAAGACGGGTTAGGCTGTAGGACGTTCCGAATCGGCCTTCGTGTCCCCCGATCTCCCAGTCCTGCAGCGTTCGCGGTCGTACTGTCGAACCCGTTATCGAGGAGGACTTCTGATGCGCAGCGTGACCTACTCGATGGGCGTCTCACTTGACGGCTACATCGTCGGGCCAGACGGCGACTTCGAATGGACCGCGCCCGACGAGGAGGTCTTCCGCTCCCACATCGATGAGATTCGAGAGGTCGGCGTCCACCTGATGGGACGACGGCTGTACGAGACGATGCTGTACTGGGAGACCGCCGACCAGGATCCATCGCTCGACGAGGCAGAGCTCGAGTGGGCCGCGCTCTGGAAGCCGCTCCCAAAGGTGGTGTTCTCCACCACGCTTTCCGAGGTGCAGGGCAATGCCCGCCTGGCCTCCGGCCGCCTGGCTGAGGAGATCGAGCGGTTGCGAGCCGGGCCGGGCGAGGGCGACATCGCGATCGGCGGCGCGACGCTCGCCGCCGAGGCGGCCGAGTTGGGTCTGATCGACGAGTACCGGGCCAGGTTCTATCCGGTGCTGGTTGGCGGTGGCATTCCGTTCTTCCCCCAGCGCGAGCGCCGGGTGGATCTCGAACTCGTCGAGACCAGCACCTTCAGCTCGAGTGTCGTCTACCTCCGCTACCGCGTGGCGCGCTAGCCCTAAGCGCCCGGATCGGAGCGGGGGCTCTCGCCTATGTCAACGACGTCCGTGGGGCTACATCTAGTCGTCGTTCTCGAAGGTCACGTCTCGTATGGGCAAGTCTTCGCTCAGTCGCTTTACAGACCGTCGGTATGCTGGTGCCGCTCGGCGCACAACGATCAAGCGGTCGAGGTCGTGACTTGCTCTCGCAGCTTTGATTTCGTTCGGGTTGCCCGGATCGCGCTTCTTCCCTCCGCGCCGCCGGTCTCGCTTGTCTCCGTTGGTAAGATCCCACTTGGACTGCTTGAGGGCGATGTCGAGCTCCTTCTCCTCTATCTCAACCTGCAGCTTGTGTTGACCGGGCAACATGACCACTCGTTCGACTGCCTGCACGATCGGCCAAGAAGCATCACGCCGCTGACCTGCGCGTCCTCCGTGGGGCGGGCAGGACTTGAACCTGCGACCGGAGGATTATGAGTCCCCTGCTCTGACCGACTGAGCTACCGCCCCTCTCGTCAGAGCATAGGCACGTGACCGAACGGTTGCTGCCCTCGTCACCGATCGACGGTCGCCCGCATCAGAACCCCTCGTCGTACTCGGAGTTCGTGACGGGCTCGCCCCACTCGGGGGTTCCGGCGCCATTCACGGCGATGTGCACAAGGGGAGACTCCGGATCCCCGCCATGGAAATGCCATTCGTCCGATCGGACATGGATCACGTCACCCGGCTCGAGCGCGTGCCCTCGCTCGCCTCGCGTCCGCACGCGCCCACGACCCGTGACGCAGTAGAGGAACTGCCCGCCGGGATGGCGGTGCCAGTGCGTGCGCGCGGCCGGCGAGAAGTGCACGACGCCGATGTTGGTCTCGTCGGATGCGGTGATGGTGCCTCGTAGCCAGACCTCACCGGTGAACCTCCCGGCGTCGCCACGCTCGAAGACCCCGTCCGTCGCCCGCGCCACATCCACGATCCGCAGCCTATCCCCGTGGCACCGATGGGGGCAGGCCCGGATCGAGTCCTCCGTCCCGCTACGATGCTGATGGCATGACCGAACACCGGATCGAGACCGACCCCTTCGGCCCCATCGAGGTCGATGCGAGCCGGTATTGGGGCGCGCAGACCCAACGCTCCCTCCATCATTTCTCGATCGGCTGGCCCGATGCCGACCGGATGCCCCGCGAGGTGATCCACTCGATGGGGCTCCTCAAGGAGGCTGCCGCGCAGGTCAACATGGAGCTCGGTATCCTCGATCCCGCCCTCGGCGCCCCCATCGTGGCTGCGGCCGAGGAGGTGGGGGCGGGTTCGCTCGACGACCACTTCCCGCTCTACGTCTGGCAGACAGGCTCGGGCACGCAGACCAACATGAACGCGAACGAGGTGATCGCGAACCGCGCGATCGAGTTGCTCGGTGGCGAGCTCGGCTCCAAGACACCGATCCATCCGAACGATCACGTCAACCTGTCGCAGTCATCGAACGACACCTTCCCGACGGCGATGCATATCGCCGGTGCGACAGCGGTCGTCGAACGGTTGCTGCCGAACGTTCGCGCGCTCCGCGACGCGCTCGATGCGAAAGCACGCTCGTTCGCCGACATCGTGAAGATCGGGCGAACGCACCTCCAAGATGCCGTGCCACTCACGCTCGGTCAGGAGTTCTCCGGATACGTGGCGCAACTCGATGCGGACATCGGTCGGATCGAGTCCGCCCTTCCCGGTCTGTACGAGCTGCCGATCGGGGGCACGGCGGTCGGGACCGGACTCAACGCTCCCGACGGGTTCGGGGAGCGCTGCGCCGCGAAGATCGCCACGCTCACGGGCCTGCCTTTCGTTCAGGCTCCGAACCTGTTCGCGGCGCTCGCCGCGCACGACGCCATCGTCTTCATGAGCGGCGCGCTCGCGACCCTTGCGGGGTCGCTGATGAAGATCGCGAACGACATCCGGTGGCTCGCTTCCGGGCCGCGCGCCGGGATCGCCGAGCTTCGCCTCCCCGAGAACGAGCCCGGCTCGTCCATCATGCCGGGCAAGGTCAACCCGACGCAGTCAGAGGCGATGACGATGGTCGCCACGCAGGTGATGGGAAACGACACCACCATCACGATCGCCGGGTCGCAGGGGAACTTCGAGCTCAACGTCTTCAACCCGGTGATGATCAAGAACCTCCTGCACTCCACGGTCCTGATGGCCGACGCATGCCGGAACTTCCGGGAGTTCTGCGTCGAAGGCCTCGAGGCCGACCGCGCGCGGATCGAGGACCTGGTGCACCGTTCGCTCATGCTCGTGACGCCGCTCACCGCGAAGATCGGCTACGACAAGGCGGCCGAGATCGCGAAGAAGGCACACCGCGAGGGAACGACCCTGAAGGAAGCGGCGCTATCGCTCGGCTACTTTACGGAGGCCGAATACGACGAAGCCGTCGTCCCCGAGAAGATGGTGTAGCGATGAGCGAGCCCCGGATCCCGTGGACGCACCAACCCACCGGCCGCGTCGGTGGTCACGACCGTCGGGCGCGAGCTTCGGAGCGCCTGGCGTTGCTCGCGGATGCGCCGCTCTTCGAAGGTCTCGCCAAGACGCAGCTCCGGAGGATCGCGAAGGTGAGCGGGGCGCGAACCTTCGACCCCGGCGACGAGTTGGTGAAGGAGGGCGTCCCCGGGCGGGTCTTCTACATCGTCGTGGAGGGGCAAGCCAGGATCGTTCGGCGCGGAAGGACGATCGGGCGCGCCGGCCCCGGCGATTCGTTCGGCGAGATGGCCATCCTGACGACGGCTCCACGCTCGGCGAGCATCGTGGCCGAGACCCCGATGGAGGTCCTCACGCTGTCCGGCGCCCACCTGCGGACGATCCTGTTGGACCAACCGAGGATCGCCGTACGCCTCCTGGACACACTGGCCCAGCGGCTCGCGGATCTGGACCGACGCTTCACCGCCTGACGGGCGCGGATCGCTCCTCAGACGAGCGTCACGATCAGCGGGGCGTGGTCGGAGGGCTTGCCTTCGCCGTAGGTGGGCTTGCGCTCGTCGCGGTCGACCATGACGGACTCGAGCCGGTCGGCGACGGGCGCGGTCCCGAGGGCGAGGTCGATCCGCAACCCCCAACCCTTGTGGAACGCCCCCGCCGTGTAGTCCCAGAACGTGAACGGGCCGGAGACATCGCCGGCGGCGATCCGCCCGAGGTCCGTGAGACCCCATGCCTCCAATGAGCGAACGGCGGCGCGTTCCGGCTCGCTGGCCAGGATCGAGCCGCGCCAGAGCACCGGGTCCCAGACGTCGCGATCGTCGGGCGCGATGTTGAGGTCGCCACAGATCACGAGCGGATCCGCCGGAGCGTAGGTCGCCGCGATCCACGTTCGGAACGCGTCGAGCCACGCGAGCTTCGTCTCGTACGCGGGCGTGCCGACGGCCTGACCGTTCACCACGTAAGCGCAGACCACCCGGAGGTCACCGGTCTGCGCAGAGAGGACCCGAGCCTGCTCGGGGATCGGGTCGCCATCGAACCCCGAGCGAACGTCCTTCAGACCCACCCGGGACAGGATCGCGACCCCGTTGTACGCACGTTGTCCGAACGACGCACACTCGTACCCCGCGGCGACGAGCTCCATCGTTGGGAACAGCGGATCCTCGACCTTGGTCTCCTGCAGGCACACGACGTCCGGTTCGTGGCGCCGGATCATGGCCAAGACGCGAGGGAGCCGCTGCTTGATCGAGTTGACGTTCCAGGTCACGAGGCGCACGGGCGGCAGCTTAATCCTGCCGGACGACGCGATCGGCGATCGCTCCGGCCTCGCGGACGCGATCGGGGATGCCGACCCCCCGGTAGGCGCCGCCGGCCACGTAGAGGCCCGGGGGCAGAGCCGCGTCGATCGCACCCAGGAGGTCGAGGTGGCCGACCGCGTACTGCGGCATCGACCCGGGCCACCGAACGAGCGCCGCGTGCTCCGGTTCGGCCGACAGCTTGTAGACGCCCGCGAGCGCGTCCTGCGCGGCCGAGAGGATGTCGTCATCGGGAGGATCCAGCTCGTACTCGAGACCCGCTCCCCCGACGAACGCCCGGATCACCGCTCGGGAACCGAACGCCTGGCGCGGCCACTTCTTCGAGACAACGGTCGCCGCGGTGATCGGCAACGCCCCTCGTCGGGTCACGAACCCCGAAGCCTCGGGGAGCCGGCGGTTCGTCCCCTTCGGATACACGAACGACGCGATCGCGGACGATGCTGCCGGGATCTCGCGGATCAGCTCAGCGGCGTCCGGTGCCACCTCGCCCAGGAGATCGGCTGAGACGGACGACGGGGTCGCGAGGACGACGGCGTCGGCCTGGAGGTCGTCACCGTCGTCGGTCGCGACGCGGTAAGGGCCACGTTCCTCCCGTCCGAGCTTGACGACGGTGGATCCCACGCGGAGCGTGCCGGGTTCGAGCGCCTCGGCCAGGGCGGCGGGGAGACGATGGAGGCCGCCTCGGATCGTCGCGAAGGGGGTCGATGGTCCGGGGGGAACCCGTCGGGCCGGTACCGCCTTCGCGCGGGCACCCGCGCGAAGGCTGCCCAGTTCTCGCTCCCACTGCGCCAGTTCGGGGAAGGCGGCATCGACGCCCAGGCGATCGATGTCGCCGGCGTAGACCCCGGCGAGCAGCGGCGCGACGAGGGCGTCCGTCGCGCCGCGGCCGAGCCGCCGCCGCAGGAGCGCCCCGACCGACGTGTCCCGTTCGGAGTGCCGGCGCGGGACCAGGGGTTCCGCCATCGCCCGCAGTCGTGCGGTGACGGACATGCCCTTCCATCGCGCGAGCCCGGTCGCCGAGGCAGGGATGCCGAGGCGACCGGGCGGAACCGGAAGCAGCCCGCGCGGCGTGAGGAGCTGCGACGCCGTGGCGCCCTGCGGCAGCAGGTCGCCCTCGAGCCCCAGCTCGTAGCACAGATCCAGGGCCCAGGGCTTCCGGACCAAGAGCGCATCCGGTCCCGCCTCAAGCTGTAGATCTCCCACCTGAACCGATCTGATCACCCCGCCCGGTTGCTGATCGCTCTCGACGATGAGCACCTCGGCAGCGAACGGCGAACGGAGGATCCGATAGGCGACCGTGAGCCCGGTGATGCCGGCGCCCACGACGACCACGCGGCGGCTCATGGGACCGCTGCTTCCCGCTCGGCCAGATGCCGGCGGACGACGTCCGCGAGCATCGCGGTGAAGGCCGGGTCGGCGTTCGGCATCTCCGTCCTCGCGAACGCCATCCCATGCTCCTCGGCGATCATCCGCGCTTCGATATCCAGGTCGTAGAGGATCTCGAGGTGGTCCGCGACGAACCCGACCGAGCACGCGACCACGGCCGGGGCACCACTTCTACCGAGGTCGCGGATCAGCGCCTCGATCGGCGGGCCCCACCACGGATCGGCCGTTCGTCCCGCGCTCTGCCACGCGGTGGTGTAGTCATCGAGCCCCACGTTCCGAGCCACGAGGTCGGCCGTCTCGTGGAGCCCGGCGTCGTAGCGGCACCCGGTCGCGCACACGGCGTCATGGCAGAGCAGGCACCGGTTCGAACCGTCCTCTTCGGTCCGGACGGGAAGGCTGTGCGCGGAGAAGACGACCGTCGCGCCCCCGCGCCTGTCGGCCGGGAGCTCCAGGAGCGCGGCTCGGACCCGATGGGCCAGCAGCTCGATCAGCGCCGGATGATCGTGATAGCTCCGGAGGAAGGAGAACGTCGGGCCACCGTTGGCGGCGACCGCGGCCTCCACCCGCTCCGCGTAGGTGGGGATCGACATGGCCGACCAGTGCGGTGCCATGACGATCCCGACCGCGCGCTCGATCCCGTCGGCGCGCATCTCGGTCACGGCATCGGCGATCCAGGGCGGCGAGTGCTTCATCCCCAGGTAGCACCGGAAGCTCCCGACGTCCTCCCGGTTGAGCGAGGCCTCCAGGCCCTCGGCTTGCGCCCGCGTGATCTCGAGCAGGGGGAACCGATCTCCGATCGCCGCGTACCGCGACCGAAGCTCCGCCAGGTGCTCCGGCGACGGTGCCCGCCCGCCCCGGATGTCGGTGTAGTACCGCTCGACGTCCTCGGCTCCGGCCGCGGTCCCGTAGGCCATCACGAGGACGCCGATCGGCTGCCCGCTGGTCACGTGGTCGATCCTCCCCAGCCGGCGGCGTCAGACGCCGCGCTCTTCCACAGGATAATGAGGCTGGCCGAGACGGTCCGCGTAACGTTCGGAGTCGAAGCGCGTACGGTGGGTTCGGTGGCACTCAACACGTCGACGGAGCCGCTCCCGGCGGCAGGACGTATCCCCGAGGGAAGGGTCGGTCCCGGACGGATCGTCGGCGGCGCGATCGGGCTCCTGTCGGCGGCGGTCGCCCTGGGCGTCGGACACCTGATCGCCGGCCTCGGCGGCGGAACCTCCAGCCCGGTGATCGCGGTCGGGAGCACGGCGATCGACGCCTCCCCCGAATGGTTGAAGAGCTACGCGATCCGGACGTTCGGGACGAACGACAAGGCCGTGCTCGTCGCCGGGATCGGCCTGGTGGTGGCGATCGTGGCGATCGTCGTCGGCGTCATCGCGCTCCATCGGCCGAGGGTCGGCGTCGTCGCCCTGGTCGCCCTGGGTACCCTCGGCGCCGCCGCCGCGGTCGCTCGACCGGAGAACGACCTCGGGGCCGCCGTCCCATCGATCGTGGCCACCGTCGCCGGACTCGCGACGTTCTCACGACTCCGCCGCGCGGCCGGACTCGCCGCACCGGTCACGAGAGCCTCGTTGGCCGCCTCCACTCCTCCAACGTCGTTCGATCGGCGGCGGTTCCTCCTCGCCGGCGCGGGTGCGGCCGGGCTCGCGGCGGTCTCCGGACTCGCCGGCCGGTTCCTGATGCGCCGGGCGGAGGCGACGGCGTCCCGGGCGGCCGTCCGGATCCCAGCGCCGGCCAACGTCGCGCCGCTCCCGCCGGCGGGCGCCGACCTGCACATCCCCGACGTCGGGCCGTTCATCACGCCGAACGACCGCTTCTATCGGGTGGATACGTCGCTGCTGGTCCCCTCCGTCACCGCCGAGGGGTGGACCCTGGGGGTCCGTGGGATGGTTCGCAAAGAACTGTCGCTCGACTACCCGACCCTGCTTTCGCGGCCGTTGATCGAGCGTGACGTGACCCTCACGTGCGTATCGAACCCGGTGGGCGGTCGCTACATCGGCAACGCACGGTGGATCGGCGCGCCGCTCGCCGATCTGCTCCGGGAGGCCGGAGTGGACCCTGCGGCCGATCAGATCGTCTCCCGATCCGTTGATGGGTTCACCGTGGGCACACCGACGGCCGTCGTCCTGGACGGTCGCGACGCGATGCTCGCGGTCGCGATGAACGGCGAACCGCTGCCGCTCGAACACGGATTCCCGGTCCGGATGATCGTGCCCGGGCTGTACGGCTACGTGTCGGCGACGAAGTGGCTCGTCGACATCGAGCTCACGACCTTCGGCGCGTACGACGCGTATTGGGTCCGCCGCGGCTGGGCGCAGCAGGCGCCGATCAAGACCGAGTCCCGGATCGACACGCCGAAGCAATCCGCGACGGTCGCCGGCGGTCCCGTCACGGTCGCGGGGATCGCGTGGGCGCAGCACCGGGGGATCTCGCGCGTGGAGGTGAGCGTCGACGGCGCCTGGCAGCCTGCTCGGATGGCCGCTCAGGACACGATCGACACGTGGCGGCAATGGGTCTTCACCTGGGATGCGACGCCGGGCGATCACACCCTCGCCGTGCGAGCCACGGACGACACGGGCGCGACGCAGACCGCGACCCCAGCCGATCCGGTGCCGAACGGGGCGACGGGCTACCACACGATCTCGGTGACCGTCGCGGGCTGAGGATCGCGGCTCGGACGACCCGCCCGCCGGGCCTCGCTCAGGCGAGCTCCGCGAAGAGCCGGAGGTACGCGCCCAGGTATTGCGGAGCGAGATACCGCTCACGAACCCGGCGCTCCGCCGCCGCGCCGAAACCCATCGCCAGCGAGGGGTCTGCCAGCAGCGCTTCGACCGCGTTCCCGAAGGCCGTCAGGTCTCGTGGATCCACCAGGATGCCGCTTACACCGTCCTCGATCTGGTCCCGGATGCCTCCGACCCGACCGGCGACGAGCGCACGCCTCTTCCACATGGCCTCGGTGACGGTCAACCCGAACCCTTCGGCGAGGCTCTTCTGGACGACCACGTCGGCGTGGCGCTGGAGCGCATTCACGATCGTGGCGTTCTCCTCGGGATCGTCCGTGGGGATGTTCACGAGGTGGACGCGGCCGCGGTGCGTGGCTGGGAGGCGCTCCCACAACGCACGGACCTCTGCCAGCACGATCGCTGCCTCAGGGTCGTCCACGACCGCTCCCGGCATCGGCCCGGCGAGCATCAGATGCGCATCGGTGATGCCGGGCTCGTCCACGAATCCACGGATCACCCCGACGGGGTCCTTGAGGGCATCCCATCGCGAGACCTGGAGGACCAGCGGCACATCCGGTGGCAGCCACGTGTCGGGCGTCATCTGGGCCACGTGCGAGACGCGCGCCTGGGTGCCGTCGCTCCGTGCGAAGGTCGCGTCCGCAGCTCCGTCGGGACCCGAGATGATCCCGGCGGCAGCGAGGATCGCGAACGTCCGAACGGGATCGATCACGACGTTCTTCGCCGACCCGTGATCGATGCAGGGCGGCAGCACGTGGATCCGATCCCGCTCGAGACCGTCCCACGCGTACGCCGCTCTCGTGAACGTCAGCGCCTGCGCGGCCCGGGCATCGGGCAGAAGGAAGTCCCAAGCGGAGCGGACGAGCGGGCTCGCGGTGTCCGCGCCGATGTGGCACGTCCAGATCACGGTCGCGCCGAGCGATCGCAGGCCGGGGACGAGCCCGAGCGGCTGCGGATCGTGGACCACGACGACGTCCCCCGCTCGGACGGATCGACCGATGTCGGTCGCGTTGGCCTCGATCACCTCGTCGTAGTGCCGGCGTTCCGCGTCGCCCAGCGGGCCGCCGTCGCCGAGGACGCCGTGGAGCCGGTTGTGGATCCGCTTGGTGATGGTGAAGAACTGAGGGTCACCGTCGATGACGATCCACCGCGTGTCGATCCCGTCGTCGACCAGGTATCCCAGGCACGACCGGAGGAGTTCCGCGACCCCACCACCGTCGGACGTCGAGTTGATGTGCCACACCCGGCGCCCTTGCAAGACCGCGCGCGCGGCGGCGAGGTTTTCTTCGTAGCGGCGGCCGGCGTCCGGCCCCGCGATCGTGCGGAGGCTCTCTGCGGCTCGCGGATGGACGGTGACCGTGTGCATCGGGAACGAAGGCCAGGACCTCAGTGCTCGTGTCCGGATCGAACGGGTTCGATCCGGACCCGGGCGTCGACAACGACGGCGCCACGTTGGAGCACCATCACCGGGTTGCAGTCCATCTCGACCATCTCGGGATGTATCTCTGCCATCGCGCTCACCCGGAGGACCAGCTCTTCGAGTGCCGATACGTCCGCCTTCGGGGCACCGCGATAGCCGTCCAGACGGGGATACGTCGCGAGCGAGCGGATCATCTCTCCGGCATCCATGTCCGTCAGCGGGGACACGCGAACCGAGACGTCGTTCAACAGCTCCGCCTCGATCCCTCCGGCGCCGCAGCCAATGACCGGGCCGAACCGCGGGTCGACGGCGACACCGACGAGCATCTCGACGCCTCCCTCGACCTCCTCCTGGACCAGGAACCCTTCGAGGCGCTCACCCGCCTCCTCCACTGCGCGGCGATCTCGCCCACGTCGACCACCGGCGAATGGGAACGAAGATGCCGGCTCTCGGGCGACAGCTCGATCAGATACGGCTCGACCCGAACGCGGTCCTTGGGGGTCGCCGGACGGATCCGTACCGTCGAGCCGTCACGGAGGACGCGGTCGACCGGCGCGATCGGAGACGACATGCCACGCACGGGGACATCCTACGCAGCGCCCTCGTGGGAACCGAAGGATCAGCGAGCGAGGGGCTCAGCGCTCGGCCCCAGCGAGCCCGAGAACTCGATCCGGTCGCGTCCGGCGAGCTTCGCCCGATACATCGCGGCGTCGGCTTCGCGGATCACGTCTTCGGGTCGGGCGTTCCCGTCGACGCAGATCGCGACCCCGAGGCTGGCGGTCGTGCTCACCCGCCGGCCGGCGATCGTGAAGGGTTCCTTGAGCTCGTCGGCCAACCGTTGGGCGAAGAGCCGGGCATCGCCGGGTTTCAAGACGTCACCCACGAAGATCACGACGAACTCATCACCGCCGTATCGGGCGACGGTGTCGGTCGGTCGTACGGCGGCCGAGAGTCGCTCCGCGACCTGGATCAACAGCTCGTCTCCCGCCCCGTGGCCGAACGAGTCGTTCACATCCTTGAAGTCGTCGAGGTCCAGGAACACCAGCGTCGCTCCGACGCTGGGTTCGCGAGCCGTGCGGGCGAGCGCCATGGCCAGCCGATCCAACAACAGCTGCCGGTTCGGCAGCCCGGTCAGCACATCGTGCACGGCTCGATGCAACAGCTCGTCCTCGACGAGCTTCCGCGCGCTGAAATCTTCCAGCATCCCCATGGCGTAGAGCGGGAGCAGGTCCGGCCCGCGGACCAGCGTCACCACGGTGCGGCACCAGAGGAACGATCCGTCCTTCCGCCGGAATCGGTGCTCCGCCCTGCAGCGGTCCCGGTGGCCGGCTCGCAGCTCGGCGAGCTCATCGAGGATCTCCTCATCGTCCGGATCCACCAGATCCGCGAGCGGGATGCCGCTCAGCTCCCCTTCCTCGTACCGACCCAGCCATTCGATCGTCGCGTTCGCTTCGGTGATCCGCCCGTCGAGCGCCAGCGTGAACACACCGATCGCGGCCGCGTCGAACAGGGTGCGGAACTTGAGCTCGCTGGCGGCCATCGCCTCCTCGGCTCGCTTCCGCTTCGTGATGTCGACCATGACGCCCTGCCAGTAGACCGTTCCGGTCGACACGTCCGGGACGACCGCCGACTTCTCGCTCACCCACACGACGTGACCATCGCGATGGAGCATCCGGTATTCCTCGCTCAAGGCCAGCAGGTCCTTGCGTGCGTTCGCGTCCGCGGCAACGAGTCGATCGCGGTCCTCCGGGTGCAGGATCCGGAGCCAGAGCTCACTTTCGTCGAGCCACTCGCTGAGGGGGTAGCCGAGCATCTGTTCGACCTGTGGGCTGATGTAGAGAGGGATCGAGTGGCCCGGGTCGTCCACGATCACGCGGTCGAGGTACGTGGCGACGCCCGGGATGTTCTCGGCGAGCGTGCGGAACTGCTCCTCGCGTTCCTCCACGAGATGGGCATCGCCGGCCTTGTCTACCGGAGAGCCGTCCTGCTCGTCGGTTGTCTGCATCGGCGTCGGCGCCGGGCGGACCCACGCCGCGGCCGGCACTCCCCCACAGTCATCGGTCGGGATCGGGCAATCCTGAGGCGGAGACGACCCAGGTGGCTCGAAGGCTGACACGATGGGATGCTGGAAGGAACCGAACGGAGGAGGAGGAGCCGTGAACCTGAACAGCATCTTGATCGGGTCCGAAGCACCGGAGACCTTGGTGGAGTACTACACGAAGCTCTTCGGCAAGCCGGGTTGGGACGAAGGCGGATATACGGGCTGGCAGATCGGAGGCGGAAGCATCACCGTCGGGCCGCACGATCAGGTCATGGGGCGGAACACCCAACCAGGACGGCTGATCTGGAACATAGAGAGCGCCGACGTGAAAGGTGACTTCGAGACCCTCATGGCCGCCGGCGCGACCGTGATCCAGGAGCCGTACCACCCCGGTGACGATGAGTCAGAGGTGTGGATCGCGACCTTCTCGGATCCGGACTCCAACTACTTCCAACTCGTCAGCCCGATGTAGCTCGGGTCGAGTCGGCGAGTCGGCGCGCGGATGGATCGAGGAGGAGGAGTCATGTCGGCACAAGACGACGCGGAGCTGGTTCGAAGGGGATACGAGGCGTTCATCGCCGGTGACATGGAGTGGCTGAACGAGCATCTGCACGAGAACGTGGTGTGGCATGTCCCCGGTCAGAACGTGACGTCGGGTGACTACCGCGGCCGCGAGGAGGTCCTGGGCTTCTTCGCCAAGAGCGTCCAGATCGCGCTGCCGGAGTTCGAGATGCACGACATCGTCGCCTCCGATGACCACGTGGTCGCGCTGACGGGCATCCGCTGGCGTCGCAACGACAACGGCGAGACCTTCGAAGATCGGATCGGCCAGGTCTTCCATCTCCTCGACGGCCAGGTGGTGGAGGTCTGGACGATGGGCGAGGATCTGGCCGGCTTCGACCGGTTCCTGGAGGGCATCTCGCCGTAGGACGGCCCCGATCAGCGATCCTCACGCGGATCGAAGTACGGCGGCCACCTGGTCGAGCGTTTGGAGCGTGGGCCCGAGGTCGAACGCGGCGCTCAGTCGTCGTGCCGACGCGCGCATCTCCTCGAGCGGCATCGGGTCCCAGGCGAAGGGCGGCCCTGCGACGTCGCCGGACCCGTCCGGCCACGCTGTTCGTTGCAGTGCCCGCGCGATCGGCTTCTCGGCGTAGTTCATCAACGGGACCATGGCGCCATCGATCAGCGGGCTCTCGTCCCCGACTCCCCAGACCCGCTCCATCACATCCATCTGCAGCGAATAACACGCATCGAACAACCGCGACAGATCGTGAAGCTCGCCTTCGGGGAGATCAGCCGACGACGGGTCGAGGCGCATCGGGTGCACGTCGCCGAGGGGTGTCCTCCCCTCCACGATGTCGAGGAAGCGCCAGTAGTGGGCAGATTCCGGCGCCCCCTGGAACCCGAAGGGCTCCAGCTTGAGGTGCTCGAGCCGGCTCGCGTCGAAACCGATCGGCGCGAACGCAGAGGTGTGCGTTCCCTCGCCCTGTTCGACGATCTCCTCGATCGCGAGCAGGGCGGCATCCAGGCCGGTGACGGCGAAGAGCGCGCCGCCGCCGTGGCCCGCATACCCTTTCGTCACTTGCTTGTGCGGATCACCGATGAACACCTCGTCCCCGAGGCGGGCGAGCGCGGCGACGATCGCCTCGTAGAACTGCGCGAGCGTCTCGTATCGATCGGCTTCGGGTTGCGCGCCCGGCTCTTCGGGCTTCTCTATCCGTAGGAACACGTCGCGCACGAGCTCGACCGACGCGGGCGCCAGATGCAGCACGAGCGGGACCTTCGGATCGTGGTGACGCATCGCTTCGGGATAGCTGGGAACGGCATCGGCCGTGAACCGAGGCCTCCCGCCCACCGCGGTCAGCAGGTTGGCTGCGAGGGCGGTGTGCAGCATCTCCTCGCGAACCACGTACTTGATCGAGGTGGCGGCGGCGGAATCCTGATCCGCCACGCTCCACATCGCGTACTCGTACGGCGGGATCGTGCAGTGCTCAACCTCGACCGCCCACTGGAGATGGCGGCGCAGGTCCTCGACGTCAGTGATCGCCTCGACCATCGCCCGGTTCCTGCGGATGCTAGTCGGTTCCCGACCCGCCCTCGGGCGTACCCTCCAGACAGACCGTCCGGAAGGATCTCGGGCTGGCCCGAAGCGAACCTCGCCTCGAGAACATCCATGGGCGCGTACAGGCAGAGGGGAGAGTCGTCGAGGTGGGCCGGAAGCGCGACATGAGCTGCCTCGAAGGCGTTCAATGTGGGCATGCCGGATCGCCATTCGTCACGCTTGGTTGCGAGCCCGCTCATCGAGGTCTACGACGTCGTCTGCCGGGCGCCTCGATCGGGCTCTGGCGCTCTTGAGTTGACGACGGTTCCGCAGATCGCGCTTCCGCGCCGCGGCGTCTTCATCGTCCAGACGCGAGGCGAGCCCGTCGTCGTCGACACGAACACGGCGCTCGTGTTCGGTCTCGACGAGGAGTACCGCGTCAGCCATCCCACGGACGGCGGTGACGAATGCACGGTTCTCGTCCTGCCGCCGGAGCTGCTCGAAGAGGCCTTCGGCAGCATCGAAGGGCGGCAGGTCGGCGTGTGCGCGCTCGACCACCTGGCCGTGTGCCTCGTGACGCGCGCGCTCCGCGAACCGGCCGCCGACCAGATCGACGCGGAGGACGCGGCTCTTCTGCTGCTGAGCCCGCTGTCCCGAGCGTTCGCCGAGGGGGCGACCGACGACGGTTCTCGCCTCGGACCTACCCAACGCTTGCGGGTCGAGCAGGCTCGCGCGCTCTTGGCCAGCTCACCGGCTGAGCGATGGGATCTCTGTACCCTCGGCCGGGCGGTACGCTGCTCGCCGTTCCACCTCGCCCGCCAGTTCAGGGCGGCGACCGGTGAGACGATCTCCCGCTACCTCCTGCGCCTGCGCCTTGGCGCAGCCGTCGAACGGCTGGCCGAGGGCGAGCGGGACATCGCAGCGCTGGCGGTCGACATCGGCTTCGCCCACCACAGCCACTTCAGCGCCAGGTTCCGCAGGGCCTTCGGGATCACGCCGACGCAGGCTCGCGACATGCTGACCAAGCGGAAGCTCGACGAGTTGCGTGCGGTCCTCGCCGGCGTCCCCTCGACCTGAGCGCCAGAGCGTGGGCTCACCCCGCGCGGTGAAGCAATATCTCCTCTTCTCTGACCCAGGTGAGACCCTCGTCCGCCGAGGCGAACCCCTGCCAGCGGACGCGCCGGTCGGTTATCTCAGAGAACGTCCAGCGGCATAAGCTGTTATCAGGTGCGCGGCCTTCGAGCCATATCTCATCGGCGTGCTCGCGTGCGATCAGGTTCACCGTGGCCCCGGAGACGGGGGCGACGAACGTCACCCGCCAGCCGTCGATCTTGGGGTCGTAGGCCCGGATCGTCGTCCCGTACTCCTTCGACGGTTGCCCCGGCTCGCGAGCGTCGCGCGACGGAGTGATCAACACATCCTGGATCACGCGTCCCTCGAGCACCCAGCCGAAGTGCCACTCACCCGCCTCCTGCCTCGTCACGTTCCCGTCTTGGTCGAAGAACCGCCCCTCGATGTCCCAGCTGCCGACTAACCGTCCGAACAGCATGAGCTTGCCGGCATGGTCTGCGAATGGACCTTCGGCCTGAAGCGCCTCGATCATCGCTGAGGCCGTGCCGGATCCGGGACCAGTCGTCATGCCGCCCAGGCTACGGCGACCGACCCAGCTCGGCTGTCACGTTCGTGCGCCAGCGTCACCTCTTCGGTAGATCAGGAAGAAGTCGGTCGTGTAAGGGTGCCGTCCTCGGCCTTCTCCCAGCGGCCGGAGATCATGATGCCGTCCTCGCTGAACGTCCCGTGGAGCGTTGCGGGAACGGCTCGCCCTCCCGCCAGAGCTTCCACTCGCCCTCGCCGATGCTCATCTCGTAGACCCGGCAGACCCCGAGTTCATCGTTCATCCCTCCTTAAGTTCGCTGATCGATCTGGTTCGGGCGCCGCCGTCCGCATCCTTTCCTTGGAGTCTCCTTCACGAGCGCGGAACGAGTTTCAGCGTTGAGGCTCTCGCTTCCGGGGTAAGGACGGTGTCGACGATGCTGGCGGCGTAACGGCGATATTTGGCGCGGTAGGCGGCGTCGATCTCGTCGTTGATGTCGTCCGTCTCGACGAGGAGAACGTCCTTCTCGACGCCACCAGCATGGATGCGTGCTTCGTGCCGGTCCTGGGCGCCGCGGAACCAGGTCGCGGTGCGACCGTTGACGGATCGGACGTAGAGGTCGTCACCGTTGCCGACGACCCAGATCGTCACCGGGTTCCGAAGCGTGCCGTCGCGTCTGACGGAGGCGAGCTCCAGCTCCTCCGCCCGTTCGATGCTGCTGAGCTCGTCATTCCTCCACGCGGTCATCAGCGTCTCTCCTTCATCGAGAGCTCGATCACCCAGCCTGATCGCTTCCCGGTCTTGTTCAGATCAAGCACGATCACAACCCATCCAAGCACCACGACCGGCCACGTACCCGCCCGAGATGGTTAAAGATCCCAACGACCGCCGGCATGAGCCCCGCCGCCCATCAACCCCGGAGCATCCAGGTCACCAAGGGCTCCCGACGAACCTTTGTGGCCACCCGCATGGCATTCGCGCACCCCCACCGTTCGCGATCGCGACGGGGCATCTTGGGGAGTGCGGCCAAAGACACCACGCATCGACCCTAGCCCGTATCGCTGACTCTTCCTCCTCGCACTCACGCCATACGGTCCGCCCGGGCGGGCCTAGCGTCGGGGGGCGCGAAAAGCGGGCAAAGATCCTCTCCGTTTGCCTGCCTGGCCCGCCCCCCTAACGTTGCTGGGCGGCCTGGATCTCACCGAGCGGCGCAGGGCCTTCCGCCATTCCTTCCTGTGGAGCAAAGGATGCCGATGAGGTCGCCAACGGGCACCTTGCGGAGCTGTCGGTCGGCCTCGTCGAAGACCAGAAGATCAGAAGATCAGAAGGTGAACTCGCGCACGCCCTTCGCGAACTCGTCCCTGCGGCTGCTGGGTGAGATCCACGCCGGGAACCTGAAGCTCGTCCAAGCCTATCCCGAACTCGGTGGGCGATCCTCGGGCGGCAGCGCCAGATCGACGGGATGCGACAGATCCCTAAAACGGCACGACAGCCCGACGGCCTGCTCAGGGCTCAGCCCGGCGGCGTCGCGCGCTTCCGCTGCCATGTGGATCAGAACCTCCGCTGCGTCCAGCATCGTCGGGGCATGGATGATGTGGATGACCCGCCAGTAGTGGTAGCCCCGGGATTCCCATACCGCGACCGTGGCGTCGCTGCCGAAGACCTGATCCAAGACGGGACTCACGCGTCCGGACTGCTCGGCAGTCAACTCCACGTCGCTGAGTGTGAGCACGACTCCGTAGCTGTGCATTCCCACATGCTACGTTTCGGGCGAACGACGGTTGACTCCGGCGTGGGAGTCGAGCATCGAGATGCTGACGATGCATCTGGAGGCGCGGCGGAAGGTCGTTCGGCTACTCGGAGAGATCGACGCCACGATCATCGGCATCTGGATTCTCCTTTCGATCTTGGGGCCCCCCGACCGATCGTCAGGTCGCTCCTCGGGCAGACCTTCGTTACGCCTGTCGACGAGGCGCCAGATACCGATCGTAGATCTTCACGAACCACGGCACGACCAAATACACCGACAGCGGTACCACGACCGTCGTGAGCACGAACACGCGGAGCAGTGGGTCCCAGCTCACCGTGAACGGGGCCATCGCCGTGATGCCGATGGCGACGAGGGGAAAGATCGCGAGCCACGTGAGCACGGCGAGAACGTGGATCGAAGGCGCCGGGCGGGGTGACGAGAACGAAGGATCCGGGTCGGGTCGAGTCATGACGGGCGGCCTCCTTCAACCCCCGATCGTTGGCCACTACAGCCAGATGTACTCCTCGGCGATGGCGCCGTCTTGCCACTTCGCCAAGGTCACCATCCGACTACCGTTCTCGAGCTCCCCGACCACGCACGTCCAGTCTCCAGAGCCGAACCCGATCGGATGGGACGTGACCTGGAGGGGCGCGCCACCGGTGCTGTCGACGAAGGCCTTCATCGCGTCGATGTGCTCACGGATGCCGTGCGTCGAAGGCTGTCCGTGCACATCCACGAGCACGTCATCCGTGTGGTAACGGGTGAAGAGACCCTCCCAGTCCGCTTGGTTCCAGCCCGCGAAGTCGAGCTCGTCCATCCGTTCGAGATTGCGCGCTACTGTTTCGTCGGCCACGACGGTTGCCTCCTTTCTAGGTCGCTTCCTGGCGGCCCATTCGGGCGCGCTCGGCTTCTCGGTGTTGACGAAGGAGTTCGAACGCGAGCGAACCGGGAGGCGCGGCCGCATCGGAACGGGCCGCATGGGCCACGATGGCGTCCGCGATGGAGCGGTCTCCGGCCGGACTCGGATAAGCGTTCGATACCTCCTGCCGCAGTCGGTCCGATACGCCGTCAGGGATCCGGCCCGCGTCGATGAAGACTCCCTTGTGCGTCAGGGAGGTGAGCAGACCCCGCCGGTGAGCGATGCCGAGAGACGCGTGCAGTGCGATCGCCTCCCAGACTCGGTCGATGTCGCGTTCGGCGACGCCATGCCTCCGGAGTACGGCAGCAGCCAGATCGGCGCCCTCGACCTCGAAACGAGCCTCGCCTGTCGCTCGCTCACCGAGTCCAAGATCGTGCATGACGGTGGCGGCGAAGAGCAGGTCCTCGTCGTAATCGGCGTCATCCAGACAGCCCTCATGGTCGGCTAGCAGGCGAGCGAATAGAAAGCTGCGGATGCTGTGATCGAAGAGCGACCGGCTCAACGAGGAGCGGGCGGTTGCGAGGCTCGAATCGGCAAGCGCCCCCGTGGGGAGGACGAGGATGTCGTTCATGTCTCGAGCGTACGGACACCCCGGTACGGAAAACAGTGGCCCGAGGGCCGCAAACCGCTATGATCGGGCCATGATGTCCGGGGGCCCGCACCGCGTTGCCGTGCTTGCGCTGCCGGCCGTCATCCCTCTTGAGCTCGGGATCGCGGCGGAGATCTTCGGTCGCGACCCGCACTACCGCCTGAGCGTATGCGCTGAAGGTCGGTCTGCGTCGCTCCCGGGTTCTGGGTTGACCGTCAATACCCCCGCAGGGCTGGAGGGACTCAAGCGCGCGGACACGCTGATCATCCCCGGGTACGAGGAGGCCGACGCGACCGTCTCGACGGCAGTGCTCGACGCCATACGTGCGGCACACGCCCGGGGCGCCCGACTCGTATCGATCTGCACCGCCGCCTTCGCGCTCGCGGCGGCTGGTGTCCTCGACGATCGTCCCGCCACAACCCACTGGCGGTGGACCGCTGAGCTCCAAGGCCGCTACCCCAAGATCGACGTCTTGCCCAACCGCCTGTTCGTCGACGACGGCGACATCCTTACGTCGGCTGGCGTAACCACGGGTATCGACTTGTGCCTCCACGTGGTCCGGCGCGACTTCGGCTCCGCGGCTGCCAACACACGGGCCCGGGGCCTCGTGGCTCCGCCACAACGTCAGGGAGGGCAAGCGCAGTTCATCGAACGGCTCATGCCAGACGCGAGCGGCGACCAACTCGGCCCCCTTCGCGATTGGATGCTCGAGAACCTTGCGCTTCCGCTCGACCTCGGCACGCTCGCGAGGCGGGCACATATGTCAAGGCGGACGTTGAGCCGTCGGTTTCGTGAGGAGACGGGCGTGTCTCCGATGGCTTGGCTCGCAGACGCCCGCATCGATCGAGCGCGCGAGATCCTGGAGACGACCACCGAGCCGGTCGAGAACATCGGCCGCTTGACGGGACTCGGCGCGCCGGTCTCTGTTCGAGCGGCCTTCCATCGGCGGATCGGCATCTCACCGAAGGAGTACCGAGCCGTCTGGCGTGGATCGTCAACGTCAGCGACGGCGACGGCAACGGTTCGTCACTCGCCGCCAGATCCGAACCTCGGCCTTTCCGGCCCCGAGACGATCGAGGACACGGGGCACACCATGCCCGCAGGGTGAGCTGCGGCGATCGAGTAAGTGCGACCGCACGGGAGTGTCACTGGACCCGAACCATTCTCGATCTTCGCCGCGCTTGTAGTGCACTCGGAACAGAACGGTGGGAGCAACGAGCCAGGGTCGGAGGCGCGTATGATGCGGGCGACGACGGGCAGCGTGAGCGGATATCGCGTGGCTCCGGAGGAGGGACGCGATGAAGCAAGGGTCGACGCGCAGACGCTCCCGGCTGGCCGGGGGATCAGCCGGTTCCTGCGCGCTGGTCGTCTTGCTCTTGCTCCCACTCCCGCCCCCGGCACTGGCCGACTCGACCAACTACGCCGGAAGGGGCGCCCTGAACACGACTGCCAGCTCCTCTTCCCTGGTCGGCCTGTGGCACCTGGACGAGACGAGCGGCACGACCGCCTTCGACAGCAGCGGAAACGGCAACAACGGCGCGATCAGCGGCCCGGTCACGCTCGGGGTCCCGGGTCAACTCAACACCGCCTACAGCTTCGTTCCCAAGGGCACGGTCATCGTCCCGAACGCTTCCGATCTCGTACCGGGGACGGCGAAGATCACGATCCCCTACTGGCTGAAGACGACGACGCTCCCGTGCTGCAACGGCATCGATTACGACATGTTCACGAAGGGGGACCATTCGAGCAGCGGCGGCCAGATCAAGATCGAAGTCCAGGAGAACGGGCAGGCGTCGTGCATGTTCCGCGGTGCGCTCGGCGGGAAGCAGCTGCAGGCGGGACCGATCGTGGTCGACGGGCGATGGCACCAGGTGACCTGCGTTCGCGACGGCACTCAGATCGTCGAGACCGTCGACGGCGCGAGCTTCTCGGTGACGAAAGCGACGGGCGCGATCACCGTGACGGACCCGATCCGCCTCGGCTCGCACAAGGGCGGGGGCGACTGGTACAAAGGCGTCCTCGATGAAGTGACCTATTCGATCGGCACCTGAACCCCGAAGGCTTCGTAGGCACACGGGGCCGAAGAGGCTGCTTCTCTCAGGCGGATACGACGCTCATCCGTACCTCCCTTCATTCTTCGCCGCAGCCACGTCCTCAGGGTCCGGCTCGGACTCGCCAGCCTCGAGCTCCCGATACTCCCGAATGGTTACGCCGGATCAGGACGCGGCGGAGGGTCGTTGCGCGCCTTCGGGCCGAGCGTCGAAAGCAGGTCTCGAAGCTCATTGTCCGGCACGGTGGACCCCCGTCGCAGGAGGTTGCACGTAGCAGCCCGCGCCGCTTATCAGTCGGACAGCGATGGCCAACGCTCCGCAGCCCACTCGAACCAGTTCGACCAGCCAGGCGGTGGGTCGGCGATCTTGCCCCCGCCAAGCTCCGCTGCATCAGGCACCTGCAACTGCGCGTGCCATCGATCCACATCTGCCTCGGTCATTACGAACGTTTGCTCTGGCGTGTGTGTCCAGCGGTGCTGAATCCTCTCCAGTTGCATCGTCCGGTCCACGGGCAGGTAGATGACCTTGCAGGAGGCGCCTACCGAGCGGGCCAGCCAGCGCAACGACTACCGTTCATCGCGGCCCCAGAATCCGAAGTCGAGGACCACACTGGTTCCTAGCCGCAGCGCATCGAGGGCGAGCCAGATCAGCCGTCCCTCAAGCACGTCACGCTTTCCGTCCGCGTCGTTGTCACCGAACAGCGGGATCATCCAGGCGTCCGGCGTCAGTCGCAGCGCGGCATGTTCTGAGGCCAGCGCCTTGGCGCGCACGGTCTTGCCAGCGCCAGGGAGGCCGACGATCAGGAATAGCGTCGCCACAGAGCCATCTTGTCGGAAACTCGCTGATCCGCGGCGTCGATCTCGGCCAGCAGCCACACAACCCGCCGCCGAGTCTCGAGGGTGCATCGTCAGCATGTCGATGATTCGGCCCAGTCATCGCCATGACAAGATGCGCGCCGGACATCACCAAGCTGTTCCACCCCGTGAAAAAAGTCCGACCGATAGACGCCGGGATCAGGTTTCGGTCTCGGGCGTTTCGTGTTTCAGCCGGCGGCGGAGGCGCTGCCACCACGTCGGATGAGCCTCGTCAGCAAGATGGTCCCGCTGAGCCTGATCGCGGTACCGCTCCTGTCGCTGGTTCATATCTTGCGCGATCTGATCCGACCGGGGAACGTATTCACCTCCAGATGCCATGCCCCGACGCTACCCCGGGTCGTTTCGAGACGCAACAGATTCATAGAGACCGGGCGCAGGGTCGCGTCGGGATCGCATCCTCGCGCTGCACCGAGCTGCCGACCCCTAGATCAACCTGAGCAGAACCGACAACATCGCGACGATGAGCAAGATCATCACCACGTCGAACATGGCTCGCCAACCCTAGCCCTTCTCCGGGGGTGGGCTGGTCTCGCTCACCGTAGGGGGCACCCATCAACACGAAAATGCGGGCCCCGACTTTTCTTTCACGGGGCGGGCAGCTTGCCCTGCTGCTCGAGGTGCTCGGCCGTCGGACCCGCCCTCCCCCCTCCGTTAGCATCCGGCCACCTAGGGAGGTCGCGATGAACTGGGTTCGAATCGCGCAGGTCGTTGGGATCGTGCTCGCTGGATCAGGCGGCGCTTTGCTCGTGCTCGGAATCCTCAACGGTGGTTCCATCCCGCTTGGGATCGCGGGCATCGCCACCGCGGCCGTCGGCTGGAGCCTTCGGCTTTGGGCGAGGGGGGCGGAAGATAGAGACGCCCGGCGCCGACTTAGGGAGTAGCGCGCTCCCCTCATCGGACACGAACCTTCCGGTCCCTGCCTGGAAGATCCAGCAGATCTTCCTGAGCGGCGCGCGCGGCCGCGAACGGGAGCCATGGTTAGGGACGCTTCCCGTGACGAGGGTGCCCCCCGCATACGCTTCTCGCGTGCGGACCTGGGTGATCGTGGTCGTGCTGCTCCTAGTGCTGCTGTTGGTGGGCTGGGTTCTGTATTCCCTGCGGTCGTCGCCCCCGAAAGACCCTTGCACGACGCCTCACCTGGGCGATGGGTCGTTGGTCTGCTCAGCCTTCGTCGATCAATCTGTCTGGCGCTAGGATCCCGGCCATGCGGAGTTGGTTGCAGATCGTTGGCGCCGTCGGAGGGTTCGCGGTCTCGATCCTGGTGCTTCGTTGGGTCTCGCTCGGGGAACGTCGTGGGAATCATCCTGATCGTAGCGTTGACGGTCGCGGGGTTCGTGATCCCCTCGGCAGTGCGTCAGTAGCGGCGCCCCTACCCATCACCCGCTTAGGAAGACTCCTGGCCATTCTCGGCGCGAGTGGCAGCGAGAGTGGCAGCAACCGGATCATCGAACGTTGATGGTAGGGAGAAGTCGCAGGCCAACCAGCTCCGGGGGTGGGACTCGAACCCACAACCTACGGATTAACAGTCCCTAACGCATCGTTCCGCGTCATACCGAAAGGCCCCATGGCCTGCGGTTCCGTTCCGGCCCAAAAGGCTCGAACCTGCTACCTGCGGGGATGGTTCTCCCCGGATTCTCCCCAATGGTCTAACCGACCGCAGGTCCGAGCAGCCGCTCGACGGTCTCGGCTGCGGCGGTTCTCGCTTCCTCGTCGGGGTGAACGTAGGTCTGCAACGTGAATGCGACCGTCGCGTGCCCGAGCAGGTCTGCAACGAGCTTGGCGTCGGTGCCCTTCGCGATCTGCAACGTCGCGTAGGCGTGTCGCAAGTCGTGCAACCTGAGCCCCACGAGGCCTGCCCGCATCCGCGCGTCGCGGAAGGCCGCACCGAGCGCATCCGGATCCATAGGTCTTCCGTCGCCGCGATCGAAGACGAAGTCGGCGTCGTGCCATGCAGCGCCGGCCAGGAGCCGCCGCTCGGACTGCTCGGTCCGGTGCCGACGAAGGAGCGCGACGATGCTCCCCGGCACCGGTACGGACCTCCTCGACCGTTCGCTCTTCGGTGGAAGGAGCACGAGCCCATCGGACGTGCGATGCAGCCCCGCCTCGACCGTCAGTCTCGGTTGCTCTCCTTCAAGGACAACGCTCCCCCACCGAACCGCCAACGCTTCGCTCCGGCGTAGTCCCGTCATCGCGATCACGGCGAGCACCGTGCGGTAGTCGGGCGCGACGTGCTCGAGCAGTCGAGAGACCTTCCCCGCGAGCTCGTCGACCTCTCCGGCGTTCGGTTTCGCCGCCTCCACGTGGGGCGGTTCGACGCCGTCGCACGGGTTGACCGCTATCGCTCCCCAGCGGACGGCGGAGCGGAATGCCGCACCCAAGATCCGATAGACCTGGATGACCGTGCGCGGGGCGAGCCCGTCTCCGAGCGCTTCGTCGATCACCCGTTGGATGTGTGTGGGCCTTACCTGGGAGACCCGGAGCGACCCGATACGGGGCGTCACGATGCGGCGGACGTGCCCCCGGTAAACGTAGGCAGTCCTCGGCCGCACTTTGCCGAGATGCTCCCGGTGGGTGATCCACCGCTCGATGTACTCCGCGACCGTCTCGGCCTTCGCCCGGATAGCCGTCCCGTTCGCTGCTTGTACCCGGAGCTCGTCACGGCGCCGCGTGGCCTCCGTCTTCGTCCCGTGGAACGTCTCGCGGATGCTGATGTAGCGGTTGGTCTCCGGGTCGCGGCCGCCGCCGACCGTTATGCGCCATGTGTTCGTGCCGCGCGGCTCGAGTCCGCCGCGCCTTATGTTCTCGGTCACCGCTTCTCCTCCCGCGCTCGACGAATCTCGAGCAGCTTCTCCGTTGGTTGAGTCGCAACCACGCCGCGCGTTCGCTTCGGTAGTAGGCCAGCTTCCGTCGCGTCGTGCACGCGGTCACGGAGGTACTCGACGGAGTAGGTGCGGTCTCGCTTCTTGTATGCCTTCTGCATCCGTGTGTAGATCCCGCGTGAGCCTCCCCGGGTCGCCATGAGGTAGGTCTCGGCGAAGTCAATCAGCGCTTCCTCGGGGACGCGTTCGCCGGGTGGCGGTGGCCTCCGCTTGTACGCATGGCGGTGTCCTTCGTAGGTTTCCGAATACAACCAGTCCTGATGGGACGGCTCCGCACCGGCCTCCTCAGCAGACGCCCTCAGGCCTTCGGCTATGGAACGCGCCGGGGCGTCACGGAGTCCGAAGGACTTGCGGAGAACGCTCGCCGCAAGTCCTCCCTCCGGCACATCTTCGGCTGGGACGACGAGCAGCCCGCGCACAGTGAACGGCTGGCGGCCCTCGGTCCATCCGACGAGGGCGTAGCCGACCCAGTCGTTATCGATCGCTAACTCAACCACGCTGGTGAATCCGAGTGCGACGAGGTGCTCCTGCAGGACGCGGTTCGGCTCGATCAGACCTGAGAAGACCCGCGGGCGCTCCACGACCAAGTCAAGGTACCACCGAGGTTCCATCTGAGCAACAGACGCCAAGGGTTGCCGCCGACCCACGCCGAGTATTGCCAATAACGGCCGCGCCACCTTCCAATTGTTGCGGTGACGTGGAGGTTCCAGGAATCTTACCGGGTGAGCAATACCCGTATAGCATCGGCACTCCGGGAGCTCATCGAGTCACGGCCTGATCCCGTTCCGCTCCCTCCGCCGGCCGAACGCCGGGCGCTCCGTGTGCTCGGGAACACGACGCAGCGCGAGCTTGGCCAAATCATCGGAACGTCTCGAGCCGCTGTCACGCGCTACGAGGGCGGCACCCGCGAGCCGCGCGGCGATACCCGCCGTCGCTACGCCGAGGTCCTCGAGGTCCTTCGCCGTGGCCTTTGACCCAACGCGCTTCTACTCGGCCCCCGAGGTCTGGCGCTTGTCGCACGCACCACGTCAACTGATCTACGACGCGCTTGAAGCCGGCGATCTGCGCGGGTGGCGTCGAGGTCGGCGTTGGCTAGTGCCTGGTTCGGCGGTGCTCGCGTGGATGGAGCGCGAGAGCGAGCACCAGCCATGACCGGCGCACGCCATGTCTCGGAAGCCACGGCCGCGACCTTGCTGGACGCGATCGCCGAGGGTGGGCTCGCTCCCGGCGTCGCGTCTGATGTGGCACGCCAGATCGTCGAACTGGCAGCGACTCGCGGCGTGCCCTTCGACGAGCTACTCGAGTTGATTGAGCTCGGGTCGAGGAGGTGATGCCATCGGTGAGCGATGACGCGCAAGTGCGGGATGGCAGCGGCCCCCGACTCTGAACTAGCCGGAGGCCGCCGAAGTAGAAAGGTCAACCAAGTTGACTATAGCAGATAGGGTCGATTCATTCCCCGAACCGTGGAAGCCCGCCGTGGGAGACAAGCTCGTTGGGACCATCACGGCGCTCGATGAGCGGACATCTGACTACGGGACGTACCCAATCGTCACCGTGCAGACCGATGAAGGCGAGACGGCCTTCCACGGGTTCCACACGGTGGCGAAGAACGAGATCGCACGGCAGCGGCCGGAGATCGGCGACGAGATCGCCGTGAAGTACTTCGGCATCTCCAGCGACGACCACGGATACGAGCGCTATCGCGTCCTCGTCGATCACAAGTCGGCGCCTGCCACGACGCCTGACTGGGACAAGTTGGGCGCCGATGCGGAGAGGGAACTCCGTGGTGATTGGGGGCAAGATGCAGCCGATAGCTGAACCGGTTCAGCTCCTGTTGTCCGGGGAAGTCGAGCCGTCCTGCTATCAGTGCAGCCATGGACGTGCGCTACACGGCACGTCCCGCGGTTACCGGCGGTGCCAGGTACCCGCGTGCGCGTGTTCCCGGTACGTCGGATGATGGCCCAACGGCTCGAGACGGTGAGGCAGGCGCAAGCCTGCCCCGCCGCGTCGGACTCGCTCGGCTACGCGGTGGTGTTCATCGAGCACGGGATGCCCGTGTTCCCGGTGCGCCCGCGATCGAAGGAACCACTCACGGCCCATGGGTTCAAAGACGCGACGCACGAGCCGGCCACGGTTCAGAAGTGGTTGAACCGCTGGCCGGACATGAACCTCGGCGTCGCGACCGGCAAGGGTTCCGGCATCGCCGTGCTCGACGTTGACGGCGAAGACGCGGAGGAGAAGCTCGGAGAGCTATCCCGCGTCACGGACGATATCTCGTGGCAGGACACCTGGATCTCGGCAACCGGCAGGCCCGGCGGCGCGCACTTCTGGTTTCGGTGGACGCCCGACGTTCCAAGGACCGGCGCGGCGCGTCTCGGCGAGCACCTGGACATCCGTTCGGACAACGCCTACGTCGTGGCACCGCCCAGCGACCACCCCAATGGCACGACCTACACGTTCATCGGAGAGCAGCGGAAGTTGCAACCGTGGCCGTCATGGCTCAAACCGACCGAACCCGAGGACCTGAGAACGACGGAGCGCCCTCGAACGGTTCGCCCGCGAGTGATGGGCCGGGGAGATCGATGCGCCGCGGCCGCGCTCGAAGGCGAAGCCGAACGGGTGCGCACGGCCAGCGTGGGGACTCGCAACGACACCCTGAACCGCGCGGCGTTCGCCGTCGCCCGCTTCCTTCCCGGCCAGCTATCAGCACGGGAAGCGGCCGCGACGTTGCTTGCAGCAGCGCTCGCCGCCGGCCTAGATGAACGGGAAGCCTGCCGGACGATCGCATCGGCGTTCCAAGGGCGGGGCGCGTGATGGAAGGGCTCGAACGCATCGTCGCCGACCTCGAAGCGAAACGCGCCGAGCACCTATCCCGACGACTGGGTGCGCTGTCACGTTTGGACTCGCTGGAGCTGATCAGCACGCATCCCCCGGAGTGGCGCGTCAACGGGATTATCTCTACCGATGACTACGGCGTGCTCGCCGGCCCCAAGGGTGTCGGGAAGACGTTTGCCATGCTGGATCTGGCGGTAGCCGTCGCGCTCGGAACCCCGTGGTTCGGCAGGTTCGACACCGAGCAGGCGCCCGTACTCGTCTTCACTTCCGAAGACTCAAGGGCTCGGCTCTGGCGACGAGCCGACGCGATCGTGCGTTCTCGAGGGCGGGACGCCGAAGAGCTCGAAGGCGAGCTGTTCATCCATCCGTTGTCGTTCTCGGCGGTGACCGACCTGCCCAGGTTGGGGGCCGAGCTCGAAGCCATCGGACCCGGACTCGTCCTGCTCGACCCGGCATACCGGTACATGAACGGCGTTCGGGCGCAACTGTTCGATATGGGGGCCGTGCTCACGCCGCTCCAGGAAAGCTGCATGGCCGCCGGTGCGCCACTGATCGTCGGGCATCACTACAACCGGCGCGAGGGTGTCAACCGCGAAGAGCGGATCTCCGGCGCCGGCTTGCTGGAATGGGCGCGACTCGTCATCACGGCGACCGCGCCACCGCGCCGTGATGAAGACCCGGACGTGGTGGTGACGTTCGAGGTGACCGGCAACTCGATCGACCCGCTGACCTTCCGCGTTCGCCGGCGTGTCGCCGCACTCGACGACAGCCCAGACCCCGAGCTCTCGTACTCAGCCGAGGTCATCGCGGAGGGAGCCGCAGCGATCGCCGCCCAATACGCGACCGCGGCCGAGCGGGTGCTCGCCGTGCTCCCCAGCACGGCCGAGAACGCGTTGCTCGTGCGGGAAATCGGCGACCTCGTGGCGCACGACGCGAGCGGCAAGGGTGGCCTGAAACACGACACGATCCGCCGCGTGCTGAACCGCGAACTAACCAGCGTCCTGGACCGTGTCGGCGAAGGGCGCGACGTTCGGTGGTGGCGGGTATGAAAGCGGGACAAGCAAGCGGGACAAACGGGACAAACGGGACAACGGCCATACGAACCGGGAATCGGGACAACCGGGACACCGTATAGGTGTCCCGGTGTCCGTCCCGGTACTTGTCCCGCATCCGATGGCAAGCGGGACAAAGTGGGACAAGCACATCGCCGCACGAAGTCGGGTGATTGGTTGGGGCGCCGCTATTGACGCACTGCCGACGGGATCACGAACCCCGCGACCGTCAGCCCCACGATCAAGATGACCCCTACGACGCTCGGTAGCGAGACGGTCCGAAGCAGCGCGATCGAGATTACAAACCCCACGGCCGCGCCGACGAATTGCAACCAGCGACGCACAGGGTGAGCGTAGGGCATCCGCGCCCTACTCGGGGGGGCGGGGTCCAACGGAAGAGGTCTAGGAACTACACGGCTGCTGCGCCGCCCGGCGAAAGAAACCGTCCCTAATCCTTTCCCCCCAGCGGACGATGCCGGTATGACCGGCAACCGCCCGTCGTGGCTCCCACCCGCACCCACGCACAAGCGATGCTCGAAGTGCAGCGGCTGGATCCCGGTAGAGGACTTCCCGACCGACAAGACCGCGAAGGACTTCTTGAGTTCGTGGTGTCGCAGCTGCCACGCCCAAGCCAACCGTGCGTGGAGAGCGAAGCGGCACGCCATCTACGACGAACGGCACCCCGATGCCTAGTCGGCGCATTTGCATGGAGAGCGTGCGGAACCCGGCCGTCCCGTACCACCTCTCCGAACCTGGCGAGTCCAGATGCCTCGCGCACATGAAGCCCTGGACCCGGAGGCCGACCCAGGACACGCGGTACTCGAGCTATGCGTGGCGGCAGATGCGAGCCCGGGTGATCAGGGAGGAGCCGACCTGCCAGCTGCGGTTCCCCGGCTGCACGTGGCGCAGCACCCAGGTCGATCACATCGTCTCGGCGAACGACCGACCGGATCTGTTCCTGGTGCGCTCGAACCTGCGCGGAGTGTGTCGGCAATGCCATTACAAGCGGTCCGCGGAGCAAGCTCGAGCCAAACGGAAGGGGAAGCGATGAAGCTGCATCAGTGGCAGGAGGCAGGCGAGCTCGTCATCGACAGCGCCGAGATGGTGCTGATGGATCGTGCATACCTCGGTGAGGTGCCCGACTACATCGACAGCCCCGGAGAAGAGCAACTCGACTACGCGCCCATCGTGAACGATCTCGGTATCGAGCTTGGCGCGATCCTGCGGACCGGGATCGGCGACGGCACGTATCCGATCGAGGTCCGTTTCGAGGACACCCCGTTCGGTCGACGGATCGCCGAGGTCCGCATCAGGTTCTGGCCGCACCCGGTGCTCGGGTATGACGTGCCGGGCTAGACGCCGGATTCCGATACACGAATGGCACCATGACCTCATGAACCGAGACGCTGTCACGGCAAGAAGACGCAAGCCGAGGCTATCGAGGGGCGACGCCGGCGAAGGATGGGTCGAAGGGCGCTCGGATGACCCCACGGTCTGTGACCTGGTCATGACCGGTTATCTGCCGACCGAAAGCCGGTGCTGCGTCTGAGGAGTATTTGGACAGAGGCCCTTGAAGTACCCACTCCGGCCCCGAAATCGGACGGAAATTGCCCGACGGGTTATCCGAGCACGGACGGTCGGTCTTGCGTTTGAGGGGCTGGGTGGGGCGGTCCCCCGGTTGTGGCCGATTCGTGGAGAGGGGGGGAGATGTCTTCCGGAAGCCGTCCTTCGTTCGATGAAGGACCGAGAGCAAGTCAAGGATGGACGGCCCTCAATGACCCCTCTAGCGCCAACGGCGACGGAGGGCGTCTTCCCCCGGGGCGG
>Ga0207684_10001041_pt1 | contig 31047 bp, 26 predicted proteins | sample KBSK5501metaG_FD_184342 | JGI IMG/M metagenome (GOLD analysis project Ga0207684, IMG submission 184342) | Corn, switchgrass and miscanthus rhizosphere microbial communities from Kellogg Biological Station, Michigan, USA - KBS K5-50-1 metaG... | ecosystem: Host-associated > Plants > Roots >... | reverse complement strand
TCTCCACTCTCTAATTTTGACCCTTTCTGCGGTCTTTCTTCAGGTAGCGCTTGGTTTGGCAGTAGCTCATTTACTCGTTCGCAAGGTACCGGGCATCCACTGGTTCCGCAGTGTCGCAATGGTGACATGGGTTCTTCCGATCATCACTGAGGTTGTCATGTTTCGTTTTCTGGCACTGCCGAACATTGGATTAATCAACCTTCTGCTCGCCGCAGTCGGGTTGGGATCGATGGCCCGGAACTGGTTTGGCGATCCAAGTTTCGCTTTTCTTCTTATCCTAGTGATGCACCTCTGGAGAAATGTGCCGTTCTACGGGGTTGCCTTTATGGCTGCGATGCAGGCCATTCCGCAGGACCTGTACGAGGCCGCCACAATTGACGGAGCCACAGCTTGGAACCGGTTTCGTCATATCACGCTACCTCATTTGCGCTACATCATTCTCGTGATGGTCGTGCTCCACATCACTTTTACGTTTAACAATTTTGATTTCGTGTATCTCTCGACCGGCGGCGGACCCGTCGATGCCACGGAAGTACTCGCGACCTACATCTACAAACAGGCCTGGAGCGGTTATATGCTCGGGTACGCCAGCGCCGGCGGCGTGGTGATGCTCGTAACTTTGGTGCTGCTCGTAGTCTTGTCACGACGACTAATCGGAGGGTTTGCGGAGCAATGAAACGCCGCACGGTTCACCTTCTGCTCACTTACCTGGGATTACTGATTACTTATGTGGTCCTGCTACTGCCGATACTCTGGCTCGTTATTTCCAGTTTTCGGACCAACGATTCGATTCAAACCGGGAGGCTACTTCCTACGCTATCGGAGCTGACGGTGCGAAACTATATCGAAGTATTTGCGATAAACGCCGTGTTCGTTTTTCTGCTCAACTCCGCGATAATCGCGACTTCAGTAATGCTGCTCGTCGTGCTATTCGGCAGCCTTGCCGCCTATGCACTGAGCCGGTTTACCTTACGCGGTAAGAATCTGCTAATGCTGTCGGCGCTACTTCCGCAGTTCTTTCCCTATGTGTTGATTCTGATTCCGTTTTACGTTTTGATGTCTAATTTCGGAATGGTCGACACCCATCTCGGGCTCGTCCTTACCCACGCATCCATTACTTTGCCATTCGCGGTCTGGATGTTGACCGGTTATTTCAATGCTATACCGAGAGAACTCGATCAAGCCGCACTGATAGACGGCTGTAGCCGAATTGGTGTTTTGTTTCGGATAATCTATCCGACCGCATTGCCCGGGTTAGTTGTAGCCGGATTTTTCGCATTCGTCGTGTCCTGGGGCGATTATCTCTTTGTTTCCATTTTGTCTCAAAGCCAGAGCACTCAAACACTACCTATCGCGCTTCAATCGTTTATGAATAGCCTCCAGGTAAAATGGGGAATGATCACCGCTGGTACTGTTGTCGCGATAGTTCCTACCATTGCCTTTTTCAGCCTGGTGCAACGGAGGTTAGTAACAGGACTTACTGCGGGCGCCGTAAAGAACTGACCTCGCATCGCTCCATTTCAAAACAACTATGCCTAAAATAACTTTGATTGGGGCCGGCAGCCTTGTCTTTACGCGCAACTTATGTAACGACATTTTGCTAACTCCATGCCTTCGGGAAAGTGAGATCTCTCTGATGGACATCGACTCGCAACGCCTCGAGGAATCGCGCCAGATCGTCCAGAAAATAGCTGATGAACGAGGGGTAAAGGCCCGCGTTACTGCGACAACCGATCGGGTCGAGTCCATTCGCGGAGCTAACTATATTATCACGACGTTTCAACAAGGCGGTCTGGAGGCATACGCTCAAGACATTGAAATCCCTAAGAGATATGGCGTAGAGCAATGTGTCGGTGACACGATTGGCCCGGGTGGGGTTTTCCGCGCCTTACGCACGATCCCGGTGTTAATTGATCTTTGCCATGAGCTGGATCGGCATGCGCCTGATGCTTTGCTGCTGAATTACGTCAACCCGATGGCGGCTAACTGTTGGGCGATCGACGTCGCTAGCGGCCGGCCTCATGTTGGTCTCTGCCACAGCGTCCAAGGCACGAGTGAGATGCTTGCCAGATGGTTAGGTGTTCCCTATCGAGAGGTACACTTTCGTTGTGGCGGCATTAATCATCAGGCGTTCTTTCTAGAATTCCGGCATGGCACTGTGGACCTTTATCCACGACTTCGACAGGTTGTTACCCAACCGGAAATCTATGGTGAAGAACCTGTGCGCATCGAACTGATGGAACATTTTGGTTATTTTGTTACGGAGTCCAGCGGTCATGCCAGCGAGTATGTGCCTTACTTTCGCAAAAGCGCCCGAATGGTAGAGGAAGATCTGGTTCCTCGGTTTACCGACAAATCTAATCACTGGTTCCAGTTCGGGCGAACCGGTGGATACTTACGACACAGCTACGAACGCCTCGATAGTTTTCGCCAAGAGTTTGCTCGAATCATGGCCCAACCAGCGCCGGCTAACCGAACCCATGAATATGGCTCCTTTATTGTCGAGGCGATCGAAACGAATCAGACGTTACGAATCAACGGGAACGTGCCGAACCGGCGGCTGATTGATAATTTACCCGACGGATGCTGTGTAGAAGTCCCTTGCCTTGTTGACGGCAACGGTATTCAGCCGACTCATTTCGGTCCGTTACCACCGCAACTCGCTGCATTGAATCGGACCAATATCAATGTTCAAGAGTTGATCGTGGAAGCCGCGACTGAACGAAACCGCGATGCTGTTTACCACGCTGTCGCTCTCGATCCGCTGACTGCAGCCGTTTGTACTCTTCCTCAGATCCACAAAATGGTAGACGAACTTTTGACCGCGCAAGCTCAATGGCTGGGCTGCCTGTAGGGCAACAGGGCCTGGCGCCCTGCAGCGCTTTGCAGCCGAAGATCTTTGTATCTTGCGGGGCCGAGTCTTCCGTATAGTTGTCAGCAGTGGCGAGCGACAACCCAACCATCGCGATTTTTTGTCCGACCTTCCTCAAACCAGAGATGTTGCACGTCTATCGGCAGGTCACTGGTTTGAGCCGGGTGACCCCGAAAGTGTTAGCTTTCAAACGCGAAAATGAAGATCGCTTTCCCTTTCCTTCGGTCACGTTGCTGCACAGAACCCGGGCTCGATCGTTGCGGCGGATTTGGCAAGTGCAGCTGCAGAAAGCCCCACAGCAAGCATATCCGAGCGAAGTGCGTTCGCTGCACCAGGCTCTCGCATCGTATCAATGCCGCCTGTTGCACATCTACTTCGGGAACAACGGAGTTTTTTGGTTACCATTCCTGCGAACAAGCACCTGGCCGATCGTGGTCTCGTTTCATGGAGCAGACGTCCAAGTCGATCTGCAGTCTGCTACCGCGCGAAAAATGCTTTTGCAGGTTTTCGGATTCGCGCGCTTGATTCTCGCGCGATCCCAATCGCTGGCCGACGCGCTAACGGAAATCGGATGCCCGGCAAAAAAGATCGGGATCCAACGCACCGGAATACCTCTGAACGAGTATGCTTACCAGGAACGGGACAATCCAATTGACGGTTCCTGGCAGATTCTTCAGGCGTGTCGTTTGATTGAAAAAAAGGGACTCGCGTCGACAATTCACGCTTTCGCGGAATTTCGGCGTACCTGGCCAAGTGCCCGCCTTTCGATTGCCGGCGACGGACCACTTCGGCGATCGCTCGAACAGCTCGCTGATTCGTTAGGAGAGTCGGCCAACATCCGCTTCAGTGGATTCTTGAAACCGGATGCACTTCGCGAGCTGTATTATCAAAGTCATATCTTTCTTCACCCTAGCGAAACGACAAGAGAAGGGAATCGTGAAGGCATCCCGAACAGCTTGCTTGAGGCGATGGCGACTGGCTTGCCGTGCATCGCGACCAGACACGGAGGAATTCCAGAGGCGATCGAGAATGAAGTGTCCGGGCTGCTGGTGTCGAGCTCGGCCGACTTGCGCAGCCAAATGCAGCGACTCGCCAATGAACCGGAACTGGCGAAGCGCCTGGGGAAAAACGGAGCAGCAGTCGTGGAGAAGAATTTTGATCTAAACAGGCAGATCCGTCAGCTGGAAGATCATTATTTGAGTTTGCTAGGGTAATGAAGGGGTGACCCGCTCATGGTCGGGCGTGTACTAGCGAAAACGTTTTTGCGCTACGACAGGAGCGCCGGATGTTAGCCCAGGGCTTCAGCCCTGGGTAGATCGTTTGAACGGCGATCTGCCCTGGGCTAACATATTAAAGCCCTTTCAGGGCTTTGTCGGCGGTTCCGGCTTACTGCCATTCTCGGCGTTTTGACGTTTCATCCCGGCATTGTCGGCGATGTCGGCGTTTCATCCGGGCGTTTCCGTCCCGGTGTTTGAGTTGCAGCAGCGACGCCAAATAGCTACTCTGTCCTAATGATCCTCCCAGTCCTGGTTAGCGGCGAAGCGTTGTTTGATTTTTTCTCGACTGATGTAGGTGCGGGGCTCGGTGGGAGCACCGGTTTTCATAAGCGGGCGGGAGGTTCTCCATTCAATATCGCCGTAGGTGTACAACGGCTCGGTGTACAAGTTTCGTTTTTGGGCAAAGTCGGCGCGGATGAATTTGGAGACGCGCTGGTCGCCTTTCTCAAACGCGAAACGCTCGATCTAGCGCACGTCATCCGCGAGGAAGGCACAAAAACCATGCTGGCGTTCGTCGCCGTCGACAAAGAAGGCAAACCAGAATTTCGTTTCTACCGAGATCGAGCCGCGGATATCTCGGTACGCCAAGACGAGCTCACCAGTATTCAGCCAGAGAAATTCTCGCTTTACCATTGTGGCGGGATTGTGCTCGCCGATGAGCCGGCCGCTTCAAGTTACATGTCGCTGGTCGATCGCTTTGTGAAGGCGCAGATCCCAGTCTCTCTCGATCCAACTGTCCGAAAATCTTTGATTCAGGATCCAGAAAAGTATGTCTCATTCTTGTCCGATCTAGTCAGCAAGGTCAGCATTTTAAAGGTAAGCGATGAAGAGCTGGAGTTTCTAACGGGCACGCGCGACTTTGATCGGGGGGCGAAACTGTTACCGGTACGAAAAGATGCTCTAGTATTTGTAACTCTCGGCAAACACGGATCATCGGTTTATCGCGATGGTGTCAAAATCGCCGGAGCGCCAGGCTTTTCTGTCGATGTTGTCGAAACCACCGGCTGTGGTGACTCGTTCATGGCTGCGACACTTGCGCAGCTTGCCGGAAAATCGATTGCCGACCTAGGCGGGATTGCCAAAGGAGACCTCGAATCGATTATGCAATTCGCTAATGCAGAGGCTGCAATCGTCGCCACCCGAGTCGGCGCAGCCGAAGCAAATCCGACGCGAAAAGAAGTACAAGAGTTTCTAGCAGGCCCCGAGATAGGCCTGGATTGTTGAACATTAGTTAGAGAACATTTTTGAGGATGCGCGCACGATTTTCATGGATCGAAGCGTACGCAAGGCGAGGCCTCCCGCATTCTCGCTCTTTGACGAAGCGGTACAGCTCACGCTAAGAGCCAGCCTTCGTTAGGCTGCGCCTCCGATCAGGTGGTTGGGTTGCGTCTGCGCGTTTCACGATGTTCGTTCTCTTGTCGCAAAACACTAAGTTCCAATGGGTATCCATTGATCGCCTCACGTGCGAATGGAGAAGTCCCTCCTCATCTCTATGAAGGCCCCTGAACGCACCACCGCCGAGGTCTTTCCCCGGTACATCGGCGGCGAGGTGCTCGCGGACAGCGCAACGCTAAAATGGCCGGGGCTTTTCGCGCGGCGCTGCCGCTTTCCTCGCGTGGTGGATGGATATCTCGTGCCGGCTACGGCAGAGCCACTGATCACGTGCACCTTAAACGGCTCAGCCGAGTTTCAAGAACGTGACATCGGCGGCGCATGGCTGCCTCGACAAGTCCGGCGCGGAGACATCTTCGTGACGGGCTCAAAGACCCCTTACGAGTTGCGCTGGCGCTCCCCTTTGGGAGCGGAAATGGACGTGATCCACATCCATCTTGCCGTGGACCAGTGTCTCGCAGCGTTTGAAATGGTCTACCAAGACAATGCTGGCGCCGTTGAGATGACTGACTTCTATGGCCGGGATGAAACGCTTGCCCATCTGAGTTTTGCCTGCGCCGAGATGCTGTCTTCCCGAACTGCCGGGAACGCGAAACGTGTCGCCGCGTTCACACACCTTCTCGCGATTTACATCGCCGAGAAATACACAAACCTCGCATCACCAAGGCCCGACTTTCGCGGCGGCTTGCCGATCGCACGGCTCAGCAAGGTCGAGGACTATGTGCGTGCGCACCTTGCAGAGAGTATCTCAATCGAGACGCTCGCTGAGTTGGCGGAGCTGAGTCCTTTCCATTTCTCTCGCGTGTTCAAGCAGGCCACGGGGATGACGCCTCTGCAATTCGTGACGAGAGAGCGCATGCTGCAAGCTCGGCAGCTGATCCGTGAAACATCCCGCAGCCTCATCGAAATCGCGCTCGAAGTCGGCTACACTAGTCCGAGCCATTTTGCTCAGGTATTTCGGCGGACGGTGGGCATGGCTCCCACACAGTTCCGCAACGCCCTCTAAAAGTAAAAGAGCGCACCGCTTTTCCGCAAGAATACGACAGGTGCCGCACGATCCCGCGAGCAGCCACTTGGCCGATGGCCGATGGTCTCGCCGGGCATCAATGGTTCAGCCTCGCAAGAAAATCACCATATGGCCTTAAGAGCTTGGTTCATTGCAGGCGCCGCCCGCGGAATCGGCGCCCGGAGATCGCAAAGGCGGCACTGCTTGACGGTAATCAGGTTGTAGCCAGCGATCGCAAGCCAGAGGCTGTGACCGAGGCACTGGGCACATACCTTTAACAAAGACAGGAGTTCAAAAAAATACAGAAGCGTAAACTTGGAAACAGCAACTTGGAAGTCTCGGCCATCGGGCTCGGTTGCATGGGAATGAGCTTTGGCTATGGTCCGGCCGGAGACAAACAGGAGATGATCTCCTTAATGCGAGGCGCAGTCGAACGTGGCGTCACATTTTTTGACACCGCCGAAGTTTACGGCCCGTTCACCAACGAAGAACTTGTGGGCGAAGCTCTTGCTCCGTTCCGCAGTCAGGTGGTGATAGCAACGAAATTCGGCTGGGAGCCGAATCCGCAGGACGGAGGCAAGTGGACTGCCTTAAATAGCCGGCCCGAGCACATCAAGCAGGCCGTCGAGGGCTCGCTCAGGCGACTCAGGATCGATGCCATCGATCTGCTCTATCAACATCGTGTCGATCTGAACGTGCCCATCGAAGACGTAGCGAGAGCGGTGAAGGAACTCATCCAGGAAGGTAAGGTTAAGCACTTCGGGCTTTCTGAAGCAGGAGCGAAGACCATCCGCCGTGCACATGCGGTTCAGCGGGTGACTGCACTCCAGAGCGAGTACTCGCTTTGGTGGAGGCAACCTGAAGAGGCGGTGTTGCCGACGCTAGAAGAACTCGGAATCGGATTCGTTCCGTTTAGCCCACTTGGTAAGGGTTTCCTGACCGGCAAGATCAACGAAGAAACGAAATTCGATAGTAACGATTTCCGAAACATCGTCCCTCGCTTCACCTCAGAGAATCGGAAGGCGAACCAGACGCTGGTTGATCTACTCACTAGATTCGCGGAACAGAAGAAGGCAACACCTGGTCAGATCGCGCTCGGGTGGCTGCTTGCAAAGAAGCCGTGGATCGTTCCAATCCCAGGCACAACCAAGTTACATCGCCTTGAAGAAAACCTCGGAGCGACTGATGTCGAACTTACGCCCGAAGATCTCCGTGAGATTGAACGTGCCTCCTCGACCATCAAGGTCGAAGGAGCTCGGTATCCGAAATGGCTTGAGCCGATGAGCGGCCGCTGAGTGGCTTTTGAGAGAACTCGGAGAAAAAAGGAGAGAACAGTACCTCATGTGGTCGTGAAATTATGGCCCGGAAAATCAGAACAGCAAAAGACTCGTCTTGCCGAAGAAATCGCTAAAGACGGTATGAACATTCTCAACTACGGAGAAGAGTCGGAAGCGAGCCGCGTCTTAACGACATAGCCGAGCCCAGCTGCATCGAGGGCAGCTCGGGCGAAGTCAGCGTCTTCGTTGACCGTCAGGAAGAGCAGGCGCGCAGGCCGGTGCGAGCGCCGGAGTTGGCGCGCCGCTTCGATGCCGTCGAGCGGCGGCATGGTGATGTCGAGCACGATGACATCAGGATGGAGCCGCTCCGCCTCAGCGAGGAGTTCGCGCCCATCGCCCACTTGACCGACGACGACACATTCGCCGCCCAGCGCGGCAGCCGTCAGCACGAGCATTGCCGGATGATTATCAGCCAGCAGCACGCGCGGGCGCTCTGCGGAGCCGGCGTCGCGCTTCCGGTTGGCCCGTTGTTCTCACCTAATGTGGTTCGAAAATGAGCGATGTAATCGGTCAGGACCGTTTATGTTCTCAGGCCGCTACATGTAATGCGTTAGACTCTCCGATCTCGTCCCAGGGCTGAGTCCCTGGGCTAACATTTGGTGCCCCCTCGGGGCACGCTTTAGGGCGGCAGGCATCTGCTGCCGAAGCATTTGGCCAAGGGTTAGAACGGAAAACCGAAAACCGGAAACTGAAAACCGCGAGCCAAAGGCTGGCGCCTACATCCGCAACATCTTTCTGCGATACTCTTCGTCCAGGCGGTTCTCGATTCGTTCCACTTCGCTCGGTGGCATCGGATTAACATTGCCAAGCTGATGGGCTCCGATGAATATCTCGGCAGCTTTCACCGCCATCATCATTGCCACGCGCACCGCATCGATCGATTGGCCGATTGTGATTATCCCATGGTTCTGCAGAAGAATGACTTTGGGTGGTTTGCCGTGCTTTTGAGCGAAGCTTTGGACATCCTGTCGTATCCGCTTTGCTAGTGTCAGCCCCGGATCTTCGTATGGGATCAGTAAGGATTGAGGACCACAGCAAACAACCTCATCTGGAAACCTGCGTTGTTCCGCGAACTCTTTTCCGGCCGATGTACAGAGAATCTGGTTAATCGGAATCGGATGCGTATGGCCGACATAGTTGATGCCAGGAAGAGTTAAAAGATAGGCATGAAAAAACGTTTCAACTGAGGGCTTGAGGGCTGTCTTTTTGACTCGGCTGTTGAGTAAGATGTCTTCAATTTCCTGTTCGGGAATCGTTTTCCGGTCTAACGCGGGTAATAACTTGTCAAAATAGCAGCGAGTAAGCTGGACCTCCATGAGCGCGGTCAAATTGCTCCCGCTGGCTTTCACGACAAAGGTCTTGTCATCGATCTGACAGGAAGTATTCCCCTCGCCCAGAATGATAAGATTGGCACGACCAAAGTCGTGCGAGAGATCAAGGAGCGCGCCGATGCGCGAATCTGAATGTTTGGATTTCGGTGAATTTCTCAAAGGCACTTAGGTCAGGTTCAGCCAGCGTTGAAGCGTCCTAGGGCTACGCTTCCCCGCAAAAATGCACTTTCAGACCTAACTCGTGCATCGCTGTGGCTTTGGTGAACATCGCCTGCCTGGCGCCTCGTTTATCCGGTGCATACGCAACCTGAATGTGATTTGATTTGTGTTTGGCCATCATCTGATCGCGACTAACTCCTTGCAGCACCGCGTGCATGATAGGCCATTGCGATGTCGTCTGTTTCCAACGGTCATTTGTTTCCGCTTCAGGGAGTTCAACCACTTCGGCCAGACCGGTATCAAACGCCAGATCGTCTCCCTGCAAGTATACGCGGCTCCAAACGACCCAGCCGGGTTTACTTACGCCTTTACAGGTGCCACCACCGAGGCGGAAGTACATCGGTGGTTGCCGCTCGCTCGATGTGCCCTGGTACCCTCCTTTGAAATGGGCAGGAGGCGCGCCGCCGCTGATCTGAAACACCCACACATACGCGTCCAGCCTGTCATCCGAATACTGACGCCCCCATCGTAGATCGTGTAAGGTGGTTTCGGGAGAATAGCCAAGCTCACGCCAAATCCGATTGGTGATGAGCGCATCCAGTCCGGCACACTCATCAACTTCGTTGAAATGGGGAAGCGCTTGCCCAGCGAATAATTCTTCACCAGTCTCTTCATGGTGAACTGGCGGTCTCTCGACATTATTGAGCAGCGCTTCCGCCAAGTCGGACGCCGGAGCGAGATCTTTCAAGCCTTGCTGATATTGGATACCAATCGCCGCGCACCCGAACTCTTTCGCGATACGGACTGCCGCAACATACATTTTAGCCTGCTGTAGAACCTGATTTTCTGTCAGATCGGTCTCCTCGTTTGGACCGAAATTGAATTTGACCCCGCGCTCGGTAAGCCAATGATAGACCCGCCGCGCTTCTTCCTCACTGACGGTCAGCATCTTGGCATAGAGAGCAGACTGGCTGAGTCTTTCTTTGAAAACCGCCGTCGGCTGCAGGACTTCGTCGGGAACAATAGCGTTGTACATTCCCATGCAGCCTTCGTCGAAGACGCCCAAGATTGCTCGCTCCGATCGGAACTTTTGGGCAAATTTTTCGGCTGCCCTTCGTATGTGGCCAGGTATTTTTACATCCTTAAACTTCTGGACGTGCGAGGTATCGTGTTTGACCTTTTCGCCCGCGAGCCATTCCCGCAGCTTCTTTGAGAAGAACTTGTCCTTAAAATCCTCGCTCCACAGTGAGGTGTATTTGATACCAGCTTTGGTCAGCGAGCCATTCAAGTTCAAAAGGCCAACCAGACCGGGCCAGGTGCCGCTCCAATTGGCGACCGTCAAGATCGGACCCCGATGAAAATAGAGCCCGCCAAGAATATGCTGCGTGTATTGCCAAACCGCTTCGGCAACAACAATCGGCGCATCATTCGGAATTGAACGCAGAACTTCGAGTCCCATTTTTTGGCTGTCGATGAAACCATGTCCTTTCGTTTTGTCGAACGGGTGGGCGCGTTTAACCGTTCCGCCCGCGCGCTGGATCGCGCCTACCAGCGCTTTTTCCATCGCGGCCTGGGCAGGCTCACACATCTGATTCGCTGACAACCGCAGGTCGCCGTTGGCAACGAGGTAAATAGTCTTCATGTTTTAAGGGCCGGGCTTCAGCCCTTCCTGCGACGAAGTCCGTCGAAATAGACGATTACGATGATTAGCCCGCCCGTGATGACCAGCTGCCAGAACGAATTCACGTTTAGCAGATTTGCTCCATTGTTAATCGTCGTCAGGATGAAGGATCCAATCAGCGGTCCGTGCACAGAACCGATCGCGCCAAACAGGCTCGTCCCGCCAATGACCGAAGACGCGATCGCCTGCAGCTCCCAGCCTTCCGCTTGAGTAGCGTTTCCGATACCTATGCGCGCGGCCAGGAGGACACCGACAAAGGCCGCGCAAGTCGCAGACAGGATGTACGCGATGTAGAGCATCCGTGTGGTGTTTACCCCAGAGAGCCTGGTCGCTTCCTTATTCGAGCCTACTGCGAAAAGATAACGACCGAACCTGGTCTGATGCAGGAAAACATAGCCCGGAATTGCGACAAGTAACACCATCCAAAACAGATTCGGCAGGCCAAGCGGCGGCGGCAGCGGGAAATTGCCGCGAGAGAAGCCGGTGAACTGATCGTTGGTAACCGAGATTGTGGCACCGTTGGTAATGAGCAAACCAATGCCCCGCAACGCTGTGAGCGTGGCAAGAGTCATGATGAAGGGCGGCAAACCCAAACGCGATATGCCAAAGGCGTGGAAAGTGCCGATCGCTACGCCGATCGCCAGCGTCAAGGCAACCGCGATCCAGATCGGAAACCCATGTGTCAACAGCCAGGCGACAATCACACTGGTAAAGCCAACGATTGCGCCGACCGAGAGATCGATTCCTGCGGTAATGATAACAAAAGTTTCTCCGATCGACAAAATGGCAGTCATAGAACCCTGCCGCAGGAGGTTAGTGATATTGTTGTATGTCCAGAAACTCCTCGTGCCGAATGCCAACAGCACCCACATCAGAGCTAGAAGCACTAACAGTGTTAATCCCTGTAAGGCGGCAATACGGGCCTTTCTTTTTGCTGCTGCTAACTGCAGCTCTTCAGACACCTCAATCTTGCCTTCAACGGTCATTTTTTCTTCTCCCGGAAGATTGTTTTCTTACTGGGTAGTCTTATACCCCGAGTGCCTCTGTTAAAATCGTCTCGTGCAAAGTCTTCTCGCTGACAGCATCGCTGTCGTGGGTTGCCACCAGTCGCCCCCGGCGAAACACATGCAGCGTATCAGAAAGATCGTAGACCTCGGGCAAATAGGAGGAGATCAAGATGATTCCGGATCCATTGCGCAGCAACTGAGCGAACAGCTTATAGATCTCTGTCTTGGTCCCGACATCGACACCGACGGTGGGCTCGTCAAAAATGAAAAGCTGCGCCCCGTGATTGAGCCATTTACCGACAACAACTTTCTGCTGGTTGCCACCCGATAGACTCGACACTGGAGCCTCGCGCGAGGCCGTTTTGATTTGCATATCCTTGATCTGCCGATCGGCGGCGGCGGCTTCAGAGGAGGAGTTGATGACTACGGCCTTCGTCAACCGCTTGTAAATCGGCAAGTTTACGTTTAGCGATACGCTCAAATTCAAGCAAAGGCCCTGATCGCGACGGCTTTCCGGCACCAGTGCGATACCAAGTTTGAGGGCATCCTTTTCCTTTGTGATATCGACAGGCTGATTGCGCCAATAGATTTTGCCGGCCTTTTTTGGAAAACGACCAAAGAGACTTTGAACAAACTCGCTCCGGCCCGCTCCAACCAGTCCGTAGAGGCCTATGACCTCTCCCTCCCTAACCTTTACCGAAACACCCTCGAATCCTCTACCGGTAAGGCCTTCTGTGCGGAGAATCTCGACGCCGAATGGGATCTTTTCTTTGTAATGAACTTGGTCAATCGACCGCGCAATCATCCCGGTGATCAGCTTCTCTTCGTTTGTCTCCGAGACGCGCTGGGTCGACACCCATTGGCCGTCTCTCAGGATTGTCACACGGTCCGCCAGCTGAAACACCTCTTCCAATCGATGCGAGATATAGACTAGTGTCACTCCTTTATCTTTCAGGCGACGGATCAGTGCAAAGAGCTGTGCTGTTTCCTGGCGCGTTAGATAGGCCGTCGGTTCGTCAAAAATCAGAAAACGTGTTCCGCGGATCGCTGCGCGCGCGGTGGCCACCAGCTGCTGTTGGCCAATTGTAAGATCAGACAGCAGCGCCCCTCCTGCGATCTTGAATCCGAGGTCGTCCAGAATCTTCTGCGCTTCGCGCTGCATCTGGCCATGTTGGAGCAACCCGCCGCGTACCTTTTCGTCGCCGAGAAAGAGATTGGCGGCGACCGAAAGATGGGGACATAGCACAACCTCCTGATGTACTGCGTTAATGCCGAGGGCGATTGCCTCATGAGGCGTGGCCAGTGCCACCGGTCGGCCTTCCCAAAAGATTTCGCCTTTGGAGCGAGTGTGTACTCCGGTGAGCAGCTTGATGAGTGTCGATTTGCCCGCACCATTTTCGCCGACGATCGCGTGAATCTCGCCGGCTTCGAACTCAAGATTAACGTTCTTTAGCGCGTGCGTCGCTCCGAAGCGCTTATCCAGACCCTTAAGGACCAGAAGAGGCACAGCACGGGTCGCTGCGTCTCCCTCGACATTACTGCCGCCGTGTTCCGCTGGATTCATTTACTGGCTGGCGGATATGAGCCGTTCGAGCGGCGACATGCGTCGAAGCTCAGTTATTTGATTTTTGGGTTCAGTAGCTCCTGCGATCGAGAGCTATTCATGTTTTCTTTCGTGATCACGTTCACGCCGGTGTCCACTGTTGCCGAGACCTTCTCGCCCTTCGATGCTGCAAGAGCCGTTTTTACCCCGTCATACCCCATACGGAACGGATCCTGCACGATCAAGGCTGCAATGGTTCCGTCACTGAGAAACTTCACCAGTTTGTCATCCGAATCGAAAGCAACCAGCTTGATTTTGTCAGCAGCCTTATTCTCGGCTACAGCCTGGCCGGCTCCTTGACCCATGATAAGGTTCGAAGCAAAGACGCCTCGTAAGTCCGGACTGGCGGTGATCAGATCGGTCATGATATTCAACCCGGTCGTTGCCATACCATCAGCCACCTTGTCGGCGACAAGCTTCAATCCGGGGTACTTAGCAGCTAACTCCTCCTTGAAGCCCTTGGCGCGTTGGTCTAACGATCCGACGCCCGGAATAGAAGTGATCAGTGCGACGTCTCCTTCCTCCTTTCCGTATTTGGCCTTTATTGCTGCGGCAAGCGCATCAGCAGCGGCGCGTCCGCCCTGAACATTGTCGGTCTGCAGGAACGATGTGAAAGCTTTCGAATCGGCAGCAGAGTCGATGCCGATCACTTTAACTTTTTTAGCCGCCTCATCGACCGGCTTGCCGAGTGCTGCGAACTGAGTCGGCGCGATCACAATCGCCACCGGATTCTGCGAAACAGCATTTTCAAGAATACCGATTTGGCCATTGATATCCGACTCCGACTGAGCACCGAGCTCTGGCACGTTTACGTCAAGGTCTTTTCCTGCTTTACGACCTCCTGCAAGCACGATTTGCCAAAAGTTGGAGGTGGTATCCTTCACGATAATCGGGATTGTCGGCTTGTCAGCAGCCGGTGCCGTTTGAACCGCGCCGGCGAAACAGCTTACGCCGAGTAAAAAGAGAACAATTTGACGACCTAGTAATGACCTGAAGGGTTTCATCTGAGGGGTATTTTGGCTGTTGGTAAAACAGACGCCGCCGAACTTTAGGACTTCACCCGGTGGGGCGGCGCTTCCACACAGGATTGATTTGTCAAAAGTATTCCTGCCACGGGTATGCCGGGTCAGTCCAGCATAAAAGTAAAGCTTTACATCAGGATCGCTGGAAACGGCGATCCTACCACCACCGGAATTGGCTTAGAAAGGCGTAGGCAAGAACCAGCGTCACGGTCACCATCAGGAAAAATGTCACGCCGATCAAGACACAGACAAATGTCCAGTCCTCTTTGGTAACCGGCTTTCCCTGGCCGGCATACCGTTGCAGGATCTTGTAATTCCGAATATTCGGTTTGTACCAAAGGACGAAAAGATCCCCGATGAATGGGATCATCCCAACCACGCCATTGATCAGGATGTTGAGCGCCATCCGGATCATCGCGATCTTGGGTAACCGGTGTTGGACGCTGCGATAAAGCAATGCTGCCGACATGAGCGAAGTAGCATGATCGCCAACAAACGGCACTAGCCCGATAATCGGCTCAAATCCAAACCGGATCCGCGTTCCTGGAATCGCGAAGATGGTATCGAGAAGCCGAGCGACAAACGCGATAAACGGGTCGGGGTCGCCGGCCTGCGAGGCTCTCGGTCTGGCGCTGGCCTCCTTCCCTTCAGGTGGCAGCACCTCGACCTCGACAAAATTTTCGCGTTCCTCACGCATGGTCGGTTAACCGTCGACCGTCTACCGTCTTCCGTCTACCGTTTTTGGGGCCAGTTCAGGAGCACGTGGCGTAGGATCCGCACGAGGGAGGGGGAACGTGTGGGCGTGTCGGTGTGTCGGCGTATCGGCGTGCGTGACACTACCGACAATAGACCACGATCCACGATCGGTAGGGTCGCGATTCATCGCGACCTCGTGCGGCTGCTACCCCCCAAACACTCGGAATCACAGCAGCCAACACGGTTAACAGCGCGACCGAAGGCCGCGCTATCCGGGAATCTCACGCAACATCTGTGCGTTAGTCGGGAACTTTTTGAGGAATGAAAGCAGCCGCTCGATGGCCTCCGGCGGCCTGTGCCCGGCGAGTCCCCGCCTGATCGTATTGATTTTTTCAAGGTCGTGCGCCGGTAACAACAATTCTTCTCGGCGTGTCCCTGACTTGAAAATGTCGATGGCCGGAAAGATGCGCTGATCGCTGATCTGACGATCCAGCACCATTTCCATATTACCGGTTCCTTTGAACTCCTGGAAGATGAGCTCATCCATTCTGGATCCGGTCTCAATTAGCGCAGTCGCCATGATCGTCAGCGACCCAGCCTCTTCGGTGTTCCGGGCCGCCGCGAACAATTTACGCGGAATCTCCATTGCGCGAGAATCCATACCACCGCTCATTGTCCGGCCGCCGCCCGCGGTTGCGTTGTTAAACGCGCGCCCAATCCGCGTGAGGGAGTCCATTAGAACGAAGACATCTTTCCCGGCTTCCACGAGCCTTCTGGCCCGTTCAATCGCTAGCTGAGCGATGCGAGTATGACTCTTGATGTCGCTGTCATTGGAACTGGCCATGATGTCCGCCTCTGGGACTGTTCGCCGAATTTCCGTGACCTCTTCCGGCCGTTCGTCGACCAACAGAATGATCAACTTCATCTCGGGGTGATTCTTCACCACCGCGCTGCCGATATGTTGCAAAAGCGTCGTTTTCCCGGTTCGCGGCGGGGCAACAATAAGACCTCGTTGTCCTTTGCCGACCGGAGTCATCAAATCCATCACTCGCGTCGTATAACGGTCTGGCACGGTCTCGAGCCGGATCCGTTCCAGCGGGTTGATCGAAGTCAGTTCCTCAAAAACCGGAAGGTTCCGATACTGCTCTGGATCCTCGCCATTGATTAGAACCAGCTTAAACAACTGCGGGCCACGACCACCGCGCCGGATTTCACCTTTGATCCATAGGCCGTCCCGCAGCGCATGTTTCCGTACCACCTCTGGAGTCACAAAAATATCCTGCGGCGATTGAACATAGTTCCGCTTCGGATCGCGCAAGAAACCAAATCCTTTGCCCGAAACTTCGACAAGGCCTTCGCCGAAGACCGGCTCATACCGTGGAATTTCGACGACAGGCGCGGCCTCAGTCGTCCGCTCGACCGGCGGGGCAGCTTGCCCTGAGTTATTCCCTCGGCCGACTTGTTCCATCACGCTCTCCTCTTCCGCTGGCCGGAAGATCTCTGTCGCCGGCTCAGCTTGTTTCCCTTCTGTTTCCTTCATTTGAGGCTTGTCCGTAGGAGGTACAGCTTCGGTTGCCGCTTGCGTCGAGTGTTCGGTATTTTCGCCATTCCTCACCTCCACACTCTTTTTCGTTCTTTTCGGACCGGTTTTCTTAGCTGCTTTTCGTGAAACGGATTTCGTCCGCCGAGGCTTAGTCTTTTCCTCGTCCACTTCATGCAACAAAGCAGGATGCTCGTTTGTCTCGTCTGCCATAACTTCGGAAGTAATTCTTTTCTCCGACAATTAATGATTTGTCAGTTTCGCCAGCAGGTCGTCGGAGATGTCAAAATTGCTGTAGACGTTTTGCACGTCATCGTTCTCCTCCAGCGCGTCATAGAGTCTCAAAACCTGGCTGGCTGTAGCCGCGTCCGTAACCGGCACAGTCGTGTCAGGTACAAAAGTCAGTTTCTGAGCCTCTACCTGAATCCCGGCGTTCTTAATCGCTTCGCCGACCTGATACAATCTGTCATGAGATGTTGTCACTACGTAAACATCGTCATCCAGCGTCAGATCGTCTGCTCCGGCATCCAGAGCGATCTCCAGAAGTTTGTCTTCTTCGACTCCATTCTTAGAGACCGTTATTTGTCCTTTTCGTTTAAACATGTACGAAACCGCCCCTGACGCGGCTAGGTGCCCATGGTTCTTGGTAAAAACACTGCGAATGTCTGCTGCAGTTCTATTTTTATTATCGGTTGCAGTTTCCACAATGAGCGCTACGCCGCCCGGCGCGTACCCTTCGTAAATCAACTCTTCGACAGCACCTCCAGCGATCTCGCCGGTACCTTTCTGGATCGCTCGATCAATCGTGTCATTCGGCATGTTCTGCGCTCGCGCAGCTAGTACAGCTGTTCGAAGCCTTGGATTCATATTGATGTCGCCTCCTCCCGTTCGGGCTGCGACCATGATTTCCTTTGAGAATCTGCTAAAAATCTTTCCGCGTTTTGCGTCTAAGGCGCCTTTAAAACGCTTAACTTTTGACCATTTACTATGACCCGCCATAGTTCGGGGAGACCGACAATACGTTCAGAAAAGGTTAAAATTATTAACTGGCGATACACCGGCGGTCGAAGAGTCAGAAAGAAGCTTTCTAGAGGAGCTACGCCGATTAGCGTCACCGAGCGATGCTACAAAGAACCGTACCTGGACGATTTTGTCAACTAAGTTTGTAGGCTGGCAGAGGCTCTGCCGCCCTACGGCTATCCTGGCAAGGCATGGGTTCAGGTCGCGCGGGAGCGCGAACCCTACCGTAGCTTGATCTCGCTACACGACGGGTAGGGTTCGCGCTCCCGCGCGACCTGAACCCTAGACGAACTTCACCCTTTTGCGTTCGACGACGCCCGTTTTCGAGCCGTGAAATCCAGGATCTTTTTCCGGAGCCTTAAATTCTTTGGTGTCGCTTCGACGAACTCGTCGGGAGCAATGTATTCGAGGGCCCTCTCCAGGCTCAGCCTTAAAGGAGGAGCCAATTGGATTCCTTTGCCCTCACCCTGGCTACGCATGTTTGTAAGATGCTTCGTTTTACATGGGTTCACCGTGAGATCGTCCGGCCGGGAGTTTTCGCCGACGATCATACCTTCATAAATATCCTCCTGCGGACCAACAAAAAGTCTGCCCCGCTCCTGAACATTATTCAGCGCGTAGGCCGTTGACGTCCCGCTTTCCATTGCGACCAAAACACCGTTCCCTCGGCTCGAGATTTCTCCTTTGAACGGTCCGTACTCTTTGAACAGGTGCGACATTGAACCAAGGCCGCGGGTGAGGTTCACCAGATCGGTCTCGAAGCCGATCAATCCGCGAGTCGGGATTACAGCCTCCACCAGCACGCTATGGGCCTGATGGTCCATTCCAACGATCTCGGCTTTCCGGCCTGCCAGGGATTGGAGGATGTCGCCGAGATAATCGTTCGGAACATCAACATAAAGTGTTTCGAACGGTTCCAATTTGTTGCCTAGACTATCTTTCTGGTAGATGACCTCGGGACGCGAAACGAGCAATTCGAATCCTTCGCGTCGCATCTGCTCAACAAGGATGGCGATTTGCATTTCGCCGCGCGCGCTAAGAGTAAATACCCCCGCAGTATCGGTCTCCGTGAATTGCAACGAGACATTTGTCCGGCATTCGCGCACCAACCGTTCCTTCAAGTGTCTGGCAGTGAGAAATTTTCCTTCTCTTCCCGCTAACGGTGAATCATTCACCAGGAAGTTCATCTGGATCGTCGGCGGATCGATATCGACAAATTCCAATGCGGGACGTTCTTCTAAATCGGTCAACGTTTCGCCTATCGCGATTTCTTCGAATCCAGCCAGGCCGATAATGTCGCCGGCGGCCGCTGATTTTATCTCTACCCTTTCCAAACCTTCGTGGCTAAACAAAGCCGTCACGGCTGCACGTTCGCGTCTGCCATCCTTGTGCACGCATACGATTGAATCGCCAACTTTTACTCGTCCACTTACGATCCGCCCGAAAGCAAGTCGGCCGAGGTAATCGGAATAATCCAGATTAGACACCAGCATCTGGAAATAGGTTTCGGCGGCCTTTGGCGGAGGCGGAATATGTTTAATAATCGCCTCGAACAGCGGCTCCATGGTTTTGCTTGGTTCGTGGATCTCGCGCATCGCATAGCCTTCTTTCGCGCTGGCGTAGATAACGGGGAAATCGAGCTGTTGATCCGTCGCGTGCAGCCCTACGAATAGATCAAATACCATGTCCAGCACCTTGTGCGGACGCGCGTTTTCGCGGTCGATTTTGTTGATCACAACAATCGGCTGCGCGTGGTTCTGGAGCGCTTTACGAAGAACAAACTTTGTCTGCGCTTGCGGGCCATCATGCGAGTCGACCACAAGCAAAACGCCGTCGACCATTTTCATGATCCGCTCGACCTCTCCGCCGAAATCGGCATGTCCAGGAGTATCGACGATATTGACGTGATAATCATTGTAGCGGAAGGCCGCGTTCTTCGCGCGAATGGTAATCCCTTTCTCTCGCTCTAAGTCCATCGAATCCATGACCCGGTCCTCGACCTTCTGATTAACACGGAAGGTCCCGGATTGACGCAACAACTGGTCCACCAGCGTCGTCTTTCCATGATCGACATGAGCGATAATCGCGATGTTACGAATACGATCCATAACTCAAAGAGAGCCGGCAAGATGCAGCCACCCGCGCGGGACGTCAAGGAGGCGTAACGGCTTTAGGATTCGCGCGCCTTCGGCGCCGCGGTTTTCAGTTTTCATTTTTCGGTTTTGAGTCGGATTGTTCAGTCGCCGGCGCAATCCTGATTTTCGTATAACATGTTTATTATCAATAAGTTATATTTTGACGAGGCGACGCGAGTAGTGCTCTTACCCCACCTGTCCAATACAAACGCTGGCAAGCCGTTCAGGAAAAGCTTTAGTCACTGCCAAGATGAAAGTCTTGGTAACTGGAAGCGCCGGTCACCTGGGTGAGGCGTTGGTGCGGACGTTGCGGAGTGCGAAATACGAGGTGGCTGGTCTCGATGTTCTCGAGTCCCCATTTACCACTCATATCGGCTCGATCGCTGACCGGTCATGCATCAGACAGTCCATGTCCGGCGTAAAAATTGTCTTTCACGCCGCCACGTTGCATAAGCCGCACGTTGTCACACACAGAGCCCAGGAATTCGTCGATGCGAATATCACTGGCACCCTGAATCTGTTGGAGGAAGCGGTGAATTCCGGCGTCGAATCATTTATCTTTACCAGCACTACAAGCGTATTTGGCGACGCCCTGATCGGATCCTCTGGAGCAGGCGCAACCTGGGCAACGGAAAGCTCTCACCCCGATCCCTAAGAATATTTATGGGGTGACCAAGGCAGCGGCCGAGGACCTTTGCCATTTGTTTTATAGAAACCAGCGCCTTCCGTGCGTGGTGCTGAGAACGTCGCGATTTTTTCCCGAGGAGGATGACAATAAGCAGATGCGAGAAAGCTATGCAGACGAGAACCTCAAGCTAAACGAGTACCTTTTCCGCCGGGTAGATCTCGAAGACGTTGTTAGCGCGCATCTATTGGCCGCTAAACGCGCCCCTAGCCTCGGGTTTCGTCGCTACATTATCAGCGCCACCACTCCCTTCTTGCCTGACGACCCTGAAGATCTGTGGAACGACGCGCCCTCAGTTGTCCGAAAGCGCGTTCCTGGCTACGAAACCGAATATGCTCGCCTGGGCTGGCGAATGTTCCCGCGGATCGACAGAGTTTATGTAAACCAACGCGCCCGAGCCGACCTTGGCTGGCAGCCGCGATACAATTTCAGGTATCTGGTCGAGCGCCTTAAATCGGGAGGCAGATTGCGAAGTCCTTTAGCACAGCTTGTCGGCTCAAAAGGATATCACGCCGAATCGTTTCTGGAAGGACCGTATCCTGCGAAGTAATGGCCGCAGAATTTCGGCCTCAGCTCACTGCTTTCCGGTCGCCCTCTCTCGAAGGAAATCTTGACTACTGCATTCAAATTCTCTTAGGTGCTTTTCGCTCCTGATCAAACGTTCAACCCAGGCCCCCGGTCAGGAGGAAAACGCACAGAAAGACTCGATTCTCCCCACAATGAAACGCCGAATAACCGTCTTAGCGCTCATAGTTGTCGGTCTGCTCGCGCCATCGATGTTGAATATCGCTTCAGCGGCCGAAAAGAAATATACGATTGCCCTGATCCCAGGACTCACGACCGATCCTTTCTATATCACCATGCACAAAGGCGCAGAGGAGGCTGCCAAAGTCTTGGGCGTGAACCTCGTTTTCCAGGGCGCACCGGATTTCAATCCGGTTACGCAGGTTCCAGTCCTGAACGCCATCATAGGGCGGAAGCCGGACGCAATCCTGATCGCCCTCTGCCGTAAACTCGGCCAGGTGCTTCTGGCGGAATTGCGGGGAATGCTCGCCCCACATCGCCCGGTCAAGCTCTATTGACTCTTGGCTGATGTGCGGACACTCCGAGCTCTTCACTAGGACGCATGCCCAGAAGTTCCGGAATGTGGTCAGGCACGAGTAGAACGCGCCGCAGGCGGGCCCGGCGCTGGAAGCGTACACGCGCCAGGTGGCGGTGCAGCGGAGCAGGGAGGTGAACACATCGTCCGCGATCGACTTGGCTTCGTCTGCCAGGATCATCACCGGACTGTCCGGTCGCTCGTGGTAACCCTCGGCCTTGCCAGCCTCGTCAACGCTAAGCCCGATCACAAAACCACCTTCCCGCGTGCGGACCTCTGCCTCGTTAAATGTGTGAGAACGAAAAAGCGGATGACGGGCCTGAAGCCGTATCGTGTCAAAGAATTGTTTCTTAAGCTGGCTCCAGCTGGCCGAGGTGACGATGACTCTCCCCCTTGGCCAATTGAAAAGGCACCAGAGAGCTGCGGCAACAAGGACCGTCGATGTTTTGCCCGCGCCGTTACAGGCGGTCAAGGCGGTCGGATGACCGGCCTCAATGTGGCAAAGGGTTTTGCGCTGCCACTGGTACGGCCGGATTCCAAGGACACTTTCGGCAAACTCAAGGATTCCGAGCCGGGGTCTTGGAGTATCCATGGCGGCAAGCTTAGCTTTGCCAGCGATTCATCGCCAGTTAGAGTCTGTTGAACGATACTCTTGGGGTGCGAAATATGCATTAGGCTGGTGTTGGGTAGGGGCCGATCGCCGAGTGTCTTCTCGTGAGAACCGGTCGGCACGGAGACGCGATCGCATGAAATCAATCCTCAAGCAGGCTTTTAGGTAGCCAGGAGGCGTACATTGTTTGTATATAGTTAACGTCCCTCATAACCAAAGAAGCCCCCCTTTATGTCGAAAAGAATTTTGATCCCGTTTTTTTGTTTAGTGGTATTGCTTACTGCTTCGTTCTTAGCGCAAGCCCAGCTTAAAAAACCAAAAATCGGCTTTCTACCTGGTGTCGTCGACCCCTTCTATCAAGTGATGGAAATCGGAGTAAACGAGGCAGCGGCGGACTTCGGTCTCGAAGTGGTGACCCAGTATCCGCAAACCTGGGGACCGACTATTCAAACGCCGATTCTGGACGCAATGGTCGGACGCGGCGACCTGCAATACCTGATTACTGCGCCTACGGATAAAGAACAGATGATAGCCCCGCTGGAGCGCGCCGTTGACGCCGGTATTAAGGTGATCACTGTTGATACGTTCCTGGGCGATGGAGACTACGTAAACGGCAAGGTGAAATTCCCGATCTCGTACATCGGCTCCGATAACGTTGAAGGGGGCAAGATCGCAGCCCGCGCGTTGGCGAAGGTCGTCGGGAACAAAGGCAAGGTCTACATTCAGAACACCAATGTCGGGGTCAGTACTACTGAGCAACGCGGAAAGGGTTTCAAAGACGGGATTGCCGAATTCAAGGATATGCAATTGGTTGGCGAGGATTATAACCTGGATGACGCAGGGACGGCGACCCAACAGACATCAGCCAAGCTACAAGCTTATCCCGATCTGGTGGGTATATTCGGGGTTAACGTATTCAGTGCCCAGGGCGCAGGCAACGCGGTTAAGTCCGCAGGCTTAGGCGGCAAGGTACAGGTTATTGCGTTCGACGCCACAAAGGACGCTATCGAGAATCTGCGCAAGGGGGTGGTTAGTCTGGTTATCGCGCAGAAGCCGCATGATATGGGTTATTTGGCGGTGGAATTCGCGATGGCGGATGCGCGGGGTGTGACAAGCCTGCCGCGGCGCGTAACAACAGGCTACGCGGTAATTGATGCCAAGAATGTCGATGACCCCTCCATAGCTCGATTCATTTACCAAGTCGCCAAATAGGCCCAAAGGCATTCCTAGCCCGGCGGTCAGTTAGACCGAATCTATGGCACCCGGCACCCAGGCCGCAGCAACTCTGCCTGCGCAATCGGCTGTCCAGAAACAATTCATCCTTCTCTTCAGTCGGGTGTGGGCCTGGGTGTTTCTGGCGGGACTGGTTGCTTTTTTTGCAGTCAGCGTAAACATCCAAAGCAAAGGAAATGTTAACTTCCTCACGCTGCGAAACTCGCAGAATATCCTGATGGCAATCGTCCCGGTGCTGCTGATGGGACTGGGTCAGACATTTGTCGTTATTGCAGCCGGAATCGACCTTTCGGTGGGATGGATCATGGGGTTGTCATCGGTGGTGTCGGCGCTAGTTATCGTGGCCCTTGTCGAGAAGGGAATCTATGAACCGCTGGCCATTGCAATAGGGTGCCTAGCGGGTCTCGGTGCGGCGATGGTCCCGGGCTTCATTAATGGGATTATCATCGCCAAGCTGCGCATTCCGTCATTTATTGTCACACTCGGCATGTCTTTCATAGCGCGTGGCGTCGCCTTCCTATTGTCGGGTGGTAATGTGGTTGGCGGACAGCCTGAGGGCGTGCGCGACCTTGGGAATGAGTCGCTGCTGTATCTGATGTCAGGTCCAAACGGCGGGTTGTACTTCTTGCGACCACCTCCGGTCACCGGGGAAGCGCTGCGCAAATTGGATCGCATCCTGCAATGGCCGGTGGTGATTATGTTCATACTGCTGCTAATCATGCTGTTTGTGCTTCACAAAACGCAGTTCGGGCGGCACGTCTATGCGATTGGCGGCAATCGGGAAGCAGCGCTTCGTGCCGGCGTTCCGGTCGACCGGCATGTGATCGTCCTGTATACACTCTCGGCGGTCACTGCAGGAATCGCGGGCGTTTTGAGCACGGCACGTTTTTCGGGCGGTTCTTCCATCGCCGGTGATCCGCTGCTGCTTTCCTCAATTGCTGCTGTGATCATCGGCGGAGTGAGCATGTTTGGCGGCGAAGGCAGCGTTAGTGGAACTTTGATCGGCGCACTGATTATCGCCGTGATGACGACCGGTCTCGTCATGCTCAACGTGCAGCCTTTCTGGCAATATGTCGTTGTCGGCGTGGTTGTTATATTGGCGGTGCTGATCGATCAAGCGCGCGATCTTGTCATCGGCAGGATGGAAACGGGGTAGAATCTGAACAGAGCCGCAGGAAACTTTGTACGCTCGCTAGACTTATGGAAGCAGTGCTCTCCGTCAGGAATCTCGTGAAGCGATTTGGCGGGTTGACGGCCGTTAATAATGTCAGCTTTGAGTTGTATCCGGGCGAAGTCGTCGGGTTGGTTGGGGACAATGCCGCTGGAAAATCGACCCTGATCAAGTGCATATCGGGAGTCTATCAAGCAGACGAAGGCGAAATATTCTTCCAGAGACGCCGCGCAAACTTTGCGCGGCCCATCGACGCGCGCCGGGCCGGCATTGAGACGATCTATCAAGACTTGGCGTTGGCGGGCAACCTGGGTGTCAGTGCTAATATTTTCATGGGACGCGAAGTCAAGAAGAAATACCTGGGCGGCCTGATTCATACGCTTGACGAGACTTTTATGACTGCTGCGTCGCAGAAGGTGTTGGATACCCTGGAGATCCATTTTGCCAATTTCGGGGAAAAAATAGAGAGATTGTCTGGTGGACAGCGGCAGGCTGTCGCAATCGCGCGAGCGGTTTACTGGCAGGCGAAACTCATGATCATGGATGAGCCCACGAACAATCTCGGGGTAGTCGAACAACGCAAGGTGCTGGATCTGATTAATAAGCTGCGCGAGGAGGGGGTGCCAGTCATTCTCATCAGCCATACGTTGCCAGACGTTTTTGCGGTGACGAATCGCATCGTGGTCATGCACCGGGGACGCCGAGTGGCCGAGAAGCGCACCGGCGAGACGGATAGCCGGGAAATTGTGCAATACATGGTGGGAGCACTGGATGACACCCCTCTAAGTTAGCAATATCGGCGCAGGAGGGTCTTGGTGAATCCCGCGCCGATTGCTTACCAGCTCGCGCAGGAGAGCCACGCGGACCCAAAGCCATTCATGGTTGGATTGGCCATCTGTATTTCAACGTCGTTCTGCACGCCGGTCGCCCACGAAACCACAATGTTGGCGGATGCCGCCGGAAATCATGGGAGCGTCTCGACGACCCTTTACGGCTTTACGCCGAACTAATGCCGTGATCGTCGGCACGGAAGGCACCATCCGTTTTGAAGGTCCCTTTCACTTACCTGGTGCGTTCGTGGTGACTTCGGCCGACGGGTCACAAACCCTTCGCTATGAGGAACGTGGTGCGACATAGATGTTAGGCTGCCTGCGGCCCTGGCAGAGAGGGAAGTTCTTTAGCCGCTTTGATGCTTGGCCTCGTCTTCCCGCGCCAACTCAAAGAGCAGCGCACGGTGTCGGGCCAGCACTTCGGCTGAGATCTCTTCTTGTGGCTGCTCCTCAGACGGATCCGACCGGTTCGCGGTGCGCAAGGCCTACAGACGCGGCAAACATCGTTCCAGCCACCAGGCGTGCACCATCCAAGAGCGTTCGCCGACCGCTATGAGAGACTCCAGCGCCTGCTCGTGACGCAGGTTGAAACGAACGGCTTCAGCTTCCTTCACTCGCTCATTCCTTCCACCCAATTTTGATCGGGGGGCGCGCCCGAAAGACCAGGGGGTGGGTTATCCGCGATCTGTTTCGCGAGACGGGCGTTCTCGACCAACCGTTGGATCGACATACGCTCACATACTAACGGTTCCGCCGAATTGTTAGTATCCCGGACTACAGTACGCAGAGCGAATTCGTTGGGGTAGTTCCGCTCCAGCCACCACGTGCTAGCTATAACACTTCTTTTGGAGTGTTGTAATATGTTGGCCATGTGATATTCTCTTAAGAAATGTTTGCGCACATCTTCGGCCTTGGCCAGGCGGCGGCGAAAGCTCGCACACTGAATAACACGTTTTCGCAGCGTTGTGTATTCCCCTTCCAGGAGGTCTCGAATGTGTCAAAACGATTTGGGGGCGTCCACGCTTTAAGGGGCGTTTCGCTGACTCTTCATGCAGGTGAAGTTCTGGCTCTCGCCGGTGATAACGGCGCAGGCAAATCGACCTTGATCAAGATTATTTCGGGAGTGTATCAGCCCGACGACGGGACTCTCTCATACCAGGGAAAGGAGATCAGACTGGAGAATCCCCACCGAGCCCGTGATTGCGGAATTGAAACCATCTACCAGGATTTGGCGCTAGCTGATAACCTGGACGTTGGAGCAAACGTATTTCTGGGCCGGGAACCAATCAGCAGATTCCTGGGACTACCTTTTGTGGATCGCAGAAAAATGCGCGACGAGGCCGAGAAAACGCTGCGAGCGCTCGAGATCCATATTAATCAACTCGATCTGCCGATTCGATCCTTGTCCGGGGGACAACGCCAATCGGTAGCGATTGGACGCGCGATTCATTGGAACGCGCGGGTGCTGATTATGGACGAACCGACTGCTGCTCTGGGTGTTCCCGAGCAACGAAAGGTGATGGAACTGATCACGAATCTGAAACAGAGCGGTGTCGGCGTGATCTTCATTTCGCACAACTTGATCGACATTTTTCATGTCAGCGACCGAATCCTGGTGCTGAGGAGAGGCGCAAAAGTCGGAGAAAAGGTAACCAGTGAGACGAATTCCGACGAGATTATTCGGCTGATGGTCGGCGGATAGCGTCGCCAAGTTGCCGCTCGAATTTTCTTTGAAATCCGCTGACAGCCGAGATCTGTCATCCGACGCTCCGCAAGTCTCGCCCACGCGTCTCGGGTAAAGCCAATGCCGCAATCACCATCAGCAAATAAGCAGCGCCGGCATAGGTGCCGATTGCATGCCCTAAAGGCAAACGGGCGGCGAGGAGTCCGACTAAATAGGGAAAACACAGCTGCCACTCCGCGGCCGAAGTTATAGCAGAATCCCTGCGCACTTCCTCGAACCTCAGTAGGGAATAACTCTGTGTAAAAAGCCCCCCATTCCGCTAAATACGCCGCTGGCAAAGAAGCCCAGCGGGAAACCAACGATCAGCATCAGATTATCTGTAATGGCCACCTGCGTGTAAATCACCACGACAAGAAATGAACAGACAGCAAACAGAACGAAATTCGCTCTTCTCCCCAGCCGGTCGGAGAGATAGGCAGAAACCAGATAACCGACAAACGATCCAACGATAATCACGGTCGCGTAGTAACCAGTCTTCAAAATTGTGAGACCTCTTTCCTTCTGCAGGAATGTCGGCAACCAGGTGGTGATCGCATAGTACCCGCCTTGGGCACCAATGGCCAACAGCGAGCCAAGCAGAGTTCGCCTCAATAGGTCCAAACGAAAGATCGCGAGGACCGCGGATTCTCTGTTCGATGCGGCCTTGGTATCTCGAAAGATCTCTGGCTCCGGCACGGCGCGCCGAATGAAAAAGATAAAGAGAGCAGGCAGCAATCCGACAAAGAACAACGCTCTCCAAGCATCCTCACGTGGCATTGTTTGAAAGAAGAGAGTTGCCAGCAAAGCCGCCGCGCCCCAACCGACCGACCAGGAGCTCTGGACCGCGCCAACTGCTTTTCCGCGATGCTCTTTTCGAATGACCTCACCCATCAAGACAGAACCGGCTGCCCATTCGCCGCCGAACCCGAGACCCTGCAAACCTCGTGTGATCAGAAGCCAAAGAAAGCCTGGGGAGAGGCCTTGGAGGAAAGTAAAAAACCAAACCACGCGATGGTGATCTGCAGCATCAAAACACGACCAAATCGGTCGGATAGGATCCCGGTAATCCATCCTCCAAAAGCCGATACCAGCAGCGCTACAGTGGCGATAAGTCCCGCGTCACCGGGCGACAGTTTCCAGATGGCCATCAGAGCCGGCATTGCGAAGGTGTAGATCTGGAAATCCATCCCATCCAACCCGAAGCCGCCAAAGCACGCCCAAAATGTCCTGCGCTCCTGGCTCTTGAGCACTTTGTACCAGTTGAACACGGTTCAGAGAAAAGTGTAGGGGCGGCAGCCCCGGTGGCCAGCTCCTATAATCAATCGTATTGGGTATTTGCGACAGGGCCAGCCGGCCTACAGCCCGTGCCGATCAGTTGCCGGCGATCTCGGCGATGCCGGCGTTGTCGGCGTTTTATCCATACCCACCGCCACCAGGCGTTTCTACCACAACACAATCGCCCGGCGCTACCTCCGTTTGTCCACAGCTGCCCAGATCTTCAACACTTCCGTCAGCTCGCCGCACATACGTTCTGCCGGGTTTCCCCGGATGCCCTCCCTCTAAACCAAAGGGCGCAACGGTTCTGTTATTGGCGAGAATTGCGACGCTCATCCGCTCGCGGAATCGTATTTGTCGTATCACTCCATCACCCCCGTGCCATCGGCCGGCACCACCTGACCCGTGACGAATTTCAAACTTATCTATCAGAACGGGATATCGTTGCTCAAGAACCTCGGGATCAGTGAGCCGCGTATTCGTCATATGGGTGTGCACAGCTGAAGCACCATCAAAACCTTTCCCTGCTCCAGCTCCACCACATATCGTTTCGTAGTACTGGTGGCGATCGTTTCCAAAGGTAAGATTATTCATCGTCCCCTGGCTCGCGGCCAAGACTCCGAGCGCGCCGAAGAGCGCGTTCGCGATCGCTTGCGACGTTTCAACGTTGCCTGCCGCCACTGCAGCGGGCGATTTCGGCGCAAGCATCGACGCTTCCGGTATCCTGATATCGATCGCTTCCAGGCAGCCATCATTCAGCGGGATGTCTTCGCGTACCAGAGTACGAAAAACGTACAGTACAACGGCATACACAATAGATGAAGGCGCGTTGAAACTGTCGTTGGTCTGCGCAGATGTTCCCGCAAAATCAACTAAAACACGTCGTGCAGTCGTATCGATTTCGACCCGGACATGGATCTCGGCTCCTGAATCCATCCTCTGAATGAATCGACCCGGCTCCAAACGATCGATTACTCGCCTTACCAACTCCGCAGCATTAGCACGAACGTGACTCATGTAGGCCATGACTGCGTCGAGCCCAAATTGCTCTATTGCTTTACCCAGTTCTTTCAATCCTTTTTCATTTGCAGCCATTTGTGCGCGGATATCCCCAAGATTTTGAGCAGGATTTCGAGCTGGAAACCTTGCGTTGCGCAGTGCTTCCAGAAATTCGTTTTCGCGGAAGCGGCCTTGCTCTACCAAAAGGAAATCGGTGATCAGTACGCCTTCTTCTTCAATTGTCCTGCTATTCGGCGGCATCGATCCAGGACTCACTCCGCCGATGTCTGCATGATGCCCTCGGCTCGCCACCCAGAAGATCGGATCATTTTCAGGGCCGAAAAACGGTGTCACTACGGTGATATCGGGAAGGTGCGTCCCACCGGCGAAAGGATCGTTCAACGCATAGACGTCTCCGGGCTGTACACGTCCCTTCCGGCGCGAGATGATTGCTCTAACGGCTTCACCCATTGATCCGAGATGGACTGGTACGTGTGGCGCATTCGCGACTAGTCGGCCCGCGGCATCAAACAGTGCACATGAAAAATCAAGACGCTCTTTGATATTCACCGAGTAAGCCGAATTCTGCAGAACCGATCCCATCTGTTCCGCAATCGACATGAACAAGTTGTTGAAAACCTCGAGCAAAACGGGATCGACGTTTGTTCCGGCTGCAATCCGACGCGGACGGCCAACGGATCGAGTCAGCATCAGATCAAATCGTGGAGTGATCTCGGCTCTCCAGTCTTCTTCGACAACGGTTGTGGTAGTTCCCTCGATGATAATCGCAGGTCCATCCACTCTCTCCCCGGGAGCTAACCTCTCACGGTCGAATACCGGCACGGTCTTCCACGCTCCCGCAAAGACCGCTTCGACTTCGGTAACAGGCTGTATGTATTTGTCATCATGCCAGGAGGACTCTGGAGGGCGGCGCTCCGTCGCCGCCGTCGTGGAATAATCGGACTCCGGATCTTGTGGCAACGGCGGCGACAAAGCGCCGCCTTCCACGGCCTTCGTTGCCAGACCAAAGTAGTCGGCTCTCTGCTCGCTGCCGCTAACCGCTTCTACTGCAACCGCATCGATCACGAGTTCACGTCGCCCGGATTCCATCGCAAAACCGAACAAAGCTCGATGCGCCTTTTGAAACCTTTCCACGATTTCGTCGATTGATCCTCCTTCAACGGGCAAAGGCGAATCGGTCCCGTTATACCGTACATGAAGCCGGCGAAAAACGGTTTCAGCCGTCACTCGTTGGTTGGCGAGTTCGCCGCGCGCCTCTGCTTCCAATCGATCCAAAGCCTGTTCAGCTTCCGCTAGCCCGTTATGATCTAACGGCTTTTCAAT
>Ga0207684_10001040_pt1 | contig 31070 bp, 31 predicted proteins | sample KBSK5501metaG_FD_184342 | JGI IMG/M metagenome (GOLD analysis project Ga0207684, IMG submission 184342) | Corn, switchgrass and miscanthus rhizosphere microbial communities from Kellogg Biological Station, Michigan, USA - KBS K5-50-1 metaG... | ecosystem: Host-associated > Plants > Roots >... | reverse complement strand
TCGAGGCGTAGCTGCTCCAGCCGGGCCTTGAGCTCACGGATTTGCTGGATGAGCGCCTTCTCCTGCTGCCACTGCGAGCGCATGACCTTGCTCTGCTCCTGCAGGTTGGCCAGCTCCTTCTCGATCACGTTGAGGCGATCTTTCGAGGCGCGGTCCTGCTCTTTCTTGAGGGCCTGCCGCTCGATCTCGAGCTGCCGAATCTGGCGTTCGAGCTCATCGAGCTCCTGGGGCAGACTGTCGATTTCCATGCGCAGGCTCGAGGCGGCCTCGTCGATCAGGTCGATCGCCTTGTCCGGCAGGAAGCGGTCGGTGATGTAGCGCTGCGAGAGCACGGCGGCCGCGACGATCGCGGAGTCGGTGATGCGCACGCCGTGATGGACTTCGTATTTTTCCTTCAGGCCGCGCAGGATCGAGATCGTGTCTTCGACCGACGGCTCGCCGACGAAGATGGGCTGGAAGCGACGTTCGAGCGCCGCATCCTTCTCGATGTATTTCCGGTACTCGTCGAGCGTCGTGGCGCCGACGGCACGGAGCTCGCCACGAGCGAGCGCCGGCTTCAGCAGGTTGGAGGCGTCCATGGCGCCCTCCGCCGCTCCGGCGCCCACCAGCGTGTGGAGCTCGTCGATGAAGAGGACGACCCGGCCGTTCGACGACTCGATCTCCTTCAAGACGGCCTTCAACCGGTCCTCGAACTCGCCGCGGTACTTGGTGCCCGCAATCAACGAGCCGAGGTCGAGTGCATGGACGCGCTTGTCCTTGAGCGACTCGGGCACATCGCCCTGCGCGATCCGCTGGGCAAGTCCCTCGGCGATGGCGGTCTTGCCAACACCAGCCTCGCCGATCAGCACGGGGTTGTTCTTGGTGCGCCGCGAGAGGACCTGGATGACGCGACGGATCTCCTGTTCGCGGCCAATGACGGGATCGAGCTTGCCCTCGCGGGCGAGGGCGGTCAGGTCGCGGGTGTACTTTTCGAGTACCTGGAACTTGGACTCGGGCGAGGCGTCGGTGACCCTGGTCGAGCCCCGCACCTTGGTGAGCGCCTCGAGCACCTTCTCGCGCGTGACGCCCGCGCGTTGCAAAATCTTGGCGCCCTCGCTGTTCGACTCGTCCGTGATCGCGAGGAGCAGGTGCTCGGTGGAGAGGTACTCATCTTTGAGCGCCTCCATCTGGCTCGACGCGGCATCGAGCAGCCGGCGCAGGCGGGAACCAAGATAGGTCTCGGCGCCGTAAACCTTGGGGAGCCGGTCGAGCTGGGCTTTCAGTTCCGCCTCCACGCGCGCCGGATCGACACCGATCTGCTGCAGGATGGGACGAACCGTGCCGTCCTGTTGCTGCAGGAGGGCGAACAGCAGATGCTCGGGTGTGATCTCCTGGTGCTGGGCTTCCTGGGCAAGCGACTGCGCCTGCTGGATTGCCTCCTGGGTTTTTTCGGTTAATCGGTCAGGGCGAAACGGCATAGTGTGGGTCTACCCGACTCCGAATATTCCTTAAACGAATTCTGAGACAAATGCCGCCCCCACCCTGACCCTCCCCCGCAAGCGGGGGAGGGAAAGAGTGAGGCTTGCTTTTAAACCTCTTTGAAGTCAGCGTCGACGACGTCACCGTCGCCGGACTTGCCGGACTTGGGGCCGTCTGTGCCGGTGGCCGACTGGGCTCCGGCGCCGGCGCCCTGCGCCTGGCGATAAACCGCTTCGCCGATCTTCTGCATCGCGGCCGCCAGCTCCTGGCTGGTTGACCGCATGCGCTCCACATCGTTGTCCTTGATCGCCTGCTTCACCGGCTCGATCTTGCTCTCGACCTCGGACCGGACGGCGGCGTCGATCTTGTCGCCATTGTCCTGCAGTTGCTTCTCGGCCTGGTAGACGAGGCTGTCCGCCTGGTTGCGGGCCTCGACTTCCTCGCGGTGCTTGCGATCCTCCTCGGCGTGCGCCTCGGCGTCCCTCACCATCTTCGAGACTTCGTCCTTGTTCAGGGTGGTGGAGGCAGTGATCGTCACCTTCTGCTCCTTACCGGTCCCAAGGTCCTTGGCCCGCACGTTGAGGATGCCGTTGGCGTCGATGTCGAACGTGACCTCGATCTGTGGCACGCCACGTGGTGCGGCTGCAATCCCGTCGAGGTGGAACTTGCCAAGCGTCTTGTTTGCCGACGCCATGTCGCGCTCTCCTTGCAGTACGTGGATCTCGACCGACGGCTGGTTGTCCGACGCGGTCGAGAACACCTGGCTCTTCGAGGTCGGGATGGTCGTGTTCCGCTCTATCAATTTGGTGTTGACCCCGCCGAGGGTCTCCAGGCCAAGCGACAGCGGCGTAACGTCGAGCAGCAGCACGTCCTTGACTTCGCCCTTGAGCACACCTGCCTGGATGGCGGCGCCCACAGCCACGACCTCATCCGGATTGATGCCGCGATGGGGCTCCTTGCCGTTGGTGAGTTTCTTGACGAGCTCCTGGATGGCGGGCATACGGGTCGCGCCACCGACGAGGATCACCTCGTTGAGGTCGGCCGGGGTCAGCCCGGCATCCTTGAGCGCCGCGTTGAACGGAGCGATCGTCTTTTCCGTGAGGTCCGCGGTTAGCTGCTCGAACTTGGCGCGGGTGATCTTGATGTCGAGGTGCTTCGGGCCGTTCTGATCGGCCGTGATGAACGGCAGGTTGACCTCGGTCTCCATGCGGCTGGAAAGCTCGATCTTCGCCTTCTCGGCGGCCTCGGTCAGGCGCTGCAGGGCCTGGCGGTCCTGCCGCAGGTCGATCCCCTGCTCCTTCTTGAACTCATCGGCGATGTAGTCGACAACGCGACGGTCGTAGTCGTCACCACCAAGGTGGGTATCGCCGTTGGTCGCCTTGACTTCAAAGACGCCCTCGCCGATCTCCAGTACAGACACGTCATAGGTGCCGCCACCGAGGTCGAAGACGAGGATCTTTTCGTTCTCCTTCTTGTCGAGGCCGTAAGCGAGCGCCGCCGCGGTGGGCTCATTGATGATGCGCACCACGTTGAGACCGGCGATCTCGCCGGCGTTCTTGGTCGCCTGCCGCTGCGAATCGTTGAAGTAGGCGGGCACGGTGATGACCGCGTCCGTGACTTTCTCGCCGAGGTAGGCCTCGGCGTCGGTCTTCAGCTTCTGGAGGATCATCGCCGAGATCTGCTCGGGTGTGTACCGCTTTCCCTGGATCTCGACTTCGACCCGGCCGGCACTGCCGGTGACGACCTTGTAAGGCACCATCTTCCGCTCGCGCTCCACCTCGTCACCTTTGCGACCCATGAAGCGCTTGATCGAGAAGACGGTGTTCTCGGGGTTGACGGCTGCCTGCCGGCGGGCCAGCTGACCCACCAGGCGCTCGCCGGACTTGGTGAAGGCGACGACGGACGGTGTCGTCCGACCGCCTTCCGCGTTCGGAATGACCACCGGCTCGCCGGCTTCCATGACGGCGATAACTGAGTTCGTGGTTCCGAGGTCGATGCCTACGGTCTTTGCCATCTCGAAGTACTCCTTAAAGTATGTGCTGGCCCCAGCGCCCTTCGTGCCCGGGCAAGCTGGCCGGTATATACCCTCGCCAATTCGGCGCTAAACGATATGAACCCTAGAATAGTTTCAGGTTATATGCGTACCGTGATCGTGGGCTGCGGACGGGTGGGCTCCACCCTCGCCCGGCAGCTCAGCCAGGAGGGGGACGACGTGGCCGTGGTGGATTCCAGTGAGGCCGCCTTCAACCGCCTGGGTGAAGACTTTGCCGGGGAGATGGTCTTCGGTTCCGCGGTTGACGAGGATATCCTCCGCCGCGCCGGCACCGATCGCGCCGCCGCCTTCGTGGCCGTGACCAACGCCGATACCACCAACATCATGGCGGCCCAGTTGGCGCAGCATGAGTTCGGAGTCAAGAAAGTGATATGCCGGATTTACGACCCGGCGCGGGCTGATCTCTACGCCGACCTGGGCATCGAGACCATCTGTCCGACGACCGTCGGCGCTGAGAAGGTCGCGCGCTTCTTCGAGAAGTAGGTGGGCGCCGCGGAAGACACGCCGAGCAGCACGATCGGGGCGAGCGAGCTCCGCCGCGATGTCAGTGTGTGGGGGTCGTACATGTGGGGCTACGCCGACGTCGGCGCCGACATCTACGTCGCGCTTGGCATCGTCGCGCTGGCGGCCCTCGGCTTCACCCCGCTCGCCTTCCTCGCCGCCGGACTCGTCTACGCCATGGTGGGCCTTTGCTATGCCGAGCTGGCCTCGACCTATCCGGTCGCTGGAGGTGGCCAGTACTTCGCCCTGCGCGGGCTCGGCGACCTGTGGGGCTTCGTCGCCGGATCCGCCCTGCTGCTCGACTACACGATCGACATCGCCCTCTTCACCGTGATCTCGTTCGGCTATTTCAATTTCTTCATGCCCTTCGCCCAGACGCTGATCGTCAAGGTCGGCCCGACCCACGTCCAGTGGTTCTGGCTGTTCGAGACCATCGCCGGCATCGTGGTGCTGATCTGGATGAACGTGCGCGGCATCAAGGTCTCCTCGACCTTCAACAATTTCCTCGGCGTGGTGGCCATCGCGGGCCAGGCGATTATCGTGATCGCGGGCTTCAGCCTGGTCTGGGACCCGGGGTTGGTGGTCCAGAACTTCACCCACTACCCGGCCAACCTGGGTCAGTTCGCGCTCGGATCCTCACTGGCCATCATCTCCTTCGTGGGCCTGGAGTCGATCTCGCAGGTGGCCCAGGAAACCCGCCGTCCGGCCACGATCATTCCGCGGACGTCGATCGGACTCATCCTCTCGGTCCTCCTCTTCGCCATGGCGTTCTCGATTCTCGCCGCCGGCATGTTCCCGCTCGGCCGGGGCACGCACAGTGGTTTCTACGGCCACAGTGGCGATCCCGTCGCGTTGATCGCTGGGCACATTCCGGTGATCGGGATCGTCGCCGCGCCCGTGACGGCGCTGATCGGTGGCGTCATCGTCTTCATCTCCGCCAATTCCGGCGTGGTCAGCGCCTCGCGTCTCACCTACTCGATGAGCCTCTTTCGGCTCGTGCCACGCTGGTTCAACAAGGTCAACAAGCGGTATGCCACACCGACGCGGACCATCATCGTCTTCAGCTGCGTGGCGATCGTCCAAACGCTGGTCGCGTTCCTCACGCCGGGCGGCTCTGGTGCCTCCGACAACGCGGCCATCGAGCTGCTGACCGACCTCTACGCCTTCGGGGCGACCACCGGTTACCTGATCGTCTTCGTTTCCTTGATCACGCTCCGCTTCAAGGATCCGTATACGCCGCGTCCCTACCGGATGCCCCTCAACATCCCGATCAAGGTTGAAGGCCGGACGGTCGATTTTCCCGTGCTGGGCGTGCTCGGCATGATTGGCGTGGCGATCACCCTTTTCGAGGTGGTCCTCACCCATCCGCTCGGGCGGATCGCGGGCCCCGGGTGGATCCTGCTCTGCGGCATCCTCTATGTGGTCTACCGCCGCCGGCAGAAGCTGCCGGCCGTGGGCAACGTGCGGCGGAACTGGGAAGAGGCGCAGAAGCGCGTGCTCCGCGAGGCCGAGGAGTTCGAATCGCTCGAGGAATATGAGGGCGTGCTCGCCGAGCGCGACGCCGCCGGGAACAAGCCGACATGACGCCTTATCGCTTCACCCGAGTGGTCGGCTTCGCGTCGCTGCTGGTGGGCGTGCTGGTCCTGCTCCGCGACCTCATCGAGGTACATAGCGTGCCGTATGGCATTGCCGGCGGCGGGCTGCTGGCCTTCGGCGCCTGGCGGCTGCAAGCGGCGGCGCGGCTTCCCCATTGAGCCTCACGCTCAGCCCGCTCGGCATCACGCTGGCGGTCACCTTTACCGTCGGCCTGGCCGGCACGCTGGGCTGGATGCTCCGCGTACCGCCGCCGGCGCCGCGGGGCGCCACCAGCACGGTGCGGTCGGTGGAGTCGATCCGCAAGGTCCTGGTCCCCATCCTCGATCTGGGCGCATCGGTCCGCGCCGTGGAGCTGGCGGCTCGCCTGAACCAGGGCCACAAGGCGGAAATGGTGATCGTCTATGTGCACGAGATCCCGCTCCAGGCGCCGCTGGCCATGCCCGAGAAGGACCCGCGGATCACACGAGCGCTCAATGCGGCCGCCTTCATTGCCACCCAACACGCGATCCAGCCCCGCACCAAGGTCAACGTCGCCCGCCAGGCCGGGCATCGCATCGTCGAGATCGCGCGCGAGGAGAACGTCGACCTGATCGTGATGGGCATCAGCCACCAGAACCGGCCGAATGAGAGCCCGCTCGGCCGCATCGCCGAGCACGTGGTCCGCAACGCCCACTGCGAGGTGGTCGTCGATCGGGTGCCGCGCCAGAAGATGGCGTTGATCCCGACCGAGACCGACTAGCGGGGCACGGCTAGCTGGCGGACCGCTGGGTGAGCCGCTCGCCGTATGGGAGGCCGAGCGTCGCACGGATCTCGAGGCTGAGGCGGCTGAGGGCCACCTTCGACTTGAGGAAGTAACGCTGGACATTGGGGGCGGTGTGCCACCAGAGGTTGTCGTCTGGCACGGTATTGCTCAGGATCCAGATCGGGATCGCGCCCGATACCGGATCACCGGCCCAACGCTCGACCAGTTCCTGGCCGTCGACGTCGGCCAGCTTGAGATCGACGAGGATGAGGGCTGGCACCCGGGCGCGAACGAAGGCATCCGCCTCCGCTCCGTTGCGGGCATGCTCGACAGGAATTCCGTCGCGGCGAAGCTGCAACACGTATAGCGAGGCGACTGCCGCATCGTCCTCGATCAGCAGGACCCGCCGCTCCCTCGCCACACCAGCGACACTAAGAGAGCAAGGTTGCGAGAGGCATTGCGTCAGCTCCGGGGGGTCAGCCGGCGGCGGCTTGATGGGGCGGCGGTCGCATGCGATTTCGCGCAATACGGTACGCGTCGTAGGCGCAGAAGACCCACAATCCCAGGCCGCCAAGGTCGAGCGGAATTCCGAGCGCGGCGCCGATCCCCGTCAGATCGAGCTCGGTGCCGAGCACGAGCGGTCCAAGAATCGCGGTGAAGAACACCAGGCCTTTGACCGGCGCGCCGGCATACCAGTGCCCCAGGCCGGGAACGATCGACAGGCGGGCCGCACGCCCCGGGCTGATCGGTCGCTGCTTCGCAAACTTCCGTGTGCCGTCGATGATCTCGCCCGTGACTGGCTGCACCTTGAGCTGGGCGCCGCATTGCGGACAGAAGAGTGCCTCCGCCGGCACCGGACTCTCGCAGCGTGAACAGGTCTGCATGAAGCAAGCGTACTAGGATTACCGACGGTGCCGGCACCGGAAAAGGCTTCGGTTTCGATCACGGTTCAGATCCGCGATGGGAGCGCACGCATCACGCTGGATCGCCCACCGCTGAACGTGCTCGACGTCGAGATGCTGCGACGGCTCAATGACGCGCTGCGCGAATGCGACGCACGCTCGATACGGGTCGTGGTGCTTCGCAGCGCCCTCCCCCGCGCCTTTTCCGCCGGCGTCGAGGTGCGCGACCACTCGGCAGGCCGGCTGGAAGCGATGCTGTCGGAAGTCCGCGAAAATGCGCGACTCCTGCTCACCCTGACACCGGCGACGATCGCCGCCATCCATGGGTCAACGCTCGGTGGCGGCGCGGAGATCGCGCTACTCTGTGACGTAATCCTGGCCGGCGACGACACGGTATTCGGCTTCCCGGAAATCAAGCTCGGTGCCTTCCCACCGGTGGCGGCCGCGTGCCTTGCGGAGATCTGCGGCAGCCCGCGGGCGACGCGGCTGTTGCTGGGCGAGTCCATCACCGCGGCCACCGCGGAGACTTTCGGGCTGGTGTCCCGGGTCGTGCCAACGACGCAGCTCTCGGAGACGGTCGACCGCGTCGCGGGCGAGCTTGCTGCACACAGTGGGGTGGCGCTTCACGCGCTCACCAGCGCCACGCGCGCACAGCGAGCGTCCGCACTGCTGCAACGGCTCGATGCGGCGATTGCAACTTACCAGGCGACCGTCGGCCCCTCGCTCGATGCCAAGGAAGGGATCGACGCCTTCCTGGAAAAACGAGCGCCCGCCTGGAGCCACCGCTGACCGGCAAGCGGCGCTCGCTGGCCGATGCGATCGCCGAGCAGGTTCATGATGGCGACGCGGTCGCGCTTGGACTGGCGCTCGAATCCGGCATTCCGTTCGCCGCCGTGCACGAGATCATTCGCCAGCGACGAAAGGACCTGACGCTCATCGGGCCGATCTCCGATATGGCATTCGATCAGCTGATCGCCGCCGGCAGCGTGGCGAAAGTGATCGCAGCGTGGGTGGGTAATGTCGCGGGCGGATCGGGCTACGGTTTTCGCCGGGCCTACGAGCAGGGGCAGCCACGGCGCCTCGTGATGGAAGACCATTCGAACTTCACGGTCGGTCTCGGGCTCAAGGCGGCGGCGATGGGCCTCCCCTACCTTCCGACGTTCACCGGGCTCGGCGGCGATATCGTCCGTGGCCACCCTCGGATTCGGCCGATCGAGGATCCCTTCGGGGGGCCGGGCCTGTTCGCCGTCGGATCCATCAAGCCGGACGTTGCGATCGTCCATGTCCAGCGGTCCGATGCCTCGGGCAACGCGCACCTCTGGGGCAACCTCGGCCTGACGGTTGAGGCCGCCTATGCGGCGCGCCGGACCATCGTCGTCTGCGAGGAGATCGTCCCGGACGACGTGATCCGCAGCGATCCCAACCGGACCATGATCCCGGGTTTTCTGGTCAGCGCCGTCGTCGAAGAGCCCGGTGGCGCGCTACCCTCGTCGGTGCAGGGTTACTGGCGTCGCGACTTCGAAACCTTTCTCCGGTACCACGGGCTCTCAAAAACGCCCGATGGATACCAATCGTGGCTCAAGGAGTGGGTCCTCGACCTCCCCGATCGGCCGGCTTACCTGCGCCACATGGGCGACGCCGCGGTCGAGCGCCTGCGGGTCGGCGATCGCCGGCTCGCCGCCGCCGCAAATTTCGCGCCATGATCGCGACCTATACACGGAGGGAGCTGATGGTGGTGGCCGCCGCCCGCGAGATCCATGACGGCGAGGTCGTCTTCGTCGGAATGCGCCTCCCGCTGCTTGGCTTCGGACTGGCCAAGGCCACCCACGCCCCGAACGCGGTCGGGCTGTTCGAGAACGGCGTGATCCGCGATCGGCCCGCCGAGGCCTTCATCTACACCATGGGTGATCCGCCCAACATCGTCGGCGCGATCGCGTGCCTCGGACTCAACGACGTGATGAGCCTGCTGCAGCAGGGGCGGGTCGACGTCGGCTTCATCGGCGGTGCGGAGATCGACCCAAAAGGAAATCTCAATACCACCCGGACCAGTGGCGGAGGCTCTCTCGTCCGTCTTCCTGGCAGCGGCGGTGGCGGCGACATCGCCTCGCTGGCGGGACGGACGGTGTTGATCATGGAGCACGAGCCGCGCCGTTTTCGCGAGCGCGTCGACTACATCACCTCCCCGGGGCATTTCCCGGGCCGCCGCCGCGGCGGCCCCGCCACGCTGATTACGACGCTCGGCGTATTCGACCTTTCTCGCGGGCTGGTCCGCGCCACCAGCGTGCATCCGGGGGTCACCCCGGCGCAGGTGCGCGACGCCACGGGCTTTGCGATTACGATCGACGACTCGGTCCCGCCAACAACCCCGCCTTCCACGGATGAGCTCGCTTACATCCGTCATGCCGATCCGGAGGGATTCTGGACGGGGGACAGGACGAAAGGCGAATGACGGTGACGGATGCCGCCTGGTTACCAACGGACGCGCAGGCCCGTGCGAGCCGGCTCTGGCGATTCATGCACGACCTCGGTTGCAGCAGCTACCCGCAGCTCGTTCAAAACGCAGCGCAGAATCCGTCCTGGTTCTGGGATGCGCTGGTCAAGGAGCTCGGCATCGTCTGGTCGACGCCCTACACCGAGGTGATGGACACCTCACCCGGCGTGCCGTTGACAAGGTGGTTCCCCGACGGGCGGTTGAACGCGTACGAGTCGGCGGTGGTCCGGCATCGCGGGTCCGATCCGAACCGCCTGGCCATCATCGGCGAGACCGAGTCGGGTGACGCCAGGCAGCTGACCTATGCGCAGCTCGATGCGACGGTCGAGCGGGTCGCGGCCGGGCTGCGCGAGATCGGCGTCGAGCGTGGGGTCGCGGTCGGACTCTACCTGCCGCTGGTCATTGAGAACGCGGTCGCCTTGCTGGCCTGTACCAAGCTGGGCGCGATCGCGGTGCCGCTCTTCTCGGGCTTCGGTGCGGAGGCGATCCGTCAGCGGTTGTCCGACGCACAGGCGCGGGTGCTGATCACCGCGGACGCCGCTGTCCGGCGCGGCCGGCCGGTCTCGATGCAGCCGATCGCCGCTGAGGCAGCCAACGGACTGCCGCATCTGGAACGGCTTGTGGTGGTCAGGTGTGCTGGCGTCGATACGGGGACGCCCGATGGCCGCGAGGTCGCCTGGGAGGACCTGGACCAGCCGGCGCGGCCGCCGGTGCCAACGGAGGCAATGCGGCCCGACGAACCGTTGCTGCTCCTCTACACCTCGGGGACGACCGGCTGGCCAAAGGGGACCGTCCATGGGCACGCGGGTCTTCCGATCAAGGCCGCGCAGGACTGGGCGCTGGGAATGGACGTCCGGCCGGGTGAGCGCGTGATGTGGGTCACCGACATGGGCTGGGTGATGGGACCGCTTCTCGTCTATGGCAGCCTGATGCTCGGCGGCACCGCGGTCTTCTACGACGGCGCCCCCGATTATCCGGAGCCACGGCGCGTGTGGGCGGTGGCGGACCGTCACGGCGTGACGCACCTCGGCCTCTCCCCCACGCTCACTCGAGTCCTGATGGCATCGGGCGACCGGGCGGCGCCGGAACGACCCGTGGCCCGATTGCGCGTGCTGGCCTCGACCGGGGAGCCCTGGACGCCAGAGGCCTGGACCTGGCTCTTCGAGACCGTCGGCCGCAGACAGCTCCCGATCATGAATTACTCCGGTGGGACCGAATGCGGCGGCGGCCTGCTCTCGGGCAATTTCCTGACCGCCTCCAAGCCCGGGAGTTTCGCGGGCCCCATCCCCGGCATCGATGCCGCTGTCTTCAACGACCGGGGTCAGCCGGTCACCGGCGAAGTCGGCGAGCTGGTCATCCGCCAGCCGTACCTCGGCATGACGCTTGGATTCTGGAAGGACCCGCAGCGCTACCTCGAGACCTACTGGTCGCGCTGGCCCGACATCTGGGTGCACGGGGATTGGGCAATCGTCGACGAGGATGGGCTCTGGTACATCCTCGGGCGTTCCGACGACACCATCAAGGTGGCGGGCAAGCGCGTGGGGCCGGCCGAGGTCGAAGCGGCCGCACTCGACGGCACGGCGGCGACCGAAGCGGCGGCAGTCGGCGTGCCCGACCCGATCAAGGGTCAGTCGGTGGTGGTCTTCGCCGTTGCTCGCCCAGGCGCGGATCCTGGGTCGATCCCTGGTGCCGTGTCTCGCAGCATCGAGCGATCGCTGGGCAAGCCGTTCAAGCCGGCGGCCGTGCACGTCATCCCGCGTTTGCCCAAGACCCGCAACGGCAAGATTCTCCGGCGCGTCATCCGGAATGTCTTCCTCGGCGACCCGCCGGGCGACCTCTCATCGCTCGACGATCCGGCCTCGCTCGAACCGATTCGCCGCCTGGGCAGCGCGGATCCTCACTCCCCCTCTGGGGGAGGATAGGCTGGGGGCTTAGTTCCGAAAATACTCGCGCAGGGGGAGATTGCTCGTCCATCCGGCCGCCCCGAGGTGGCCGAGGTGGAAGCCGTCTTCGATGGTGCGAAGCAGACCGTAGTGATTCTCCGGCGTGCCTGAGCGGAAACCACTGATCGCGTTCGGCGCGATGACCAGCGTGGCGACGTGTCCGCCCCAGCTGCCGCTGCAGCAGCCGGCGCTGCTCGCGCCCTCGTCCCAGGTGATGAACAGCACTCCGCCGTTTCGGAATGCGGCGGAGCCGGTGATCGTCGGCACGACGCTGCGCAGCCAGGCGTCGCCGGTACCGACCGGACAGTCGTGCGTGTCATTGCACATGTTGGGCGTGATCCAGACGAAGGCGGGGACGACGTCGGTGCTCATGTCGACCCAAAACTGCGTGAAAGGGGCGACGTGGGCCGCGCAGCGCGCCGCGTTGTTGCGGATGTCGTCGTAGTACATGAACGGGTCGTGCTTCATCGCGTAGTTGCCGGACGAGGCTCCCCTGTAGCAGGGCACGGGCATGTCCTCCATGTAGGCCTTCCACGATCGACCGCTGCCTTCCACCTGGTCCGCGATGTTGGTCGCGCTGACGAAGCAGGTCGTGCAGTCGCTCGCGATCCCGAAGGTACTGCCGGCCGTCAGGGCGAGGTAGTTGGGGAGGCTCGGATGGGATGCCGCGAAATAGTTGGTGGCCAGGCCGTAGCTGGTGACCAGTCCGTTCGTATAGGGGGCGGCCGGGTTGCCGATCACGCTGTCGTACTCGTGGTTCTCCATCACGATCACGAAGACGTGCGAGAAGGACGGCACTGTGCCTGCCACTGGCGGAGGCGGCGGCGGTGGGGTGGCACGGGTCGCGGCAGCCGTTGGGGCGGCCGCGGTCGCGGCCACGGTCGGGGTCGGAGTGGCTTTGGCGAGGGCGAGCCGCGCCGCGCGCTCGCCCTGGATGTCCTCGTCGGCGCGAAGTACCTGGGTGACTGGGCGTGTCACGGGGGAAGTCGCTGACGTGGCTTTGCTCCGGAGCACGATTAACGTCGGGAGGGCGATGACGCCGCCCACGCCCAGGAGGATGAGCGCGCTTTTCAGACCGAGGCCCTTCATGCCACGATTGACGCGATCTCCCCGCGCCTCTTGCGCTTTGCGCGTAGCGTGATGCAACCCGCGTGAATCCATTTGCCCGGTTAGAACGTTGTATTAGGTAGGAGAAAGCTGATGAAGCCCCTCAACGCCGAGCTCGCCGCCCGCGCTTGGGAGTTCGCCCAGGGCCTCGACCTGGAGGAGTATCGCCGGCTGCAGACGGAAGTGCGTTCGGCCTGGCCGGCCACCACCAAGCTGGAGGGCCTCGATTTCGACCGCGCCTTCCTTGCCTTCATCGCCGAGCGCTGGATCGATAAAGCGGCGTAGCGCAGCATCCTGACCCGGGTCCGCAAGCACGCCTGAACTCAGGCGTTACTCGGGCTAGGCACCGGACATGTCGATTAATGATGGCCTGGCGCTGATCCGCCGGCATGACTTCGAAGGCGCCCTGCCACTGCTGGCCGCCGAGGTCCGCAAGCGTCCAGATGACGCCTACGCGGCCTACTACCTCGCCTACGCCTTCGTCGGCGCCCAGGATGCGCAGCCGGCCGTGACGTTGCTCGCCAAGATCATCGAGGTCCACCCCGATTTCACCGACGCCCGTAGCCTGCTTGGCCTCGCCCGCATCCGGATTTCCGACTTCGTCGGGGCGAGCATCGAGTACGAGACCGTTCTGGCTCGCGAACCGAAGAATGCCGCCGCACTGCTGGGCTTGGGGATGATCGCGTACTGGAAGCGCGAGACGGCGGTTGCCGAGGACTACCTCGATCGCGCCTTGCGCGGCGACCCCGCGGCTCGCGACGCCCTGGTGTTCAAAGCCGATCTCCGCTACGCGGCCGGCGACGTAACCGGAGCGGTCATGCTACTGCGCGACGCCAAGCGGTTGCGCCGGCCGGCGCTGCCCGAGATTGCCGATGCGGAGATCGCCGACCGGCTGCTCCGGTATGAGGCGGCGCTGCAGCCGATTCGCCGCGCGCGCAGCGGCCTGCCCGACATGCCCGGCTGGGTTCTGTGCGTGTTGGGCGTGACGCTGGCGCTCACGTTTATGGCGGCCGCCGGCCTTCCGGGAGCCTGGAACGGCATGCACCATTACCAGGACGGCAAGGCGCGGCTCGTGACGCTGGACTACGCCGGGTGCGCCGCCGAGATGGAACAGGCGGTGGAGTCGGTGCCGAACTCGCCGAAGGTCTGGGCATATGAGGCGTACTGCTTCTTCCTCGACAAAGACCCCAAGGCCGGGCTCAGTGCCTGGTACACGGCACGTAGCTACGACCCGGCGATCACCCTCGATACCTCGTCCGACCAGGTGGCGCTGCTGGCGAAGGTTCGGGCCGCCAATACTCCTCCGAAGGTGACCGCCAAATGAGCGGGGCGCCCGAGCCGATTCAAGAAGACCTGCCGTTCTTGATGCCCGGCACGCCCGCCACGCCCGCAACGCCCGCGACCCCTCCCACACCGCCCGCGTCGGCCGCCGCCCCAGCTTGGGTTGCGGCACGACCAAAGGCCGAGGCGCCGCCCTCGATCTATGACCAGCTGCTGACCCGACTGCGCGCCATCCCGTGGGCACGCTGGCGCGCGGCCGCAACGCCCGTTCTAAAATCGGGCGCCGAGCAACTGGGCACCGCCGCAAGAGACGCGGTCACCCGTGGCGGCGGCATCGCCCGCGTGGCGGTCAAGCGCGGAGCGCCGTACACGTTGCGGCTGGCCAAGGCTACCGCCCGGATCAGCCTGATCCGCGCCTTCCCGTTGGTCGTCGCCCGTACCATTCACCTCTTCGGTTTTCCCGCAGTGGTGCTGCGGACGGCGATCCAACTCATCGTCGCGCACCGCGCCGGCCTGGCGATCGACGAGGTCCGCTACTTTGTCGTCGACGACCCGGCTGGCTACACGGTGTACGAGGCGCCGCCGTGGTTGGGGACCGCGATCGCCATCGCGTACATCCCCACCCTCGTTCTGCTCATCCTCGCCGTCCTGTGCCTCGCGCCCGCGCTGGCGCCGCGCACCGTCCTGCACCTGCCCATCACCTGGGTGACCGGGGTCCAGCTCTGGCTCGGACTGGCGTTCGCCGCGCATGCCTTCCCCTCCTACGAGGAAGCGGGTCCGGTCGCGGAACAGGCGCGGGTGGGCGTCGTCAAGGCGGACCCGGTGTCGGTGTTCTGGCTGATCCCGGCGCAGATCGTCGCCATCCTCACCCGGTTGGGCGGCATCGTCCCGGCGGTCGTCGGCGTGCTGGCGTGCTGGTGGCTGGCGACGGCCCTCGTTCACTAGACCCGGCGCTCAGCAGCACCGTCTTTCGTGTACGCTTCCCCGGTGGCCAGCAGCCGCTCGCTGGGGGTGCTGTTCAGTCTGCTTGCCGCGACTGTGATCGCCGGCTGCAGCGAAGACTCCGGGGCCGCGCCACCGCTTCAAGCCAGCGCCTCGTCATCGGTCGGCTGCAAAAGCGGTCAGGGGTACCAGCACACGCCGCTCGGCTACCATCTCTGCTTCCCGAACGGCTGGTCCGCGCGCGATTACACCGCAGAGCCAGGCTCGGGCGGAGCCGTGAGCGTGGTCGCTTTCGGACCGCCGTCGACGGTGCCGGCTCATGTCCCGGCTTCGGGCACGTTTACCCCGCCGATCGAGATCCGCGTGGTCGCGGGACCCAAGGACCAGGTCGAAGCGAGTCTTACCAATGGGAACCAGGTGACCACAACCACGGTGGCGAGCGTCACCGCCGATCGAATCGTGGTGGCCGACTCAGGTCCTGCCAACGGTGCGGTCATCGTGGTGGTCGAGCGCCAGGTCACCACCTTCGAGATTGAAGAGGCGCCGGGTGGCACCTACGACGCGGCCTTCCAGCAGGTCCTGGACAGCTTTTCCTTCCCGCCCAGCTGATTCCTTCGGTCGGCGTGTTACGGTGCCCGATGAACAATCAGGTGCCACTGGCACTGGTTGTCGGTCGGATGCGGCAGTGTGACTCGAATGACGAACCGACCAGCTGGAGCCGGATTCGACAACGGCAGGTCGAGGTAGTCGCCTGAACCAGCGATTCCTGCAAATGTCTCAGCGGGCAAATCCGTGCCGGTCACCATGTTGTGCGCGGTTAATTGAATGACCTCTGCGTGTCCCTCCGACCCGAAAGTCCCGTTGCAGCTATAGGCAAGGGTCGCGCTCCAGCCAGCCTCGACCGAAAACGGGGTGCCGTCGGCGGGCACCTGCCCGGGACCGCAGCCAAACGCCTCGACACCGATCGATGGGCCGATGAGGGTATTGAAGCCGGTATCGAGCGGTTCGAGGGGGTAAGGAAAGGGTCCGCATTTCCCGGTCGCGGCCGAGATGTTCGGCGGCGCTGGACAATCCGGCGGCACATTGACCGATGCGCCGACGCCCACCTGAACGATCTTCGGAACGGGCTCGAAATAGCCGGGACACGACAGGCCGACTCGGTACCGGCCGGGGTTCACGGTAAAGGTACGGGTCGATGGCGCGAGACCTTGGAGCCTGTCGCCCCCATCCGAGCCCGTCAAGTTTGTCCATCCGTCGGCATTAGCGGGCACCGTGAGGATGCCCTCCAGATGAACGAGCGCAGCGAGGGGGAAGGTAGGCGAAACGGCGTAGGAGCTCAAATAGACTATCGCGAGCGCCAGGGTAACCAGAGCGGACCGTTTGCTGGCGGTGTCAACCGTGCGCTCGCCGACGAAGACGAGCAGTCCAGCGGCGATTGCCGCACCGCCGAGCACGACCAAGTGTGGCTCTGGATTCGGCTGGAGAAAGCCGACGATCGCGAGGAACACGCCGCAACCGATGTTGGCGGCCAGGAACTTCGTGATGAGTTGGGACGGTGGCGAGAGTTTGCCCCGAAGCGCGAGAACGACAGCAGGAATGCCAAAGAAAACCGGAATCCCGATGCCAGCTATCCAGCCGATTGGGCCCAACCACAGGAGTGCGGCTGCCCACTGAATTAGGGTCACCCACATGCCCACACCCTCCGCCAGCAACAGAAGGCGGGCAGCCAACAAGACCCGGCCCGTCACAGCATCGGTCTTCAACGTGTTCGCTAATGAAACGTGAGCCACCCGCCGAGTCTGGCCTGTGGGGCGACTGGGCCGGAGAATCGGGCTCCGACCGGCTGGTGGAGGCGGCGAGAATCGAACTCGCGTCCGAAGCAGCGTCCCGCAAGACATCTACGAGCGTAGTCCCCGATTTGATCTCACCCTGGCGTCTCCCCTGGGACCGGATCCGCCCGAGCCAGTCGCGGTAGAAAGTCCCCCCGGCGGCCGCGACGCCCGCCGGAAGCGAGTCAGCGGAGTTTACGCCGGACACCGCTCCTGCTGACCGAGAGCGGGCCGGCGCCGGGGATAAATCCCCGGTTGACTACGCTACTTACGCAGCGTAAGCCAGTTGACGATTGGCGTTTATAGCCTTGCCGCTTTTACGTGCTCGGCGACACGGCCCGCCATCTTGCAGACCACTACCCCGTCGAGACCTGGCGCCCCCGCCAGTCAGTCGGAGCACGGTTATTTTACCCCTCAGCCAGTTACTGGCAAACCTTCGCGGCCTCTGAATCAAACAGCCGGATGGCGTCGCAGGATCGGGCCACCCCGGGGCGATGTGTCTTCAAAGCGCCATGGAGACGAGCCCCGCGCTGGACTTGAAGACGGCGGCCCGCCTTGTCGGTTACCTCGTTCTGGGAGGTCTTGGCGGGGTTGCCCTCCTGATCCCACTAGCCGGCGTGCTGAGCTACCTCGCCGCTCCCCTCTACCCGGTTCTACTCGGCTGGTTTTTTTACGGCGGCGTGCTCGCCATGACTCGAAACCCGCGGATGGCTCGGATCTATCTCTTGGCCAACCTGGGGGTTTTGGCCGCGACGGTTATCGTGTCCGTCGCAACGTTGATCAGGCTCGCCGTTTCGGCACCCCAACCCGACACGACGCTAACGGCACCGCTGTATCTCGCGCTCGTTCTCGTGGGGCTGGCGATCGGGATCACGCTGGGTGTCCGCCGGCGCACGCCGCCGGCTCAATCACTTGACGCCACCCGCCGATCCGGAATTTGACGTAGCGCCGGCCGACACATGTACTCCAATATCTCTGGCGGTGTCGGCGGCTAAACCCGAGTTCTGACTGCCCGGTCCATTTCCCTCCGGGCGTCCCGAGCCGCAATCGTTTCCCGCTTGTCGTACTGCCGCTTGCCTTTGGCCAGGCCGATCTCCAGCTTGACCCGGTTTCCCTTCCAGTAGAGACGCAAAGGCACCAGCGTCAACCCCTTCTGCTTGAGCGTGATCTCCAGGCGGATGATTTCTGCCCGATGCAGCAGAAGCTTGCGCTCGCGCTTGGATTCGTGATTACTGCTCTGGCCGCGCGCATAGGGACTGATGTGCACGTGGACCAGGTACGCCTCTCCCCCGCCAAATCGGACATAGCCCTCACGCAGGTTGGCGCCGCCTTCGCGCAACGACTTGATCTCGGTACCGACCAATTGGATACCGGCCTCGACCGACTCCAGAATGAAGTAGTTGTGGAAGGCCGCCCGGTTGCTGGCAATCGTGGTGTCGGCGTCACGCTTCTTCTTCCCCATCAGCGCCGGCCTCGCGCCCAGGCAGCCGCCGTCATCCGCCGGCCGCCCGGTGGCTGAACCTCGTCCACCACGTAGGTTCCGTCGGCGGTCGCCACCGGGATGCCGTTCCCCGCTGCACCGTCCAGATGGCCGCGGATGATCTTCACTTCAACCCCGTTGAGTGTGATCCAGCAGCCGAGCCGCTCGCTCAAGGCGCGCACGCGCCGATCGATTTCCTGGGCGGTCATGGTGGCCGGGTTAAGCTTGCCATCCTCCGATGTCAGCCGCGGCGCATATGTCGCCCTCTCCGCGGGCTGGGCTACGGGAGTGATCGCACCACGCGCGAAATCATCGAGCGTTTGCACCATCAGCCGTGCACCGAGATTCGCGAGCTCACCCTCCAGCGGACCGGCGGTCGCGTCTGGCGCAAGGGCCACGCGGGCCTGCGCCAGGACCGGGCCGGTATCGACGCCGGCATCCATCTGCATGATGGTGACGCCGGTCTCCGTGTCGCCGCTCAGAATTGACCACTCGATCGGCGCGGCACCGCGGTGCCGCGGCAACAACGAGGCGTGGACGTTGAGCGTTCCCAATCGCGGCGCGTTGAGCAGGCTCGCCGGAAGGATTTGGCCGTACGCCACCACGACCATGACATCGGCGCCCACCTGGCGAATCCGAGCCTGGGCGGCCTCGTCCTTGATTCGCTCTGGCTGAAAGACCTCGAGGCCGAGTTCCAGGGCGAGCCGCTTGGTTCCCGACTGCAGCAGCTCGAGTCCGCGCCCTGCGACCCGGTCAGGTTGCGTCACGACCAGCGCAATATCATGACCGGCCTCGCGCAACAGCTTCAGCGTCGGCTGCCCGAACGCGGCGGTCCCGGCGAAAACGATGCGCAGCTTAGACGCCGACGAGTTCCGGTTCTTTCTCCTGCTCCAGCGGCTCGACCTTGCGCAGCGTGTCGAGACTGGTCAACCGATCGGTGAACAGGATGCCGTCGAGGTGGTCGATCTCATGCTGGATGGCACGCGCCAGCAGGGCATCGCCCTTGATTTTGATCGGCTTGCCCTGCCGGTTCAGCCCCCGCGCCACCACCTGCATGTAACGTTTGACCTCCCCAACGTAACCTGGCACGGAAAGACAGCCCTCCATACCGATCTGCTCGCCCTCCCACTTCACCATCTCCGGGTTGACCAGCGTATGCAGGTTGGTATCGGTCTTGATTACGAGCACCCGCAGGCCCACGCCGACCTGGGGGGCCGCCAGCCCGACCCCGGGGGCGGCGACCATGGTGTCAACCATGTCGTCGATCAGCCGGCGGATGCTGCTGTCGACGCGAGCCACCCGCTTCGCCTTCTGGCGAAGAATCGGCGCTTCCTGGGTGAGGATCGGTAGGACAGCCATGGTGTGTAACTTACATCGGGTCGACGTCGAGGCTCCAGCCCCGACCGCGCGGTAAGCCATCTGCCACGCGGTGCAGATCGTTCCCCTTGAGGGTCACCTCGAAACGGAATTCGTCCTTGAGGCGATATACGAACGCGGGAGATGGTCCGAGGACCTCGATGTCGCCCAAATTGAGCAGGGCGATTGTAGCACGCAGATGTTCGGCGGCCGTCTTCGCCTCGAGTTCCGCGCGCGCCTCGTCGCGGTGCCCGTAGGTGGCCACGATCAGCTCGCCGAACGGTGGGAATCGATAGGCACGCCGGATCTCGAGCTCCTCGCGGAAGAAGCCGCGGTAGTCGTGGTACCGCGCATGCCGAATCGCCGGGTGCTCGGGCGTGTAGGTCTGAATGAACACCTGCGACGCGCCGGTCCCCCGCCCGGCGCGGCCGGCGACCTGGGTCAGCAGGCTAAAGGTGCGCTCGGACGAGCGGTAGTCGGGAAAGTGCAGACCGGTGTCGGCATTGACCACGCCAACGGTTGTGACGCGCGGGAGATCGAGCCCTTTCGCTACCACCTGGGTGCCGACGAGGATGTCGGCCTCACCGGAGACCATGCGATCGAACACCAGGTCCGCGGCATCCGCCGTTTTCATCACATCGCGGTCCAGCCGCAATACCCGGGCCGCCGGGAACAACGTCTGCACCTCGTGCTCGATGCGCTCCGTCCCGATGCCGAAGCTCTTGATGTAGCGGCTGCCGCATGCGGGACAGCGCCGCGGCATCGGCTCGCTGCTGCCGCAATAGTGACACTGCAGCCGGCCCAGGCTGGCGTGATAGACGAGGGCGACGCTGCAATGGGGACACTCCCGGACCGCCCCGCAATCGCGGCAGAGCACGAACGTGGCGAGCCCCCGCCGGTTGAGAAACAGAATCGACTGCTCGTGCCGCTCCAGCGAGCCGCCGATCGCCGCCTGCAGCTCCCGGCTCAGCGGGGAAAACTGTTGGGTGGCAAGCTCCTTGCGCATGTCGACGACCGTGACCGGCGGCAGCGGACGGCCCTGCGCGCGATGCGGGAGCTCGAGCAAATGCTCCCGGCCCGCGAGCGCCGCGCCGTAGGTGGCCACGCTCGGCGTAGCACTCCCCAACACCAACACCGATCGGGTGCGCCGCGCCAGCCATCGGGCGACGGTCGGGACGTGGTAGCGGGGCATTCGTTCCTGCTTGAAGGCTGACGATTCTTCCTCATCGATCAGGATCAATCGCAAGCGGGGCAGCGGCGCAAAGACCGCCGCACGCGGCCCGATCACGATGTCAGCTTCGCCACGGCGGATCCGCCACCACTCCGCCGCCCGTTCCGCCTCCGTCAAGCCGCTGTGCAGCACCGCAAGGCGGCCGGGGAATCGCGCCGCGAACCGCCCGACGGCCTGCGGGGTGAGCGAGATCTCCGGCACCAGCACCAGAGCCTGCCACTCAGCGGCCAGCACTTCATCGAGCAGTGCCAGGTAGACCTCCGTCTTGCCGCTGCCGGTCACGCCGTGCAGCAGGAACACCGCCGACTCCTGCCGGGCGATCGCGACACTGATCCGCTCGCGCGCCGCCAGCTGTGCCGGCTCGAGCTGGACGGCCGCCGCCGCCGTCACCGCACCCGCCTTCTGGAGGATCCGGCTTTGGCGACGGCGTTTGACGGTCCGGCGAACGATCGCGCGCACTCGGGGCGGAACCACCGCGCGAATCACCTCGTCGAGCGGCACCAGGTAATGCGACGCGACGAAGCCGGCCAGTTCGACCAGGGCGGCGGGCAACACCGGCTCGGCGTCGATCATCGCCTCGATCGGTTTCAGCTCCAGTACCGCCGGCGCCCGGTCCAGGGCATAGACGAACCCCGTCACCGACCGCTTGCCGAAGGGCACCCGGACCCGGTGGCCGACCTCGATCAGTCCGATCAGCTCGTCGGGGACCGCATAGTCGAAGAGGCCGCTATGGCTGCCGACGCGGGCATCGACCGCGACCTGCGCGACCTGGCGAACCGCGGTCTCAGGCGCCGCGGTTGCGACGGGCATCAATGGCATCCCAGATCCGTCCGGCGACCTCCCACTTTGGCAGCCGCGGGACCTCCGCCACGACACCCGATGACGCGACGATGGTGACGGCGTTGAAGTCGCTGGCCAAACCTTGGCCGTCAACCCCCACCTGGTTGGCGACGATCATATCGAGGTCTTTTGTACCCAGTTTCTGTTGCGCCTGGGACCGCAGGTCCTCGGTTTCCGCGGCGAAACCGACCCGAAAGAGTCCGGGCCGGCGTCCGAGCGACTTCAGGATGTCGACGTTGGGGCGGAGGTGGAGGTCCATCGGCTGGTCGGTCCGCCGCAGCTTCGAGGCCGCGACCGTCTCCGGTGCGTAATCGGCCACCGCCGCGGCCATCACCAGCACGTCCGCCCCGGTCGACGTCTGTTCGAGGGCGGCGAGCATTTCCTGCGCGCTAGTGACGGCGACCTCGTCGATGCCTTCGGGGTTGGTGGCCACAGTGGTCACCAGGGTCACGCTGGCGCCACGCGCCGCCGCCACCTCCGCCAGGGCGCGCCCCATCTTGCCGCTGGAAAAGTTTCCGAGGTATCGAACGGGGTCGAGCGCCTCGCGCGTCCCGCCGGCGCTGACGACGACCCGGAGCCCGTCGAGGTTGCGCCGATTGGCGAGCACCGCCTCGAGGACGGCGACGATGCGCTCCGGCGCCGCCAGCCGGCCTACGCCGAACTTCCCCGACGCCAGTCGCCCGCTCGCGGGTTCGACGATGACGGCGTGGCGCGATTGCAGCGCCGCCAGGTGATCCTGCGTCTGTGGATGCGTGAACATCAGGTCATTCATCGCCGGCGCGATCACCAGCGGCGCGCGGCTCGCGAGCACGGTCCCCGAGACGATCTCGTCTGCGATCCCGAGCGCCAGCTTGGCGATCGTGTTGGCAGTCGCAGGGACGACCGCGATGACTTCTGCCCATTCGGCCAGCTTGATATGCGTTTCGCCACCGCCAGTTGCTGCCAGCCAGTCGGCGGCGACCGGATGCTCAGAGAGCGCCTCAAAGGTGAGGGGCGTTACAAAGCGGGTTGCCTCGGGCGTCATCACGACCCGTACTTGCGCACCGGTCTCGGTCAGAAGCCTGATGCACTCGATCGTCTTGTAGGCGGCAATTCCCCCGCTGACCGCCATGGCCACCCGGCGGCCGTCGAGCCGACCCGCGGTCATACCGGCGCTTGCCGGCGGGCGTGCTCCGCGGCGATCATGGCCAGGATCTCGCGCGCCGTCTCGTCCACGTCGCGGTTACAGACGAGGTGCTCGTAGTCCTTCGCCAACCCGAGTTCGATGAGCGCCTCGCGTTGACGGATCGCCAGGGCCTCGGGCGATTCGGTCTTGCGGCCGGTCAGCCGGGTCAACAGTTCCTCGGTCGATGGCGGGGTGATGAAGATGAACAGCCCATCGGGTCTGCGTTTGCGGACGAACGTCGCCCCCTGGACGTCGATCTTGAGAATGATGTCCTCGCCCTTGCTGAGCGCCTCCTCGACTCGGCGGCGGGAGGTACCGTAGTACTCGTCGTAGACCTTGGCCCATTCCAGGAACTCCTTCTGCTCGATCAGCCGAAGAAATTCCGGCTGGCTCACGAAGGTGTAGCTGTGGCCATCGACCTCACCCGGGCGTGGGGCCCGCGTGGTGTACGACACCGAGTACTTCAGGTGAGGCGCCAGCTGGAAGAGGCGCCGCAAAACGGTATCCTTCCCCACTCCGCTTGGACCGGAGATCACGATCAAGAGCCCCTGCTTGGGCTGGGTCATCTAATCACCGCATTTTAGGCTGAGCCTGCCGGCCGAACGCCGCAGATTGGGATGTGGCGTGAGATGAGCCCAAGGCGGCGACGAGCACCGTAGCGAGCGCACCCGTCGGTGCGTGAGCGAGGCGCGCAGGAGCCAACGCAGGGATCGCTCGCGCCACGCCCAAGATGCAAGTTCGGTTCGGCAGGTTCAGCCTACTGGTGGGTCAGCGAATTCCACGCCAATTCGAAATCTTCCGGCGGCGCGCTCTGCCAGGTCATTGACGCGCCGCTTCGTGGGTGGCGAAGCGTGAGGGCCTCAGCATGGAGGGCCGGCCGGGCAATCAGCGGCGACCGGCGGCCGTAGACCGGATCGCCGAGGACCGGGTGATGGATATAGGCAAGGTGCACCCGGATCTGGTGCGTGCGGCCCGTCCTCAGCGTCACCGCGAGCAGCGAGTGGCCGTCCGCCACCGCGAGGCGCCGGAACTCGGTGATGGCCTCGCGACCGCCCGGGACCACCGCCATCCGTTGCCGGTTCTTCGGATCTCGGGCGATCGCGGCCTCGATCCGGGCCGCCTCATCGGCGACCTCGCCGACCACGATCGCCCGGTAGCGACGGGTCATGATGCGGTCCTGCAGCTGGCGAGCCAGCTCGCGATGCGCCTGGTCATTGCGTGCGACCACCATCAAGCCGGAGGTGTCCCGGTCGAGCCGGTGCACGATACCGGGGCGCTCCACGCCGCCGATCGTCGACCAGCCCGGACCACGTCCCAGCAACCCATGCACCAGCGTGCCGGTGGAATGACCGGGTCCCGGGTGCACGACAAGCCCTGCCGGCTTGTCGATCACGAGCAAGTCCTCGTCCTCATAGATCACACGGAGCTCCATCGGCTCGGCTTCGAGCCGGGTTGGCACGATGGCAGGCACCGCCCAGCTGAGGCGATCGCCGGCGTGCAGCTTGCTGGCCGCGCGCGCCGGCCCGTCGTTGAGGCGAACGTGCCCCTCGACGATCAGCCGGTGAACCTGACTGCGGCTTTGCCCGGAAAGCAGCCCGGCCAGGTACTGGTCGAGCCGAGGGGCGTCAGCCGTGACGGTGTGGTCTGTCGCCTCGCTCACGCGCGCCGCGACCGGCCCCGCCAGACGGTGCCGATCAAGAGCACGACCACGCCGACGCTGATCGCCGAATCGGCCACGTTGAAAATCGGGTAGTGCGGCACCTGGATGAAATCGACGACCGAACCCTGGACTCCCCGATCGTAGGCGTTACTGACGGCGCCCCCGAACACGAGCGACAGGCCCAGCCGGGCCGGCCAGTCGCTCGCCGGCAGCCGCCCGTAATAGAAAAGGATGGCGACCATGACCACCGCCGAGATCAGCAAGAAGCCAAGGGTGAAATTCTGAAAGAGGCCGAAGGCCGCCCCGGCATTGCGCGTCACCGTGAGGTACAGCACGTGATCGACTACCTGCCGCGGTCCATAGGGAACGCCGAAGTGACGCTCCACATAGATCTTGGTGATGCGGTCCACGATGACGACGGCGGCGGCGATCACCACCAACGGCCAGTAGCTGCGGAGCCGGTTCAGCGGGCCGCCACCCGGACGACGCTCACTCTGAGGTCGTGGCCTTCGATCTGAAGCGTTTCGGTGGAGGCGCCGTCGGGTGCCTCGCCGCGCGCCACCGCCACCGCCAGGGTTTCCGTTGCGATGTAGTCACGCCAGCGCTCGAGCGCCTCGGCGAGGATCCCGTCACCCTCATAGAAGAGTCGGATCCTGTCCTCGACGGCGAAACCGGATTGCTTGCGCAGCTCCTGGATCTTCCGCACCAGGTCGCGGGCCAGGCCCTCGAGCTTGAGCTCGGGACTGATCCGCGTGTCGAGGGTCAGGCCGCCGCCCTCGCCCTGATATCGCGCGGCCTTGATGTTCAACTCCTCGAGCAGGATGGTTTCGAGCTCGGGGTTGAGTCGCTTTTCGGCAATCGTCACAGCGAGTAGCGGCTGGCGCACCTTGATGCCGGCGGTATTGCGTGCCGCCAGGCCGGTCGCAACCAACCGCCGCACGACGGCCATCTGTTGGCGCAGTTCTTCGTCACGCCACTCGGCCGCCGCAACCGGCCAGTCGCTCAGGTGGACGCTCTCGGGTTGCCCACCTTTACCCGCCGCCAGGTTCTGATAGATCGTCTCCGAAACGAAGGGCATGAAGGGCGCCAATAACTGCGTCAGGCTGACCAGCACCTGGTAGAGCGTCTGATAGGCGCTCCGCTTGTCCGCATCCGATTCCGACTTCCAGAAGCGCCGGCGCGAACGCCGGACGTACCAGGTAGAGAGGTCGAGCACGAACGCCTCGAGCCGTCGAGCCGCCGTCGGCGGGTCGTATGCCTCCATCGCCTTCTCGACGTCGGCGATCGTCACCGCCAGCTCGGCGAGCAGCCAGCGGTCGAGCAGCGCCCGCTGGCGCACCGGGACCGCCGGTGCCTGGGGATCAAAGCCGTCGAGGCGCGCGTAATTGGCGAAGAAGCCGTAGGTGTTCCAGAGGATGAGCAGGAAGCGCCGGATCACGTCTTGCACCGCCGGCAGGTCGAAGCGGTAGTCGTTGCCGATCGCAACCGCCGAGAAGAAGTACCAACGGGTCGCATCGGCGCCGAACTTGGACATGACCTCCATGGGGTCAACCGAGTTCTTCAGCGACTTACTCATCTTCCGGCCCTGCTTGTCGAGGACGGTTCCGTTGACGATCACGTTCTTGAACGCCGGCTGGTCGAACTGCATGGTGCCGATGGCCAGCAGGCTGAAGAACCAGCCTCGAGTCTGGTCGAGACCCTCGGCGATGAAGTCCGCCGGGAAGCGCGCTTTGAAGAGCTCCTGATTCTCGAATGGATAGTGATACTGCGCCGTCGGCATCGAGCCGGAGTCGAACCAGACATCGATCAAGTCGAGGACGCGGTGCATGGTCCCGTCGCATTTCGCGCAGGGCAGAGTCACCCGGTCGATATAGGGGCGGTGTAGATCATCGTTCACCGTGAGACCGAGCTCGGCGACCGAGCCGATGCAGCGGCGCTCGTCGCACTTCTCACAGACCCAGACGGGAAGCGGGGTTCCCCAGTAACGCCAGCGGGATAGTGACCAGTCCACCAGCGTCTCCAGCCAGTTGCCCATCCGGCCGGGGCCGATGTGGGGCGGAACCCAGTTCACGATGGCGTTGTTGCGGAGCAGCTGGTCCTTGACCGCCGTGGTCTTGATGAACCACGAGGTCAGCGCGTAGTAGAGGAGCGGCGTGCCGCAGCGCCAGCAGAACGGATAGGTGTGGCGAATGGTCTCGGCGCGGTACATCAGACCGCGCTGCGTCAAGTCCTCGATGATCTTTGGGTCGGCCTTTTTCACGAACAGGCCGGCGAAGGGCGTGACTTCGGGCCGGAATCGTCCCTGCAGGTCGACGACGTGCCGAACCGGGATCCCTTTCCTTAGGGCGAGGTCGAGGTCGTCAACACCGTAGGCCGCCGCCGTGTGGACGATGCCCGTACCATCTTCGGTCGACACGAAGTCGGCGTCGACGACGAAGAAGGCCGGCTTGTCCGGGATCAGGTACTCGTAGAGCGGCTTGTAGCGTTTGCCGAGCAGGCTCTTCGCATCGACCTCGGCCTCGACCTGGTACTCGCCTTGCAAAATGGACAGGCGCGCTTTCGCCAGGATGTAATGCTCGTTCCCCTGGCGCACGCGAACGTAAGGGATGTCGAGACCCACGGCCAGCGCGACGTTACCCGGGAGCGTCCAGGGGGTCGTCGTCCACGCCAGGAAGTAGGTCTTCGGCTCGTCCTCGAGCTCGAACTTCACGTAGACCGATGGATCTTCGACATCGTCCCGGTAGCCCTGGGCCAGCTCATGGCTCGACAGTGGCGTCTGGTCCCGCGGGCAGTAAGGCACGACCTTGAATCCCTGGTAGAGCAGTTGCTTGTCCCAGAGCTGCTTGAGAATCCACCAGACGCTTTCCATATAGGTGGTGTCGAGTGTGCGGTAGGCCTTGTCGAGGTCAACCCAGTAGCCCATCCGCTCAGTCACGTCGGCGAACTGGTCGATGTACTTGAAAACGCTCTCCCGGCACAGCTTGTTGAAGGCCTCGATGCCGAATTTCTCGATGTCCTGCTTGCCTCTGAAGCCCAGCTGCTTTTCGACCTCGATCTCGACCGGCAGGCCGTGCGTGTCCCAGCCGGCCTTTCGCTCGACGTAATAGCCGCGCATCGTCTTGTAGCGGGGGAACAGGTCCTTCAGGGCCCGTGACAGCACGTGGTGGATGCCGGGCGGATTGTTCGCGGTCGGCGGCCCCTCATAAAAGACAAACGGTGGCCGCCCTTCGCGGTTTTTGAGGCTCTTGTGGAAGATATCGCGCTCCTTCCAAAGGCGAAGCACATCGAGTTCCATCTCGGGGAACGCGGCGCGCGTCGAGACTTCGGCAAACATCGTCGCCAAATTCTAGTGGCTCTCGATCAGCCGAGGAACTGGCCGAGCACGTAGAGCACGGCGATCGCGATCATGGGCGAAAAGTCGATGCCCAGGCCGGCGGGGATCAGCCGCCGAAGCGGACCCAGGATGGGCTCGGTGACGTCCACCAAGAATCCCATCACCGTACCGTGGTAATCGCGGATGAACCATGACGCCGCAGCGCGCACAAAGATGGCAAAGATAAACAGGTAAATCAGGACCTGCGCGAAGGTGTGGAGGTAATTGATGGCGGTGTGCACGAGAAGTTCAGCGCGGTCCGAAGAGCGCGCGGCCCAATCGTAGCATCGTGGCTCCTTCTTCTATGGCGATCGGGTAGTCATCCGTCATCCCCATCGACAAGACTGGGAGTGACTCGCCGAGCTGCTGACTCGTCGTGTCGCGCAGCGACCGCAACTCGCGAAAAACCGGGCGGACCTGCTCGGCGTCGGCCACCATCGGCGCCACGGTCATCAATCCACGGAGGCGCAGATGCGCAGCCCCATTGACGGCACGGGCCACCGCCGGGAGGTCCGCCGGCAACGCCCCTGTCTTTTGCGGTTCTTCCGCCACGTTGACTTCGATCAAGACATCGAGCGGCGACTGGAGACGCGCGTCGAGCGCTTCGGCCAGGCCGACACTGTCGACCGACTGCACCATCCGAAACCGGCCTTCGATGAACTTGACCTTGTTCGTTTGCAGGTGGCCGATCAGGTGCCAGTCGAGATCGCCCGGGCCGATCTCCTCGATCTTGGGCAGCGCCTCCTGTACCCGGTTTTCGCCAAGCTTGGTGAGCCCGAGCCCGATCGCCTCACGGATCCGTTCGACCGGCAGCGTCTTGGTGACAGCGACCAGCACGACCCCACCCGGATCACGCCCGCCGCGCTCGGCACTACGAGTGATGGCCTGGCGGATGCTCTGCAGGTTGGCTTTCAGGGAGTCAGGCATCGGTCACGGCGCAACCACCACCGACAGGAAACGGCCGGCCCGGCCAGCCCGATGCGAAAACCAGCGGTCCTCTTCTTGAGTGCACCAGCCGGCGCTCTTTATTCGGTCGGGGGCGATGCCGGCGTCTTCGAGCTGGAGTCGAAGCACGGCCACCAGGTCGAGCCGGACGTCTCCATCGTCAACCGCGAGGTACCGATCCTCCCGGCCGTACCGGTCCGCAAACTGTTGCCCGATGTCGCCGCCGACCTGGTAGCAGCGTCCGCAAATTCCGGGCCCGATGAGGACCTCGAGTTGGCCAGGCCAGGAGCCGTAGGCGGTCTGAATCGATTGCGCGGTTTTGGTCGCCACTCCCGCCAGCGTCCCGCGCCAGCCCGCGTGCGCGCCCGCGACCACCCCGCGGCTGGCGTCGACGAAGAGGAGCGGGAAGCAGTCGGCGTGGTAGGTCACGATCGCCTGGCCCGGAACGTCGGTCGCCAAGGCGTCCGTCGAGAAGACGCACTGCCCCCCTTCGGGCCGCGCGCGGTGGAAGGTGGCGACATTGGCCCCATGCTCCTGCACGGTCATCAAGGCGCGCTCGAGGTCAAAGCCCACCTGCTCGGCGAGCTGCCGCCGGCGCCGGATAACAGCATCAGGATCAGCAGCGCCGGTGAGCCCCATCGAGCCGAGGGCGACGGTGCTAAAGCCATGGCGCACCGGAAATTCGGCGACGCTCAGGACGGCGTCGAGCTCCACCATCGAGCTTGGATCAGCCTCGCTTTTCGCGGCTCAGGAGCTGGTCGATCTCGTGCTTGACCTCCTGGAGGTCCATGAACGAGCGGTAGACGGAGGCAAACCGAATGTAGGCGACCTCGTCGAGGCCTCGGAGCTTATCCATCACCAGCTCGCCGACTTCGCGAGACGGAATGTCGACCTTGCCCCGGGTTCGGAGCTCAGTCTCGATCTCGTCGACCACCCGCTCGATCGTACTGTGCGAGATCTCGCGTTTGGTGGTGGCCTTCATGAGGCCGCTGAAGAGCTTCTGCCGATCGAAGTCCTCCCGGCGGCCGTCCTTCTTCATCACATAGAGCGGCACGGTCTCGATCCGCTCGTAGGTGGTGAAGCGCTTGGTGCACTGGAGGCACTCCCGGCGGCGCCGGATTGACTCGCCGGTATCCGAGTCCCTGGAATCGACTACCTTCAGGTCGATGTGACCACAATATGGGCACTTCATCTCACGTCAGTATCCCACATGTTGTGGTCGTAAATAGACGAGGGCGAGGACCGGGCGTCGCCCGACGCGAGCGGCGCTTCCGTGCAAATACGAGCGTTTGAGACGTTGAACCCGCTCCTCGCGTGTCAAACCATGGGGCGCTTCGTGGGGAGGGGTGAGATAGCGAGGACCGGGCGTCGCCCGACGCGAGTGGCGCTTCAGTGCCATACGAGCGTTTGAGACGTTGAACCCGCTCCTCGCGTGTCAAACCATGGGGCGCTTCGCGGAGAGGGGTGAGATAGCGAGGAGCGGGAAGGGGGCGCTCCTCGCCAGAGGTTATCGGCGACCCCGCAAAAACGCGGGAATATCGAGGTTGGAGGGATCGAAGCCACGGTAAGCCGGCACTTCCTCGACCGGCGCCGGGCGACTGTACTGCTCGTCCATCTCGCGGCTGGACTCGGATCCGGTGACGAACCCGGTCGCGACCACGGTGATCTTGATCTCGCCGGACATCTTCTCGTCGATGACCGTCCCGAAGATGATGTTGGCGTCCTTGTCAGCGGCCGCCCGAACGATCTCGGCCGCTTCGTTGACCTCGTGCAGCGTGAGGTCGGTCCCACCGGTGATGTTGAACAGGATGCCTCGTGCCCCGTCGATCGAGGTCTCCAGGAGCGGGCTGGCGACGGCATCGCGGGCGGCGTCCGAGGCGCGCTGGTCGCCGCTACCGAAGCCGATCCCCATCAGGGCCGCGCCCTGCCCGGACATGACCGCCTTGACGTCGGCGAAGTCCAGGTTGATCAGCCCCGGCTGGACGATCAGGTCTGAGATGCCCTGCACGCCCTGGCGCAGCACATCGTCGGCGATCTTTAGCGCCTCCGTGAACGGCACCTTCTTGTCGGTGACGTCCAGCAGCCGCTGGTTCGGAATGATGATCAGGGTATCGACCTTCTCCCGGAGCGTGGTCGAGGCCTCTTCGGCGATCGCGCGGCGTCGGGTCCCCTCGA
>Ga0207684_10001038_pt1 | contig 31106 bp, 31 predicted proteins | sample KBSK5501metaG_FD_184342 | JGI IMG/M metagenome (GOLD analysis project Ga0207684, IMG submission 184342) | Corn, switchgrass and miscanthus rhizosphere microbial communities from Kellogg Biological Station, Michigan, USA - KBS K5-50-1 metaG... | ecosystem: Host-associated > Plants > Roots >... | reverse complement strand
GAACCGCGCATTGCGCTTGCGATGCCACCAGCAAGCTCGGCGATGCGCTGCAGCAGGCGCTCGCGTAGCTTTGCGTCGAAGGTTCGCAGCGTCCCCTGGATCACGACCTCGCCGGCGATGATGTTGAAGGCGCTTCCACCGTGGATGCTGCCAAGCGTGACCACCACAGGCGCCCGCGGCGACGTCTCGCGGCTTACAAGCGTCTGCAACGCCGTCACGATCTGGGACGCGATTACCACGGCATCGACGGTCAGGTCGGGCATCGCCCCGTGCCCGCCCTTGCCTCGGACGATGAGCGTGAACCAGTCGGCGCTGGCCATCATCGCCCCGGACCGAACCGACATCTGGCCCGTCGGAAGCCCGGCCCACACGTGGAGACCGACGACGCGATCAATGCCATCGAGAACACCGGCCTCGATCATCGGCTTCGCACCGCCCGCGATCTCCTCCGCCGGCTGGAAGACGAAGCGCACCAGGCCCGGAAGTTGCTCGCGATTGCCGGCCAGCGCCCGCGCCACCTCCAGCGCCACCGCCATGTGAACGTCGTGGCCGCACGCGTGCATCGCACCGCGCCGGGTCGAACGGAACGGCAGGTCGCCCGCCTCGGTGATGGGCAGACCGTCCATGTCGGCTCGAACCATGACGGCGCGGCCCGGCCGGCCGCCCTTGACATCGGCCACGATGCCGGTGCCGGCGACACCGGCCTGCAGCCGGTCAAACGACAGCGGATCGAGGCGCTCGAGCAGGTACTCTGCGGTTTCTTTTTCCTTGAAGCCCAGCTCGGGTATAGCGTGCAGCTCGCGGCGATGGTTCTGAAGGCGCTGGCTGGTGGCGGCATCGACCTCGAGCACGCGATCGCGTAACTCAGAGGCCATCCGATCATTCTGGCAAACTGGGTTCGATGCCGCGATCTCTTGCGGAATACCAGCGGAAGCGCGACTTCTCCAAAACGCCGGAGCCCAAGGGGTCGCCCGAGCCTCAGGGCCAGAACCGTTTCGTCGTGCAGAAACACTGGGCGACGCGACTCCACTATGACTTCCGGTTGGAGATGGACGGCGTCCTGGTCAGCTGGGCGATCCCGAAAGGCCCGACGCTCAACCCGGCGGAGAAGCGGCTTGCCGCGCACGTCGAGGATCACCCGGTCAGCTACTACGACTTCGAGGGCACCATCCCGAAGGGCGAGTATGGCGGCGGCACGGTGATGATCTGGGACTGGGGCACATTCGAGCTGGAAGAATCGACGCCCGCCGAGTCGCTCAAGCGAGGCGAGGTGAAATTTCGCCTGAACGGGGTCCGGCTGCGAGGCCGGTATGCGCTGGTGCGCACCCGGTCGGACAAAGACTGGTTGCTGATCAAGAAGAAGGACGAGGCCGCCGACCCGAATTTCAACATCGAGAAATTCGACACCTCGGTGAAGACCGGACGCACCAAGGAAGAGATCGAGCAGGGGAAGGACGCCGTCTGGTCAAGCCGCCGCGAAGAGGGCCAGGGCGGGTTGATCAATCTGGCCAGCGCGGAAAAGGGTCCGATGCCGAAGAGTCTCGAGCCGATGAAGGCGCAGCTGGTCGAGAAACCATTCGACGACGAGCGCTGGCTGTTCGAAGTCAAGTGGGATGGGATCCGCCTGATCAGCTTCATCGACGACGGCAAAGTCCGACTCCAAACCCGAGCCGGCCGCACCGTCGACGACGAGTACCCGCAGCTCCAGGCGATCAGCCGGCTGGTCAATGCTCGCCAGGCGATCCTCGACGGCGAAATCGTTGCGCTCGATGAGGAAGGCCGGCCGTCCTTCCAGCTGCTGCAGAACCGCGGCAAGCAAGAGCACCCGATGCAATACGTGGTCTTCGACATCGTCTACTTCGACGGTCAGCGCTTGTTCAAGGTCCCGCTCGAGGACCGCAAGCGTCTGCTGCGCGACATCGTGCGCGACTCGGGCGTGCTCAAGTACTCGGATCACGTCCTGGGCCAGGGGACGGCCTTCTTCAAAGCGGCCCAGCAGAAGCGCCTCGAAGGGATCGTCGCCAAGCTCCGCGATAGCACCTATCAACCGGGAGTGCGAAGCAGCGCCTGGCTCAAGATCAAGGCCATCCTTCAGCAAGAGGTGGTGATCGGGGGCTTCACGGCGCCGCGCGCCAGCCGCAAATATTTCGGCGCGCTCATCGTCGGGGTCTACGAGGACGGCAAGTTCGTCTACACCGGCCACGTCGGGGGCGGCTTCGACGAAAAGACCCTTGCCGAGCTCTACAAGCTGATGAAGCCGCTGATCGTCAAAACGCCGCCGTTCAGCGGAGCGCCACCGCATGCCAACGAGAAACCGACCTGGGTGAAACCCCTCCTACTGGTCGAGGTCAAGTTCGCCGAGTGGACGCGCGACGGCGTGATGCGCCAGCCGGTCTTCCTCGGACTCCGCGACGACGTCGACCCACGGGAGGTCCGCCGCGAACTACCCCAGGAGAAACCGGTCACCCCCGCGGCCCGGCCACGCGCCGGTGGGTCGACTACCAGAAGGAAGGCCCCGCCGAGAGTCGCCTTGAAGACCGTCCACGCGCCGGCGAGGCCGGCCTCGAGGACGAAGGCGGCGTCGACCAGAACCAGGCGAGCATCGGCGGCGGCCGATATCCCCCAAACGCCGCTCAGCAAGGCCGCCGCTCGCATCGGCAAGCAGTTCAGGACCGACATCCGAGGCGCCACCGCCGCGGAGCTCGAGGCGCTCGATGCGATTGGCAAGGAGGGCAATTGGGAGATCGGCGGCCGGACCGTTCATCTCACCAACCTCGACAAACTGCTCTTCCCGGAAGACCACTACTCCAAGCGCGACCTGATCCGTTACTACGTGCAGGTCGCCCCAGTGATGATTCCTCATTACAAGGACCGGCCGCTCTCCATGAACCCGCACCCCGACGGCATCCACGGCAAGAGCTACTGGGTGAAGGACAAGCCGGATTACGCCCCGGATTGGATTCCCACCTTCCGCTACCAGGACCAGAAAAGTCTCAAGGACTGGATCCTCATCGAGGAAGTGGCGACGCTGGCCTGGCTCGCCAACCACGCCGTGATCGACATGCATCCCTGGTACTCGCGGGCGGACAAACCGGAGTACCCCGATTGGTCCGTGGTCGACCTCGATCCCGCCGAGGGCGCGACCTTCAAGGACGTGATTGCCGTCGCAAAGGTGGTGAAAACCGCGCTGGACCACCTGAAGCTGACCGCGCTGCTGAAGACGACGGGCCAGAGCGGCCTGCACATCTACATCCCGATCGAGCGGCGCTACACGCTGGACGAAAGTCGTGGCTTCGTCGCCAAGCTGGCGCACATGATCGCCGAGTTGATGCCCGACAAGGTGACGGAGGTCTGGGAGGTCAAGCGACGGACCGGCAAGATCCGAATCGACTACACGCAGAACGTGATCAACAAGACGCTGGCCGGCCCCTACTCCGTCCGCCCGGCGCCGCGGGCGCCGGTCTCAACGCCTATCGCCTGGAAGGAGCTTGATGATCCACGGCTGCGTCCCGACAAGTGGACAATCCGAACGCTCGGCGATCGCCTGCTCGAGGTCGGCGACCTCTTCCACGACGCCTTGACGGTGCGGCAACGCCTCCCCGCGCTCTGACCGATGGCTGAGCGTCCGCCGGTACCGGGAGACCTTCCCGCCCTTCAGGGATTTCTCGACGCCTGGATCAAGGAGCGAGGCTCTTACTGGTCGCCGTTGTCCCAGTACGCCCGCCTTGCCGAGGAGGTCGGCGAGCTTGGGCGCGAGCTGAACTTCCAATTCGGCGACAAGCCCCGCGCCGCCAAGGACGCCGACGGGTCGGTTACTGATGAGCTCGGTGATGTCCTCTTTATCGTGGTCCTGCTGGCCAATTACCTCGGTATCGACCTGGTCGCGGCGCTCAGCGGCACGCTCGCGAAGTACGAAAAGCGGCCGCCACCGTAGCTGCTGCACCGCTTTTCCACAGGGAGTTATGCACCGTCTGTTAGCACCTGGTGGAAAAGGACCGGCAACAAATGTTCTGTCTGGACGAGATCAATCTGTGGACGTATTTTATGTGCCTCTCGACCTGAGCCCCGTGTCGAGGGGCAGCAGGCACCCAAATTGCAATCGTTTGTTGAAAACTATTGTTGACACCGCCGGAGAGCGGGCGTACAATGCGGCAAACCTACATATTGTGTTGGATCGGATCGTCAAGCCCCATATTTAGGGGGAGGTAGGCGAACCAAGGCTCACGCGGAAAGGGGAAGTACCGGCGGCGGCAGACGCCGGACGGCGCGCAGTGTGCCGGCGCTCGGTTGAGAGCTAGAGGGAGACCATGCTCAGGAACACGCTCAGGATGATCAACCAGCAGGACCAATGGTTCAATCAGTTGCGGCGCGAAGAGTCCGCACGCCGCACTCTCCGCTATTCGCTCTACCAGGCGCTCGAGCAGGTGGAACGCTTACTCGAAAGCGACATGATGGAAGTCCCGATCGAGATGCAAGCGCGCCTGCGCCAAATCGTTGAGGCCGTCGACTCCCAACTCGCCTACCGCATGGACCAATCGGGCCCCAGCGCCCTCGACATTCAGGACATCATCTTCGAGGCGCAGGACCGCCTCATCAAACAGGTCCGCACCTAGCCACTTCCTAACCTCGAACGCCTCGCCTCCTGCAGTGACGCCCGGGAGATGTCCCGGGTGTCATTGCGTCCGGACAACTTTTCCCTCTTGCGGGGAGGGCAGGGGAGGGGGTAAATACGTCCATGGCCGACAAGCTTGAAACCTGGGACCTCTGGCTTCCCGGCCCAGGTGCAACCGGCCTACCCTTCGCGCGGTCCCGGATCAACGCCAACGATGCCGGCGACCGCGTTCTGGTCCACGCCGCGCCGCAGAGACTGCAGGTCGTCGTCACCGATGCTGCCGGCCAGGTGGTCGCCCGGAGCGACCGCTTGGAACGCCACCAACCGGGCCCGATCAGCTTCCTGATCCGGCACGGGGCAAGCATCACCTTGGAGGATGGTTGGCCGACCGCGACCGACATCGGGCGCGTGGTGTTGCTCCCCGGTGGCGAGGCCGGAATCTTGAAGAGCTGGTGGAACGCCGACGACCGCAAGGAATGGCGCTGGCAGGTCGAGTTCTACAACCAGATCCGCGGCTAAGGGTCGGCGACCGCACTGCCCGACGCGCACAACTGGCACTCCGACGGCACCCAGGTCCGCATTGGAAGATCCGCGAGGCGCTCGAACGGCAGGCGCCTGGCCGCGGCAAGCTCCAATGCCCCCGGCCCGATTCCGAGCAGGGCGCCGATAACAACCGGCCTGGCCTCGCAGAGCTCGAGGTCGGCGACGGTAGCGCGGACAGCGGACCCCATGCTGATCGCATCGTCGACGATCGCAACCCTCTTGCCGCGCAAGGCGGCCCGCAGCGCACTGGGAACGCGGTAGTCGATTGGGAACAGGCCGGCCCGCTGACTGACGCTACGTTCCGCGAAAGCGAATTCCGCTCCCAGTTCTGCGGCGATGAGTTCGGCCAGGAAGGCCCCGCCATTGACGGTCCACACACGGTATCAACACGGTGCCTGGCGACCCGTCTGCCGAGCTCGGTGACGAACGGGCGCAACGCTGATGGGCGGGTAAGGAGCTGATCGAGCTCCAGCCACAAATCGCTGTGATGACCAGACTCGAGCCGAAAGTGTCCGGCCCTGGATCCAACCAGCGTCAGAAGATCGGGCGGTGGCTCGGTGCGCGTAGAAGTGAGGCTACGCCTGGACGAAGTAGGAGCGGCAGGCCAGATCGATGAGGTCCGGATCCAGCCGGGGGGGTCGTCCCAGGAAGTAGGCGACCTCGTCCAGCTGGTTGAGGATGTCGCGCGGCTGGCAACCGCGGAACGGACGCTTGAAGGGCTTGTAGTAGCGGTCGAGCACGTAGTTGTAGCCGGTCTCGCTGAAGACGATCTCGAACTCTTTGCAGGATCGCTCGAAGATCTGGCGGAATTCGCTTGGTGTTGGGTCCGGGACGTGGATCTTGTAGCGCACCCGGCGCAAGAACGCCTCGTCGACCAGCGATCCGGGCTCGAGGTTGGTACTGAAGACGACCATCGCCTCGAAGGGCGCGCCGACCGCCATGCCGGCGCCGGCGAGCGTCAGGTAATCGATGCGACGTTCCAGGGCGACGATCAGGCGGTTCAGCAGGGCCCTCGGTGAAGAGTCCTGACGGCCGAAGTCGTCGAGCAGGAAGATGCCGCCGTTGGCCTTGAGGTGGATGGGCGCCTCGTAGTAGCGCATCAAGGGGTCGAAGGACGGCGACAGCTGCGAGGTTGTCAGCTCGCCACCGGCCTTGACGAATGGTCGCTTCACGCAGACCCACCGGGCGTCGAAATTCATGGGGAGCTGGCGGTTGACCCGCTGATGGTGGAGCGGATCGTAGAGCCGCATTACCTGGCCCTCGATGTCGATCGCATATGGAATGTAGATTGGTTCGCCCAGCAGCTCGGCGCAGGCCTCGGCAATCGTGGTCTTGCCATTTCCCGGCGCGCCGTAAAGGAAGAGCGGTGCTCGGGCGTTGACCGGCGGCCCGAGCTGGACGAGCAGGTCGGGGCTGAGTGTCAGGTGCTGGAGCGCACGGGTCAACCAGGCCGCCGTCACATCCGCCTGGCTCACCTGGGCGCGGACGGATGCCTCGTACTGGGCGAAGGGAACCGGCGCCGGGCCGATGTAATGGTCGCGAGCCAGGACATCGCGGGCCCGCAGCCGACCCGGGTCGCTGACCAGGTAACCGAGCGACTCGCCGAAGTCGTGGCTTGTTTGCGGGCCCGCCATCCGCCCGATGGTCTGAACCCAGCCCTGCTCGACCAGGCTCTGGATGGCCGGCGTCACCGTCTGGTAGGGCAGGCACACCCCCGCGGCCCAGTCCTTGGCCGACAGCGGTGATTTGAAGTAGATGTGCTTCAGGAGCAGGTCGGCCACGCGCGCCACTGGCAGTCCAGAATCCTCGATCCGGGTTGGCGCGAACGGCACAAACTCCGGGATGGTCGCTTGCGGCAGCGGCTGAATTGCCATAGACAGGAGACCCGCCGAGGCGGCTCTCAAGAGCAACCTGCCGTTGCCGGAGTTTCTTGCTGGCCTTGGCTCAGGCTTCGAGCGCGGGTCGCTCTCCGAAATAGCGTTCCACGCTCAGGCCGTGGCGCTCCAACTCGGCCCGGGCGAGCGCCTCGAACCGGCGCAGGTACCAGTCCTCGGCGGGGTTTGTCGAGTACTCGAGGAGGCGGTTGTAGGGCAGGGTGTAGATGGCTCGGCCGGCCAGGATCTCCAGCATCTGCGGCCCGAGCTCGGGACGGGCGAGGGCCCGGCGGAGGGTCACGTGGACCCCTCGCATGTCATAGATCAGGCGGACGCGTCGCGGAAAATAGATCACGAGGGCAAAGGCCAGCGGGATGGCCGTCACCATGACCGCCAGGATCAGCGCCAGCAGGTGAATACCGTGCGACCCGGTCTTCCCGGCCGAGATTAGCGAGTCGCCGGAGTGGATCTTGAGCGCCTCCGCCGTCTTGTGCAGAAAGTCCGACAGGTAGGGAACGCCGTTGGTGATTCCCTGATTGAAGGACGCGATCCAGCTGTCGAAGGTTTTGCCCGCGTTGATGACGCCCTGGGCCAAGGCGTCCAGCTGAAGGACGAGGTTGTTCACCCAAAGCCCGGCCTTCACGCAAAGATAGATCCAGGCCAGCATCAGCAGGTCGGCAAGCATCCAGGCGAAGCGGCGACCGTAAAGGTCGGGGTACAGGCGCATGGTTCACCCCTTGAGGTATGGAACTAGAACGTCAAATACGGGGCTAGCCTAGCGCGGTCGGACTAAAGCGTTTCCAGGTACTCGATGACCTGACGAGTCAGCTGGGTTGGCGTCGACGCGCCCGACGTGACGCCCACGCGCTGCTTCCCTTCCAGCCACTCGGGCTTGATGTCCTTGGCAGTATCCACGAGAAACGCCGGCTTGTGCGCCAACTCCTGGACGACCTGCACCAGCCGCTTGGAGTTAGAGCTGCGCTCGCTGCCGACGACGATGACGACGTCGCATTCCTTGGCCGCTTCGACCGCCGCTTCCTGGCGGTCCTGGGTGGCGCGACAGATCTCGTTGTAAGCCTCGGTCTGCGGATATTTCTCGCGGACGCGCTTGATCATGGCGGCCGTGTCCCAGATGCTCAACGTCGTCTGACAGGTGACCGCAATCTTCTCGTTCTTGATATCGAGCGCGTCGACGTCCTCCGGGTCCTGCACGAGGTGAACTTTTCCAGGCGCCTCGCCGATGACGCCCTCCGGCTCCGGGTGTCCGCGCCGGCCGATGTAGACGACGTCGTAGCCACGCTCGGCCAGGTCTTTGACGAGGTCGTGGGTGACGACGACATCCGAGCAGGTCGCATCGACCAGGTTGAGGCCGCGCGCGGCCGCCTTGTCTTTCACCGCCGGCGAGACGCCGTGCGCGGTGAAGATGACGGTCCCGCCGTCGATCTGGTCCAGGCCCTCGAGCCGATTGTCGCTATCGACCAGCTCGATCCCGCTTTCCTGCAGCTCGTCGGTCACATGGGTGTTGTGGACGAGGTAGCCGAGCATCCGAATCTTTTCGCCCGGATGCGCCTTGGCGGTCTGCTTGGCAGCCCGGATCGCTTCCACGACGCCGTGGCAGTAGCCACGCGGCGTGATCTTGAGCACGTCCATCGGTTCGAGTCTACCCGCGGGTCGGACGGGTCAAGCTATCGCTCGGTGACGGGCGCGTGACGGCTCGACGATTAGGTTTGGCGGATCGGCTTGGGCACCGGCGGCGGTCGCTCGGGGGTTGGCGGCAGAGGTGGCGGTTTGGTCCCGGGAACGGGCTCAGGCGCCGGCGGGGGTTCCCTAACCAATGACGATGGGGCCACCAGATACGGCGAGGATGTGGGCAAAGGCGAGGATGCTCAACGCCGCCAGGACCACCAGGAATCCGCCGACAAGGTACGACGCAAGGCGGTGACGAGTGAAGACCGCCGCCCCCAGGAGTAAGAGAACGATGGCGACGAGGATATTCGAGAAGTTGATGTCGACTTTCACTGCTTACCTCCTATCTAACTGTTGAGCTTCACGCGTCAGCCAGTGCCCGGTCAAGGTCTGAGATCAGATCGGCTACGTCCTCGATGCCTACCGAGATCCGGACCAGCCCGTCCGCGACCCCGTGTGCTTGCCGCGTTTGCGCCGGAATCGAGGCATGCGTCATCGCCGCGGGCAGCTCGATCAACGACTCGACGCCACCCAGGCTCTCCGCCAGCGTGAACAGCTGGGTCCGCTCGACGACGCGGCGGGCCGGCTCCAGCCCGCCTTTGACCTCGAACGAGATCATGCCGCCGAAGCCGGACATCTGGCGCTGCGCCAGCTCCCGCTGCGGATTACTCGGCAGTCCAGGATAGAAAACGCGCGCCACCTTCGGATGCTCGTTCAAGAAGGCCGCCACCAGCCGCGCGTTCCGGTCGTGCTCGCGCATCCGGACGGCGAGCGTCTTGAGACCCCGCAACACGAGCCAGGCATCCATCGGTCCGGGGACTGCGCCGACGGCGTTTTGTAAAAAGGCCAGCCGCTCGAACAGATCCTCCCGGTCCACCACGACCGCTCCGCCGATCACGTCGCTGTGCCCGCCGAGGTACTTGGTGGCGCTGTGGGTCACGATGTCCGCCCCGAGCGAGAGCGGACGCTGGAAGTACGGACTCATGAAGGTGTTGTCCACCACCACCAGGGCCTGATTGGCATGGGCCAGCTTGCTGACCGCCGCGATATCGACCAGCTTGAGGAGGGGATTGGTGGGCGACTCGATCCAGACCAGCCGGGTACGGTCGGTCATCGCCGCCGCGACCGACTTCGGGTCTGAACCATCGACGAAAGCAAAGGTCAGGCCCAGCGGCTCCAGGACGCGACGAAAGATGCGGTACGTGCCCCCGTAGAGGTCATCCATTGCGATCGTGTGATCGCCGGGCTTGAGCAGCTGCATGACGGTGGACTCGGCCGCCATGCCAGAGGCAAAGGCGAGGCCGTGTCGGCCGCCCTCGAGAGCCGCGATGCATTGCTCGAGCGCCGCCCGGGTCGGGTTCCCGGTCCGCGCGTACTCGTAGCCGCGATGCTTGCCGACCGCATCCTGCGCGAAGGTCGAAGTCTGGTAGATCGGCACCACGACAGCGCCCGTGGTCGGGTCCGGTTTCTGCCCGGCGTGAATCGCCCGGGTCGAGAACCCGGGCGTACCTTCGGCGCTCAACGGGACGCGCGTGTGTGCGCCATGAACTCGAGCAGGTCGAGACGGGTGATGATGCCGACCGGTCGTTCCGCATCCATTACGACTAGCGCGGTTGCGCCGGCGAGCAGCGTGCTGAAGGCTTCATCGACGTGGGCGCCGGCGGCGATCGTCGGGAAGGGCCCGTCCATGGCGGCGCCGACGGTGGTGTCGATCAGGCCGGGGTCACGGTAGACCCGATCGAGCAGCGAGCGTTCCTGGATGCTCCCCACCAGCCGCCTGCCTGGCCCGCCGCCGTCCTCCGTCACCGGCATCTGCGAGATCCCGTGCTCCTGGAGGAGGTCGATCGCGCGGCCGACCTTCTCTTTCGACGACACCGTGATCAATTCGGGCATCTCGCGTTCTCGGGCCACCACGTCGTGGACGAGCTGCCGGGGAAAGCGCTCGAAGAAGCCGTTTTGCCGCATCCATTCATCGTTGTAGATCTTGCTGAGGTTGTTCCGGCCCGTGTCCGGCAGGATGACGACGATCAGCGTCTTCTCGTCGAGCTCGTGCGCCACCTCCATCGCGGCCTTCATGGCGGTCCCGGACGAACCGCCCACCAGGATCCCCTCTTCGCGCGTGATCCGGCGCGCCATCAGGAAGGAATCGCGGTCGTTGACCTGGACGATACGATCGATCAGTTTCAGGTCGATGGTGCCCGGTACGAAGTCTTCGCCAATCCCCTCCACCTTGTACGGCTTGATCGTGTCGCCCGAGTAGAGCGAGCCCTCCGGGTCGGCGCCGACCATCATCACCGACGGTTTCTTCTCCTTGAGGAAGCGAGCAACGCCGGTCATGGTCCCGCCGGTTCCCAACCCGGCGACCACCACGTCGACCTTTCCGTCGGTCTGCTCCCAGATCTCGGGGCCGGTGGTGTCGTAGTGAGAGCGCGGGTTCGCCTGGTTGAAGTACTGGTTCGGCTGGAAGGCGCCTGGGATTTCGCGACTGAGCCGCTCGGCGACCGAGTAGTAGCTCTCCGGCGAGTCGCGGGGCACCGCGGTCGGGCAGACCACGACCTCTGCGCCGTAGGCGCGTAGCAGCGCGATCTTCTCGGGCGATTGCTTGTCGGCCATCACGAAGATCATGCGGTAGCCTCGGATCGCGGCCGCGATCGCCAGCGCGTGGCCGGTATTGCCCGAGGTCGGCTCGACGATCGTGCCTCCCGGCTTCAGCAGACCGCGCCGTTCGGCGTCCTCGATCATCCGCAGCCCGATCCGGTCCTTGACGCTCCCGCCGGGGTTGAGCGTCTCGACCTTGGCCAGGATGGTCGGGCGAAGCCCGGCGGTGATCCGCGAGAGCCGCACCAGCGGCGTGTGCCCGACGGCCTCCAGGATGCTGCCCAGGACCTGCACGGCCACCATCATACGGGCGCTCTGCGGCCGGCGCGCGTCGTCCGGTTGGACTCAGTTGACGACGGTCGGGATGCGGGGCCACGTCGAACCGCCGTCGGTCGTTCGGTGAAGCTCGGGGAGCTGATCCTTGACGGCGGGGACGGCGATCAAGCCGGTCGACAGATCGCCGAAGCTCAGCTCGCGCTCGAAGAAGTCGGCCGGACCACTGGCCAGTCGCCAGGTTCGCCCGCCGTCCGCGGTCGCATAGAGGGAACGGACACTGGTGTCGCCACCGGCTCCGGCGCCGATCATCCAGCCGTGCAGGGGATCGACGAAGTCGGCGCCGAGCTCAGCTGCGGGCAGCCGATACGAAGTCCACGAGCCTCCCGCGTCGTGCGTCGCGTATATCCAGGACTCCTGCAGCGCGTTGGCCCCAGTCGTACCGCCGCGATGGAGCACGAAGACCACGTCGGTTGCCGACAGGCGCTCGAGGGAATCGACGTTGTACTGCATGTAAGGGACAGCCATCCCGGCAGGTCCAGGAAAGAGCTGAATCGTGGGGTGCGACCAACTTCGACCGCCATCCTTCGTCGCGTAGAAAAAGGGGCTCCCCCCGCAGAAAGCACCGAGCCACCCAGTCTGTGCGTCGGCAAACGTGGGCTGACCAATCGGTCCCCCCATCGGGCACGCCTCGGGCAGGCCGGCAACCACCGTTGGATCACCGCGCACTTCGCTCGGCGGCTTGATGGCCTGCCAGTCTGCGCCACCGTCGGTCGTCCGGTAGAGCGTCGTGTCGGCTGCACCGACCGCGCCACCGGCGCCCGGCGTGGCGAAAACCCAGCCGTGGCCGGCATCGAGGAACTGGATGCCCGATGCGCTTCCGGCGATGCCGAATTTCGGCGTCGTGGCCCAGTGCACGCCGCCGTCCGCGGTCGACGCCACGACCGCCAGCTCGTTGCTGGAGGTGCTTTCCGCCCCAAGTATGACCAGCACCCAGGCGTGCATCTCGTCGTGAAAATCGACCGCGTCGAGGTTCGGGGTGTTCAGGCCGGACGGCAATGGGATCGCGTCCCAGTGGGCCCCGGCGTCACCCGTCCGGACCAGGTGGCCCAGACCCCTGCCGTCGCCGGGGACGGCAACCGCCCAGCCGGTAGTCGCACTGACCATGCGCAGATGCATTAGCGACAGGGCACCGACAAAGGCCGCCACCGTTGGCGCGGTCGTGTCGGTTGGTTTTGCGCTTGGCGCCGAGGCCGCCGGCTGGCTGCAGCCAACCAGCACCAGCGCGACCGCGGTCACGAGGGGTCCGGATACGATTTTCGCCACGTCCCTGCAACTTGGGCTGGGCCCTGCTGGTTACGGCTTACAATCCGTTTCGAACCTTCCGGAGGGGTGATGCTGTGCCTGTCTCGGTAGCCAACTCGCAGGTGGTCTACGACGCCATGAAGGGGGTCGGAGTCAGGCTCGTCAGCGCCCTGCCGGAGACCTGGCTGGTCCACCTCATCCGGATCGCCGACGACGACCCCGAGATGACGTTGGTTCGGCTCGCCAAGGAGGAAGAGGGCGTAGGCATATCTGCCGGTGCGCATTTCGCCGGGGTGAAGTCCGCCATGCTGATGCAGAACCACGGCTTCCTGCAAGCGATCAATGGCATCGTCGGGGTGTCGCTCCTCTACAAGATTCCGCTGTTGATGCTGATCACCGACCGAGGCAGTTTCGGAGAAAAGGACCCGTGGCAAACGGAGGGCGGCAAGTACACCCGCCCGGTGCTCGACGCGCTGCACATTGCCCACGATGACCTGACCGCACCGGACGATGTCGAGCCCAAGCTGGCGAAGGCGATGACCCTGGCGCAGAGCTCGTTGTCACCGGTCGCGCTGCTCCTCAATCGCGACCTGATGTGGGAGGAGCCGAAATGAAACGGATCGACTGCCTCAAGGCCATCTATCCGGAGCTCAAGGATTGCGCCGTCGTCACCATCATGGGCGCGGTCGCGGCGGAGCTCTACTCGCTCGGCCATCGCGCCAATTTTTTCTACCTCGAGCACGCGATGGGCCTCGCCTCCTCGGTTGGGCTCGGCATCGCCCTCACGCAGCCCGATCGCAAGGTGGTCGTGATCGATGGCGACGGATCGGTCCTGATGAACCTCGGCGGGCTGACCACCATGGCGCGCTCCCGGCCGAAGAACCTGGTGCACCTGATCTTCGACAACGAGACGCTGCTCTCGGTCGGCGGTGGCGCGCCCGGCGGCTACAAGTGGTTCACGACCGCCACCGCGACCGGTTCCGACCTCGCCGGGATCGCAAAGGCAGCCGGGTACCCACGCTCGCAGCTGGTGCGTGAGCTGGAAGACTTCGAAGAAGCGACGCTCGACGCCATCAAGGGCGACGAGCTCAGCTGTATCGTCGCCAAGGTCGAGGCCGAGATGCCAAAGAGCTTTTTGATGGACATCCACATGCTGGAGAACCGTTTCGAATTTCCGCGCTGGCTGCAAGCAAAGGGAGGAGTGAATTGAGTGAAGAAACCGCCTCAAACGCTCGTATGGCACGTTCCGCGCCACTCGCGTCGGCCGGCGGGGCCGCAGTCGACACGCTCGCATCCTTCGTCGAGGGCCTCATCTCCGGTTCGATCGATGTCGTCGACCTGACGCAGCCGCTTTCGGAGCGGACGCCGATGATCCAGCTTCCACCGCCGTTCGCCAACACGCCGAACTGGACGACGCACGAGATCAGCCACTACGACGAGAAAGGGCCAGCCTGGTACTGGAACTGGTTCGAGGGTGGCGAGCACGCCGGCACCCACTTCGACGCGCCCATCCACTGGGTGACGGGCAAAGACAAGGACGATGTCTCGCAGGTGCCGGTGAAGCGCCTCATCGGTCCGGCCGTCGTGATCGACAAGTCGAAGGAGGCCCAGGCCGATCCCGACTATCTCTTGACCCTGAACGATATCCGGGCGTTCGAGCGCCAGCATGGCGCCTTGCCGAAGGGTTCCTGGCTGCTCTACCGAACGGGATGGGATGCGCGCGCGAACGACCAGAAGGCGTTCCTCAATGCCAACGACACCGGCCCGCATACGCCGGGCATCGATGTCGAGCTGGCGCAATGGCTGGCCAACGAGAGCCCCTTTAATGGCGTCGGCGTCGAGACAGTGGGCACGGATGCCGGTGCGGCACACTCCTTTAACCCGCCGTTTCCCTGTCACCAGTTCCTACTCGGCGCGAACAAGTACGGCCTGACGCAGCTGGCCAACCTGGCGAGGCTGCCGCCAACCGGCGCGGTGCTGGTGGTGGCGCCGCTCAAGCTGGTGAAAGGATCGGGGAGCCCCTGCCGAGCCCTGGCGCTGGTCCAGCGATAGCCGTACCGGCAGGGCTTACGCTCCGGCCGATCCGGCCTGAAGAGCAGCGCGCCTACAGCACCCTGCTTCGCCGGGCCTTTGGCGGATCGCTCCCCACCGACGAGGAGCTCGCTCTTTCGAAGGAGACGCTCGAGTTCGACCGAACGCTGGCCGTGTTCGATGGCCGGCAGGTCGTCGGCACCGCGGGGATCTTCTCTTATCAGATGGCAGTTCCGGGCGGCGAGTCGCTGGCCTGCGGCGGTGTGACTCGGGTCGGCGTCGCCGCCACGCATCGGCGCCGAGGCTTGCTGACCGCGATGATGCGACGCCAGATCGACGACATGCACGAACGCGGCGAGCCGCTGGCCGCCCTATACGCTTCCGAGGCGCCCATCTACGGCCGCTTCGGCTACGGCCTGGCCACCTACATGGCCGAGATCGAGATTCAGCGGTCGCAGGCCACTTTCCTGAAGGCACGGTCGAGCCGTGGCCGCGTTGTGATGGTGGATGTCGCGGCTGCGGTCGACGCCTTCACCCAGGTCTGGTCGCAGGTGCAGCCGACGCAGCCCGGCATGCTCACGCTCGACGCGCGTTGGTGGCGCAATCAGCTCGCGGATCTGGAGACCAGCCGGCAGGGCTTCAGCCCACACTATCGCGTCGTGTATGAGGTCGAGGGCAAGCTGGCGGGATTCGCGCTCTACCGGATCAAAATGGATTGGGACGCCACGGGCCCCATAGGCGTGCTTCGCGTAGGGCACTTGATCGCCGCCACCGCGGACGCCTACGCGGCCCTCTGGCGATACCTCCTCGAAGTGGACCTGATCGCGCGGGTGACCGCGGAGGCGCGGCCGGTCGACGAGCCGCTCCGCTTCCTGCTGGCCGACTCGCGTCAGCCGAAGACAGGCATCGATGACGGAATCTGGCTGCGATTGGTCGACGTGCCGGCGGCGCTCGCCGGCCGGCGGTATGCCACGCAGGGACGGCTCGTACTTCGCGTCCGCGACGCCTTTGCCCCGTGGAACGACGGACACTACGAGCTGAACGGGGGGCCGACCGATGCGGTCTGCGAGCGCTGCACCGACGATCCCGACCTGGAGCTCAGCGCGGCCGACCTGGCCGCCGTGTACCTCGGCGGCAATCGATTCCACACGCTTCACCAGGCCGGGCGCATGCAAGAACTCCACCGCGGCGCCGTGGCGCGGGCCGATGCGATGTTTGCCAGCGACCGTACGCCCTGGTGCCCTAGCCACTTCTAACGGGTAGATAATCCGACCGTGGACCGCCAGACCTGCCTATCTTTCGATCGGCAGGACCCGCTCGCATCGTTGCGAGAAGAGTTCGCTCTCCCGGAAGGCGTGATCTACCTCGACGGCAACTCGCTGGGCGCCCTGCCACGACAGACGTTGCCCCGACTCAACGAGGTGGTCGCCAACGAATGGGGCACCGGCCTCATCCGCAGCTGGAACGCGGCCCACTGGATGGAGGCACCGGCCCGCATCGGCGACAAGATCGCGCGACTGATCGGAGCCAAGCCGGGCGAGGTGATCGTCGCCGACAGCACTTCTGTGAACTTGTTCAAGCTCCTGGCAGGGGCGTTGCGGGTCCAACCCGGACGGCACTTCATCCTGAGCGAGGCATCCAATTTCCCAACCGACCTCTACGTCGCGCAGGGCTTGGTCGACTTACTGGGCGCCAACCACGTGCTGCGGGCCGTCGAACGCGCCGAGATCGAGCGCTCGCTCGATGGCAGCGTGGCGGTCTTGATGCTCACGCACGTCGATTACGCGACGGGCGAGATCCATGACATGCGTCGCATCACCGAGGCCGCCCAGAGAGTCGGCGCGCTGATGCTGTGGGACCTCTCCCACAGCGCGGGCGCCGTGCCCGTCGATTTGAATGCCGCCGGGGTCGACCTCGCGGTGGGCTGCGGGTACAAGTATTTGAATGGCGGGCCGGGTGCTCCGGCCTACCTCTTCATCGCCGGCGGCCTGCAGGATGCCATGCGGTCACCGGTCTCGGGCTGGATGGGCCACGTCGCGCCGTTCGCGTTCGAGCCCGAATACCGCCCCGCTGATGGCATCACCAGGCAGCTCGCGGGCTCCCCACCCATCCTCAGCATGCTGGCGTTAGAGGTCGCGATCGACATCTGGCTGCACGTCGACCAGAAAGAGGCGCGCCGCAAGTCGATGGCGCTTAGCGACCTGTTCATTCAGCAGGTGGAGGAGACCTGCCGCGACCTTGGCGTCGAGGTGGTGGGCCCGCGCGACGCTGCCCAGCGCGGCTCGCAGGTGTCGCTGCGGCACAGAGAAGGATACCGCGTGATGCGGGCGCTGATCGATCGCGGCATAATCGGCGACTTCCGAACGCCCGACTTGATGCGATTCGGCTTCGCGCCGCTCTACACCCGCTACGTCGACGCGTTCGATGCGGTGCGCGGACTCCGTGAGGTGCTGACCTCGCGCGCCTGGGATCGACCGGAGTACACGACCCGACTGGCCGTGACCTGATGACGAATAGCAACCAGGGCGACCGGCTGCTGCGCGGCTACCTGAGCAGCCGCCTCCTACTGCTCGTGGTCGGCATCACGACGCCGGTCGGCATCCTTGTGGTCAACGGCGCTGCCTTCGTGATGCGCAACCTGCAGCAGTTCCGCATCGGCATCGCGGTCTGTGCCTTGATCAGCTCGCTCGTCTTGAATGGACTGACCGCTTCCTGGCTGCTTCGCCTCGCAGGACGGCGACAGATCGCGATCTATATGCGGCACCAGGAGTGGGCGGGCGTTGTCGCGACGACGGTCGTGGTCGCCACCTCGATCGGTGCCGCCATCTTCACCTACATCGGGATGGGCAACCCGAGTCACTTGCCCGACACGCTGTCGGTGCTCACAGCCCTGGCGGCATTGCTGGTCCCGATCGGAATCACCTACTTCAGTCGCGTATTCGCCAATAGCCGCTAGCAGGGTCAGCGGGCCAGCCGGCGAACTAGATCGAGAACCCGGTTGAAGTCGTCCGCAGCAAGTTGTCCGGCACGGGCGACGAGTTCCTGCAAGCCCGCATGGTTGGCCGATTCCGACCCCGCCGGATCCAACCGATACACACGGGCTAGCGGCCGTCGTGCGACCGCCCGTCCCCGCGGGACTGCCCCCGGAGGCTGGGACCCAGACAGTCCGCGCTCGAGCAGCGTCTCCGCCCGCTCGAGCAGCTGGGATTGCCTTAGCCCGAGTGCTCGGGCAATCGGACGCATCGCCTCCGACGACGCCCGCTTCTTGCCCTTTTCGATTTCCGACAGGTAGGGATAAGAAAGACCGGACAGCCGGGCGAGCTCTTTGCGCTCGAGTCCCTGCTCGGTGCGGGTAACCTTGATGGCTCGGCCGAGCGCCGCGTAGAAATCCTTGCCCCGGGGTGCCTGGGAAAGAGGCGCCGGTTCGGGCGAGGCCATGAACACGATTCTGCCGTCTACCACACTACGCTCGCAATCGGATAAACTATGCTCATAGCGTATATGCTATGCTGTCAGCCTCTAAAACGCAACGGTCAAGGAGGTCCACGCAATGGCAGATCGCTCATCCGATTTGGCACCTCGCACCGCGGTTGACATCGTCCGTGAGCGGCTCGAACCGGGGGCGCCCGCTGGCTTTCGTCTCGGTACGCCCCAAACGGCCGGCCGGCTGACCTTGTTACCGGTCTTCTGCGACGGCCCCGGACTCGAGTACGTGACCCTGGCGGAGGCGCAGAAAGACGGCACCGTGGAGGTCACCGAAGTCGACGCAGCGGGCACGGTATCGACGTTGCAAGTAATGACCAGCTCGAAGGTCCCTGTACTGGTGATCGACGGAGAGGTCCTGGTCGGCCTCAAGCAGAACCGCGTCCTGAACACGACGATCCTGGTTCCGGCGGAAACGACGCTCGAGATTCCGGTGTCCTGCGTGGAGGCAGGCCGCTGGCGGCATGCGACCTCAAAAGCCAGCCGGACAGACTACGCGCTCTCACCGAAGCTCCGCGCGATGAAGAGACGTTCGGTCACGATGTCCGCTCGAGCGTTCGGGACGTTCGTGGCGGATCAGGGGGCAGTGTGGAGGGGAGTCGCCAGCCACCTTGGAGAGCTCGGCGTGGATTCGGATACGCTGGCGTACTCGGACATCGAGAAGCAGCGCCGAGCAGAGATCGAGGATCGCCTCCGCCAGTTGCAGCCCGAAACGGGACAGTCGGGAGTGCTCGCATACGTTGACGGCGAGCCCGTGGCCCTTGACCTGTTCGACCAGCCATCGACGCTGGCCCGGCTCTGGCAAGGCGTAATCGGGAGTTACGTCGCCGAGTCCTTGATCCCCAGATCAGGTGGTCGAACCGCGGATGTGAAGGCTGCTCTGGAATGGATCTGGATGGCCGGCGCCGGTGAGGCCACGCGACACCGGGCGGTCGGGCTCGGTGAGTCGGTCTCGATTACCGGGGGAGGGCTTCACACCAGCGCACTCGTGGTGGATGGCGTTGCGGTACACATTGCCGCAGGGCCGGACTAGAGCTGGGAGCGGACCTCCCAGAGTTCGGGGAAGAAGCGCTTGCCGAGCGTCGACTGGAGATAGCGCACCCCGGTTGATCCACCGGTGCCAGGCTTGTCGCCGATCTGCCGCTCGACCATTTCAACGTGGCGCAGCCGCCACAGACGAAAGCCCTCATCGTGGTCGAGCAGCGCTTCTGCCAATTCCAGCAGATCCGCGTGCTGGTCGCCCTGCCGATAGAGATCGCTCACGGTCAGGCCGCGGCGCTTGATCAACGCCGTAAAGACATCGTGCAAGGATGGCTCATCGAGGCGGCGCTGCAGTCGGGCCCGCGCATCTCCTTCCCCATCGAGCGCCTTGATGTACCCGGCATCCTTGAGCCCCGAGAGAAATTCGATCTCACGAAACTGGACCGACTGGAATCCGCTCGCCGGAGCCAGCTCGGAACGAAAGGTCAGAAAATCCTGTGCCGCCATCGTCTCGAGGACTGCGACCTGTTCCACCAGCAGGTCCTCGATCACCTTGACCCGGTTCAGCCCGTGCCTGGCGGCGCGGAGATCCTCGGCCTGGATCGAGCTGCGCACGGTTTCCAGCTCGTCGATCAGCACCTTGAACCAGAGCTCGTAGACCTGGTGCACCACGATGAAGAGCAGCTCGTCGTGCGCCTCAGTGAGTCCCTGCTGCAGGTCGAGCAGTTGCGGGATGTGGAGGTACGAGTCGTAGCTGAGGCGACGCCCCGTCGCGTCCTGAAAGCCCATGCCGCCCAGGCGGTATGGCGCGCCCTCCTCCTTCGGTTTTCCGGCCGTGGCCAAGTCGGGATCAGCTTATTCCAAAAAAGTGTTACAACGAGGTCGAATAAAGGAGGGGATGCGTGAAGGAATCACCGTACTGGAATCCGCGGCATGAGACCATGCCCCGCGACCAGATCGAGGCCCTACAGGTCCATAAACTCAAAAACCTGGTCGCCTGGGCCGAGGCCCGGGTCCCCTGGCAGGCGTCGCGGCTGAAGGCGGCCGGCGTCACCGCCGACTCGATCAAGAGTCTGAAAGACCTCCGCCGGATCCCCATGATGACGCGCGACGAATGGATGCAGGCCCAACTGGACAAGCCGCCCTTCGGTCCGCTGCTGGCGGCTCCCGAGGAGGTGGCGGTGCGATATCACCTGACCTCAGGTACGACCGGCCGGATCCCTTTGCAGGTGCTCGACAGCATGAAGGACTGGGAATGGATCGCCGAGATGTGGTGCTACGGGTTCTGGGGCTTTGGCGTCCGGCCGGCCGACATCGTCTTCTTCGCCTTCAGCTATGGCACCTTCGTCGGCTTCTGGGGCGCGCACTACGCCAGCGAGAAAATCGGCTGCCTGGTGCTGCCTGGCGGCAACATGACAACAGAGGCCCGGGTGAAGCAAATCCTCAGCATGAAGGCGACGGTCGTCTGCTCGACCCCGACCTACGCGTTGCGGATGGCGCAGGAGGCAAAGACGATGGGCGTCGATCTCGCCGGCAGCTCGGTCAAGCGACTGATCCTTTCCGGCGAGCCGGCGGGCTCCATCCCAGCGACCAAGCATCTGATCGAAGAGGAATGGGGTGCCAAAGCCGCCGACACCGCCGGCATGACGGAGGTGGGCACCATCATGATCTTCGAGTGCGAGAAGCAGCCGGGTGGGACGCACATCATCGAAGACCATTACATCGAGGAGGTCGTCGACCCAGAGACGGGCGAGCCGGTTGGCTACGGGGAACTGGGCGAGCGGCTGATCACCTCGTTCGGCCGGGGCTTCATCCCGGTGCTGCGCTACCGCACGCGCGACCTGGTGGTCCGGGTGCCCGCCAGCGGCTGCACCTGCGGGCGCACGTTCGACCTCTACGAGGGCGGCATCCGCGGCCGCGTCGACGATATGAAGCTGGTGCGCGGCACCAACGTCTATCCGCGGGCGGTCGAGGCGATCGTCCGCGAGTACAAGGAGATCGACGAGTTTCGGATCCACCTCTACACCGCCGACGGGCGGCAGGACGAGATCGAGGTGCTGGTCGAGATCCCGCCGCGCGAGGGCGTCGACCCCAGCCGGATTCTGACGGCGCTGGCCAAGTCGCTTTCGCAAGCGCACGAAGGCTTGCGCATTGGCGTCAGGCAAGCCGAGAACGGGAGCTTGCCCCGCTTCGAGCTGAAAGCGAAACGGTTGCAGGATGATCGAACGGTCATCGGGACGGCTGGTGAACGGAGGGTGACGGCATGAAAAACGTCATGGGCGTCGAACTGAACGAGTCCGAACGGACGCTGGTCGAGAGCTACCAGCGCCTCGTCAGCGTGTTGAAGGACGGAAAGGACCTGGCGCCGTTCGAACGCCGCAACGCGATGAAGGCCGTCGCGGCACTCTGGCAGGTCGTCAACGGCCTCGACCTCGATCCAGGCAACCTGTACGAGATCGGCGTCTGATCCCGCGTTAGCGGACGTGACGCCATGTTGATCCGCGGGGGAACGGTTGTGACCGCCGACGCGGAGCGCAAAGCCGACGTTCTCGTCCGCGACGGGAAGGTTGCCGAAGTCGGTGAGGGCATCGGCGGCAGCGAGCACGTCATCGATGCGACCGGCATGCTGGTCCTGCCAGGGGTCGTCGATCCACACACGCATTTGCTGCTCGACACCGGCACGGCGCGCACGGCGGATGACTTCGAGAGCGGTTCAGCCTCGGCGGCGGCCGGTGGCGTCACGACCTACCTCGACTTCGCCCCGCAGTTGCCGGGCCAGACGTTTGGCGAGGCGCTCCGCACGCGGCTCGACTTGATCGAAGGCCGATCTCATGTCGACTACGGCATCCACCTCAATATCACCCAGCTTGCCGGCGGCTGGGAGCGCGACCTTAAGGCGCTGGTCGAAGCCGGCGTGACGAGCGCCAAGGTGTACACGACCTATCGCGACACGATCTTTTACGCGGACGATTGGACCTGGTATCGCTTGATGGAACGGTCGGGGGAGGCCGGCCTGCTGGTCCAGGTTCATGCCGAAAACGACGCCATCGTGACGGGCAAGACGCAGGAGCTGCTGCGACAGGGGAAGACGGGACTCGTCTACCACCCAGCCTCGCGTCCGGCCGTTGCCGAGGTCGAGGCCGTCAGCCGTGGCCTGGTGTTCGCCGAGCAGACCGGGAGCCCGATCTATTTCGTCCATCTATCGTCGCCGCGCTCGGTCGACCTCATCACCGGGGCTCGCGACCGCGGCGTTGTCGCGATCGCCGAGACCTGCCCTCACTACCTGGTCCTGGACGACTCGGTCTATGCCGGCCCCGATGCGGAGCGTTACGTGATGACACCGCCGCTGCGTGACCGTCGCAGCCAATCCCAGCTGTGGAGGCGGCTGATGCAACAGCAAATCCACAGCCTGGGCAGCGACCATTGCGGCTATTCCCTCGCGCAACGCGAGGGGATCGATGACTTCAGCCGCGTTAGCCCGGGGATCCCTGGCGTCGAGACCTCGTTATTCCTGCTATACACGTTCGGCGTGCTGGCGCATCACATGTCGCTGCGCCACCTGGTCTGGCTCCTCGCTGCGAATCCGGCGAAGATCTTCGGACTCTGGCCACGCAAAGGTGACATCCGGCCGGGCTCTGACGCGGACCTTGTCCTGTTCGATCCCGGCCCGACGCGCACGCTCTCAGCCTCCGAACTGCACAGCCGCGCGGGATTTTCGCCCTATGACGGTCTGAAGGTCACGGGCAAGGTCCATGCCACCATCTGTCGAGGCCAGGTGGTCTACCGCGACGGCGCTTTCGTGGGCGACCGGGGCTTTGGTCGCTTTTTGAAATGCGCCCCGTTCGATCCCGACGCGGTGCCGCTGTGACCGATATCAACGCGGAGCGGCTTCTAACCGACCTCCGCACGCTCTCGACGATTGGCGGCCAGGCCGACGGCGGTGTCGACCGGCTCGCCTGGTCCGAGGCCGACCTGGCCGCGCGGCGCTGGTTTGCCGAGCGGATCCGCGAGGCCGGGCTCGAGCCGCGCGTCGATGCCGCCCTCAATGTCTTTGGTCACCTGGCCGGTTCCGCCAGTCCCAGGCTGCTGACCGGTTCGCACCTCGACAGCGTTCCCAACGGCGGGCGCCTCGACGGCGCCTACGGGGCGGTGGCGGGCCTCGAAGTCCTACGCACGTTGGTGGAGTCCGGTGACCCGGTCGCGACTCGCGTCGAGGTGGTCGGGTTCGCCGACGAGGAAGGCGTTCGCTTTGCGATCGGATTGATCGGCAGCCTGGCGCTCACCGGAGAGCTCGATCTGGACCAACTCCGTGGCGGCCGCGATTGGCAGGGCGATCCAATCCGCCAGGTGCTCGCCTCGGCCGGACGCGAGGTCGACCGCATGCTCGATGCCCAGCAACATCTGACCTCGATCGCCGCCTTTCTCGAGCTGCACATCGAGCAGGGGCCGCGGATGGAAGCCGACGGCGTCGACCTCGCGGTCGTGACTGGGATCGTGGGCGTCTACCGCGAGCAGGTGCGCGTGATCGGAAGCCAGAACCACGCGGGAACCACGCCCTTCCGGCTGCGCCACGACGCCGGTCGGGCGGCCGCTCGAGCAGCCGCGGGCATGCCTGAGCTCGTCCAGAGCGTCGATGCGGAGGCAGTGGCGAATATCGGAACCATGCGGTTCGATCCCGGCGGCGTCAACGTCATTCCGGGTCGTGCCGTTTTTACGCTCGAGGTACGTCACCTCGAGGAGTCGGTCGTTTATCGAATCGTCGAAACCTTCAATGCCAATCTCGAGGCGGTCTGCGCCGAGGAAGGCTGCCGCGCCGAGACGGAGCGACTGTCATGGGTGCCACCCGCACGGATGGACAGCGAGCAGATGGAGCTGCTCGAGGCGGCCTGCGAGGAGCTTGGCCGCAAGCCCGTCAGGATGTGGAGCGGCGCGGGTCACGATGCCGCCATCCTCGCGCGCCACGTGCCGACCGGCATGCTCTTCGTCCCCACCATCGGCGGGGTGAGCCACTCGCCGTTGGAGAACACTTCGGATGAGCACCTCGTCCTCGGCGCGCGCGCCCTGCTCCGAGGGGTCCGGGCGGCGGCGGCGCGGATAAAGTAGTTGCACCGTCATGGAGGTCCTCCTACCGCACTCGCTCGATGAAGCGCTCGCGATGAAGGCGGAGCGTCCCGAAGCAACGCCGATCGCTGGCGGCACGGACCTGATGGTCGACCTGAACTTCGGGCGCCGGCGCCCACCGGCCATGATCGACCTCGGCCACGTCGGCGAGCTCGCCTCGTGGCGACAGGAAAGCGGCCACGTCTTCCTCGGCGCGGGCTTGACCTACGCCACCATCGTCAGGGAGATGCCCGAGTTCAAGCCACTGGTGCAGGCCTCCCGATCGGTCGGATCGCCGCAGATCCGCAATCGGGGCACCGTGGGTGGAAACCTCGGCACAGCATCGCCGGCCGGCGATGCGCTACCAGTGCTGGCCGCGTACGACGCCGACGTGGTGGTCCGGAGCCGGGCAGGCGGCGAGCGATCGATGCCCTGGCATGCGTTCCTCACCGGCCCCAAAAAAACGGCGCTGGCTGCGGATGAGCTCATCGTCGGGGCACGCTGGCCCCTGCGACGCGGTCCAGGGAGCTTTTCCAAAATTGGGACGCGCAACGCGATGGTGATCTCGGTCGCCGGCGTCTGCCTGGTCGTCGATGAGGAGCACGCCAGGGTGAAGGTCGCGCTCGGTTCGGTGGGCCCGACCATCCTCCGCGCCACCGAGGCGGAGCAACAGATCGCCGCGGCCATGGCGTCAACCGGCGCCTGGCAGGACCCATCCATCACCATCTCCGACCAGGTGCTCGACGAATTCGGCGATCTGGTTGCGGCAGCGGCCAAGCCCCTCGACGACGTGCGTGGCACCGCCGACTATCGCCGCCACGGCTGCCGCGTGCTCGCCCGCCGCGCGATCAGGTGGGCGCTGCACGAGCGGAGGTTGCCGGCATGGTTGTGAGGGTCAAGGTCAACGACGACTGGCGGGAGGCCGAGGTCTGGCCCGGCACAAGCTTGCTGAGCTTCCTGCGCGACCGCCTCGGACTCTACGGCTCGAAGAACGCGTGCGAGCAGGGCGAGTGCGGGTCGTGCTCGGTCTGGCTCGATGGCACCCTCGTCTGCAGCTGCCTGGTGCTGGCGGCACAGACCCACGATCGTGAGGTCCGCACGGTCGAAGGCGTGACCCAAAGCGACCGCCTGCATCCAATCCAGGAGGCATTTGTCGAAGCCGGTGCGGTCCAATGCGGATTCTGCACGCCGGGGTTCGTCGTGGCCGTGGCCGACCTGCTGCAAAAGGACCCTCACCCCAGTCAAGCCACGGTGCGAGAGGCCCTCAGCGGCAATCTCTGCCGCTGCACCGGCTACCAGAAGATCCTCGACGCCGTCAGCCTCGCGGCCGCTCGGCTGGGAGCCGAGACATGATCCTGATCGAGGGCTGCCGGGTCGTCGTCACCATGGACGACGCCGGCACCGAGCTCGAGAATGGGTCGATCCTGATCGACGGCGGCGTCATCACCTGGATCGGCCAGGGACGGCCACCGGTGCGCGAGCAGCCCGACGCCATCGACGGTCGCGGCCTCGTTGCCGTTCCAGGGCTGATCAATTCCCATCACCACCTCTACCAGACCCTTACCCGGGTCCGCGCGCAAGAGGGTGGACTCTTCGATTGGCTTCGCGAGCTCTATCCGGTCTGGGCGACAATCGACGCGGATTGGGAGCGGACCGCCGCCGAAGTCGGCCTCGCCGAGCTCGCGCTCGGCGGCTGTTCAACGACCACCGACCATCATTACGTCTTTCCGTCGGGCGTCACCGGCCTGCTCGAGACCGAGATCGAGGTTGCCGGGGAGCTTGGCCTGCGCTTCCACCCGTGCCGCGGATCGATGGACCTCGGCGAGTCCAGCGGCGGGCTGCCGCCGGACCGGGTGGTCGAGGATATCGACAGCGTGCTGGCTGCCACCGACGACGCGATCCAGCGCTTCCACAACCCCGCCCCCGGATCGATGTTGCGGATCGCGGTCGCCCCCTGTTCGCCCTTCTCGGTCTCGCAACGGTTGATGCGCGAGTCGGCGGCACTCGCCCGGCGGCGTAACGTCCGGCTCCACACCCATATCGCCGAGACGCTCGACGAGGAGAGGTACTGCCAGTCGACCTTCAATCGCCGGCCCCTCGAGCTGCTCGAAGATCTCGACTTTCTGGGCTCGGACGTCTGGCTCGCGCACTGCGTGCATCTCAACGAGGCGGACATCAAACGGGTGGCCGCGACCCGGACCGCAGTCGCCTGGTGCCCGACTTCGAACATGCGGTTGGGCTCCGGCTTTGCCCCGGCACGCGAGATGATCGACGCCGGAGTTCAGGTCGGTCTGGCGGTCGATGGATCGGCCTCCAACGACAGCGGCAACCTGCTGGCCGAGACGCGCCAGGCGATGCTCACCACCAGGGCACGCAAAGGCCCGGCGTCGATGAGCGCCCGCCAGGCGCTGCGGGTTGCCACCCGCGGCGGGGCCGCGTGCCTGGGTCGAGACGATGTCGGCTCGCTCGAGGTCGGCAAGCGCGCCGACATCGCGCTCTTCGCGACCGACGGCCTGGCATTCCGCGGCGCGGAAGCCGACCCGGTGGCGGCGCTCGTTTTCTGCAATCCGGGGCCGGTGCAACATCTCTTCGTCGAGGGGAAACCGGTCGTCCATGACGGACACCTGGTCAACCTTAGCGAGGCCACCATGATCTGGGCATGAGCGCGATTTTTTTCCCTCCCCCTCTGGGCGGGCCCGTCGGCCCACGCGAGCGGCGCTTTAGTGCCAAGCGAGCGTTTGAGACGTTTGGGGTGGGGGCATGAGCGCGATTTTTTTCCCTCCCCCTCTGGGGGAGGGTAGGGTGGGGGCATGAGCGTCAACATCCGTCGTCAGGGTGGCGTCGGCGAGTCGGTGCGGCGGGTTGATGGCGTCCCCAAAGTCAAAGGCGAGTTCGAGTACGCCAGCGACCTCCATCGCGACGGGATGTTGTGGGGCGCGACGCTTCGGAGCCCGCACCCTCATGCGCAGGTCATCTCGATCGATGTCTCGGCCGCCGCTGCTCTGCCGGGCGTTATCGCCGTCCTGACTCACGCCGACGTCCCCGGCAAACCGACCTTTGGGCTCGATGTTCAGGACCAACCGGTCCTGGCCCGGGACGTCGTCCGCTACGCGGGCGAGGCCGTGGCGATCGTCGCCGCGGAAGACCCGGAGCTGGCGCGCGCGGCGCTCGAGAAGATCGCCGTCAACTACAAACCGCTGACGCTCGTCACCGAAATGGAGCAGGCGCTGGAGAAGAGCGCGCCCCCCATTCATCCCCAGGGCAACATCGTCCGCTCGCTGACCATCATCCACGGCGATCCCAATGCGCGGGCGGATGTGTGGGTGGAAGGCATGTACGAGACAGGGATGCAGGACCAGGCACCACTCGGCCCGGAAGCGGGCCTGGCGGTACCGGCCGCCGACGGCGGTGTCGACCTCTTCATCGCGACCCAGTGGCTGCATGCCGATCTCGAGCAGCTCGCCCCCTGCCTCAACCTTCCTCGTGAGAAAGTGCGCCTTCACCTCTCGGGCGTGGGCGGCGCCTTCGGAGCACGCGAGGATGTGAGCATGCAGATCCACGCCTGCATGCTGGCCCTGCGCACGCGAAGGCCGGTGAAAATGAGCTACGGACGGCAGGAGTCCTTCTACGGCCATGTCCATCGGCACCCCTCGCGGGTCTGGATGCGCCACGGCGCGAGCCGCGACGGCAAGCTCGTCAACATCCAGGCTCGCCTCCTGGTCGACGGCGGCGCCTACACCTCGACCTCACCGGCCGTTATCGGCAACGCCACGACGTTCGCCGCTGGACCCTACGAGGTCCCCAACGCACGGCTGGTCGGGACCGCGGTCTTCACCAACAACCCGCCCTGCGGGGCGATGCGTGGATTTGGCGCGGTGCAGGCCTGTTTTGCTTACGAGGCGCAGATGGACAAGCTGGCCGCCGTGCTCAACCTCGACCCGATCGAGCTTCGCCTGAAAAATGCGTTGCGCTCCGGCTCGGTGCTGCCGACCGGTCAACCCATCTTAGGTGTCGCCCCGGTGCGCGAGTGCCTGCAGCGCTTACAGGCGCTTCCGCTTCCCCCCGACGAGCCGGCGCTCGACCGCGATCCGATGCTGCTCCCCGGCGGCGCCGGCAATGTGGGCCACGGCGAAGCGCTCAAGCGCGGCGTGGGCATCGCGGTCGGTTACAAAAACCTCGGATACAGCGAAGGCTTCGACGACTCGTCCGAGGCGTGGGTCCGAGTCTCGGTGGACAACGACGGGCCCCTCGCCGAACTGAAGACCGCCGCGGTTGACGTCGGCCAGGGACTCGATACCATCGTCACGCAGATTGTTCGCAGCGAGCTCGGCATCGATCGCGTCATGCTGCGTCAACCGGATACCGCCATCGGCTCGGCCGGCTCCAGCTCCGCCTCCCGGCAGACCATGATGACCGGCGGCGCGGTGCAGCTGGCGTGCCAGGCGGTACGCGCCGAGATCGACCGGCGGGGCGGACTTGCGGACCTTCGCCGTCCCGTCGAAGCCAGCCGGGTATTCCATCACCGGTCGACCGGGAAGCTCGACGCCAATGGACAGGGCGATCCGCACGTGACCTTTGCCTTCGGGGCCGCGCGCGCCGTGGTCGAGGTCGACCAGGACCTCGGCCTCGTGCGCGTCGTGCAACTGGCGGTCGCGCAGGATGTGGGTCGCGCGCTCAACCCGCAGAGTGTGCTGGGGCAGATCGAGGGAGGCAGCGCCCAGGGTCTCGGCCTGGCGCTGATGGAGGAAATCGCGCTGGTCGAGGGCCAGCTCAAGAATGCGTCCTTCACCGATTACCTGATCCCCACCATCCTCGATATGCCGCCGGTGATCTCCGAAATCGTCGAGGAGCCGGAACCTGGCTTGCCCTACGGTGCCAAGGGGGTCGGCGAGCCATCGACGGTGGTGGTGCCGGCCGCGGTGGTCGCCGCCCTGCGCCATGCGACCGGCCGAGAGTTGCGCCGTGCGCCGGTCAAGCCCGATGACCTGGTGGGATTGTGACCGAACTGGCCACGCTCTCGACCCACATCCTCGACGTCACATCGGGAAAACCCGCGGCCGGCGTCCGCGTCACGCTGGGCACGCGCACCCTGACCACCGACGCCCAGGGACGGATCGCCGACCTGAGCGGCGGGGGCATCAACCCAGGGCCGCACCGATTGCTGGTTGAGGTCGGGGCCTACTTCGGTGGCGCGCCGCACCTTTTCGAGACGATTGCCCTGGAACTTCAGCTCAGCGAGGGCCGCCATTACCACGTGCCGCTGCTGATCGCACCCTATTCGTGCACGACCTACCGCGGAACATGACACACGCGGAAGAATCCGCGACCTCGACAACACGCGGAAGAATCCGCGACCTCAATCATCTATGACCACCATCGAGGAGGCGCTCGAGGGCTCCACGCCGCTGGCGCAGAAGGTCAGGGCAGGCGGGCCCTATCGCACCGCCGCGCAACTCATCGCAGCGATGCGTGCCGCCCTGCCCACGCTGACCGACGAGGAAAAGGTGGAGACCCTCAACGCCCATCCCCGCATCGGCGAAGACCCGGAACGCCTTTCGACTCGCTCCCTCACGGAACAGGGCGCGGATCGGCTCCCCGCCGATCAGCTCCCCGAATTACGTCGGCTGAACGACGAGTACGAGCGCCGCTTCGGCTTCCGCTTCGTGGTCTTCGTGAATCGCCGGCCCAAAAAGGACATCGTCAAGGTCCTGCAGGCACGACTGCGTCGTACCCGCGAGGAAGAATTACAGGACGGGCTACGCGCCATTGTGGCAATCGCCGAGGACCGGTTGCGGTCGTGAACGCCGACATCCGCTACGGCAAGCACAACGTTTCCTTCTACCGTACGCACCCCGCTCGTGGGCTGCTCGGCGGTCGGGTCAGCATCGACGTGTTCGGCGACAACTTCATGCCGGCCTACACCGAGGGCGACAACCGCGAGGTGGTGGCCACCGACACCATGAAGAATTTCGTCTACGCGATGGCGCTCGAGTACTCTGGCGCCAGTCACGAGGGCTTCGCGGCCTTCCTGGGCCACCGGCTTCTCGAGACCTACTCACAGATGAACGCGTTGCGGATTTCGGTCAACGAGATCCCATTCGCGCCCCACAGCGCTAAACTGCTCAGCCCGCTCGAGGATGACTACGGGACGGTGGAGCTGGAACTCGGTCGCGATGGGCTCCGCTCGCTCCGCTGCGGCCGGCGCAACCTGCGTCTGGTCAAGCTCACCGGCAGCGCCTTTCGCGACTTCGCCCGCGACACTTACACGACGCTGCCCGAGGTCTCAGATCGTCCGCTTTTCATCCATCTCGATGTCCACTGGCGCTACCAGGTCATGACGGATGGCGTAAGCGACGGCAAGGAGCGCATCGAATCCGAAGCCGTGCGTGCCGCCGTGATCGCCGCCTTCGATGAATTCGTCAGCATGTCGATCCAGCACCTCGTCTACGAGATGGGCACGCGGCTCCTCGCCCGCTTCGACGGCATGAGCGAGGTCTCCTTCGACGCGGAGAACCGCCTGTGGGACACGTCGAAGGTGTCCGACGCCGACCCGAAGACCCGCGTCTTCAGCGATCCCAAACCCGCCCACGGCAGTATCGGCCTTACGCTTAGACGCCATG
>Ga0207684_10001037_pt1 | contig 31112 bp, 31 predicted proteins | sample KBSK5501metaG_FD_184342 | JGI IMG/M metagenome (GOLD analysis project Ga0207684, IMG submission 184342) | Corn, switchgrass and miscanthus rhizosphere microbial communities from Kellogg Biological Station, Michigan, USA - KBS K5-50-1 metaG... | ecosystem: Host-associated > Plants > Roots >... | reverse complement strand
CTTGGAAATCCTGAGAGAGCTAAAACCCGCGATTCGGAAGCAAATGGAAGAACATCCGTGGGAAGAAATCCGACCAATACGCCTTCGCAACAAATCGCAACCTGTGAAACCGTTGAATTAGCTGTAGGCGATAAACCGATCACGCGCGTCGCTGATCTGCGTACCTGACGAAACGTTTTAGTTACACAAAAACCGCGGAGCCTACGGGGCTCGAAACCTTTCTTGAGAAAGGTTTGGGCGTGCAACGTGCGTTCGCTTTGTCCACCGATTTTGTCCACCGGCGGCCATTTTTGAGCACATTTGGGAACTCGTGAGATCGCGGCGATTCAGCGATTTTCCCTCGTATGATCACGTCAGAGCAAGTCAGACAACGTCAGAATAATTCGCCGTTTATCTTTGCGAACGAGACGCTCTACCGACTGAGCTATACCCCCGCAGGAGGAACGAAAACTATCATGATCGGGAAATTCTTCATCAAGCATTCTCGACTTGTGCCGCATGCACCGGATTGCGCAGCTGACTGGCTGAGGCTGCGCTATTTTGCCCGCCGGCTTTTCCTTCGTGCCGGAGTGTGTCCGCGGCGACCTTTTGAATGACTGCCTCGAGCCCTGCCAATCGACCGGCCGGTGATATGATGGGAAAATCGGCCGCGATGCTGCTTTCAGCAAGCCGGATCTGCGAGTTTGGCCTAACAACGAATGTAAGGCCGCTTCCCATCGGTCACTCAAGCTGAAGACCGACCTGACGCTTACCTTATGAAGGGCTGCCGCCGTAGCCGGCTACTACCGGTGGCATCGGCGCCATGCGATAACCAGCATGCGACCGCCGCCGCTGCCAACGCTGCCGGAACTGATCCAGCCATAGATAAATGACTGGTGTGGAATACAGCGTCAGCATTTGCGAAACGATTAGGCCGCCAACGATGGCAATGCCAAGGGGTTTGCGCAATTCGCTGCCGACGCCCATACCAATGGCGAGCGGCAGCGCGCCGAACATTGCGGCCAGCGTCGTCATCATGATCGGGCGGAAGCGAACGAGGCAGGCCTGGTAAATCGATTCTTCAGGACTGAGTCCTTCGTGACGTTCTGCGTCGAGCGCGAAATCGACCATCATGATCGCGTTCTTTTTTACTATGCCAATGAGCAGGATGATTCCGATCTTCGCTACCAAATCAAAATCATGACCTGTGAACCAAATTGCTAGTAGCGCTCCCAGTCCGGCCGAAGGAATTGTGGAAAGGATCGTTACCGGATGAACGAGACTTTCGTAGAGCATTCCCAGAATGATATAAACCGCCACCAGCGCCGCCGCGAGGAGCCAAAGTGTGGACGCGAGCGACGCTTGATAGACCTGCGCCGTTCCCACGAAACCACCGCGAATGCCAGATGGCATATTCAACTCTCGTTGCGCGCGGTCGACGATTTGAGTCGCTTGGCTTAACGAAACGCCGGGCGCGAGATTGAATGAAATCGTGACGCACGGAAACTGGCCCTGGTGATTCACGGATAACGGCGTGTTGTCCAACTGGAAGTGCGCAATCGCGCTCAACGGCACCTGATTTCCTGAGGGCGACTTGACGTAAATTTTGTCGAGCGAAGTTGGATCGAGTTGAAACTGCGGATCAACCTCGAGCACGACGTGATACTGATTTTGCTGGGTGTAGATGATGGAGACCTGACGCTGGCCGAACGCGCTGTAGAGTGTGCTATCCACCGCTTGCGGTTGAATTCCGAGACGCGCCGCGGCGTCGCGATCGATCACGACTGTCTCTTGCAAGCCGCGAAATTGTTGATCGCTTGTGGCGTCCTTGATTTGCGGATATTGCTTGAGTTTCTCCACCAGTTTTGGCGCCCAGGAATTGAGCTCGTCGATGTTCTGGTCCGTCAGCGCGTATTGATACACTCCTTCGGATACCCGCCCGCCTACTCGTATGTCCGAGCCCGGCTGAAGAAAAAGTTGCGCGCCCGGAATTTTGGCAAGCTTTTGCCGCAATCGGGCGATGACGATCCCGGCATCATCTTTGCGTTCGTTTTCGCCGCCGCCCTTCGGCTTTAGACTAACGAACATCCGTGCGTTGTTCATTGCGCCACCGAAACCGCCGCCGAAAAACGAGCCGACAGCTTGCACCGCCGGATCGGCCATCACGGTTTTAACGGCCTCTTCCTGTTTTTCTTTCATTGCCTCGAAGGAAATGTCCTGCGCGGCTTTTGTGATCCCCATCATTTGCGCCGTGTCCTGTTGCGGGAAAAGTCCGCCGGGAACAACGAAATAAAGCAGGATCGTCGCGATAATCACCGCCGCCGTCGCCAGAAGCATGACGTATTCGTGATCGAGGACCCATTTTATTGTTTGTTCATAAAAGTCGCGCATCGCGTTGAAACCGCGTTCACCTAATTGGTCGATCGCACCGTGTCCTTGGTGTCGATCCTCGCACTTCAAAAATCGCCCGCAGAGCATCGGCGTAAGCGTCAAAGAAACGACCATCGAAACGAGAATCGCAGCACTCAGCGTCACCGAAAACTCATGAAATAAACGCCCAATCAGCCCGCCCATGAACAGGAGTGGGATGAAAACAGCGATGAGCGAGAGGCTGATCGAGACGACAGTGAATCCGATCTGGCGCGCGCCTTTGAGCGCTGCTTGCAGCGGCGAGTCTCCTTTTTCAATAAAGCGCACGATGTTCTCGATGACGACGATTGCATCATCGACAACGAATCCCGTCGAAACTGTCAGCGCCATCAGCGAGAGATTGTCGAGGCTGTAACCGCAGAGCCACATCACTCCGAACGTGCCCGCCAATGCGAGCGGCATCGTAATTCCCGAAATGAATGTCGGCCAAAACCGGCGGAGAAACAGAAACATCACCACGACGACAAGCGACATGGTGAACACGAGTGTGATCTGCACGTCGCGCACTGAAGATCGAATCGTCGTCGTGCGGTCGCTCATCACGTCCAGTGAGACGCTCGGTGGCAGCCAGGTGCGCAATTGCGGCAGGATCGCGTGAATTTGATCGGTCGTACGGACAACGTTTGCGTCCGGTTGCTTGAAAATAACCAGCAGCACCGCGCGCTTGTTGTTGAACAACCCGGCCTGGTCGCGGTTCTCCTGTCCATCGATCGCGTTGCCAATGTCGCGCAACGGCACGGCCGCGCCGTTGTGTTGTGCAACAATGATCGGTTGGTATTGATCGGCGTGCGTCAACTGATCGTTGCTCGCGATGACGAAGCTTTGCTGCTGGCCATCGAAGGCGCCTTTCGGAGATAGCACGTTCACCTGCGAAAGCCTCGTTCGAATGTCCTCGAGACTCAGGCCCATCGAAGCCAGCGCCACCGGATTTACTTGGACGCGAACGGCGGATTTGGCGCCGCCCCCGATGAAAACCTGGCTCACGCCTTCCACCTGGCTGATGCGCTGTCCGATGATTTGGTCGGCGAGATTATAAACTTGCGACAACGGCAACGCATCGGAGGTCATCGCCAATACCATGATCGGCGCGTCGGATGGATTGACCTTTCGATAGGATGGCGGCTGCGGAAGACCGCTGGGCAACTCGCCGGAAGCGGCATTGATCGCACTCTGGACGTCGCGCGCAGCGCCATTGATGTCGCGGCTCAGATCGAATTGGATCGTAATGTTGGACCCGCCTAACGAGCTGACGGAGGTAATCTCGTTAACCCCGGCGATTTGGGCGAAACGTCGCTCCAGCGGTGCAGCCAGTGACGATGCCGCCGTTGCAGGATCAACGCCCGGCTCCTGCGCGCTCACCAAGATTGTCGGAAAATCGACCTTCGGCAGCGGCGCAACCGGCAGAAAATGATATGCAACCGCGCCTAACAACAACACTCCTGCTGCCAGCAGTGAAGTCCCGACCGGCCGGCGAATGAATGGCTCGGAAATGTTCATGGAAGTGGCGCAAGTTTCGAACCTGCGCTTTTGGAGAGGGCAAGTTGCAAACTTGCCCCACAATTAAAGTCCTAGGCGGTCCTCTTCACCATCGACTCCTGCAAAGTGAGGTTCAGGTTCATGTTCCGGTTCGGATGTCGATCTTAGCGGCAGCTCCCCCTGCTCGACTCGACCGCGGCTTCGCCGTTCCTCCAACCAGCGACCCAAGCGATCGAGATAGAGATAAATCACCGGCGTAGTATAAAGCGTCAGGAACTGCGAAAGCAGCAATCCGCCGACGATGGAGATGCCCATCGGCCGCCGCAGCTCGCTGCCGGTTCCGTGCTCAAGCGCAAGCGGTAAGGCTCCGAGCAGTGCCGCCGCCGTGGTCATCATAATCGGCCGAAAACGGAGCAGGCACGCGTGATAAATCGATTCCTCCGCCGACATGCCTTCCTTGCGCTCCGCTTCGAGCGCGAAGTCGATCATCATAATCGCGTTCTTTTTCACGATTCCGATGAGCAGAATGATGCCGATGAGTGCAACCAGGGAGAAATCAGTGCGGCAAAACAAAAGCGCGAGCAGAGCACCGACGCCGGCGGAGGGAAGCGTTGAGAGGATCGTAATCGGGTGAATGTAACTTTCGTAAAGAACACCAAGCACGATATAGATCACAATGACCGCCGCCAGGATCAGCAACGGTTCACTCGTTAGCGATGAACGGAATTCCGCCGCCGCACCGGTAAATGAAGTTGCAATCGTGCTGGGCAAATTGATTTCGCGTTCTGCTTTTTCGATTGCGGGAATGGCGTGGCTGAGCGAATTGCCGCTGCGCAAATTAAATGAAATCGTGGCCGCCGGAAATTGGCCTTGATGCGGAATAGACAGCGGCGTGTTGCTCACGTGCATCGTGGCAAACGTGCTCAGGGGCACCGGCTGACCAGTGCTCGATTTGACATAGATCTTGTCGAGCAGATCAGGGGACTCGCGGAACTGCGGTTCCACTTCAAGAATTACGCGGAACTGATTGAGCTGTGTGAAGATGATCGAGACCTGGCGCTGCCCAAACGCGTCGTAGAGCGTGTCGTCGATCGCTTGTGTGAGCACGTTGAGGCGAGAGGCTTTTTCTCGATCAACATCGACATTCAATTGCAAACCATTCACCTGTTGATCGCTCGCCACGTCGCTGAGCTGCGGCAGCTGTCCAAGTTTCTGCACCAACTTTGGCGTCCACCCGGCCAGTTCCGACGCGTCGGCATCCTGCAAAATGTATTGGAACTGCGTGCGACTGACTCGGGCATCGATTTGCAAATCCTGCGCCGCTTGCATGAAGAGCGACACGCCTTCGACACCGCCGGTCGCGTTGCGCAAACGCTCGATAACCGTCTCCGCGTTCGGGCGCTGGTTGTGAGGCTTCAGCACGATATAAAGTCGGGCCGTGTTGATTGTCGCGTTTACTGTGCCCGCGCCGACCGAGGCCGATACACTTGCGACATCGGGATCGCGCCGAACGATATCGGAAACAGCGTGCACGCGTTCCATCATCGCTTTGAAAGAAATGTTCTCCGCCGCGTCGGTAACGCCGATGATGACTCCGGTGTCTTGCTGCGGCAGCAGACCTTTCGGCACGATGATGTAAAGGAGAATCGTCGCGACCAGAGTAACAATGGCCACGTTCAGGATGAATCGCTGATGCGCGAGAACCCAGCGCAGGCCGCGTTCGTACCAATTTCGGAAGCGCGTCCAATATTCCTCCGTTCGGCGATAAAACTCGCCAGTCTGCTCTTGTTCCTCCTCCTTTTCCGAGCGCAACAGTTTCGCGCACATCATCGGAGTGAGCGTCAAAGAAACGAAGGCCGAAACACCCACCGCCACGCTCAGCGTAATGGCGAACTCGCGGAACAAGCGGCCGACGATTCCGGTCATGAACAAAAGCGGAATGAAAACGGCGACGAGCGAAACACTTAACGACACGACCGTGAACCCGATTTGTTTCGCGCCTTTGAGCGCGGCTTCCAAAGGCCGATCGCCCGCTTCGATGAAGCGAACGATGTTCTCGATCATTACGATTGCATCGTCTACAACGAACCCGGTTGAAATGGTCAGCGCCATCAACGAGAGATTGTCGAGGCTGAATCCGGCAAGATACATGATGGCAAAGGTGCCGATGAGCGAGAGCGGCAACGCCACGCTCGTGATCACGGTTGTCCAAAGTTTTCGGAGGAAGAGAAACATCACCATCACGACCAGCCCGACAGTGAGTAGCAAAGTGAACTGCACATCGTGCACGGAGGCGCGGATGGTCTGGGTGCGATCAGCCAGGACATCAACATGGACCGACGGCGGCAACGAACCGGTTAGCCGTGGCAATAACTGCTTTACGCGATCGACTGTGTGAATAATGTTCGCGCCCGGCTGTCTCTGCACGTCGAGCAGCACAGCGGATTTTTCACCATTCTTCGTGCTGACCCAGGCGGCGAGCTGATCGTTCTCAACGCTGTCGATCACATTCGCCAGGTCACCCAGCCGGACGGGGGCGCCATTTTTGTAAGCGACGATGATCGGTTTATAGGCGTCGGCGGAAAAAATCTGGTCGTTCGATCCAATGGTGAACGCTTGCCGCGGACCTTCGAAGGAGCCTTTCGGCGCGTTCACATTCGCCTGGCCGAGAATAGTACGAACATCTTCGAGGCTGAGGCCGAGCGCAGAAATCGTCGCCGGGTTGACCTGCACGCGTACCGCTGGCTTTTGGTTTCCCTGAATCGTGACGAGGCCGACGCCGGTAACTTCACTCAATTTTTGAGCGAGCAATGTGTCGGCAAAATCGTTGACGCGATCGAGCGGTAAACTGTCCGAAGTGATCGAAAGGGTCAGGATCGGTGTGTCAGCCGGATTGACCTTGTTGTATTTCGGTGGGTTCGGCAGATTTTGCGGCAGAAATCCGCCGGCAACATTGATCGCAGCCTGCACATCTTGTGCGGCGACGTCGATTGGCCGGTCGAGCACGAACTGCAAAGTAATCGTCGATGTTCCGAACGAGCTCGTGGAATTCATCGATGCTAATCCACTGATCTGGCCGAACTGCCGTTCGAGAGGCGTAGTGATCGATGAAACCATCACGTCCGCGCTCGCCCCGGGATAAAACGTCGTCACTTCAATCGTTGGAAAATCAACGGTCGGCAGAGCGGAGATCGGCAACAGTTCGTAACCGAGCAGGCCGAGCAATATGACGCCAGCCATCATGAGCGATGTCGCGACCGGCCGGCGAATGAATGGCTCGGAGATGCTCATCGGCGTTGGTAGGGTTGGCGCGCTGCGCCGACCTCCGAAAGCTTTCGGGGCAGCACGGCGTTCCCACCCGCTTGGGCGCTACTATTCGTCTTCACGATTTTGATCCCTTGGCCGGCCCCGGTGATTTTCCGGCCGGCGATTTTCGAGGTGCCGCCTGAGTTTGCGGCGTCGTTAGTTCGACATGCGCACCGGGGTGCAATTTGTACTGGCCATCGACCACAACTTGCTCGCCTGGTTTTAGGCCATTTTCGACTAGCGCAAGATTCCCCTCGGTTTGGCCGACCTTGATTGGACGCATCTCGGCGGTCTTATCTGGTTTGATCACATAAGCATAGGTTCCCTGCGGTCCGCGTTGGACGACGCTTGAGGGGATCACGGTTGCGTTTTTCAGCGTGGTCAGAATCAGCCTCGCATTGACAAATTTTCCTGGCCAAAGTTTCAAGTCTGTATTGGGGAAGGTGGCCTTCAACTTGACCGTACCGGTTGTTTGATCGATTTGGTTATCAACTACCGCGAGCGATCCATCATCGAGCGTGGTCGTATTTCCCCGGTCCAACGCCGAGACTTTGAGTCCGCCACTGGCACCTCCCGCATTCAAAATCGACTGCAGATTCTGTTCCGGCAACGTGAACATGACTGAAATCGGATGCATCTGCGTAATCACCACAATGCCGTTCTGGTCGCTGGCATGGACGATGTTGCCAACATCGACAATGCGTACGCCGGTACGTCCGTCGATTGGCGACTTGATTTGCGTGTAGTCAACATTTGTACGCGCGCTCTCGATCGCGGCCTGGTCCGCTTGCACTGCCGCTTGGAATTGATCGGTCTGATATTTGGATGTGTCGAAATCTTGCCGATCGATCACTTTCTTGTTCAACAAATCGGTGTTGCGCGCGAGCGTGACTTTTGCGTTGGCCAGTTGCGCTTCGTCCTGCGCTTTCTTCGCAATCGCCTGATCGAGCGCGGCTTGGTATGGGCGAGGATCGACAACCGCCAGGAGGTCACCCGTTTTCACGTCCTGGCCTTCGGTAAAAAGAACCTGCTGTAACTCACCGTCAACGCGCGTGTGAACAGTGACAGTATTAAACGCCTGCACGGTGCCGAGGCCATCGAGATAAACGGGCGTATCCTTTTGCTCAACTTTCGCCGCGACGACCGGCACCGGTCCGAAACTCCCCGCCGGTCCGCCACGCCTTGAGTAATTCCCCCCGTTCGTTTGTCCTGAACTAGGCGAGGAGCGATGACAGCTCCACCATGTAATCAGCACCAGCAGAACTCCGATGATTCCAAGAATGGTTCGTTTCGACACGGTCTTCGTACATCGCACGTTGCGGCTTTATACGCCTCTTCGTAATTGACCGGTGAGATAGCCCGGCGGTTACATCTTTGTAGGAAATTGGCGCTCAAACGGAACCCAGTGCGCCAAAGGCTAAGACAAATCGCAGGTAACTACCACTTCGATTACCCCGATTTGTCACGTCGGGACATTTATCGAGATTGAATGAGACTGCGTTGGCCTGAGTCGAATTGCCAGCGCGATAGAAGAGATATGTCATCATGTACGGATATTTTTCATCTATGATCATCGTCTCAAGCCTTATCGGGATTGCCCTCGACTTTACAGACGCGAGTCCGATGAAAGCGCTCTTTTCGGCCGCGGTCGTCAATGGGCTCATCGCTCCCTTTCTCCTTGTCGGCATTGTGATTGTCGCCTCGGATCGGAAAATCATGCGGAACCAGCCGAGTTCCTTGCCCGCACGGCTGGCTGTGGGGGTTACCGCGCTGGCGATGTTTGGTGCGGCCACTGGAATGTTCGTTTTTTGATCCCGAGCCGGTCGAGCAGCAATTCGGTCGTGACCTCAGACTCAGACTCACGTTATCTCAAAAGAGGGAGCCGCGATCAGTCCTACGGTGACAGGGAAAAATCTCACGGTCTGCGCTCAATTAGGAAATGGCGCCAAAGGCTAGACCGAGACTGTAAGTCACTGCCGCTTCGATCACGCCAACGATTGTCATTTCCAGTCCCGACGCCCACCACGAACGGATCGTGATGAGCGATTTCAACGCACCAACCGCAAAGTGTGCAACGATGCTGATCGCGAACGCGGCGACGACCGCCGCAATGCCAGTCATGAAAAAAAACGGAATGATCGGGATGAATGCGCCGATCGCAGTGGAGAGCGCGGCGGAAAATGCAGAAGTCCAAGGCTTGCCGAAGTGTTGCTGAGAGAGACCGAGCTCGCTTTGCGCCATCACCTGGACCATCTGCTCGGGTTGCTGAGCCAGCCGTTCGGCCATTTGTTGCGCTTCTTCTGGGTTGAATCCTTGCAACTGATAGAAGAGCGACATCTCTTCGATTTCTTCTTCGGGATTCTCTTCCACTTCAGCTTTTTCCCGCGCGATCTCGGCTTCATAAACTTCACCTTCACTTTTCACAGCCAGATATGCGCCGGCACCCATCGACAATGAGGATGCCAACATGCCGGCCAGCCCGGAGATGAGAACGTAATGCTGCTGATTGTTGGTAGCACCGGCCACGCCGGAAACAATTCCAAATACAGCGCCGAGCCCGTCATTCACGCCGTAAATTGCGTCCGCCACCCAGCTGCCGCCGCGCCCGTGCCAGCGCTCGCGTTTCAAAATCGTATCCAACACGGTGCGCGGCCCCAGTTGCGGCACCATCGACTGCAACGCGCGCGCATGGGCTTTTTCTTCCAGCGCGCTCTCGCGCAAGAAATCCTTTACATCGTGTTCGCCCGCCAGAACCCGCTCGCGTTGATCACGAAACTGCGCTTCGTGTTTCTCCTCCGCCGCTTCCATCCTCCGGATTGCGATTTCGGAGCCGAGCGCGCGATTCAACCAGCGCTTGAAGCGACTCCCGATGGTATCCGTGAGAATCGGAATTGGCTCGCCAAGATCGAGAAGCTTCTTTTCCCAACGTTGGGCGTGGCGTTCCTCCGCTTCTGCCATGCGCAACAGAATTCCGTTGCGTTTCTCGTCGGCTTCGCGCGCGGCCAACTCGCGATAAACTCGCGCGGTTTCCACTTCCGCGCGCCAGTTTTGCGTAACGACCTCGATCGTTTCTTGACGATCCTTGGAGCAGCCCGCTTTCATCTCGCGCAACCAACTTCGGGCACTGCCGCCGGCAGTGGAGGCGCCTTTCCTCTCAGCTTGAGCTGTTGCCCCGTAATCACCAGCGCAACTGAACCGATGATCAGCGCCGCTGCCAACAATGTGCGCACAGTTAAAATTTCATGGGCAAATGCTGAGCCGAGCAATACCGCCACGATCGGATTGACATAGGCATAAGTGGCAACTTTCGCGGGATCGCAGTGTCGCAATAACCAGATATAAGCGGTGAATCCGACAATCGCTCCAATCAACACCAAATAGATAAAACCGCCTAACGACAACATCGACACCGCGCCCGGATGAAATTGCCGCGTCTCGCCGGTGGCCGCGCCGGCCAGCAACAAGAGCCCTCCGCCACAAACCATTTGCTGCGCGGCTGCGACAAATGGTGGGGTCGAGCTTTTCGCCGCGCTCGAATAAAGCGACCCGGCCGACCAGCTGAAAGAGGAGACCAGCAAGATCGACATCCCGATGACGGGCCGAGTGCCCTCGCTGGTGTGAAATCGCAAAGCGGGCGCAAGCAAAATTGCCACGCCGAGAAATCCGCCAGCTAAGCCCAACCAGACAACCGCCTTCGGCCGTGGCAGCATCCCCGACAACCAACCAAGTAACGCAATGTAAATTGGCACGGTCGCAACGATGACCGCGGCGAGCCCTGAATCGATGTATTTTTCTGACAATGTCACGCCGCCATTTCCACCGAGAAGCAAACAGGCGCCGACAATTAGCGAGTTGCGCCACTCTTTCCACGTCGATCTAAGCGTAGTCTGCGTGCGGGCAATCCCGAACATGATGAGACCGGCCAAGAAAAAGCGGGTTCCTGCCATCAAAAAGGGCGGAATCGTTTCAATGGCAAAGCGAATCCCGAGATAAGTCGAGCCCCAAATGATGTAAAGCGCAGCAAACGCGACGATGATCAAAATTTTTTTCGGCGCCGTCACTTCACCATTCTCGGCAATTATTCTGACAGAGCAACGCGGGTGCGTTCATCTGCCGGGGGAAATCGATCTTTTTGCTTTGCACTTAACTTTGAGCATGCGCGGCAAGACGCGCGAGCGTGTCGCGCGCTGGCTTGAAATCTGGATTAAGAACGAGAGCGCGTTCATACCGCGTCGGGACCGCGTCCATCGTGTGACGGGGTGGTCCCCGCGAACGCGAGGGTACAGACGTTGCTAGTCTCATAATGAAGAACTATGGACGCAGCCCTTAAGATCCTGGCGGTCGACGACAATCCCGCAATTAGACATTCCATGCGCTTCATCTTTGCAGGCCCGCGTTATCAAGTGATCGGTGTGCAAGATGGCGACGACGCGCTGGCAAGACTCGGTGCAAAGTCGGAGGCCTACGACGTGATCATTGTCGATCAGAAAATGCCGCACCTTACTGGCGTGGAGTTAGTACAGGAGATCAGGAAACGAGGTATCGGCGGCAAGATCATGGTGTTATCGGCACACCTTTCGCCAGAAATCCGCGAAGCTTACGAGCAAATGGACGTGCATGTCATCCTCGACAAGCCTTTCGACATTCAAGACCTGCGCTCGGCCTTGGATAACCTCGCCGCTTAATCGTTACGTTAAGGTAGCGCGCGCCTTCGAGCTGGCGTATTGCAGTTCCTGAGCCGTAGCCGCGGCCCTGTCGGCGTTCGAGCGCGCTACTCGCACGCGCGCGGCGATGCTGGACCCGATGTCGAGGTTTTGGTAGTCATCGATTCGGACGAGGATCCGGCGCGCAAGGGCGGGGGTTCCACGAGCAAGAAGATTGCGGCCAAACTATATATCAGTGCAGCGACTGTCGAGACGCACCGGACAAATCTCATGACCAAGCTTGGTGTCAGAAATGTTGCCGGGCTCGTGTCGTATGTGTTTCGCGCAGGATTGGTGAAACTGGGCCCAAACGCGTCCTCATCTGTGCGGCTGACCTAACGAACCATGCGACCGATACTTAGCGGCCAGTGATTTGCACTAACGCGCAGGAGTTGCATTCGGGAGCCCAATTACAATTCTGCGAACACGCGGTCGAGCACTTCAATCAGAAAATCTGCGTCCTGCTCGTTAACGCACATTGGCGGAGAGAACCGGATTGTTTGTCCCCACAGGCCTCCCTTGCCGAGGAGCAAGCCCATGTGCCTGCAATTTTCCAAGAGTTGCGCGCACTCTCCGCCGGCTGGCTCTTTTGATTCTCGATCTTTGACCAGCTCGATTCCTAACAACAGGCCTTTTCCGCGCACATCGCCGATCAAGTCGTGTTTTTCCTTCAATCGGTTCAAGCCTTCGAGGATTTTATTGCCGATCCTTAGCGAGTTCTCTTGCAGCTTTTCGCGCTCAATCACGTCGAGAACCGCGCTGCCTTGCGCGCACACGACGGGATTTCCGCCAAACGTGTTGAAGTGCAGCCGGTTTGCGAGCGTCTCCGCGATCTTCGGTGTGGTGACCACAGCGCCCAGCGGGCAGCCGTTGCCGATTCCTTTCGCCATCGTGACGATGTCGGGAATCACCTCTTGCGTTTCAAATCCCCAAAAATGCGTTCCGGTCCTTCCGAAACCGGCTTGCACTTCATCGGCGATGCACAGGCCGCCCGCGTCGCGAATGTGCTCGTAAACATGCTTGAGATAGTTATCCGGAAAGACGATGCAGCCGCCGACGCCTTGAATTGATTCGGCGATGAACGCCGCGACCTGTCCTGATGTCCCGTAGTCGATCAGGTTCTTTACATCGTCCGCATATTTTTTCCCGGCAGCGGCGTCGTCGCGTCCCCATAACCCGCGGTAAGGGTCCGGCGCGATTGCATAATGCACGCCGAAACTGTGCGGCACATTAAATTTCCACGCGCGATTTGCAGTCAGGCCCATGGTCAATGTGCCGCCGCCGTGGTATGCGTTTCGCAGCGCGATCACATCGTAATTTCCCGTGTAAGCTCGTGCCATTAACAGCGCGAGATCGTTCGCTTCGGAGCCGGAGTTAACGAAATAGCAGACCTTCAAGTCACCGGGCATTTTCGCAACGAGCTTCTGCGCATATCCGGCAATGTTTGGATGCAAATAAATGGTGGTGGAATGCTGGAGCGTCTCATTTTGCCGGCGCGCAACGTCGACAACATACGGATGGCAGTGGCCCACACTTACCGTCACGATTCCACCGAGCGCATCGAGATATCTTCGGCCGTGCTCATCCCAAACGTACTGCATTTTTCCTTCCACAAGCATGAGCGGCTTTCTGTAGTAGAGGAAAATTCCCGGATTCAGAAATTCTTTACGCAAATGAAACACTTCATCTGCTGATGGGCCGGTGTACTTTTTCGGTTCGTGACCAAAGGGTGGAAGTGTCGGCTGCGTTTTCATTGGCTCTCATTGTGACCGAAGGCTGCCGTCTCGCAAGGACACTTCGTGTGTTGTAGAAAGCCGGGCAAGCGCGGTACCAGCACAGCAGCGGATTGAAAGCGTCGTTAGGCGCGACCTGTTTATAGACTTGGGCCAATAAATTAAACCAGGCTCCGTAGGAGCGGCATGGAAACCAGCCGCCGTTTCGTGCCGCTCCTAACGGAGCTTGGCGGTTGGCAGATGGATTTTTGCTATAAACATGTCGCGCCCCAACGGCGCTCCCGCGCTTTCAGCGCCGGCTTTTCAACCGAGCCCGACGGGTTCTAATCAACCGTTTGACACCATGTAAACGATCAGTGCTCCGGAGATCAACGCAATAGCCACAGTCACAAACCAGACCAATATACGGTCAGTTTTTACCAGGCCGGTTTCGATTTCGCGATTGACGGCATCGTAACGCCACGCGGCCAACAAGGTTAGGAGGGTACCGAACCCAACCAGGCCGATGCCGAGCGGCAATGCTTTACTCGCCAGGCGCGGTGCGTTTCCTCCACTCTCGCGTAACCATGGACCAAGCCGGGCGAGCACGAAACCGAGGCTGATGAGCGCAATGTTTGTGCGCACCCAGGCGAGAAACGTGCGCTCATTTGCCAGGTGCTCGGCCGCGCGATGTTCCGCGGGAATTTCACGATGTCGTTGCCGCGTCGGCATTCCCAGAGCAAATCCGTCCGGGCACGTTATGTCGACCTTTTATGCGAGGTGCGTCGCGCGAGATGATTGCGCGCGCGGCATTCAGATAATTCGGAGAGGCGGCCCACAAGGCCGTCGCTACAGCTGAATGACTTGCGCGGAGTGGATGTCACCGCTGGCACGAATTTCACCGAGTAATTCTTCAGTCGGTGCGGTATCGAGATTTAAAACCGTCAGCGCCGTTCCTCCAGCTTGGTTCCGGCTTAACGACATCGTGGCGATGTTGACTCCGTGATCGCCCAGCAACGTGCCAATCCGGCCGACCATGCCAGGTCGGTCCGTATTTTCCAGAATGAGAATGACGCCGTGCGGTCGCGCTTCCACCGGGCGACTGTTTACACTCACAATGCGCGGCGTCGCGCCAAAAAATGCGCCTCCGACGGAAATCGTCTTGCCTTCAGCGCTCGCTGAGAGCTCGAGGAGATCGGTGTAGTCGCCGACGGCACTCAGGCGCGTTTCGGTCACTTTGAGGCCAAGACTTTCTGCGAGCGCGGGCGCATTCACTTCGTTCACTTCGCTGCCGCCGGCGAGCTGCAAAAAACCTTTCAAGACCGCGCGGGAAATCGCGGTAGTGTCCACTTCGTTGACTTTCCCGCTGTAATTAATGTTCAGCGTGTCCACGCGTCGCGGCGCAATCTGCGAAAGAAATCGTCCCAGCTTTTCGCCGAACCGAAGATGCGGTCCAATGATCGACAACGTCTTGGCATCGAGGTTCGGCATGTTAACAGCATTACGAATCGTGCCCTCGAGCAACGCGGCGCGGATCGATTGTGCAATCTCAATGCCGACGCTTTCCTGCGCCTCGGCGGTGGAAGCGCCGAGATGCGGAGTTAAGATCAAATTCGGTGCGGAGCGCAGTGGCGAGTCGTTAGGCAACGGTTCGACCTCGAAAACGTCGAGCGCGGCAGCGGCCACATGTCGATCTTGTAACCCTTTCGCCAGCGCGACTTCGTCGATCAATCCGCCGCGCGCACAATTGATGATGCGCACGCCGCATTTTGTTTTTTGCAGGCGTCTGGCATCGAGAATATGTCGCGTCTCACTCGTTAGCGGCGTATGCAGCGAAATGAAATCCGAGTTTGCCAGTAAATCATCCACCTCATCCACCAGTTCGACTTGCAGACTTCGCGCGCGCGTCACCGAAAGGTAAGGATCATATGCAATCACGCGCATGCCGAAGGCGATCGCTCGCCGAGCCAGCTCGCTCCCGATTCGGCCCATCCCGATCACTCCAAGCGTTTTGTTGTAAAGCTCGACGCCTTGGAAATTCTTTCGCTCCCAGCTTTGACCGCGCACGCTGGCGTCGGCCTGCGGAATTTTGCGGGCAACGCAAAGCAAGAGGGAAAAGGCGTGCTCGGCTGTGGAAACGGTATTGCCACCGGGCGCATTGAGCACGATCACTCCGCGTCGCGTGGCCGTTTCGACATCGACATTGTCCACGCCCACACCGGCGCGCCCGATCACGCGCAGTCCTGTGCCGGCGGTCAAGACGTTCGCCGTCACTTTCGTTTCGCTCCGTACCACCAGCGCGCTGAACTGCGGAATAATTTCAATCAACTTCGCTTCGTTCAATTTAGTTTGAAGCGAGACCGCGAGTGCGCCATCTCGCGAGAGCTCCTCCACGCCGCGTTGCGAAATGGGATCCGCGATTAAGACTTTTGGTGGAGTCATGAGGCGAAGCGTGAATCGTTAATTACCTTAGAGCTTAACACTTAACACTTAAAACTTCCCGCTTGTAGGGACGCGACAACTTCGATCTCGGCGGTTTGCGGGAACATGTCGAGCGGCGTGACCGATTCGAGCGCCAATGCTTCTTTCAGTTCAGCGAGATCGCGAGCCAACGTGGACGGATTGCACGAAACGTAAATGAGCTTCGCTGGCGGCAGATCGACAATGACTCGTCGAATGGCGGTCGCTAATCCCGTGGCCGGAGGATCGACAATTACCACGCTCTTTACCGTGTCGCTCGCCTTCAAAACGCGCTCGAGCTCAGAACCAACATCGCCGGCAATGTAGGTCTCTTTGATGCTTGCGGTTTCGCGCGCTGCTGCAATCGCGAACGTGTCCCAGTCGATTCCGATGACGCGCTCGAATTTGGCGAGCAGCGCTTTCGCGAGAAAGCCCGCACCACAATAAGCGTCGATCAATAATTCTTGATGGGGCGGAATGACACCCGCGATCAAATCGCGCATGGCGAGTGCAACGGGATCATTCGTTTGCGAGAAAACGCGGTGCCCGGGTTCAGCACGCAAAGCGTAATCACCGTCATGAGCACGGCTCGCGCGCAATCTAGCCAGCGCGTCATTGACTTCGTCCATTGCGATCGGGCAACGCTCGATGTCGATCAAACGATGGGAATCGCGCCGGAAAAATCCGATCACGCCATTGTGCGCATGCACCGTAATGCGATTGCGATACGCATACGAAATAGGCGAGGAGGCAATCGGCCGTATCGGAATATCTTTAATTTTTCCGATTCGCTGCAAAACATCCCGGACCTGCTGCCATTTGATCGCCAGTTGGTGTTCGTAAGCGATATGCTGATAAGTGCAGCCGCCGCACCGACCGAAGTACGGGCACTGAGGCTCAACGCGATGCGGCGAAATTTCCTGAACATCGACAAGTTCTGCTTCGGCGAATTGTTTTTTCTCGCGCACGATTTGCGCGGAGACACGCTCGCCATCAATCGTCAAGGGAACAAAGACCGCCTTACCGCTTTCGCGTGCAACACCCTTGCCGCCAAAAGCGATGTCCTCGATTTTTAGATCGACAGTACGCAATTGAAAAGCGCCGGCTCGCGGAGGCGTTTCAGTTGGAACCAGCATCGATGGCCCGCTCAATCGCCGCTTCCAGTTTTTCCATTTTGATCGGCTTGACCAGATGCTCGGCAAAACCGGCTTCCAGGCTTCGCTTGATGTCCCCGTTCATGCCGAAACCGCTGATGGCGATTCCGCGCATGCCCGAGATGGCGTGAAGATAGGTCATGAGTTCTCCGCCGTTGCCATCGGGCAAAGCAATGTCGCTGATGAGGAGATCGAATTGATTGCGTGCAGCTGTTTCCATGGCCGAACGCATGTTGTGGGTGGCTGCGACCAGGTGACCGCGCCGGATCAATAGTTTTTCCAGCGCTGTGCACGTATCTTTATGATCCTCAACCAGCAAGATACGGAGGGGGCGCGTGCTGGTCGGTTCGGGCGATGCCGTCGCGGCTGTTTTCGGCGGCGAAACCGTGCGCATATTCAACACAAAAGTGGAACCGCGGTCGCGGCCCTCGCTTGTCGCAGTCAGCGTTCCACCGTGCGCCTGCGCGAGCGACTTTGAGATGGTCAGGCCGAGTCCAAGTCCGCCGTAGCGACGCTGGAACGACCGTTCCCCCTGCTCGAATGGATTAAAAATGCGTTCCATGATTTCAGGCTCAATACCGACGCCCGTGTCGCGCACACTGATCGCCAGGAGTTGCCGCTCGGGATTATTGGAGGAAATCGTGACATCGCCGTGTGCGGGGGTGAATTTGATGGCGTTCTTTAACAGGTTCCAAATGATTTGCTGAAACTTCGCCGTGTCCGCTGAGACATAGTGGGCGCCCGCCCGCAAGTGAAGATGGAGATGAAGTTGTCCGGCGTCCGCTTCGGTGCGGCAAATCTCGGCGACGTTTGCGATGATCTGGTGCGCATCCAATGGGTCGAATTTTAGCTGCAATTTGTCTTTGGCGATACGCGTAAGGTCGAGAAGGTCGTCGATCAACTGGCTTTCCAACTCGACATTGCGCCGAGCCATGGCGAGCGCGGATTTGGCATCCTGCGATGAACCGGACTCGCGTTCGATCGTGTCCAATGCTGCCAGCACCGGCGTGAGCGGCGTCCGCAGCTCATGCGATAACATGGCTAGAAAATTGTCTTTCGTCCGGCTAGCCGCTTCCACCACCGATTTTTGCTGCTCGATCGCTGCTTGCGTTCGCCGGTGTTCGGCCATGGCCGAGGAGAGCGCCATAGCCGTGATGGTGAGCACTGCGGTCCAAGCTTGCAATGTGATGAGGGATTGGTTCTCGGTTGGCATGATGAACGGCCCGAAACCGTGCAACGTCCCCCAAATCGCGATCGCTGAGAGAAGGAAGATGCCCGTTGCCGTTTCGCGTTGCGTGAAACGGAAGGCGGTCCAAATCACGATTGGCCCGCAGATAAACGAGATCGGATAATTGCGGGCCGAAACGGAAATCCATCCACCAAAAACCGCTTCGGTGAGCGCGAACAGCAGGAAAAGAAGGACGCCCACTTCGACGGCGTCGCAACGGCTCCAGCGCCGGGGCGGAGCCGTGATCCAGAGAAGAATGAGTGGCGCGACAACGAGGGCTCCGGCGAGATCACCGAGCCACCAGGTCATCCAGATCGTGTCGTAATTTGCCCAGTCGGCAAAACGACCGAGAGCAAGACTCGTTAGGCCAAAGGTTGGGCTAACGACGGTGCAGAGAATGGCTGCACCCGCGAATTTGAAAACGTCCTGCGGCCGATCGAAAGCATGCACCCCGTCGGCAAAGTGATTCACCAGCCACGCTCCGCAAAGTGCCTCCAATGTGTTGCCGGTGGCGATGCCTAACGAGGTCGCGATGCTGCCCATGGTTGTGACGTTGACCAAGAATGCGCCGATAAAAATCGCCGGCCACACTCGGTAGCCAAGCAACAGTAACACCGCCAGCGCGATGCCGGTCGGTGGCCAGACCGGTGACGCGCTCGCATGAACGAAGGCGAGGTTGAGCGAGAGTTTGCCGACGACGAAGTAAACCAATGCCAGAACGGCGGCGGCCGGAAGCGTCGGAAAGCGTCGCGAATTTTTGTCCCGCGCCATTTGAAATCCGGTTTACCTCTACGACGCGGCGGCGCGACGTCAACCGCCAGTCGCCAAGATGGACACTAGGACAGGCGCATCCGCCCGTCTCGCAAATTTCAGCAAACGGCGCTTGCCCCTACAACGTGCTAATAATCGCGCACGTACGGATACTTCGATTCGTTACCGAGCTCGGGCGGGAATTCGGAGTAGCCAGCGTGGATGTAACGTGTGTCGCTAGGCAAAAGCGGGTAGTAACTTTCTCGCCAGACTGGAAATGGCCAGAGCACGATCTCAAGGAAACCGGCGATGTGCCGCGTCGCAGAGCGGCCCACTCCGCGCACGACACCGTAGCCGGCTGCCGCCGCGTTGCCTTCATCCGTATTGATCTTGGCAACCGTCACTGAAATTTCAGCCGGTGCGAGAAAAAAATTGGCGAGTCCGCGACCGAGCTTGCGAGTCGGGCCATAATCATTGGCGGGCGGATCCTGAATGTCGGCGAACGAACTTCCGGCCAGCCCGATGACTAGCGCGGCCAGAACAAAAGCTTTCATAAGCGTTTCCGCCAACAATTAAGCAGGCTTGCAAGAATTAAATCAACTACGAAATCATCCAGGGCCAACTTTTATTTTTGGTTGTCCGGCGCGGTCTGTTTCCTCGTCACAATCACCGAAATGCTAATGGTAACAGCGAGAATTAGGACGATCACTACAAGCGAGAGGCCGTTTGGCAGATGAACAAAGTCTGCAATGATCATCTTGATTCCGACAAATGCGAGCACCAGCGCGAGACCCGACTTCAAATAGATGAATCGGTTGATCAGGTTCGCCAGTAGAAAATAAAGTGATCGTAGGCCGAGAATCGCGCAAATATTGGAAGTATAAACAATGAATGGGTCGCGTGTGATCGCGAACACGGCCGGGATGGAATCGACGGCAAAAATCAGATCCATTACGTCAATAACAATTAACGCCAGGGCAAGCGGTGTCAGCATCCATCGGCCGTCCACCTTGGCTTTGAAGTGTTCACCGTAAAATTGTGGCGTAACTCGAAACACGCGGCGGCAGACCCGCATCACCCAACTGTCTCCAAAGTCGCGTGGTGAAGTTTTGCCGAAACACATCCGAAATGCGCTGACCAGCAGAAAAACACCAAAAAAATAGAGAACAAAGCTAAACCGTTGCACCAGGGCGATGCCGCACCAAATCACGATCCCGCGCATAATCAGGGCGCCGAGAATTCCCCAAACCAGGGCGCGATGTTGCGCGATCGGTGGGACGTCGAAGTAGGTGAAGATAAGAACGAAGACGAAAATGTTATCAACGCTCAGCGAGTATTCGATCAGGTATCCGGTAAGAAATTCGAGCCCTTTCTCCGGTCCGCGAATTTTCCACACCAGCAGATTAAACAGCAGCGAAAGCACCACCCAGATGACGCTGCGCTGCGCCGCCGCGCGCATGCTCAGTGCCCGGTCGCGCCACTTGAACTGAGCCAGATCGACGGTCACTGCAATGAGGATGCCGATATGAAAAGCAATCCAAAACCAAATGCTGGTAGACACGGAAGCGCTACCGTTTCACGGCAACGGTCTCATCGCAATGCTAAAGCGCATGGCAGACTTTTCCCTCGCGAACGACCCTGTTCGTCGTAGTTTGTGCGACTGAAATGGACGCGGAATTGGCAAAGCTCGTCGAGTCGGGAAGACTCACCTCAAGAGCGTCCGAGCTACTGGACAAGCTAAGGCCGGGCGCGTTTTGCCTCCACAAAAGCTGGGGCTTCGGCCGAGTGGCCGAGTGGAATCTTCTCCTCAATCAAATCGTCATCGATTTCACCGGCAAAAAGGGGCACCCGATGCAATTGCAGTACGCGGCGGAGAATCTCGCGGTCATTCCGCCGGAACATTTTCTCGCGCGCAAGGCGACCGACCTCATGTCGATCAAGCAACTCGCAAAGCAAGATCCGGCCGCGCTCGTCCGCAATGTTCTCGAGAGCTTCGGCGGAAAAGCAACGGTTCAGGAGATCAGTGAATGGCTCGTGGACGACATCTTTACCGAAGCGGAGTGGAAACGCTGGTGGGAATCGACCAAGAAAATTTTAAAGGCGAGCGGGTATTTTTCTGTTCCCGTGAAGAAGAACGAGCCGGTGCAGTTGCGCGCTGAAGCCGTGTCCAAAACCGATGAACTGATCGCGTTGTTCAATCAGACGAACAAGCCAAGGGAGAAAGCGGAAGTTCTCGATCAAATCGTTAGGCTGCATGCCGAGTTCAAGGAACCGGAAAGACAATTGCAACCGATTGTGACGGCGGTCGAAACGGTCGCGATGCGCAATCAAAAATTGCATCCGGAAATTTCTTTCGACCTGATCATCAGCCGGGACGAACTGCTCGAGCGCGTGCCGCAGTTAAGATCGACCATCGTCGGTTTCACGCTGACGAAACTGATTGTGGACGAGGAAGCGCGGCTGGCGTTGATTCTGCCAAAGTTGGCTGCGACGAAGGAGAAGAGGATCCTGCAAACATTACCAGCTGCTCTCGGGGAGCGCTGGACGGAGCGCGCGTTGCAGTTGATGCGCGAAAGCCACGGCCGTCTGGTGGCGCAAATTCCGCGCGTCTTGAGTGAAGCCGGACAGCACGCGCACCTGCGAACCATGCTGGAGCGCAGCATTCGCGAACACTCCGCCACCAGCGAAATGCTGGTCTGGTTAGGCAACGAGCGCGCGGCGTGGCGCGAGTTGATTAACTCCGAACTGCTCGCGGCCATTTTGTCCGCCATCGAACGTGAGCAGCAGCAGGCGCCGGGTCGCGCCGGTAAATTGCAGCGGTTGCTTGCCGAAGATCGGCAATTACTCGGCGAGATGTTTGCGAATGAAGACGTGAGCGTGGCGCGCGATGCCATGCGTCGGCTACAACTCAGCCCCTTGTTCGATGAATTGACCAAGCGCTCGTTGCTCGCGCGCATTGTGAAAATTCATCCAGAGCTCGAAAGCATGATCACTGGAGTGCAGTCGGCGGAGCAGGCCGCGCCCTTGATCGTTTCCTGGAGCAGTCTCCGCAGGCGCGAAGCCGAGTACGAAGAGCTCGTCAAAAGGAAAATCCCGGAGAACAGCAAGGAAATCGCCTTGGCGCGGTCCTATGGCGATCTGAGCGAAAATTTCGAATTCAAGGCCGCCAAACAAATGCAGGCCGTGCTCATGCGGCGAAAAGGAGAGTTGGAACAGATGCTTCATCGCGCGCGGGGAACATCCTTCGACAACCCGGATACATCGCGCGTCTCCATCGGGACCGTGGTCACCTTGCGCGATGTCGATTCAAAAAAAGAAGAGACTTACACGATTCTCGGCGCTTGGGACAGCGATCCCGACCGCCACATCATTTCCTATCAGACCGCCATTGGCCAGGCCCTCCTCGGGCACAAGGCCGGAGACGTTGTTTCATTCAATAGCGACCACAGCACCGGCGAGTTGGAAATCGTTTCCATCGAAGCGGCGCCAGTCGATCAAACTGCGCCCGATCAATTACTGAGCGAGATCGAGCCAGCTTCGGTTTAACTGCGGTGGCCGCCCTCTCGGCGATTGTAACTACGGCCGCGTGTTGTAGCGGCGTCTGTGTCAAACGCCGGTGCGAGCCGCACTGGCAATATAAACAGGCGCTCGCCGCGGCGAGCGCCTCTACGACAATCGGCTTTCATTAGTGTCTCGATCGCTGGATAATTAGCCACCTCATGAACCGCAAGATCCATCATCTCGCTGTCTGGATTCTCGTCGTTGTTCATCAACTCGTCGGCTACGGCTGGTACGCAATCTTCGGCGAAAAATGGCTCAATCTTCATGCCCGGACGATGACGGACATCGACCGGACGCATAATGTCGGCGCCTACCTCTTTGCAATCCTCACCGCAATCGTCGTCAATTATGCATTGGCCTGGCTCATCGCGCGCCTCGATGCGACCAATGCAGCCGCCGGTTTGAAGATCGCACTCATCTGCTGGTTCGCGTTTCTTTTTGTCGAGCATGCCACCATCGCCGTATTCTCGTCCTTCGAGACAAATCCGTGGCCGCTCGTTCTCATCGACATGGGTCGGCCCCTCGTCGCGTGGGCGATCAGCGGCGCAGTCCTCGGCACTTGGCGTAAATCAAGGTAGGGCGCAACAATGCCCGTCCGGCTCGGACCCGGGCGCGCCGATCAGCTTTCCTGAAACTCGACTACTACGGAGTCGCCGCCGGGCTGCCTGCAGCCGGAGCGGTTTCGATTTTCGTCGCGCTCATCACGTAGGTGACCGTCACCGTTGATCCGACTTTGAGTTCGGCCGATCCTTTCGTGGTCGCAGGATCGAGGTCGATTTCCCATCGCTCGGTTCCCTTTTGCACTGTAACCATGCTACCGGTCGCAGCGACCACAGTTCCTGTGATTTGATACGTCTTCGCGCCAGCGGCCAATGCTGCGCTGCTGAACACCAGGCTGAATGCCACCATCAAAGAGAGAATTCTTGGATTCATAAGCGCCGATAAGGCCGAACAATGCAGCAAGCAAGACCTTAGAATCCGATACCGCGCTCGCCCTCGTACACCGTAAGCCCCTTACGATGCAAGAGTTCGGAGGCGAAATGCTAGATGTCGATCTTACGATTGTCGATCCATTCGACTGCACACAAGCCTTACCGGCCGCAGAGCGCTGCTTTCCGATTTAACGATGTAACGCTTTAACGATTCAACGCTTTAACCGATTCAACGTGACGGTACGTCATTCTTTCGGCGGTTCGGGCATCGTCCTCAATCCCACGCGCGCCAGATATTCATCGGCTTGGAGGAGATCGGTCCCGGCGCGCTCGACGATCTTAAGCAGATTATCCATCGACGAAACTTCCTCGAGCTGCTCGGTCAGAAACCACTGGAGGAAATTGATCGTGATGTAATCGTTCTGCTTTCGCGCCAATCCAACCAGCCCGTTGATCTGCTGGGTGACGTGAATTTCCTGGTCGAGCGAAAGTTTCACGGCGTCCCGCGCGGTCTTGAATTTCGACTTCGGCGCATCGATCGCCGGGATCACCACGCGACCGCCGGCATCGACCACATATTTGATGAAGCGCAGCGCGTGCCCTTTCTCTTCTTCGGCTTGCTGAAAAAAATGCTGCGACAATTGCGGCAGCGCCTCGGCCGCAAAATGCGCCGCGATCGCGTAATACTGCAACTCCGCGCTGAATTCGTATCCGATCTGCTCGTTGATGGCGTCTATTACCTTCTGGCTCGTAAGCATGAAGCAAATTACCGCGGATTCCACGGATGCAAATGGATAGCTGCTGCCGCCTTTTCGCTTGCGCTGCGGAACCTTTGCGTCGAAAAAACGCTTTAATCTTCCGATCTCCCCCAGATGTACTTTTCTGAAGACACGATAGACGATTTACTCCGCTCCGCCTTCCGTGCGCTGATCAAGAGCAAGAATAAGCTCACGGCGAGTCGGAGCTCGATGACAGAGCTGACAGCTGTCTTGCTCGAACTGAAAAATCCGCGAGCACGCCTTAGTCGTACTGAAACAAAAGGTAGGTTTTTCAGCTGCTTGGGCGAGCTGTTATGGTATCTGGCGGGCACGAAGGATCTGAATTTCATACAATACTATCTCTCGCACTACGCCGATGAGTCGGATGACGGCGAGACCGTTTACGGCGCATATGGTCGCGATTGTTTGCGATGGACGGCAATGACCAAATGCGAAACGTCATAAAGCTGCTGAAAGAACGGCGGAGTTCGCGCCGAGCTGTAATTCAGCTGTTCGATGCTGCCGATCTCGCGGAATACCACAAAGGAATTCCGTGTACCTGTACTTTGCAGCTCATGATTCGGAATGACCGGTTGATAATGTTCACTAACATGCGCTCAAATGACGTATTCCTTGGGGTGCCCTATGACGTGTTCGCGTTCACAATGATCCAGGAAATCTTCGCGAGAACCCTGGGCGTTGAAGTCGGAACATACAAACATGCTGTTGGAAGTCTTCATCTGTATGAAAAAAACAAGAACGCGGCGAGGCAGTATCTGAAGGAGGGCTGGCAAGAAACTGTGTCAATGCCGCCAATGCCGGCCGGGGATCCGTGGCCGGCGATTGACGTGTTGCTGAAGGCGGAATCTGAAGTTCGGCAGGGCAAAATGGCAGATGTCGCGGAACTTAAGCTTGACGGGTACTGGGCCGATTTCGTGCGGCTCTTGCAAGTTTTTCGCCACCGCAAGGATAGGAGCGCAACGGAGATTACAAAATTGCGAAAGGAACTTTCTTCGGAAGTTTACAGCGCGTACATCCCACAAAGCTTGCCCGCCAAAAAATAGTGGGTCCCGAATGACATCTATGCAGACGACCCTCGCCGCATTAGTCAGGTATATTAACGAGATTTCTCTCGCGAAAGATTACATCATTCCGTGGAGCTGCCCTGTTTTATCTTTCGGCAATCCGCTGACAGCGAGTGTCGCCACGCTTGGTCTTAACCCAAGTAACCGAGAGTTTGTTGATGGGGCAGGAAACGAACTCGATGGACCCTTCCGCCGTTTTCAGACGCTTGGGTCTCTCGGACTCAACAATTGGCAGGAAGCGAACGCCACACATGTGCAGCTAATCCTCGAATCCTATGATGCCTATTTCCTTCGCAACCCATACGATGCATGGTTCAGGAGACTCGATTATATAATTTCGGGGGCAAACGCATCGTATTACGAGTCGCCAAACACGGCTTGTCACTTGGACCTGGTTCCGTATGCGACAGCAGAGAAGTGGACGGAACTGTCTTCTTCCGATCGCACTGCGCTTTTAAATCATGCGAGCGAAACGCTGGCTCTCTTGCTCCGTGATTCGGCGATTCGACTGCTAGTTCTGAATGGCAATTCGGTTGTTTCGAATTTCCAGCAGATCTGCGGGGTTCAACTTGATAAAGAACTCATGGAGGATTGGTCGTTACCGAGGCGGTCTGCTTCTGGTGTGCGGGGCTTTGCTTATAGGGTTGTGTTGGATCAATTTCCGACATTGAACTCGAGCGCGAAATATTTGTGCTGGGGTTTAATCATAATATTCAAAGCAGCTTTGGCGTGACGTTGGAAGTTCTCGAATCGATTCACGGCTGGGTCGCTGACATCGCGGACGAGGCCTTTTCATGAGGCCGCCGGACCGCGAGCGCGGCCGGAAGCTGGATGACGACTTGCGCGAATTCGCTCGGGATAAGTATCCGTTGCCCGGTATTCGATCGACGGCAAATCGGGAGTCCTTCGTTGAACAACTCATTGAAAGCATCCGCCGCGTTGAGTTCATTGCAGCAATCGCTCAGCGCGATATCAGTGATTTACGGGCGGATCCATCGAGCGATTTGTTCGATCCCGTAAAGGCGTCAATTCTTTATAAGCGGAGGGGCAACATCGATGAAGCCTTCTGGTTAGCGTTCCTTTCTGTTCATTTTGGAAAACACAAACGTTTGGGCTGGCGACTAGTACGCGATGTTTATGGCGCGCTCGGTGCAAACATACGATGGGACTGGGCGACCACGAGCAAAGCTCCACAAGCCTTCCGCCGATGGTTAGCGAAGTACGAGAATGTTTTGAAGGGGGGTGACGGCATTGAGCGTCATTTCGGAAACCATCGTAAGTACCAAAGCCTTGATGCCACATCCGGTTCGGGGACAGGTGCGGCAATTGAAAGCTACGTGAATTGGGTTAGTCCGACGAGAACTCATGAGACGCTAATTGCGGATGCTAAGAAACAATGTGGTGGTGATCCCAGAAAAACGTTTGATCATCTCTACCACTCGATGAATAAAGTGGCTTCGTTCGGAAGGCTCGCGAAATTCGACTACTTGACGCTGATCGGCAAGCTGGGGTTGGCGACTATCGAACCAGGCTCAACTTATATGGAGACATCGACCGGGCCGCTCGCCGGCCCGAGACTTCTATTCACCGGAAAAGGGGCGAACCTAAGTCGGCGAGATCTCGACTTGCGATCAGTTGAACTCGCGGACGCGTCGCGCGTCGGGATGCAAGTCATGGAAGACGCGCTCTGCAACTGGCAGAAGAGTCCCGACAAGTTCGTGCCATTTCGCGGCTAAAAGGATCCGTTTTCTTTTGGCTTCCAAGCAAATCGCCTTTTTAGGTTGTTCAACTGACGATGTGTAAAGTAACCATAAAATTGAAGCTGTCCGACGATTATTCCTGGTGAGACGCCAACGAGTTTCGCGAATCTGATAACCTCAAAGCCATTCACGGGTAGATTAAACATTTGCTCTCGCAAATTTTCTGGAACGAGGATATCTGCGGCAAGATTGTTAGCTTCATCTTCCTCCTTCGTTCTCGACAGGTCTTGCCTTCCAGAAAAACTGCCGCTCGATCATGCAGAAGTAGGTGAGCCGCTTCATGAAAGAATGTGAACCAGAAGTGGTCATCCGATAGATAGCGAAAGCTCAGTAAGAGCAAGGCCTTCTCTGATGAGAGGAACCGGGTAGCACCGCTGGCACGACATCCCGTTGGTGCACGAAGAACGACGACAGCAACACCACATTCGGCACACTGCTTTCTGAGCTCCGGCAGAAAAATGTCCGGGTCTCTCTTTCGACTAAGCTCTCGAACTTTCGCGAGGACGAGCCTAAACCGCCCCGCATTCCATGGTCCGCAGTTTATCTGCTCTGCTTGGATCTCAGCTCGTCGGAGCCACGCGGCGGTGGCACTTGGATTTGCCGGAAATGATCGGGATGCTTTGAAAGCAGCCTGCCGCAACAAACCACCATACTTTTGCCGCCATGTCTCAAAGTCGGGCGTATCAAAAAAGCGCAAGCATTCTTCCAATGCTCCAGAACGCGAAATCGGCTTGATCCATCCAAACTTCTGCATATCGCCCATAGGAAGATCACCGAGCCATTGTTCCTGTGAATCGGGAACAACATCGCTGGCAAGACGGGCTTGATCCTCGCGATACTGCAATTCTCGGATCATCCAGAACGCAACAGATCCTCCTAGAAAGCGTTCCAATTTCTGCGCCGTTTCGACCGTGATCTTCTCGTTGCCAATCAGCAATTGTTCCACTTCCTTGGGTGTTCGCCCAATGCGCTCCGCAAATTGCAGTGGAGACAAATCTCGCCGCTCCAGAATCTGTGCGATCGTTTCACCCGGAGGAGATGCCCAGTCGGGCTGAAATTCCTTTTCTTCAGATGGTTTTGCTTTGAACGGCAAGTATTTTGACACGGTTTACCTTCGACCAGTCGATCGCTCCTGATTCAAGTTTGGGCACAGTGTTGTGGTTTGGGCAGAAGATAATCTGAACGTCCGCACCCACGTCCAGTGTAATCTCGCTCCCGGCGGTTTCGCGAGGTTCGCCGACCAAAAGATCATGGACCGAAGTTGCGGCGCGCAGATCCGCAAGTCGTCGCCTCAATTCGTTCGCGGTATCTACGCCGAGTTTTCGGTTTGCTTCGGCCAAATTTTCGCAGACCTCACGAAGTGATTTTTTAGCAAAACTGAGTTGCAACGCGATATGATGCCCCGTGAGCACCGGCAGGCAAAAACTAAAAACCCCACTGATAAACCGGTGAGGTTTTTTACTCTGGCGACGTCCTATTGATTCGCGAATGCCCATTCGCTCACCCGCTGCCCTCGCGGGTTTGACCATCTATGTCGGAAGAAAGTTGACCCGCCTTCACGGGTTACGGCGTGGCAGGGGAGTTGATCGAGGCAAGGAAATTGCTCAATATTCGGGGTTGACTCGGGTGGGAATTCCCACCATATTGCTTTCATGCCAATGACGAAATCGAAGCAAAGGCGCGGCCTGACGGTCGTCGAGCGGTATGATGTCGCGGCCGACGCCAAGAAGCGGATCAATCTGCGCAATGCCAAAACAAAGTATTTCCATGTGAAGGCGCTGTCGAACGGTGCCTACGTGTTGGAGCCGCGCGTGCTGGTATCGCCAGAGGCTATTTCAGCGCGGAGGATGAAGATGATCGAGCAATCCGCTGCCAACCTGAAGAAGGGGCGCGCTTCGGCGCCGATCGATTTCGCTTCGCTCCCCAAGGTCTAGGTTTCATCCATGCCGTTCAACATCCGGGTGGGTGTGCCGGGGATGGAGGCAGCATGGAATGATCTAGTAGCTCGCGCGCGTTGCGGTAAGTTGGACCGCGAGGAAACAAAGTCTTATCGGAAACTGACAAAAGCGCTCGCGTATCTCCGTGAGAACCCGCGCCACAATAGTCTCGCTTCGCATGAAATTGATGCTTTGAGCCGGAAGTGTGGGTTCAGAGTTTTCCAGTCTTACCTCGAAAACAAAACGCCAGCCGCAGGAAGAATCTTCTGGAGCCACGGACCGGATAAAGGCGACATAACCATCCTTGGCGTTGAAGCGCACCCGGAGGACGAGAAGCATGGCGCGTACAAGCGGATCAAGCTTGCATTTATGCCACGCAGGAAGGCGTAATACCAAAACGGTTCCTGCAACCATGTCTGCATTTGATCCGACGGATGAAGGTGAAGCCGATGTCGATCGTGAAATTCGCATCGAGAGAATAAAACGGGAGCTGGATGAGTCGGCCGGCGGATCGATGATTAGCGGTGCTTTTGGTCAAGTTTCTCCAGAGTTGGAGGAGATCTTTCTAACGAACATATGTGCGTTCGAGAATGCGCAGTGGGACACCAACTTTAATCGACTTATGCAATATGGAATCGCGATGACGCCGCCTGCGGAGTTGGATGACATGACTCTGAAAGCGCGGCTTCACGAACTGATTCAAGCGTTGGGAACAGTGCACTGCTTCCTGGAACACACAGATCACTTGAGCGATCGCGAGATGTATGAATGGCTTTGGACAAACGGACTGCGGGAGGAGACGCCCAACCTGACACAAATTGGTGGTGCGTGGCATATGAGCCCGATCGGAAGCTGCTATGACGAAGATACGGTAATTTTTCTGATGTATTACGCCAGCGAGAAGGAACGAGAACAATGGCAGAAGGAATTTCCGAGTGACGTGTTGCCACCGCGCTGTCCGTTGCCTTACGACGCGACCGGAGTTTGCCGCGGTCTCCGGAGTAGTCCGCATTGATTGTTGGCAAAATTCGTGAGGCAAGATCCGCCGCGCCGTGCGCTTCCGCCTTCGCCCCGCAGCCGCGGGGCTACGGCGCGACAGGCGAGTAGGACGCAGAAAGAAAATGCCCGATGGATTGAACCATCGGGCATTTAGTTCTGGCGACGTCCTATTGATTCGCGAACGCCCGTTCGCTCACCCGCTACCCTCGCGGGTTTGACCATCTATGTCGCTCGGCTCCCGCCGGCGACATCTCTTACGGCAGGCGGCGTTCCGCCGCGCCGTGCTTCGAGTAGGACGCAGCACAGAAATGTAAAACCCCACCGGGATGAACCCAGTGGGGTTTTTAGTTCTGGCGACGTCCTACTCTCGCACGGCCTATCGCCGTACTACCATCGGGGCTGCAGCGTTTCACTGCCGTGTTCGGAATGGGAACGGGTGGGGCCACTGCGCGATAATCACCAGAACCCAGCTACTTGAGACAAAGTAGCTGGGTTCTGGTGCGTGATTCGAGATTCGTTAAATCGTTACAACGGGCGGCATCTTCCGAATCACGATTTAGCGTTTTTAACGATTCACGGTCACTTTTCAAAGAACACGCTAGTTCCTTGATATCTACATACAGAGCGTGTGAGAGCGCACACATTAAGGCTTCGTTTTGTTTTGAGATCATTTGATCTTCTCTGTTGGCTGGGGCCGGGGTCAGCGACCCCGGCTACAGCGTAACAAAAAAGTAAATGATCAAGCCGAACGGGTAATTAGTACTCCTGAGCTGAACATGTTACCATGCTTACACCCGGAGCCTATCAACGTGGTGGTCTACCACGACCCTTCAGGGAGATCTCATCTTGGGATAGGCTTGGCGCTTAGATGCTTTCAGCGCT
>Ga0207684_10001035_pt1 | contig 31128 bp, 27 predicted proteins | sample KBSK5501metaG_FD_184342 | JGI IMG/M metagenome (GOLD analysis project Ga0207684, IMG submission 184342) | Corn, switchgrass and miscanthus rhizosphere microbial communities from Kellogg Biological Station, Michigan, USA - KBS K5-50-1 metaG... | ecosystem: Host-associated > Plants > Roots >... | reverse complement strand
CAAGTTTGTTCATTCGATCCTGTATAAAGCCGTCGACATGGCTGCCAGCGATATCATGTTTCAAGAGTTTCCTCATCGGCTCAGAGTCCGGTACAAAGTCGATGGTGACTGGTTTGACGAAAATGGAGAGTTTCCCGGTCACATCGCGAAGCAGGTGATCTCGCGTATCAAAGTTATCTCAGGGCTTGAGATTCAGTATGTCCGCCTGCCGCAAGACGGGACGTTTCCAATCAAAATTGGGGATCAGCGGTACGATTTCCGAGTCAACACGTCGTATCAGGCCCAGGGTGAACAAGCAGTGCTGCGGCTACAACGGGATCAGCGGAGCATCAAGACGTTGTCTGAGCTGGGCATGCCTCAAGAATATATCAGAGCCGTCGATGATGTGATGAATGGCGACCATGGCTTGTTGATTCTCTGCGGGCCAACGGGTTCCGGAAAGAGCACCACAATTTACAGCATCCTGAAGTCGCTCGATTCGGTGAAGAACAACATTTTAACCGCTGAGTCGCCAATCGAAATCTTTCTCGAAAACATCAGTCAAACGCAGATCGACGACGATGGCCCATATACCTACGCCATGTGGGCTCGTGGTATTCTTCGCCAGGCGCCGGACATTGTGATGATGGGCGAGATTCGTGACGAGGAGAGCGTTGAAGCGTTGATGCGGCTCTCGTCTTCCGGGCACCGAGCTATCTCGACGCTACACACGAATTCTGTATGCGAGGTGCCCAATCGATTTTTCACGTTTGCAGCACAATCGTTTATGGTGGCTGATAGTCTTAAGATGGCGGTCTCTCAGCGGTTGGTGAAAAAAGTCTGCCCGCGCTGTTATATTGATGAGCCGGCTCCTTCCGCAGAGAGATTATCTGCCCTGGCAGTGCCGCCGGAGTGGCTCGCCGGAGTCGGGATGCTGCGGCGCGGCAGAAAATGCGACTTCTGCAGGAATAGCGGAGTCAGTGGGCGGAAAGCGATTTTTGAAGTTTTGCTGGTGGATGATGACGTCAAAACGGCAATCCAAGAACGCGCGCCGGCGGTGCAACTTAGGAATCTGATGGCCGCGAAAGGAGAACGTTCGATCTTCGAAAAGGCGGTTCGCGAAGCCGCTGCTGGGGTGATCTCGCTGGAGGAAGCGTGCAAATTTAGAGAGGAAATAGGAGCGTGGTAGGGCTCGCGCTCCCGCGCGACCTGAACCCAACGCGTGGGCAACATGGTTTTTGCCGCTATCAATTCGTCTTGATCGAGTTATAGAAAGGTGGAGTGGCCGACGCTGGATTCAGGTCGCGCGGGAGCGCGAGCCCTAACCACCATCGGGGGTGGTTGGCGACGGAGAAAACACGAACCCTATAAGCTTGCGTGCCGGTAACACCTGATCTACCTCCTTTTCTGATGGGAGCGGTATACGTTCGATATCCTGATGGGCAGATGATGCGGCAGGCTGAAGACGCTGTTCGCGATCTTTGGAGCCAAAGATTGTTGCCTGGCGGCGCTACCTATTGGAAGGAGGGCATGCCCGATTGGAGGCCGTTGAGCGAGTGGCTCGGACGACAGGCTGCTCCCGAGCCCTCGGAATCATCCGGGGAGCCGAAGGTCACCCGCCAGTACCAATTTCTCATCGATCCGACACTGCTGACGCGCTTGCTACAGCGCCTGCTTTGGATCGGTACCGCGCTGGCCTGCGTGGCTTTTGGCATCGATTCCTTCGAGTTCATCCAGATTAAGCTGGGTCACCTGAGCATCCAGCAGCTAAGCAGTGATGATCCTGTCCAGAATTTTGTTGGCTTGCTTCAGTCATTCATCGCCGTCGCGACAGGGATTACTTTTTTGAAATGGATTTACCGAGCGTACAAAAACACTCAGGGCTTCGGAGCTGAAGGTTTGCGATATTCTCCTGGTTGGGCGGTCGGTTACTATTTTATTCCGGTCCTGGGTTTGGTGCGACCCGCCCAAGTGATGAGCGAGATCTGGCGTGTAAGTGAAGATCCGCATGACTGGCGGCAGAGAGCTGGTTCCTGGCTGATCGGCGTATGGTGGGCTTTGTTTCTGATCTATTCGATCACTACCCAGCTCGCTCTGAGGATCGCGATTGAGTACTCGATGGCTGACAAGGTTACGTTGGCGAATTGGTCGCTAGCGTTGGGTTTCGCGATCGTCGCTGATGCTGCGGCGATTCCTCTTTCACTGGTGACACTTCGATTGATTACTCGGATTTATGAGCGCCAGAGAAGTCTGGTCGAGTCGGGCCGAGATCTGTAGTCTACTGGGCGTATCTTGAAAAACCGCCAACTGATCCCGCGTCTGCGGGAGGAGATCACTCCTGTATGTGAGCGAGGCGCGCCTCGCTAGTTCTTGGCCTATGAGCAACGAACAGGGGAGCCCTCGCCTTCCACCACATCGTCGAATCGTTCCGGCTGCGCTGACAGTGGGACTGGTTATCGCCACGTTTTATGTATTGAGCATCGGCAAGCACTTCTTTATCCCGCTAGTTCTTGCTGTGATCGCTGTTTACCTGATCGATATCGTAAACCGACTGATCCGTCGCATCAGTATCGCCGGACGCCCAGTCCCGAACTTCATCTCGCTGATCCTCTCGTTTGCAATCATCTTCGGGCTGGGATTTGAACTGATTAACATCGTCGTCCATAACGCCATTCACGTTGCACAGGTAGCCCCGAAGTATCAGGTCCGATTGCAGCAACTCCAGGGAGAAGTGTTCTCCAGAATCGGTTTGGAGGAACCACCGGAATTGCAGCAACTGGTAAAGGCAATTGACCTGCGCTCGCTGTTTAGCAGTGTCGCCAGCGCCGGCGCTGCAGTTCTTGAGGATGTCACTCTCATTTTTATTTATGGCCTGTTCATTATGCTGGAACTCCGATTTGTCCCTTACAAAGTCCAGGCGCTATTTCCAGACGTTCAGCAGCGGCAAAACGCGATTCGCATACTCCGAAGGATTGATCGGGACATTCACACCTATCTGGGTGTAAAGACTGCGGTTAGTTTCGCGACTGCGCTTCTCGCCTACATCCTAATGCGGATTGTCGGACTCGATTTTGCCGAGTTTTGGGGACTCCTGATTTTTGTATTCCATTTTATTCCAACCATTGGTGTGATTGTCGCCACAATCCTGCCGACCGTATTGGCGGCGGTCCAGTTTGGTGACCTCGGCCACGTGCTGGTGATTGGAGTTGGAATTACTGCGATTGCTCAGCTTATGGGTAATGTGGTTGAGCCGAGTGTCATGGGCGAATCGTTGAATCTCAGCCCATTGACCGTGATCATCGCGCTGATTGTCTGGGGCTCGCTCTGGGGAATTGTCGGAGCTTTTTTGTGTGTCCCTCTGACGGCGATCCTGGTGATCGTACTCGCGAATTTCAAATCCACCCGATGGGTCTCAATCGTGTTGTCTAAGACAGGGACGATCCGATCTGGAGGAGGTTAGAAACGCCGACAGCGCCGACAACGCCGACAACGCCGACAACGAAAGAGATGGGGACGGCGAAAACAGATAGGAAATTTGAACAGAAGGCCACAAAGATCACGAAGATGACTGTTAATGCGGTTTCAAGCAGACACTAAATCCTTCTTCTTTGCGGCCTTCTGTAAAAATCTTCGAAGACTTCGCCCTGTCCTTCCTACTTGGGCAAAGCTTGGCGTTTCTTACTGATAGCCTGGATTATCGATTTGTATGCTGTGGCGCTTGGAGTTGAATGGCGTGTCAGAGCAGGGTCGGAATCGAGGTCGATGTGATGGAGACCGAAGTCGCTGTCGGGCGAGAACTTCAAGCCCCATTCACGGTTCGAAGTGATGCTCCAGCAAACGTAAGCCTTTACTCTGATGCCGAGCGACCGGGCGCGCATGACCTGATGGATATGGGCGCGAAGATAATCTTCGCGAGTAAATCCGTCCGCTTTTGCGATGCATCCGTTTTCGATGATCATAATATCCTGACCGGGAAACCAGCGATCGAAGCGTTTCAAGACGGTTAATAAACCGGGCGGATCAACCGGGGCATGAGCAAACGCACTGAGCGACGCGTCGACAAGCTGAGACAGCCGATGAGGTTCGCTGCGGTTGACACCCCAATAGTAGTCGAGTCCCACAAAATCTTGCTCGCCGATACACTCCTTTGGGCAAAGAAATTCTGGTAATTTGCCGGCCATCCCGAGATGCCACCAGTTGCTGGTTAAGACGGTACCGATGATCGACATAATCTTGAAGATCGGATCGAAAATACGAGTCCAGGACACTAGTAAGGGAACGCGTTGCTGGATCGCCACCGATTCAATTCGCACTCGCTCAGGATCGCCGAAGATCTGCTGCGCCAGGTCTCGGGCCAGCTGGATTTCCTGCCGAGTGATCTGCGAGTCTGGGCAGCTCCGGGTGTCACAGCCTACCCGCAGATAGCCACGTCTGCGAATCGCTTGGAGCGTTAGAGATCTCATCGCATACGGGGATGGCGTGCTACCAGACAGGGTCGCGTTCACCACATGGAGCAAGTCCGGTTGCGCTTGAGGAACGCCGACCGCGTACTCTGAGACGTACAAAGGCTCTTCACGAACCTCCAAGTTTGGGAAGGCGGAGATGCTGTCCAAGAAAGGCTGGTCTGCGACGAATCCATCGATCTCTTTGTTTGCCAGGGCGATAAGTCCTTCTCGATGTGTCGCAAATCCTTGACTTGTTGCCGCCGGATATTTCTTCTCGATTGTAAGCTTCGCATTCGAGCCCTCAACATAACCCAGTTTTCTCTCCGAAAACGGTTCACCTTTCCTCACCACCAACCGTTGCGGTGCGCTGGCGTAGCTCTTGGAAAAAGCGACTCGTTTTCTTCGTTGGGAAGTTGGCGTGAAACGAGAGATCACCAAGTCGACAGGCGTTTGGGCGAGCAGCGGTTGTTCCGAAACCTTGCGAGCGCGGCGATGGAAGGATTTGCGATCAGTCGTTCTGGTTGCTAGCCAGTCGATGAACGATTGTAGTTCGGCGGGCAAGCCGAGCACGAATGGATTCACGCCAACTTTAGCAAGCGGATTGATGGCGTGAATAATCTTCCGCGCGTGAGAATGTGAAATGAACAGATTCCGTATCAGCTGCGATGCGTTATCGAGTTGATCGGAAAGACCGTGATTGTTTCCAGGCGGTACCAGCCAATTCGTTTGCCACCACGGCCTTACGTGACCGTATACAAGCAGATTGGGCTCGTTGAAAGTGATCCAATACGGGACTTCTTTGCCAAAATGAGCAGCGACTTCCTGGGTATACGCGCCAAACCAATGCGGGAACTCCTGCGCGATGAGCCCGCCACGCTCTTCAACGTGAGCTGGCCAGGTAAAATGGTGCAGAGTGACAAGAGGCAGCATCTCGGCTCGAAGTATCGCCGCGACGATTTCCTGGTAATGGGCCAAAGCTGCTGCATCGAATTCGCCTTGGTTTGGTTCAACTCGAGACCAGGCGATAGAAAAGCGGAACAGCTTGCAACCTAGGCCGCGCGCTAACTCGATATCTTCCGCGTAACGGTTCCAGAAGTCTGTTGCTCTACCGCGCGCGGTCTGTTTCTGTTGCTTTTCCCAGATGTCTCGAAAATCAGGGCACGCAGGATCGAACGACTCAGCCTGATGATCGGAGGTGGCAACGCCGAAAAGAAGCTCTGGGAGGGCGGCTCGTCCACCGTCTTTCGTTGTCTGTCGACCGTTCACCGTTAACCGTGTAACCTGCCGCAATTTCGATGTACAGCTTGTCACCGCCTGCTTGCAAATGGATCTCCAGATTCACCCTGTTGTCTGGTTGCCAGGTGCCTTCGCCAGGCTGATGCCTTCCCGACAAAGAACGCGTCCGCGCGAAAAACGGAAGACGGCAGACGGTGGTGGACCGAAAACAGCAAACCTGCAGGCTGAAAACCTTCAGAACGGAATGTCGTCGGGCTCGACGTCGAGATCAGGATCACGCGGTTGAGACGCGGGCTGACTTTGCGTGCCGCCGGTTGCTGGGCGTCTCGCGGGAGCGGGACCGGTGGGTCCGCCTTCGGATTCGCCGCGACTTCCGAGTAACTGGAGGTTTTCGGCCACAACCCGCATCCTGGAGCGTTTCTGACCGGTTTGTTTATCGTCCCAGGTATCGAGCTGTAGACGCCCTTCGATAAAGACTGGCCGCCCTTTCTTTAGATACTGCCCTGCGATTTCTGCAAGACGAGCCCAGAGGACTACATCGACATAGGTAACCTCTTCCCTCCGTTCGCCATCCTCGCTGGTAAATACCCGGTTAATCGCCATCCCGATGTCTGCAACCGCCGTACCTTTCGGTGTGTATCGGACCTCCGGGTCGCGAGTCAAATTTCCGATCAAGAGTACGCGGTTGAGATTGGCCATAACTAAGATTTGGGGGTTGGTGCAGAGACTTTAGCCGGTAACTGCTGGTAATGCTGTAGAAAAACGACCGGATCGAGCTTGAATTTAGCACGGAGCTTAGTGATCAACGACGGTTCTCCTTGGAAGATGAAGTTAACGTAGTAGGCCGAATCCAAATGCCGAGCCGTGTAAGCGAGCGGTCGTTTGTCCATTTTTTGAACCTGCTCGATCTCGGCACCCTCCTGGGCGAACTCAGATTCGAGGCGTTCAATAGTTTCTCTCACGGTATCCTCACGGCCGTGGCTATCCAAAGCCATGAGACATTCATAACGCTTTTTCATAATGTATCAACTTATTTCTGCTCGATTGTAAGTGTTCATCGCGGAAGTGATCCCATGCTCCGCTACATGCGCAATCGCTTCCACCGATCGCTCGATCGCCTCCCTCACGATTTTTTCTTCGTCAGGCGCGAACCTGCCCAGCACATGATCGACCATTTCCTCACCACCCTGGGAGGCTCCGATACCGATCCGGAGACGCTGAAACATTTCTCCAAGATGGTCAATCACAGACCGAAGCCCGTTGTGGCCTCCGTCGCTGCCGCCTGCTCGAAGCCGGAGCCGGCCGAGGGGCAAAGCGACGTCGTCAACCACAACCAACACCTCTTCCGGAGCGATCTTGTAATAACGGCTCAGCGCTCCAACGGCCTGGCCGCTGCGGTTCATATATGTCAGCGGCTTGGCCAGGAGGATGTTTCCCCATTTGCCGAGCTCGCAGCCCCACCTCGTGGATGGCGCCAAATCGATGCGCTCTTTTGTGGCGAGTGCATCGATTACCATGAATCCGACATTGTGCCTTGTATCAGCGTATTGTGGACCCGGATTCCCAAGTCCAGCCACAAGACGCAGGTCTGCCATCGTAATTTCCGACTGCTACTCCTTACCCTTGGTCTCCGCCTTCGGCTTCGTTTCCGGGCCTTGCTCAGGAGTCTCAGGCTTCTTCTCTGTGATAACCTCCGGCGCGGTCGGTGCCGCCTCTGCCGCCTCTTCAACTTCTTCTTCGACTCGGGACTCGACAACGCTGACTACAGTCAGTTCACCATCGGTAACAGCCTTAACGCCTGCAGGCAGCTGAAGGTCTCGGACATGGAGCGAATCGCCAATGTTCAAGTTGGAGACGTCCACATAAAGGATACCAGGCAGATCTTGCGGAAAACATTCCACTTCCAGAGTTCGCAAGCTGTGCTCAAGCAAGCCGCCGAATGTCTTGACCCCAATAGCCGTGCCCTGGGTTTCGATCGGCACTTCCGAAGTGATTTTTTCGGTGGTGGAAACCGCATGGAAATCGACGTGGACAATTTTCCGGTCTAAGGCGTTATGTTGTACCTCTTGAATCAATGCCAATTTGTTTGTGCTCTGGCTGCCTTCCGCAATTTCGAGCTCGACCAGAATGTGCTCGCTGGCAGCGTGAGATAAAACGTTCTCCAGGTCGCGAGCACTGAGCTCCAGGTTTGTTGGTTCTTCTTTTGCGCCGTACACGACCGCGGGAACCAGGCCTGCTGCTCTGATTTTCTTAATCGCGTTACGACCCGCCAGAGTGCGTTTTTGCGCTTTTAGTTTAACTTGTTGAGCCATAAATTTTAGGATTGTTTTGCGTTGATCTCAAAGAGCGAGCTGACCGATTCATTGGTGTAGATGCGGTGGATGCCTTCTCCCAGAACCTCGGCGATGGAGAGAACGGTGATTCGGCAATCCGGCCGGAGCTTGACCGGTGTGCTATCGGTTGTGATCAGCTCTAAGATCTCCGAATTTTTGAGACGGTCATGAGCGATATCTGGGATGAGAACGGCATGGGAGACGCCTGCGTAGATGTCTTTCGCCCCATATTTCTTCAGCAAAGCTGCGGCATTTGTGAGGGTTCCGGCCGTTTCGGTGAGGTCATCGACCATGAGGACTGTTTTGCCGTCGACATCGCCGATTACATGAAGCGCTTCCGTTTCTGTCGGACTTTTCCGGCGTTTCGCGACGATGGCAAGGGTAGCGCCCAGCGCTTCCGCGTAAGCCGACGCCAGCTTCAATCCGCCGACGTCCGGTGATACAACGACCAGATTCTCGAGTTTTTTCTGCTGGATGTAGCGAATCAGCACAGGCGCCGCATAAAGGTGGTCGACCGGAATATCGAAAAAGCCCTGGATCTGTTGCGCATGCAGGTCGAGCGTCAAAACTCGATTCGCTCCGGCAGCGTCGAGCAGGTTCGCGACGAGTTTGGCAGTGATCGGTACACGGGGTTGATCCTTGCGGTCCTGCCGGGCATATCCGAAGTAGGGGATCACCGCCGTGATCCTGTAGGCGCTGGCTCGCCGAGCTGCATCAATCATGATGAGCAGCTCCATGATATTCTGGTTGGTCGGAGGACAGGTCGGTTGAACGATGAAAATATCTCTTCCCCGGATATTTTCGTCGATTTTGACCCGGGTTTCGCCGTCGGGGAAGGAACTAACGACTGCCTCACCTAGGGGCATGCCAACGGATTGGCAGATTTTCTGGGCCAACGCGGGATGCGCTGATCCTGAAAAGATCTTCATCTCTCGATTAAACGGAGTCATGGCCTGGGTAAGAGGAATCGTGATTGTACCGCCGAAAACGGTTTTTGCAAGAGGACCGCGCAGGACGCGGTCCTGAGGGGGATTTTAGGGGGAGACAGAAGATCAGTGCGCTCCGGCGACCGTTTTGGGGGTGCGAGAATGGTTGTCGCAACGCGACAACAAATCACAGCCAGGGGTGAAGCGGCCTCGGCCGGAGAACCTCCGGTATGTTTAGTTTTGGGTAACTTCGGTTAAACCAGCAATTCCGCTAATTTTTCCCGAAAAACCTCATTATCCGTCACCGAGTAACCGGGATCTGTCTTTAACCTCAGTTCCCGGCCATCAGGAGCACGGAACCGAAGGAAGAGCGGTTGAGTTCCCGGGTGCTGCCGGATGAGATCGCGTAGAGCGAGCAATCGACTTTCATCCGCCTTTTCGAAGGGAATATCGACCACCAACGGCTTAAGCGCTTTGCGCTGCGAAATGCCGCCAATCTCAGTGGCAATCAACCGAGCAGTGTCCTCCCGTTTATCCAGGCGCGCAGCAATCGACACAATCTTGCTTTTGTCGATTTCTTTCCCGGACTTGGCAAAAACATCGTTCCAGACCATGACTTCGACCGCTCCGGTAAAATCTTCGATTGTCAGGATGGCAAACGGTTTTCCTTCGCGGCGCGTGAACTTTTTTTCGAAGGCTGAAATTGAGCCGGCTACCCGAACGGCACTTTTGTCCTCTAGATCTACCAGGGCGCTGATCGGCTGGAACCTGCCGCCTTCTATCAGATCGCGATAAGGGTCAAGCGGGTGACCCGTCACATAAAAGCCGAGCAGCTCTTTTTCGTACCCGAGCTTCTCGCTGATAGTCCACGGTGTAAAATCTACCTTGTCCCGGGAAACCTTGTTCGAAGGAGTCAGATCTGATTCTCCGAACAGGGAGACCTGGCCGCTGGCCCGATCCTTTTGCGCCGACGCCCCTGAGGCCAAGGACTGATCAATTCGCGCGAATAACTCGGCTCGATCTCGTCCCGTAAAATCGAACGCGCCTGCGCGGATTAGACTTTCCAGAATTTTCCGGTTAACCGACCTGGAATCGAGACGGCCACAGTAGTCCTCGAGCGATTGAAAGGCTCCAGTTCGTTCGCGCTCGGCGATGGCGCTTGCCATAGCGCTTTCTCCAACGTTCTTGATCGCTGCAAGCCCATACCGGATCCCACGTCCTTCTTTGTCGGGTACGAACTTCAGATGGCTTCGATTCATGTCTGGCGGCAGAATCGCGATACCCATACGCTGGCACTCGGCAACGAACACGGCGATCTTCTCAGTATTGTTCACCTCGTTGCTGAGAAGCCCAGCCATAAACTGCACCGGATAGTTGGCTTTCAGATAAGCTGTCCGATAGCTGATCAAGCCATATGCGGCGCTATGGCTTTTGTTAAAGCCATATCCGGCGAACTTCTCGAGCAGATCGAAAATCGCATTCGCTTTCTTTTCGTCGATTCCGTTGATCCGCTTGCAGCCCTCAATAAAGTTTGTCCGCTCTTTGGCCATCTTAACCTTGTCCTTCTTTCCCATGGCCCGGCGTAGCAAATCGGCTTGCCCGAGACTATATCCGGCGAGGACATTAGCGGCGCGCTGTACCTGTTCCTGGTAAATCATGATCCCGTAGGTATCGGCACAAACCTCTTTGAGGAGCGGGTGTTCGTACTTGATCTTGGTCTGACCGCGTTTGCGTTTGATGTAGTCGGGAATCAACTCCATCGGGCCCGGACGATATAACGCGATCAATGCGATGATGTCGTTGATACTATTGACATCGAACTGCTTGCAAAGGTTGGTCATCCCGCCCGATTCAAGCTGGAACAAGCCAACGGTTTCGCCTCGATTCAGCAAATCAAAGGTCGGCTGATCTTGAAAAGAGATCGACTCGAGCGAAAAAGTGGGATCCTGGTGGCGGATCAGGGTGACAGTATCTTCGATAACTGTCAGCGTTTTCAGCCCGAGGAAATCCATCTTCAGCATTCCCAGGTCGGTAAGCGGCCCCATTGCATATTGGGTCACGACCTCATCATCGTTTCCGCGGCACAGAGGCACGTAGTCATCGAGAGGTTTATCGCCGATCACGACTCCCGCCGCGTGGATGCCTGTGTTGCGGGTAAGGCCCTCAAGCAGAGTCGCGTATTCCCATAGTTGGCGAGTTGCTTCCTCTGTGTCGACCGCTTGCTTCAGCTCGGGGTTCTTTTGGTACGCGCCGGCCAGTGTGATGCCCAACTCGTTCGGGATCATCTTAGCGATTCTGTCGGCATCGGAATAACTCAGGCCGGTCACCCGACCGACGTCGCGGATCACGCTCTTAGCGCCAAGCGTGCCGAACGTGATGATTTGGGATACCGCTCTTTGCCCGTATTTCCGGCGGACATAATCAATTACCTCGCCACGCCGATTTTGACAGAAATCGATGTCAATATCTGGCGGGCTAACGCGCTCCGGGTTAAGAAACCGCTCAAATATTAACCCGAAGTCGAGCGGGTCCAGGTCGGTTATCCCGAGCACATATGCGACCAGCGATCCGGCGGCTGAGCCGCGTCCGGGACCCACTGGAATTCCCCTTTGTTTTGCGTAGTGGATGAAATCCCAAACAATCAGGAAATAGCTGCTGAACCCGGTCTTCTCCAAGACGGAAAGCTCATAATCGAGCCGGCCACGCAGTTCCTCATCGATTTGAGCGCGGTCGCCGTAACGTTGACGTAACCCCTCTTCGCAGAGTTGCCGGAGGTACTGCTCGCGAGTCAGCCCTTCGGGTGGCGTATAGGCGGGATATTTCGAGACACCGAACTCTAACTTCAAATTGCATTGGTCGGCGATTCGGAGCGTGTTGGTCAGGGCGACAGGAACTTCCGAAAACAGAGCAGTCATCTCTTCGGAAGACTTGAAATAAACCTCGGTCGGATAGTGCATCCGCCGCTCATCGTGGATCATCGCGCTGGTCCCGATGCAAATGAGCACATCGTGAGCCTCGTGGTGTGATCGCTCCAGAAAATGAACATCATTGGTGGCTACCACAGGAAGGTCGAGGCTCTTCGCCATCTCCAGCAAAGCCCGATTGCACAAGCGCTGCGCTTCGATGCTGTGATCTTGCAGCTCGAGATAGAAATTTCCTTTTCCGAAAATTTCCGCGAACTCTCCTGCGGTTCTTTGGGCTTTTTTCAGATCGCCAGCTTGGATTGCCGTATTGATCTCACCCTTTAGACACCCACTTAAGCCGATGAGACCGGAGCTGTGCTGTGCCAGAAGTTGTTTGTCGATTCGCGGCTTGTAATGGAATCCGTCCAGGTGCGCGGCCGATACCAGTTTTACCAGGTTGTTGTATCCCTCCGCGTCTTTGGCCAGCAATGTAAAATGGAAAGCGGCGTCTCTAGCCGAGCTTGCTCCTTTGTCACTCATTGACCCTGCTGCCATGTAGACTTCGCAGCCGATGATTGGTTTAATACCGGCCTTCTCAGCAGCCTGATAGAACTCAATCGCGCCGTACATGTTTCCATGGTCGGTAATAGCCACGGCCGGCATCCCGTACGTCACAGCCTTTTGCATCAGATCCCGAATCCGGACGGCGCCGTCGAGGAGCGAATGCTCGGTGTGTAGATGAAGGTGAACAAAGGAATCAGACATCTCTGATTTTAAAGTAGACGAGGGTGAGTGTGAGTGCGAGTGCGAGTGTGAGTATGAGCCGTCTAGCTGAATTGATCAGAGATCATATCCGTTCCAAAGGACCGGTCTCTTTTGCGTGGTTCATGGAGCAGGCTCTGTATCATTCGGAGTTCGGTTACTATTGTTCGGCCAGGAAGCGAATTGGACGCGAAGGCGACTACTATACCAATGTTAGTGTGGGCAGAGCATACGGCGAGATTCTGGCCGGGCAGCTGGTTGAGATGTGGGAGATCCTGGGGCGCCCAGAACCGTTTTTGATTGTTGAACAGGGGGCTGAAGATGGGCAACTAGCGGCCGATATACTCGAAGCTTTGCGGACCAGCTCCGAAGAGCTTTTCCGATGCGCTCTTTACAGGATCGTCGAACCCGTTGCGCGCAAGCGAGACGAGCAGCGCGCCCGATTAGAGCCTCTGGCAGAAGTCTCCTGGGTTGATCAGCTTTCAGAATTGGAGCCCATCACGGGCGTTTTTCTTTCGAACGAGCTGTTAGATGCGTTGCCCGTCCACCTTGTTGAGTATTGGGGAGACGAGTGGCACGAACTGTTGGTTCGCGATGCAGATGACGGCTTTGAGTTTTTGCGGTCCTCCAATCTGAATTCCGACCTTAGGAAAGCGCTCCAGGGCATAGAGGTTTCTGCTCCCTATCGAACCGAAGTAAACCTTGCTGCGAGCGAATGGGTTCGGGCGGTCGCGTCAAAACTTGCTAACGGCTTCGTGTTGATTGTCGACTACGGGTATCCGAAAGCCGAATATTACAGTCCAGAACGACGCGAAGGCACGCTTACGTGTTATTCAAAGCATCGCAAAAGTTACGAGCCACTCGTGCGGCCGGGCGAGCTGGACATCACCGCACACGCGGATTTCACTGCGGTGGCGGAAGCGGCGCGGAGAGCTGGTCTCAGCGTCGCAGGTTTCACTGATCAGCATCATTTCATGGTTGGCGCCGCAGAAGCGCGGCTGCGGCAGCTAGAGCGGCAGATAGCGATGTCCGCTGGATCAACCTTGCACGCCGACTTTGTTCGCAATTACCGAACCTTGATGCACCCTGGTAACCTGGGGCTGACCTTTAAATTTCTGTTACTGTCCAGGCACGTAGATGGAAGACCAAGTGGATTTCGTTATGCGCGCGAAGGCGCTTTGTAGAAATGTCGCGACTAGAAAGACGAGTGTGATAGCGTAACGTTATGACGGATCGGATCAGAGAATTGCTTCGAGCCAAAGATTGGCGTCCGTTCACCGTACACCGAGTTGGCGGTGAATCGATTCATGTCGGAAACCGCGAGACCGCCTGGATCAGTCCGTATGGACGTTTTGTGTTCGAAAGGCAGGTCGGCCAGATCGAAGTCCTTGGCCCGGATCAGATCGCCGGCGTCGATGTCGGGTCTTTGAACTTCTCGGAAATTCAGAATCAGACTGGGTAGGACCCTGGCGAAGTTTCAGGATCCAGCTGCTGCTCTGTCGAGTGGAGGAGTGGATTTCGACGCCCCCAGTTTCGTTGCGCCTGCGTCGAGAGAAACAAGCGGTATAGGCTGCTTAGCAATGAAATATCGAAAGCGGAATCCAATTTTCTCTTAAACTTTTGCAGTTAGCGGCCGATAGAAAAACATAGTTATGCAGGTGGAGTGAAGGCAGCATGACAAAAGAACAGCGATCGATTATTCAGGCGAGCCCTCAGGCGCTGGTTGATTATCTGGGTTGGGCGGTGCAGCTCCCCGATGAAGAATTCGGCCAGTTGGTCGAAGAGATCATCAACGGCAAATAAAGAGACGGTGCTTTCGCGCCTATTGTCTGGCGCACTTAAGCATTATCGGACTGCGAGGAAATTCCTGCTTGGCAAAATTACTAGCTTTTTCTTTTCGCTCTGAGCCAAGCCTTCGATTGGTAGTGCGTTTTCAAGGCGCAGACGCCGTTCGAGCGTGCATGCATAAGCACCTTGCTGCAAAGAGCTTATGCCGAGGAGGGGACTCGAACCCCTAAGGATTGCTCCACCAGATCCTAAGTCTGGCGCGTCTGCCAATTTCGCCACCTCGGCGAGGAGTAATGCCAACAATGCCAGCAATGCCGGCAATGCCAACAACTTTCCTCCGAAACGCCGACGCCGATACGCCGACACGCCGACACGCCGATACATTTTCCATTTGATCCTGTCGCAAGGCCGTGAAAGCAGTTGAACCCAGCCGATATGAGTCAACCGTGGCGTCGAGTGCCGTTTTATCAAAGGACCTGGTTTAAAATAGTGGGCGGCGTTTTGTTGCTCACGGTACTGATCGGCGTCGTGGGTGTCGGCCTCTTTCTGGCACGTTACGAACGCAAGGCGAACGAATTCGATTTGTCGAAGCTTGATTCAGTCGAATCGGCTAGCATCATCTACGATCGTTACGGCCAGGTCTTCGGTAAAATTTTTATCCAAAACAGGGAACAGGTTTCGCTAAACCAGATTTCGCCGAATTTGATCGACGCCGTTATCGCTGCTGAAGATAGCCGGTTCTATGAGCACCAAGGCGTAGACTTGTTCGGTATTTTCCGCGCGCTGCTGAAGAACACTCAAGCGGGTCGGATTCGACAGGGCGCCAGCACGATAACTCAGCAGCTAGCTAGAAACGCTTTCGATCTAAGGGACCGCACTTATGACCGAAAGATTCTGGAGGTCGTGCTTGCCATGCGGATAGAGCGGTCGCTCCCGAAAAACAAAATTATGGAGCTCTATTTGAACCGCGCCTATCTCGGTGGCGGTCTTTATGGCGCGGAAGCCGCGGCACGAGGCTATTTTGGCAAGCCGGCTAAAGACCTGTCGCTCGGCGAGGCGGCTATGCTGGCGGCACTGCTGAAGAGCCCCAACCGATTTAGTCCGTGGCACAATCTCGATACAGCGACCTCGATGCGAGACCTGGTTCTGACGCGGATGGTTGAAGAACATAAGATCAGCCAGCAGCAGGCCGATGATGCGAAAGCGCAGCCATTGGTCGTTCGGCCTAAATCAAGTGTTATTTCCCAATCTTATGCTGTCGACCTGATTCGCCAACAGGCGCAGGGCCAGATCGGTTTGGAGGCTGTAGAGAGCCAGGGGTATCGTATCTATACAACCCTGGATCCAGCACTGCAGCAGTCAGCGGAAGCATCGCTTGAACGGCAACTGGAAAAGGTTGAGGCGAGGACCGATTACCAGCGTCAGACGTATTCGGATTATGCGAATTTTCTGAAAGGGTGGAAAAGCTCGCACCCAACGGGAACTGGATCTCCCCCAACTCCTGAATATTTGCAAGGGGCGGTACTGGCGGTGGACAACCAGACGGGCGGCATTCTTGCGCTGGTTGGGGGTCGCGACTTTGCACATAGCGAGTACGATCGCGTGCTTCAATCGAAGCGGCCGCCCGGCACGGCTTTTACACCTCTGGTGTTTTCCGCTGCGCTGGAAAAAGGGATTTTTCCGGGAAGCCTATTTGAGGACTCTCCTCTGGACAACCGTCAGGTCATGATCGGAGGCACTACCGGGATTTTAGGCGAATGGGGGGTCGAACGTGCGGACAATCGGTACGAAGGGCCGTTGCCAATGCGCAGGATTTTGGCGGAGTCGAAGAACGCCGCAACGGTACGGGTTGGAGTCGAGACCGGCCTCGACTCTGTTTTGCAGCTGGCTAAGAAAGCGGGAATCCAGGAAAACCTTCGATCCTATCCATCGACTTTTTTAGGCAGCAGTGAAATGACGCTGGCCGACCTGGTGAAAGCCTATCTTATGTTTCCGGGTAGTGGCTCCAGGCCGGAGCACCTGGTGTTAGTTACTAAGATCGAGACCCAGGACGGACGCGAAGTCTATCGTGCTAACTTGAAACGGGTACCGGTAATCAGCGCCGGCATCGCATATGAACTGCATTCTTTTCTGACCGAAGCTTTGCAGAACGGTACTGGATCGAACGCTTTCCAGCAGTTCGGATTGAAGCGTCTACCCGCGGCAGGCAAAACCGGCACCTCGTACAATTTCATGGATGATTGGTTCATTGGCTACGATAGCGAGATTACCTGCGGTGTTTGGGTTGGTTTCGATAAGCCGCAGACGATTTATAGAGGAGCGTTTTCCAATCAGGTAGCTCTACCTGTCTGGACCGATGTGATGAACACCTCGTTTGCTAAACAGCCTCCGCGTGAGCTGGGGCGGCCAATCGATCTCAAGCGTGTCGAGGTATGTCTAAATACAGGATTGCCTGCCACTCCGAAATGTTTTCTCACATCCGTTTCCGATCCGGATTCGCCGCCGAAGAAGGGGACTTTCTTTGAGTTCTCTACGCCGCAACAGCTTCCTAAAGAGTCCTGCTGGTTGCATGGCGATGACACACGATCGTTTGTGCGAACCTTGCATACGCAGGACGCTCCGCGTGCCGTGAGTGCCGCTGATCCTGCTCAAATCCAGCCGGTACCGATGCGAGAACCGACGGTTATCGGAAACGATCCTTTCCAGTCGATCAAACCACGGGTGAAGGAAGCCGCGCAGCTGGCTCAATCCGCCAAAGCAAGTTGGACACCTGCTCCGCGAGCGCTCCCGGTTGACAAACCGCCGCCTCAAGTGCGCCGGGCGGAACCGGTTGGCCCGCTTGATCGCCAGCAGCCGCAACCGGCGGTGGATATGCCGACGCCACCGCCAGTCGATTTGAACGAGGATCCTACGAATCTGTAGGATAGGACCTTTAGGACCACAATGGGACCTATGCGAATGGATGGGGTAGTCGGTCAATGCCTTGACTGGCTGAGTTGAAGAAGATTGCGGTCGATATCCAGGATCGCGCGATGTTTCCAGAGAAGGTCCACGCCAAGGAGATACTCGGGTGGCTGACCGGAATAGGATCGCCTCAGCGAGAGATCTGCAAAATTGAGGTCGGTGTTTCCACACGAGAAGTTCCCGATTCGGAAATCGTTAACTCGACCAGTAAAAGCTCGATTTGGACCACCGCCGATCAGCGTTTCAGTGAGCGGCTTGCGGCGGAGCTGGATTCGGTTTTGGACCGCGACGTGGACCGGACAAGAAGTTCCCGGTGCGCCCGTGTCTACCAGAAACGGCGAGGAGGTTGTTCCAAGTCGGCAAGATACTTCCAGTCTTCGGCCGTTGACTCTCTGCAGGGCTACTTGCGTGTAACTGGAATCTGTAGCCCCTGCTGGCAGGGCGGAGCCGGTCAAGGATAGAGCTATCTCCTGCCGGTCGAAATCGATGATTGCGTGAAATCGCGATAGGAAGTCCATCCCCAGGATTCCTCCCATTTCGAAGCTGCTCCCTACTTCAGGCGATCTTTCGAAACGCTTGGATTCAATTTCGAATACAGGAATCTGAGCCTTACCAAAAGAAAGAGAACCGGATCGAAGATTGCCGACTGTAACAATCGGGCAAATTTGCCCATTTACGCGCGCATTAAAAGGGACGTGATTCGCGTCAGTGGCTCGTTGAAGATGCGCTCGCGTCGCAATTGACGGATCGATGATCGAAAACATGAACCCGGTATCGACGCCCCACCACGATGTTACGCCGTTGATCGTGACCGGAATAAACAGATGGTTCTGGGTGTCGCGGGCGATGTGAATAGTAACGGCATGATCCTCCTTCGCCAAGGCTCCGGCGGACGGGTCACCGGGAACGCCGGAAGCTCCGGGAACTGGATTCGAGGTGCTCTGCTCTTGGCTGAGAGCAGCCTGTAGCAGGATGCAGAAAACGCAGAGCGACAAAGCGTGGTACAACTTCATCTTGTTACTATTGGAAAAGACCAGCGGCGCGTCGCCTTATTTTTCAGGGGTGGACAGCTCGCTTCCCATTCGGCTTCAGATAAAGAGCTCGATGGCCGATGTCGATGATCGCCGAGTGCTCAGCTAGAATATCTGGCCCGATGAATCCTGCAAACGGATGCGAAAGGCCATGTTCGGGCGCGTACATCTGACCGAAAGCAACAGACGTATCGCTTACATCCTGGTTGCCCAAACGGAATCCGGGCACACGACCAACCCATAAACCCTGGTTTTTGAAATTGTGGAATCCGCCAACCATCCGGGTGCTACTGAGAAATGCGGGCACGTGCTGTTTTACTCGGATTTGATCGAATAAGGCTGTGTGGGCGGCTCCCGTATCAATGACGAAGCTGTACTTGGATCCGCCGATTGTTCCGACAACCTCTAGTCTGCGATTGTTCCGGACCTCTAATGGCACATAACTATAGCCCATGCGCTCGTAGTTCTGACGTTGGACCGGAAGGGCGCCTCCATGGACTGAAAAGAAGATCTGGCCATTGGTGTAGTTGATGACCGCGCCGTATTGGGACAAAAGGCCGAGTCCAAGGATTCCACCGGATAAGAATTCGTTTCTAAACTCTCTTATATGTCCGATTCCAATGGACTCTCCAGCTGAGTTTCGCGGTTGATTGAGATAGTCAGCTGGTCCGCCTCGAGTGAAAACGACCATGGGTACCTTGCCGAAGCTCATTGTTCCGCAACTAAGGTCCGAGGCGATCACCACTCTGTGTTGTTTTCCCTCGCTGGACAGTGAGCCTGGCAGCTTTGAGTCTGCGGCCGGCGCTTCTAACTTCAGCCGGTTGGCTTCGCCTTCAGAAATCACGCAGGGAAAGGCACCAGTGTCCACTAACCAGGGCCGCGCATTCTGTCCGTTAATGCGAAGCGGAATATACAAATGATTGCCGGCGATCGTCGCTTGAATCTCACCGACATTCTGAGCTACCGCGGCGGAGAGAGATACTAGAGAAACAAATAACGTTATATAAATATGGACGCAGCGCCCCATGAATTGCATGGCCGCTCTTTCATCACATTCCGTTTTCCCACGCAAGCCCGAAAATAAACCTTGGCCCACCATCATCGGTTGGCGTACTGAACAGGACCGACCGATAACCGGTAACTGATAACTGAAAACCGAAAACCGGTAACCCCAGGCCTTACCCACCTGCAATCGCGGGTACGATGCTGACTTCGTCTCCGGATTTCACAACTGTGGCGGTGTCTTGCAGAAAACGGATATCTTCGTCGTTTACAAAGATATTTACGAAGCGACGGACGCTTCCTTGTTCGTCGCACACCCTTTCCTTCATCCCGGGGTAATTCTTTTCCAGGTTATCAAGGATTTCGCGAATGGTATCACCTTGGCCATCAACCACTTCCTGGTTTTCAGTCAGTTTTCGAAGAGGAGTCGGAATTCGGACGGATACGGACATAAGATTAAGCAGATTGTAAGCGGCTCTCGACGAGCGTTTCAAATTCTTTCAGGCTCGGCCGGATAATGTTGGGCTGGCCGATATGGTCAACGATAGCTTCCTGGGTTTTCAGCCCATGACCGGTAATGCAAATCACAACACTTTCATTTCGCGGGATTGAACCGTTTTCGATCAGTTTTTTCGCGCAGGCCACGGTTACTCCGCCGGCAGTCTCGGCAAAAATCCCTTCGGTCTCGGCTAACAGTTTAATGCTTTCTACGATTTCGGCGTCCGTACAATCTTCAGCCGAGCCGCCCGTCTCTTTCATCGTGCGAATGGCGTAGTAGCCATCGGCTGGCGTACCGATGGACAAAGATTTCGCGATCGTCGCCGGTTTGGCTACCGGTCGAACGATTTCGGTATTATTCTTTAGAGCGGTGCTGATTGGAGAACAACCTGAGGCCTGTGCTCCATGAATCCGCGCTCGGCCCGGTTCCACCAGGCCTAGCGTGGTAAACTCTCCGTAGGCTTTGTGCACCTTGGTCAGAAGCGATCCGCTCGCCATCGGGATAACAGTGTGTTGCGGCAAGCGCCAGCCTAGTTGTTCGATGATTTCAAACCCTATGGTCTTTGATCCTTCGGCGTAGTACGGCCGCAAGTTTACGTTTACAAATCCCCATCCATATTTTCCTGCTACCTCGGAACAAAGACGATTTACCTGGTCATAGGCCCCTTGAATACCGATGACGTTCGTTCCGAAAACCAGCGACCCTAGAATCTTACTTGCTTCCAGGTCGGCCGGGATCAATACGAAGCTTCGCAGCCCCGAAGCTGCGGCGTTAGCCGCCACGGAATTCGCCAGGTTGCCGGTCGAAGCGCAGGCAACGGTATCGATCCCAAGCTCTTTCGCGCGACTTAACGCGACTGAAACCACGCGGTCTTTAAATGAAAGCGAAGGATAGTTAACGGTATCGTTCTTGATGTAGAGCTCTTTGACTCCAAGGCGGGCTGCAAGGCGATGGGCAGGGACTAAAGGTGTGAAGCCGGTCTGCAACCCGACTGTCGGTTCGTTCTCAATCGGTAGCAATTCCTTGTAGCGCCACATCGAGTGGGGCCGGGAGAGGATCTTTTCGCGAGTTAATGTTGCGCCGATAGCTTGATAGTCGTAGGCCGATTCGAGCGGGCCGAAATCGAACTCGCAAACGTGGACGGCCTCCTTGGGGTATTTGCGTCCACATTCCCGACACTGAAGGTGCGAAAAGAAAGCAGATTTATCCATGACGTGAAAACTATGTTTGAACCAAAAAATGCGGTTCCAACAAGAGCTGCGAAGTTTGGTACAAGTCACGCTCTCCATCTTTGCCCAACTTTTCGTTGAGCCTGGAATTGGCACCTGGCCGTCCGGCTTACGCCGGACCGGTTGCCGTGGCTTCATCGGGCCAGTCCCTCTGCCACTCTTGATGGAATCGGGCGCACACTATGGGAGGAGGGGAGTGTAGTCAACAGAATATTTGGTGTCGGCGTAACGGGAGCATCTTGGTCCTGCTGCCACCCAGACGAACCGGCGTCACACCGCTAAGAAACGGTATATCGCCGTGCAAATCCGGCCGGTAAAGCGGCACATAGCCGATTACAAGCAGAAACGGCGAGAAGCGGCGGCAGCCGTTCAGTCAGCGCAGGAGAGTTTGTCAGCTGATTGGGTGGCTCCGGAGAGTCTCAAGTGCGTGATGATATTCGACACCCAAACGAAACAGTTTGTCGCTTCACACTGTTACGCAGTCGGAACCCTGCCTGCTATTGGCGATTCGGTGAAGTTTGAGACATTCACGCTGAGTTTGTCGGCCGGGGGCCATAATCCGCTCGGTGAACCCAAATAGTAACACCGAACAAGAGAGCAGAGTATGGCTGTCTACATACCAAGTAAATTATGGGGCAGATCGATTCCCTACGTGATTGCGGACAAAAACCCAGTCTTTGCTCAGAACCACATTAATGCTTTCAACGCGCGGGTGCGTAAGAAGCTCTTTGTTCCGCGACAGAACGAAAGTGATTACGTGGAGTTTCGGGAAAGCCACGGGCATGCTACTTGCAAGATTGGAAAGCAAGCCGGAAAACAAACCCTACACTATCGACGGACTGATGCCAGCATCTTTCATGAAATGGGCCACTGCGCAGGCCTGGGACATGAAAATTTCCACACTGGCTGGCCGGCTCGCGGTATCTTGATGGACCCGACCAATAACACACTCCACGCGATGGCCTTTCTTAGAAATCAAGCCAACTACAGGGACATCACCTCGTATGACCGTCTTTCGGTAATGCTGTATAGCCCAAGATACCCTGGGCGTTACTGAACAGCAGTTCCTACAGCTTGCGACGATCAAGCAGCCGTTTTTTCAGAACAACGCGCTGAGCCACTTGGACGTCATCGCTTTACGCCAGCTGTATGCGTTAGTTCAGGACCTGTAGCCGACACGATCTCTGGCCCATTCGGGTAAGGCGTCGGCATTGGAGTTGGAAAAACGGTCATTGGCATGGCATGGTTGATTGGCTGCTGAACCCAAAACGATGCCCGCAAAGTTCTGTGTTTATCCCCCCGAGGGGGAACCATTTGAAATAGAGATCAAAAATACGGCGACAGTCGGCCGTACGGTAGACAACACGATTTCGTTGCCGGGCAGCCACGTCTCGCGACAGCATGCGATTGTTCGTTGTCACAACGGATTTCAGTATCAGTTGATGGATCTCGGCAGCCGAAATGGCACTTTCGTGAACGATCAACGCGTGGTGATGCCGGTGGTTCTTGAACCAGGGTCACGGGTGAGAATCGCCAGCTATGAGCTGATCTTTGACCAGAGCCCCGACGATGAGCCGAAGACGCAAGTCGATGCGACCTTGGCCGCGGTGAGTCTGGAAGGCAGCCATGCTTTGCTGTCAGCTGCTCTTTTGGTCTGCGACGTTCGAGGCTTTAGCACGATGGCCGAGAAATTGAGTGAACGGGAATTGGCGCAGATTATCGGGAATTGGTTTCGTGATATCGGCAACGCCGTACAATCTTCAGGCGGTATCATCGACAAGTATATCGGCGATGCCCTTCTGGCCTACTGGCCTGCGCGTGATGAACAGGGGACTGAATGTGCGATCTGTTTGGATGTCGCTTTGACCATATTGGAACTGGCAAGAGGCCGCACATGGCCCGGCAGCGGTACACCGTTCCGAGTCGGGATCGCGACCCACTTCGGACGGGTTACAAGCAGTAATGTCGGCCAGGTCGCTCTCCGGGACGCGACGATCATAGGTGACACAGTCAACACAACGTTCCGGCTCGAAGGCGTGATGAAGAAGCTCGGTCAGGATCTGGTTCTTTCGGAGGACTTTCGTACTGTCCTGCCTCCCGGACGCGAGTTTGTGGACTTCGGCGAATTCCAGCTCAAAGGAAAGAGTCAGCAGGTCCGGGTTTACGGGCTTCAAGGAGCGGTAATTGCGCCGGCCTAAAAAGCGCCGGGATCGCCGAGAACCAAGGGCAAGCTTTGTGGCGGTGGCATTGAGTCAGCAAAATCCTCGAAAGCCACATCCAACCGACTAAACGATCCCGTTACTAAACGTTCGGTGCTTTCCCCTCGCGACATTCACGGCGCTCCCGGCGTTCCCGGCGTTTCAACCCTATTCCGTTTCGCGTTCTTTGCGTCCTAATAGAATAAAACAGGCTCCGAATCCGGCGATCGTCCACAGCGCAAGCGACAGGTAGCCGACCCAGATGGGGCGGGCTTCTACGTAGGTTGTGCCAGCCTTTAAGCGCTCGCCCGTGAGCGAACGATACCATGAATTGATATTGTAATAGGGAAGCGGATAATCTTGCGGGAACTGACCTGTGAGCCTTTGGTTCAACAGGAGGCTGGTATCGAAGATTCGTTCTGCAGCGAAGCTGGGCATGATCTGACTGATCGCCAGCACCGGCGTCGACATATCCTTCACTTCTACGGTGTGGCCGGAAAACAGGATCTGCGGAATCAACAGCACTGGAATGAGCATCACCGCTTGAATCGCGGAACGGGCGAACGCAGAAACCGTCAAGCCAATTCCGGTCGCGGCGAATGCCAGCAGAACAAGTCCGATTAGTTGCCAAGCCACTTCACCGCGAGTACCCCACCGTCCGATTGCGATCGTGAAATAAAGCAGCAGGGACTGAATGGTAGTGAGCGATCCCATCCAAATGAATTTGCTGGCCAGATAACTAAAGCGGCTGAGGCCGACCAAACGTTCCCGGCGGTAGATCGGTAGCTCGCGTACGATCTCCTGAGCTGAGTTGCTGCATCCGAACCACAACGTTGCGATGTACGAAAAGAAATGAGCAAGTGAAGGGTCGCTCGCGGCCCATGCGACGAGTCCGCCAATGACAATAGGTTGCCCCAGCAGAATGATAAAGTTCTTGAGGTCGGCTCGAAAAATCGCCATTTGGCGTTCGAGCAAAATCGGAAGCGAAAACGGTTTCTTTGGTTTACCGGCCGGAACGGGAACCGATTTAGCCTGCTCTGTTTCGGGCGGGATCGGTGGCCGGAAACCGGCGAAACTTTTCGGATCAATCGTTTGAAGAGCGTCGTACAAAGAAGATAATTTTGAAACACCGAACCGCCCGCGAGCCTCATCGGGAGCTCCTTGAAAAATGACGCGGCCCTCCGAGATGATGGCGATTTGATCCATGAGGTAGACGTTCTCCATGACATGGGTCGTACAAACAATCGTGCAACCTGTGTCGGCGAGGCGGCGAAGGAGTTCCATGAGTTTGAACTCAGCGAGCGGATCGAGCCCGGAAGTCGGTTCATCTAGAAACAACAGCGGCGGCCTGCTCAATAGCTCAACCCCGACGCTAGCGCGTTTGCGCTGACCTCCAGAAAGGCGCCCAATTTTCAACGTCGCGCGATCCGAGAGTCCAAGGTTAGCAATAGTGTGATCTACAAGTCTTTGGATTTCGCTTTTTGGCGTGCCTGCGGGCAAACGGAGGCGCGCAGCGAACGTGAGCGCCTCGGTGACCGTCAGCTCCAGGTGTACAATATCGTCTTGGGGCACATACCCAAACAAAGAGCGAAGTCGATCTACGTGCCGGTAAAGATCCGTCTGATCAACTAGAATTGACCCGCTCTCTGCCGGTCTGAGTCCGCTCAGCGCATTCAGCAACGTTGTTTTTCCCGCGCCGCTTGGACCAAGGATTCCGATGAATTGGCCCGGCTCCGCTACGAACCCGGCGTCGCTTAGGATCGGACCGTTATCACCCTGTCTGGTCAACCCGTAAGCCACGATTCGTCCAACAGAAAGGCGGCGAATGCGCTGAAGATTCCGGCCGGTATAAACGAAGAAGAACGGGCCAAGCTGAATTTGGTCCCCAATGATCAAATCATGCTTATCGAATCGCCGCCCGTTTACGAATGATCCTGCCTTACTATGCAGGTCCTGGAGTTGGAACCCGTTGGGGCCTGCTTGGATTAGCGCATGTTTTCTGGAAACGATTGGATCGCTTAAGAGAACGTCGGCTTCCTCGCTGCGACCGAATACCAGAGTCGACTCTAAAGGAATTGTTTCTGCCGGTTTACCCTTGAGCAGCAGCGCGCCGAGGGGTGCGCCAGACTCTCCCAAAGGCGGTGTCTCCTCGACCCCGGCGCCAAACGCTAAGGTCACCGGTCCGACTCGGATGCGGTCTCCGGCCTTAAGCGCAGTTCTACCTGAGATCCTGTCGCCGCCGACGCTAGTTCCCCGCTGGCTGCCGAGATCTTCTGCGAACCAGGTTCCTCCCTCGTGAAGAATCCGGCAATGACGTCGCGACACTTCCGGATGATTCAACACCAAGTCGGCCTCCAGCGCTCGCCCGACAACGATCGTCTCCTTGGAAAAAACCTCGGAACGCGGCGGCAGACCGGAAAGGATTGAGATCAAAGTTTCCAAAGCGATTTCCTGCTCACGAAATAACATGGCTTTGATCAAAAGCCATGTCATTTCGCGAACAGAGGCTAGGGTAAGCTGAACATCAGATATAAGAGCAAGTATGGACACAATACTCATCACTGGAGCGAATCGCGGCATCGGCCTTGGCTTAACGAAGACGTTGCTTGCTGAGGGGAAGCCACGTTGTTGCGGCCGCCCGGCGACCGGAAGAGGCGGCCGAGTTGAAACTGCTAAAAAAACAGCATGCCAACGCGATCACGCTGCTGAAGTGTGACGTCGACGATGCCGCCGGGGTGCAAGAAGCGGCTGAACAGTTGCGGAAACAGCACAGAAGTTTGGATGTGATTGTTAACAACGCAGCGATCATGCCGGAAGAAAGGGATGAATCGATTTTGCAAATGGACTTAGACCTGATCGAGCGAGCTTTTAAAACAAACGTGATCGGTGCTGCGCGAGTAATCCAGAGTTTCGCCCCATTGCTGCTGAAGAGTAACCGGCCGCGAATTCTAAATGTATCGTCTAACCTCGGATCGATTTCCGACAAGCACGACCATGGTACCTACGCTTACTCGATCTCGAAGGCGGCGTTGAATATGTTCACTCGCGCATGCGCAGCCGAGCTTGAGTCGAAGAAAGCGGTTGTGGTTGCTATTTCTCCCGGTTGGGTAAGGACTGATATGGGTGGCCAAAATGCGGATATTTCTGTTGAGGAATCCGCGCAAGCGCTTGCCCACGCCATCGCGACAATAGGTCCGGACGAGAATGGCAAGTTCTTGGACCGGCACGGCAAATCAGGTAAATACAGATGGTAGCTGTCCAGAATGAGAACGGTTTGTTTCGTTTTCTGCGCATTAATCTGCTCTGCCGTCGCGAGCAGCGCGACCGAAACATCTTCTGATCCGGCACACCCTGCGATGGATTCTTCTGGCCCTGCCTTGCCGGAGAGTGATCCATCGAGTCCGGGAGTACCAGATCTCTTGCCCGAGTCGTCTGCGATTCCGTCTCAGAAAAGTCCCGAAGCCCGTATCAAGGCGGCTTCCGCGGATCGTTCAAAATCCACAATTGAGCCGCGCAAGAAGCAATCCAAACGTTCTGTCGAACAGGCTCAGAAGCATTTGGAGAAGATCCGATCGCTTGCCAAGGAAAGCCCGCGGGCAGAGCATCTCCTTGACCGCGCGCGCCACGCCTCAACACGGACTGCCAGACGCCGATATCTCCGGCGATACGATGCCTTTGTTCAATCGCGGATGAAGGTTCTGGATCCAGATCTGAAGGTAAGCACCATCGACCCGGATCGAGAGCAGGGGTCTGATACTCGAACCTCGAAATCCAAAGTACACAGGGCTCATCATCGCAGTCATAGCTATGCGCATCACACTAATCGAAGGCATCGTATCTACTTCGATGAATATGGACCCCCGGAAATGGGACCATATGGTCCACCACCCTACGGCCCTCCCGGTTGGTGGCCACCGCCTCCTGGCAGTTTCTAAGTGTTGAGTCTTTTTCAGCTCACTACATGTCCAGCCACAAACAGACAAATCGTTTCCAGGATTCGTTCCTCAACTTGCTCCTGAGTTTCGCCGGTCGCCTTCAACTGGCTCTTGGCGACAATAAACGAATGGTCTCCCCCATCGACGGCATAAAGATCATTTGGAGCCGTCATCTCTTTTCGGATCTCCGCTAGAAGATCCAACGGACAGAGCGAATCCCGTGTACCCTGGACGAACAGAATGGGGGTCGACAACGCGCGCAGGACTTCTGCACGAACCCTGGTTCGATCGCCCGCGGCACAAAGCGGATAGCCAAGGCAAATCACCGCCGATACCGGCTCTTGACAGGCTACATGACAGCCGATTCGCCCGCCCATACTTTTTCCGATCAGGATGATTGGGCCGTTATGCTGTTTGCGGGCCTCTACTAACGCCTCTCGATGCGATGCCACCAGTTTTGCCAGAGGGTCGGGGCGCTTACGGCGCTCCTTCATGTACGGGTAATCGAAAGTCAAAACGGTTCCCAGATTGGCGAGATGCTTGGACCATCGTTGCATCCACGGGTGCGACGAAGGTGCTCCAGCGCCATGAGCGAACAGAAAGAGTGGTTCCGCCATGAAACAGTATCCCAATGGTGTTTCGCCTGAGCGCAAACCTACAGTGGTTCGTGTGCGCTGCGAAAGCAGAATACAGGAGAAAGAAGACAGAATACAGGAGACAGAATTGAGCAGGCCGGCCTCCTGACTCCTGTATTCCGTCTCCCGTATTCTGCCTGCGCGTGTGGCTCGACGTGTGTATCGACGCAACCAATGATGCTGCTCTATTATCGATGCGCTATTCCACGGACCTGTTTGGTAATGTCTAGATATGGATCAGAAGCGGGAGTTTGAGTCGATTGTGTCTGAGCACCTGCGCCTCCAGCAAGATCTGGAGGCGCTCGCGAGAAGAATCACTGCTCTTGAGCAGCAGATGAACGCCTCTTCGTCGCAACCCAACCTCCCGCTGATCGAACAAGACGAGTCGAAGGTAACCCCGATGCCTCCTCCGCTACCGCCTCCCTTGCCTCAGCCTGCGACAGTTTCTGTATCCGTTCCTACTCCTGTCGTACACCATCCCGTAACGGCCGAGAAAAAAGGAGAATCACTTGAGCTCCGGTTAGGCACATACTGGTTTGTCCGGATCGGTGTCGTTCTCTTGCTCACCGGATTAGTTTTTCTCGGGAACTATCTTTATCAAAACGTCATCGCTCATTTCGGTGCGATCGGAAAAATCTCGTTGCTTTACTTGGGAGGCGGCTTGTTGACCGCGCTCGGATTGGTGCTTGAGCGTGGGAAAGAGCGATTAAAAGGGTACGCGCGGGTCGTGTTGTCAGGCGGACTCGCTTCAATCTACTACGTTACCTACGCTGCTCACTACGTTCCGTGGTTGCGCGTGATACCCAATCCGGTACTTGCAGTGACACTGTTGATTTTCTGGGCAGCTGTGATGGTCTGGATTTCGGAGCGGCGTCGATCAGAGAGCATGGCCATCTTTTCGATTCTACTGGCCTACTATGCGTCGTCGATCAGCTCTGTCTTCTGGTTTACTCTGGTTTCGAACATCGCGCTTAGTCTGGCTGCCATGCTGTTGCTCGCGCGCCATCGATGGCTGATTCTTTCTTTCGCAAGTCTGGTCGCTACCTACGGCAGCTACGCCTACTGGCATTTCTTCGAAGAAACCGACCCGAGCCATAACCTGGCGGCGCTAAGTGTTCTCGCTGTTTACTGGGTGTTATTTACTGTCTTCGCTCTTTTTGCGAAATGGGGAGAAGCTCATCAGACACAACGCTACGGTTTTGCCTACCTTAACAATCTTTTGTTCTTCGGCTTGGCGGTGCACCTCTTCTGGGAGCAAGTATATTTCTGGCGGATGCCGGCGCTCTTCGGAGCGGCACTAATGGCCGCGGCAGGGTTTCTGCATTTTCAGCTGCGGTCAAGGTCGATACCAGACGAACCGGTCGAGAGCGATCGGAGATTGCGCGGCATGTATTTGGGGCAATCGATCGCCGTTTTGACGCTGGCAATCCTGACTTACTATTCGGGAGCGCAGCTGGCGATCATCACTGGGTTTGAAAGTGGTTTTTTGATTCTGTTCGGCCGAAACCGAAGCGTTCTCTGGCGTCTTGGTGCAGCCCTGGTGAGCTTAATTAGTTTCGTAGTAACGGGATTCGCGGTAGCCAACCGGTTGTTCTTTTTGTTCGAGTTATGGGGAGCGACAAAGCCCGCCGAGTTCCCATTTCTAACTGGGCTGGTTGTCGGTGCCGCATTCTTTTTTAACGGTTGGGCTAGCCAAAGCTTTCGACGGAGCGGTCGCCTGGAAGTATTCTTCTACGGGTTCCTCGGCACGGCGACATGGGTTTCCACCATACTCTACCGGATCGCTGAGTCGAATCAGTTGATTGCATTCTTGGCGGTGGCCATTGGATTCGCGCTGCTGGTTTTCTGGTTACCGGAAATGTTGTTCAGGTTGTCGAGCCCTGTGTTTTTCCTTGTCGCAGTTTTCGTTTGGACTAGCAGGCAACTCGTAACGAATCACGAGCCTGGCGCGCTTACCCTAATCCTTGCCACTACGCTGTTAAATCTCTTGTGGCATTGGACGTTGCCGGCCAATATGCGCGAAAAACGGCTAGGAGAGCTCGTATCAGCGGTCGCGCTGGTCACCGTCGTTCTGGCTTTGTTCCATCGAACACTTTCGCCGCGGGATTGGATATGGACCGGATCCGCACTTTCGGTGGCCATGATTGTTTATGGCATGATCTTCCAGAACAGACTCAGCCAAATCGCCGGCCAGTTTTTTCTTTTGTTGGGGCTTGAATCCTTTGCTCCGGTCCAGATCTCGCATCTACCGATTTGGCTTTCGCTCACTCCACTCGTCGCATTGGGAATATCTGCAGGGTATGTTGAAGTAGCTCGAAAAGGGACAAATTGGTTTCGCGCGCGCTTTGCGTACGACGCGTTAATGGTTCTTTTGGTGATGCTTCTCGTTTCTGAGTACACGGGACGACAAGAGCAGGTCGCTGTGATGGCTCTGATTGGCGCGGCGGTGGTCGTGATTGGGTGGTACACAAAATCTAAAAGGCTATTGCTGAATGGATCAGCGATTCAATTGTTTGCTCTTCTGGTGTTCATTCGGTTGATCGCTGGAGGATCCCGGTTGGAGGTTTTGAACCTGGTTCTGCCGATTCTGTTGGCGTTGCAGCACGTTCTCTTAATCCGAAGCGGCGACAGGTTGCCGTGGCGGACGATATTTCAACGCAGCTTTTCGGTCGGTGCGGTTTTAAGTGCCTATGGGTATTTAACGGAACGGCTGTGGCAAGCACCTGGTGGATTCTATTTAACCGCCGGCTGGTCGCTGCTCGCGTGCGCACTCTTTGTCTTTGGTATGCTGCTACGCGAACGGATTTATCGTTTGGCAGGGCTAGGGCTGCTTTGCCTGGCGCTTGCAAAAATAGTCCTTTTGGACGTCTGGGGCTTGGAGCTGGCCTATCGAGTCATTAGCTTTATGGTCCTCGGAATTGTCCTTCTTTTGATCGGGTTTCTATACACACGGTATCAGGACAAAATTCGAGAGTGGCTTTAGCGCGGAGGCGGCTCCTCTGCGGTTTCTCGATTTTGAAGATTTTGGCGATCCTACGCGTCTCAATTTGGTTATGAAACGCGCCCTCCTTTCCCTGTTTTGTCTTCTGATATCGGTTCTCTTAGCTAACCCTGTCTTCGCGCATGGCGCAGGCGGAGGCGGCGGCGGCGGCGGAGGCGGAGGCGGCGGCGGAGGCGGTGGCGGTGGCGGTGGAGGCGGTGGCGGGAATGGCGGTGGACACGGACCTGGCCATGGTATGAGTCCGAGCATAAGCGCGAACGCT